>Ga0070698_100000290_pt1 | contig 51183 bp, 44 predicted proteins | sample KBSK1502metaG_FD_65477 | JGI IMG/M metagenome (GOLD analysis project Ga0070698, IMG submission 65477) | Corn, switchgrass and miscanthus rhizosphere microbial communities from Kellogg Biological Station, Michigan, USA - KBS K1-50-2 metaG | ecosystem: Host-associated > Plants > Roots >...
TTCCACTTGGATAATGAAAGAAGATAGTTCGCTATTCGAAGCGCTACTCCGCCGTCTCGCAGCAGCGCGGGTGGCAGTGCTCTTCCTCTTTCATGCCGTGGTATTCGCCGCCGCTTACGCGTTCTCGTACCTACTCCGATTCGAGTTCGCGATCCCTCCCGATCAGGTCCCCACTCTGCGTTCGAGTCTACTGGTCGTAGTTGGAGCGCAGCTTCTCTTCGGCATCTTTTTCGGTTTCTATCGGGGCTGGTGGCGGTACGTCGGGATGGCGGACGTTCTTCGCCTTGTGTTCGGGGTCACAGCGGCGACTTCCGTACTGATTGTCCTTTGGTACCTCGGACCGAAATTCGGGATTCACGACCGTTTTGTCCATTCGCCGCGCGGCGTACTGCTGATCGATTGGGCATTTTCGCTTCTCGCTCTTTTCGGAGCCCGCGTCCTCATTCGCCTCGGCCGTGATCGGTTCCGGTCGCAGGAGATTCCCGATGGTCACAAGCGCGTGCTGATCGTCGGTGCAGGTGATGCCGGCGAGACTCTGGCGCGCGAGATCCAGCATCGGCCACAGCTCGGCATGAAGGTCGTCGGATTCGTCGATGATCATCGAGCGAAATGGGGAGCTCAGATTCGAGGAATCAAAGTAAGCGGCCCGATCGAGAGTATCGGTGCCATCGCCGACTCACTCGGCGCGGATGAGGCGCTGATTGCGATCCCCAGCGCAACCGGAAAGCGGATGCGGGATATCGTGCGACAGCTTTCCGAAGCAGCCCTGCGATTCAAGACCATTCCGGGCATCGATCATCTGGTAACCGGAAAGGTTCAGGTCTCGCAGCTTCGGCCCGTCAACGTCGAGGACCTTCTGCGTCGCCAGAAGATCGAGCTGCCGGGTGATCCGGTCCGGCATTTGTTCAAAGGCAAGCGCGTCCTGGTCACCGGCGCGGGCGGAACGATCGGTGCGGAATTGTGCTCGCAGATCCTGCAATTCGAGCCTGAGAGCCTTGCGCTGGTCGAGCGATCGGAATTTGCACTTTACGAAGTACGCAAGCGCTTGTGCTCCGAGACGTCGCAGGCGATCTCGAAGACCAGCGCCAACCTGGTCGACATCTGCGACACAGAGATTCTCGAAGCGCTGGTCGAACGTGCAAAGCCGCAGATCGTTCTTCACGCGGCGGCACACAAGCACGTTCCGCTGGGAGAAGAGAATCCGGTCGAGTATCTAAGCAACAACACACACGCCACGCGAACACTGGGCGAAATCTGCGCGCGTCACGGAGTAGAAAGCTTCGTCTTCATCTCCACCGACAAAGCGATCAACCCTACCAGCGTGATGGGAGCGACGAAGCGCGCGGCGGAGATCCTGCTGCTCGACCTGGCCCGCGAGTGCGCCATGAAAGTCACGATCGTCCGGTTCGGCAACGTGATCGGATCATCAGGGAGTGTCATTCCACTCTTCATGGAGCAGATCGCTGCCGGAGGACCGGTGACCGTAACCGATCCGGAAGTCACGCGCTATTTCATTCGGACCTCCGAGGCCATCTCGCTGGTCCTGCAGGCAGCGACACTCGGAAACGATGGCCAGATCTTCATGCTGGACATGGGCGAACCGGTGAAGATTTCCGACCTTGCTCGTGACCTCATCCGATTGTCCAATCACACGGAGGATGAGATTCCCATCGTCTACATTGGCTTGCGGCCGGGCGAGAAAATGTTCGAGGAAACCTTTCTGCAGGGCGAGTCGATCAGTCCGACAGAACATCCTCAAATTGTGGTCACCAGCAGTCCGCAGCCAGATTCCGCTGTTGTCGCCTCCTGGCAGCGTGTGTCACGAGCTTGCCGAGACGCAAATGCAGCCATGTTGCACCTTCAGGCACTGGCTGCCGACTACAGAATCTCCTTGGGCTCGACGGACCTGGAATCTCCGGAGCAGAGATCGACACGCCTTCATGCGCTCAGGTTAAATGCCGCCGGTGGTGCCCCTTAGCGAAAAGTCGCGACAATGAGCGCGATTCTGTCGATCGAGTTGATCGCTGCCGCTCTTCTCTCATCGGCAATCGTTCGGATCGTACGCTGGTCAGCGCTTCGGCGCGGCTGGCTCGACAAGCCGAACGATCGCAGCGCACACAGAAACCCGACGCCGCGTGGTGGAGGGGTGGGCATCGTAGTTGGGACGGTCGGCGGCGCGACCGCCATCCTGGGAGCGTCGGAGGGACTCACGCGCCGATGGATCCTTGTACTTGCAGCCGCCGGGGTCATCGCCCTGGTGAGCTGGTTCGATGATCTGAATCCGCTTCCCAATACCTTTCGCTTTCTCGTCCACATCGGTGCGGCGTGTGGGGCTGTGTGGGCGCTGGGCCCGATACGTCAGGTCGCTCTTCCGGGACTCTTCGTGATCTCTACATCAGGGCTGGCGGTTTTTCTGACCATTTGCTGGATCGCCGGGCTGACGAATGTTTATAACTTCATGGACGGAATTGACGGCATTGCCGGACTTCAAGCAGTGGCCGCCGGTGTGACATGGGCTGCCATCGGGATCACGGTCGGCGATCAGACGCTGTTCGTAACGGCTGGTCTCATCGCCGCGACATCGCTCGGTTTTCTGATCCACAACTGGTCGCCGGCCACGATTTTCATGGGCGACGTCGGAAGCGCTTTCCTAGGGTACTTCTTTGCGGTCTTTGGAGTTCGCACTGCATGGAATCCAGTCGCGCCGTTCGCGGCCGTCCTTGCGGTCTGGCCATTTCTCTTTGATTCGACCTTCACGATCATTCGCCGGCTTTCACGCGGCGAGAACATCACCAAAGCACACAGCTCGCACCTTTATCAGCGGCTGGTTCGCTGCGGCTGGTCGCACAGCGCCGTGTCATCGATTTATGGTGTCTTAGCCGGGTTGGGCGGATCTTTCGCAGTGGCGCTGTTGCGCGGCGTACCCGGCTGGCAGGCCGTTTATGTCGTCATCCCCGCTGCGGCACTCGGCCTGTGGTTGCTGGTGCGCCGCAGCGAAAGGAGGCGGTTTGCGCTATTGCCCGACGTATCCCAATGAGTGAAAACCTCGCAACGTCTCCTCGTCTTCTGCTCGACGGCGATCGAATCATCGGCGTCACCGTCGACGAGCACATCGTCGCTCTGAATGCCGCATCAGGCAAAGAGGTATGACTTTCCCGACCTTATATGTGAGACACCCCGTCTGGGTCTCGATTGTCTTCGGGGGTCTATGGTGCGAGCGGAGGAGCGTCGGCGGGACGCTCGAAGCGTGCACCATCCCCCGCTCTGTTGTGTGCTGTTTTTGGCGTAATCCCCAAACGCCAGCCGCTGTAACTCGATACAACTTCGTGCGGCCAGATGTCGATCCGTTTTCCGGTTCTGACGCCGGTAATCTCTTCCTCTCGTTCGACTTGGTGTGTTTCCGTAGCGCTTGGTGGATATTCGCAGGCTGAACTGTCATGCCGGACATCGCGGGTTCGAGCCTATCGGCCCAGTCACCTCGCAAATAACGTCGCAACGAAGTCGAGAACCGCACCGCAACCTGATTGACAATTGAAAGCATGGAGAAGAGATCGTGCGTATCAGCGGCACCGTCTCGATGAACCGACCATGCCCAAGCCTGCAGAAAGCACCGCGTCTGTTACGTACGACGATATGTCATCCTAGGCGCCTATTGCTGTCCGACGGGCGCCGGGAGAGTGTTGCCTCCCGCGTTACTCCTGACGATATTGTTCCCAAATGTTGTAATTGCCCCCGAGACGCCGGTGGTGTTGTTTATGATGGTCGTGTCCGCGAGCAGGAATTCGGATCCGTTGTCTAGAGCGCCAGCAAGATTGTCTTGAAGGATGCAGTTCATGACATTGGCTGCCGCATTGGTATCGACCTTGATCGCCTCGCCGCCGTTTCCGCTCACGACGGTATTGAGAACAGTAACGCCATTGCCGTGGCTGCCCGATACACCGAACCCGCTATTCCGCTGAATCCGGCAGTGGTCAATGACGGCACTCGTAGCAGGCACCGTAGAACCGAACACAGCGATGCCACCACCGTTCGCTCTGATGAAACAGTCATTCACGAACAAGTAACCGTGCGGAGAGGGGTTGTTCGTTCGATTATCGTTGATTGCGTTTTGCGAAAACCCATAAATTTGACAATGGTCAATGTGCACGGCTTTGGCTGAGTTAATCTGGACGCCGTTCAGACCAAGGCCATTGATTCCGTCGATGTCCAGATTCCGCAATGAGACCACATCACTGGATGCGGCCTGCACAACAATGCCGTTCGTACCAGAAACAAGAACTCCGGCAACTTGCCCTTCGCCGCCGTCAATGGTGATCGCCTTGGTGATGGTAACGGCACCAAACCCACCTGGATCAAGAACGTCAATTTCACCGCCGGGAGCTGTCTTCGATATCGCCCCCGCAAATGTCTTGCAGGGTGCAATGCGACTGCAGGGGTTGACATCGTCACCGACGCCTGACACCCATGTGCGGGTTGCTTGCGCCTGCGCTACCGCCGCAAACCCGAGCGCGAGGGTTGCGATTGCGAGAACGTGAATCGTGAACCGATACTTGTTCATTTGGAGTCTCCTTCTTTCCGGTCGAACTTTGGGACGGCCACCAGTAGAACGCGGATCTGTTCCGGCCACTGTTGCGCCGAGTCGCCCATGATCTTGAATGCGAAGAAACATAGAACTTGATTGCCACGGTCTTACGTGCACGGGTTGTCAATACAACCAATCGTGTTGCTGACGTGTATCGCCGAATTGATCCACGCCTGGCCTTGAGCCGCAGAAATCCGCCCGAGATCGATATAACTCTGCACTTGATTGATGAAGGCCGATAGTTGTCCACACGCCGGCATAGTATGGCCTCGATTCAGCGAATCCAGAGCGGCATCCAATTTGGGGAGCAGGCCCTGCTTCTGGGGTCCGATGAGCGAAGAACTGTTGACGCTGGCCTCCAGGTTCTGGATCGTCGCCGCCGCGCTGAGCACGGTGACCGTGAAACTGCATGAGGTCTGATTGCCCGCCGCGTCAGCCGCGGTGTATGCCACCGACGTCGTTCCAATCGCGAAGACTGAGCCAGCGTTCAGTCCCGCGCTCTGCAAAGTGGTTGGGCTGGGACAGTTATCCGAGCCGACGGGCGCCGTCCAGGTTGCCACGGCGCCGCTTGGGCATGTTGGCTCGAGAATAATGTTCGCCGGACAGGTGATCGTAGGCGGCGTATTGTCGATCACTGTCACTTCCTGGATCGCCGAGGCAGTGTTCCCTTCTGTGTCGCTCGCTGAGTAGGTAAGGATCGTCGATCCAACCAGGAAGTTTTTGCCGGAAGGCACTCCGGTACGCGTGACACCTCCGACGAGTGGACAAGTGTCCGTGGCCGAACCGGTACCCAAGGTTGTATCAACGCTGCTGACAGTGATGCTACAAGACGTCGCTCCAATGCCGGTGAAGAGTGTAACGGCCGGCGGTGCGGTGACTACAAGGTTGCATGTCGGCGGCGGCCCCGTCGTTCCAACTATGATCGGCGGCGAGTTCGTGGAATTGTCTTTTGGATTCAGTTCCTGCGTGTCGCTGGACACGCTTGCGGTGTTCACGAGAACGCCGCCAGCGCCGCCGGCTGCGAAGTTAAGAACAAACGTCGCCACAGCGCCATTCGGCAAGCTTGCGATGTGACAGTCGGCGCCGGTGCATGTAAATGAGGGGCCGCTGGTTTGGCTTATCGATTTGAAGATCGCATTCGAAAACACATTGTCAACGAAATGAGTATTGACTGCATCGTTAGGACCGTTATTCACGATCGTGACAGCGAACTGAATTGGCTCCCCCGCAACAGGCACGGTGCTGCCGATGATGCTCTTGACGACCGACAGGTCGACCCTGGGATTATTGGGATCTCTGACTGTAAAGAAAGCGGTGGTGTTTGCGGAATTCCCCGACGTGATCGCGTTCACTCGCCATTTGCCGAGATTGTTCGCAGTGAAGAAACCGCCGATCGTTGACTGATCGGTTGACGGCAGCGTCATTGAGTTGCTCTGCGGGTCACTCGTAATGTTGGTTGTTGCTACTGCAAATCCGTCGGCATCGACCCACTGAAGTCGAAAACCGGTAAGACCTGCGACCTTCACACAAACCGTATCGCCCAGATCGAAAGTTGTCTTTGGAGTCTTGCAATCGGATGCAAAGATCGTTGGGGCTGTCAAAGATAGCTCGACCGGCGAAAGCGATCGATGTTGCCTCGAGGCTTGCGCCGAAAGGGAGCTAGCCGCACGCTCAGCCAGCAAAAAATTGGACCCTAACAAATGCGCCGGCATAGATACGATGCCAGCCGCCAAGATGCAGGAGAGAATGTTCGCCCGCAGGCACCTTGCAGAGTATTCGGGCTCTCTTCCAGTTTTCATTGCCGTTTCTCCTTGGCTCGACACAAAACTCGGTTGCCACTCAACGCGAGTCGGTGCCCAACGTGTCTGCGAGGACCTGCGATGTAAGAGCGAGCTAAGCTAGCAGGATGTACGCACATCCACAAGGACGCTTTTTGGAAGCTTTACCGATCGATCAAGTGCTGCTGTTTTTTTGCTTGCACTTCCGGACGGATTGTGTATTTTCGCTGATTCATGTCTACGTGGGCACCGAAAATCGTTGTGATCGCAAATCGCTGAGGATTCGCGTGCGCGGGTTAGAGGTCACTTTCACCGGCATATCGCGCCGCAGGTCGCGGGTTCGAGCCCGTCGGCACCACCAAATACATCAACAACTTGCAAGAGAGGTACTTCAGGTTCGACCTGATTTGTGACGTGTTCTGCGTGATAACCCCTGCTGTACCCTCTTCGAACGCGGCAAGCGCGTCAACCGCCTTTCGTTTCGCTTCCCGTCGCACATGCGAGTTTCCGAGCATCTTCGGGTGATGTGACCGGCGATGGCCATGATGGCCTGCTCCGATGCATGCGACTCAGCCAGCCCTGATCACATGCTGTCGAAGATCGTAAAAGCGCAGCGCAGGCAAACCAGCGGCCTGCCTGAGCGATCGCCACGCCGAGCGCCAGTCATAATAGGTCCCGTCGGATCAGGCGTTCTGAAACCTTCACACGATGTGAAGAGGTAGTAGTCGGGATCATTACCCCCGAAAGTCTTCGACCGTTCCACAACTCGCGAATCGCTGTCATCGCATCTCTGTTGGGCGGAATCACCCGAACGCCAGCGTCAGTTTTCGATTCACGAATAGTCACCGATTCGTCGAGGAAATCGAGTTCACGCCACCACAGCCCACGCAGCTCGGATGGGCGCAACGTCGTTTTAGCGCGAGCGTCATCGCCAGTCGAACGACCTGCCATTCTGGTTTCGTTCTCGCCGCGGCAACCGGCGTTCTTTCTCAGCAGGCTTGAGAGCGTGACCGATGTTTCGCTTTTCCGGCAGCGTCTTCACGTCGGCGGCCACAATCGAAGAACAATCTCTTCGAGGGAAAGCCGGTTTTTTCAGATTCAGCGCCTATTTCAACTGTATGCCTTTCGGTACAGCGGCGAGAGTTAAAGGGTGGGGATCTGAAAGCGGAGCGGATGCCCCACCGCATATCCGGCGCCCCGCGATGATGAGATCGCAAACAACCGGCTACCCGGACCGACAGAAGGAAAGCCGATAAAGAGACGGGTGCGGCGATCAGTGCGACGTGGCGCCTGTCGATGGTTTTGAGTCCGTTCGTGATGACGTCACACTCGGATTGGAAGAGTCGGGCCGCAAAATCGTTTCCACGAACGCTCGCAGTTCGCATACATCAGAAAAGATCGTAACCGCGAAGACCTTGCCGAAGGGCCCACTCGACAGAATGTGGCCATCGGAAGGTCGCCAGCGCGCGTAAGCTCGCGTCCGAAAGCGTGAGCGACGACGTGTATACCTTAACCAGGCGCGAAGTGCTCGGCGCGGAAGCGTGCAGCAAGGCAAGGGTGCGATCGAAGATTCCAGCGGAGAATCGAACAGGCGCCAGCGGGAAGGGAATCACGCGCAGCCGGACTCCAGCGGTTTCGGCAATGAGTTCGGCGATGGAGCGAATGGTCATCCACTCTCCGCCAACGTTGTAAACCTGCCCGTTGGTCCGCTCAGAATGTCTGACCACGGCTTCGATTGCGGCGACGAGCATTCCGACCGGAACCAAGGCCTTCTTGAACTTTCCGCCATTGATTGAAGGGAAGAAACCCGAGCGAACGCACCGAGTCAGCAACGCTAGATTGCCCTTCGAGCCAGCGCCGAATACCACCGCCGGGCGGAGAATCACGCCGCGGATTCGATTCTTGTCAATGGCTTCGCGGATCAGCAGCTCCGCTTCCCATTTCGTCTTGGCGTACTCCGTGGGCGGAGCGGTCGGCGCATTCTCGTCGACATCGCTGCCAGAGTCGCCATAGACGGCAGCGGTGCTCACAAAGACCAGAAACGGACGGGAAGGCACAGAGGAGCAGGCATCAATCACCGTTCGGGTGCCCTCGACGTTCGTGATCCGGCACAGCTCTCGCTCGCGCGCTGACTGTGTGCTTCGGTGAACATAGGCGGCAAGGTGGACGACTACATCGGCTCCCTCGACCAGACTCCTGACTGCAGCGATGTCCGAAATGTCGCCGGTGACACGGCGGACTGAGCCGGCGATCAGATCGCGTCGGCTGAGACCGCGGACCGTTTGTCCGGAATCGATCAGGCGCCGCGTCAGTACAGCCCCGATGTAGCCGGAAACTCCTGTCACCGCCCAAAGCTGAGGACTCATCGCCCGTTTTCCGCGTCGAGCTCAACGAACAGGTCCCGCCACATATCGAGGATCACGGCGCGACTGTAACGAGTCACTGCGGCACGCCGCGCGCGGATTCCCAACTCGACGCGCAGCGCAGGATCTCTCCGCGCCTGGAGGATGGCCTCGATCGCACCATCGATATCTCCAGGAGAGACTGCCCACCCCATCCGCTCCTCATGGATCATCATCCACAATTCCGACCCCGGCTCGCAGATCGCGAGTATGGGTCGTTGCGAGGCCATGGTGTTGTAGGTGCGGCTGGGCACGGACACGCCGATCATTCCTCGTCGAAGGGAGATGACGGCAAGATCGGCTGCTGCAAGAAAATCCGACTGCTGCGATCGCGGGCGGCTGCCGACCAGAAGGACATTCGATAATCCGCGGCGCTTAATTTCAGCGCGAAGCCAGTCCTCCCGCGAGCCGGACCCCAAAATCAAGAAGCGGATATCGCCGTACTTTGTCAACCCCTCTGCGCCACCCAGGAGCGTTTCGAAATCATTCGGAGCACCGATGTTGCCTGCATACTCGATCACAAAGCTGTTCTCGAGTTCTTTTTCACGAAGGAGTTGCGACTCGACGCGGGCCCTAGGCTCGATCTCTTCGTCCGCCCAGTTCGGAATGCATTGCACTGGCACGCGACAGTCTCCACGTTTCGATCGCACCAGCGACTGCATGTCGCGCCCGATTGCGACCACATCGGATACCGAACGATAAAGCCATCCGGTTGCCACGCGCAGCGTTCTGGCCAGAACCGAATCCGGTCGCGTAATGCCGACTGCCACCAACACGTCGGGGAACACGTCATGCACCAGAAGTACGCACCGTGCCCCCCGCAAACGGCAAGCCCCTGCCACGGCGAAGGGAAGGGAGGGCGGATTCGTAACCACCAGGACGAGGTCATCTCGTTGGAGCCGCAGAAGAACGTTGACGAAAATGGACGCTGCGATGGTTACAATGTTGATCAGGCGCAGCAGCAGGACTTTCCGGTCGAACGTCGTGGACCGACAGCGATGAATGGTCACGCCGTTGTGGATCTCTATTCGTGGAGCGCGCAATCCACGGCTGGAGTACGTGGGCTGGATCGTCGCCACCCGCACGTCAAAGTCTCGAGCCAGCGCTTCAGCAATCCCGGTCATGACATGGCCGGTGGATGTCTCCTCAGGATAGAAGAGCTCGGAGACGATCCAGACACGCCTACGCACGGCCATGCTCATTCAAGATACGGTAAAATTCGGACCTCCACATACCTGGCCAGAAAGCGAAATCCGGAAGATGCAGAAAGTTATCGTTACGGGCGGAGCCGGATTCATCGGTTCCACGATCGTCAGAATGTTGATTGACGAATACGACGCAGAAGTCGTCGTTCTCGACAATCTCCAGTCTGGCTTCCGCGAAAATCTCGACGGCTTGCCGATCCATTTCATGCGCGGCGACGTGCGCCACGCCGACACAGTCGCAGAAGCGATGCAGGGCTGCGATACCGTTTTTCACCTGGCGGCTTCGGTCGGCAACACGCGATCGATCGAACATCCGATCGACGACTCGGAGATCAACGTCATCGGAACGCTGCGGATCCTGGAAGCAGCGCGCCATCAGAGCGTGCGCAAGGTCGTCTTCTCATCATCGGCCGCCATTTTCGGTGAGCTGAAGATCCTGCCCATTCGTGAAGACCATCCGGCCGAACCCGACTCGCCTTACGGCGCCAGCAAGCTGGCCGCGGAAAAACTCTGCCTCTCTTACGCAAAACTCTATCCGATGAGCTGCGTCTGCCTCCGTTATTTCAATGTCTACGGCGTCAACCAGCGTTATGACGCGTACGGCAATGTCATTCCCATCTTCGCCCATCGGATTTTCAATGATGAGCCGGTGAAAATCTTCGGCGACGGTGAACAGACCCGTGACTTCGTCAACGTGCGGGATGTCGCCATTGCCAACATCCGGGCGGCTCTTGCGGAGAATGTGTCCGGCGCCTTCAACATCGCCAGCGGCACGCGGATCAGCATTAACGATCTGGCGCAACTGATGTACCGCCACGCGCGGATCCAGCCACGCATCGAGCACGGCCCGCCCCGAAAGGGAGACGTTCGTCATAGCCTTGCGGAGATCTCCGCTGCGAGCCAAGCGTTCGGCTACAACCCGACCGTCGACCTCGATAGCGGTCTGGCGGAATACATCGGCTGGGCACGCGGAGCGATGGTGTCGGTTTGAGAGTTTTGATCCTCGGCGGAGCGGGGATGCTCGGCCACAAACTCGCACAACACTGGGCTGGACGCTTCGAGGTATGGGTGACATTCCGAGGATCGGCTTCTGAATATCAAGATTACGGATTCTTCGACCTGTCGCGTGCCTTTTCCCATGTGGATGCCTCATCGTCCGACACCCTGGTACGCGCCGTAGGGGCTGTCAAACCGGATACCATTGTCAATTGCATCGGTGTGATCAAGCAGCTTCCAACGGCGGTCGATCCGTTGATCAGCATCGAGACGAATTCGCTGTTCCCGCATCGGCTGGTCAATCTTGCGGCCGCGGCCGCAGCGCGGGTGGTGCACATCAGCACCGACTGCGTCTTCTCGGGGTCCCGGGGCGCCTACTCTGAAGATGACAGCTCCGACGCGCAGGACCGTTACGGTCGCACCAAATATCTGGGCGAAATCAGCGGGCCAGGCGCGCTCACTCTCAGGACGTCCATCATCGGCCGCGAAATACGAACAACCAGCGGCCTGGTGGAATGGTTTCTGTCTCAGAAAGGCCGCACAGTAAAAGGGTGGAGACGGGCGATTTACAGCGGACTGACCACGCAAGCTCTGGCGCGTATCATGGCCGAGATTGTGGAGCGGCAACCGCAACTTCACGGCCTTTACCACGTCGCGTCCGAGCCAATCAGCAAATACGAACTGCTGTGCCGCTTGCGTGATGTCTACCGCCTGGATGTAAAGATCGAGCCGGACGACGGAGTGCAGATCGACCGTAGTCTGGACGGCAGCCGTTTCCGGACCGCCACCGGATTGACCGTACCTTCCTGGGCTGACATGCTCAGCGAGATGGCCCGGGACCCGACGCCATATGATCAGTGGAGAAGACATGCATCTTGAAGGAAAAAGAATCCTGGTAACCGGTGGCACCGGTTCGCTCGGACAGACCGTCGTGCGTCGCTTGCTGACAAACGAGATGGGACGGCCGGCAAAGGTGATCGTGTTTTCGCGCGATGAAGCCAAACAGCACTACATGCGGCTTTCCTATCTGCATAAGGAAGCGGCCACCGATGAAGTCATCTACACAAATTTTCAGGAGCTGCTCTCATTCCGCATCGGCGATATTCGCGATTACTCAGCTGTGCTTCAGGCCGTCCGTGATGCCGACGTCGTCATTCACGCCGCAGCGCTCAAGCAGGTTCCTTCCTGTGAATATTTCCCTTACGAAGCGGTGCAAACCAATGTCCTGGGCGCGCAAAACCTGGTCCGGGCAGTCAGGGAAAACAAAACGGCAGTCAAGACGGTGGTTGGCGTATCCACAGACAAAGCGTGCAAGCCGATCAATGTGATGGGGATGACGAAGGCCATCATGGAGCGCGTGCTCGTGGAAGCCAACTTCGATCGTCCGGAAACACGTTGGACCTGCGTGCGTTACGGAAACGTCATCGCATCCCGCGGTTCAGTGGTCCCGCTGTTTCTCGACCAGATCGCTCACGACGGACCGGTGACCATCACCACGTCCGAGATGACGCGCTTCCTTCTAAGCCTCGACAAGGCGGTCGACACAGTTTTTGCTGCGCTGAGTGAGGCCCGACCCGGCGAGACTTATGTGCCGCGCGTGCCCGCGGCGCGCATCGTTGATCTGGCCGAAGTATTGATCGACGGCCGCAATATAGAGATGAAGATCACCGGGATTCGTCCCGGCGAGAAAGTCCACGAGATCATGATTTCTGAGGAGGAATGTCACCGGACGGTGCAGCGCGGAGATTACTACGCCATCATCCCGATGCTGACCGAACTCCGACCGGCAACGCTCGAAAATCGACCATTCACGCGCGAATATTCGTCGGTAGATGTCACGCTCGACCATAACGGGTTGCGCGATCTACTGGCCGGCTACCTGACCGATCATCCCCTGCGCGCACGGATGGGAGAGCGCCGGCAGATGGTTTAGGGCGCATGAAGATCGTTACGCTGTTCGGAACGCGGCCGGAGATTATCCGCCTCAGCAGAGTGATCGCTCTCCTGGACACTCTTTCTGAACATGTTTTGGTTCACACGGGGCAAAACTACGATCCCCATCTCAGCGATGTCTTCTTCCAGGAGCTGGGCATAAGACAGCCTGACGTTAATCTCGGCGTCAAGACTCCTACGTTTGCTGATCAGGCCGGGCAGATCATCAGCAAGGCGGCTGCGGTCCTCTCAGAAGCAAGCCCGGATCGTCTGCTCATCCTCGGCGACACGAACAGCGGCTTGGCGGCCTTGCCGGCCGTTCGGATGCGCATTCCCGTTTTTCACATGGAGGCGGGAAACCGCTGCTACGACGACCGCGTTCCAGAGGAAATGAATCGACGCGTGATCGATCATTGCAGCGATGTATTGATGCCGTACACCCAGCGCAGCAAAGACAATCTGGTGCGCGAGGGAATCGCACGCGAGCGCATTTTCGTGACTGGAAATCCGATCTATGAGGTTCTTCAGACGTACGGCGAACGGATCGACGCCAGCAGCGCAGTGTCACGCCTGGGAGTCGAGAAAAAGCAATACTTCCTGGTCACGCTGCATCGCGCCGAAAATGTCGACCTCGAGCAGAGGCTCGAGAGTATCATCCGCGGTCTGTCACTGGTCGCCGATGCCTATCAGAAACCGATGATCGTGAGCGTTCATCCGCGGACTGCCGACAAGTTGGCGCGTTTCAATCTCGAGCCCGATTCGAAGCGGGTGCGCCTGATGCCGCCTCTCGGCTTCTTCGATTTCGTCAATCTGGAACGCAACGCCATGTGCGTGCTGAGCGACAGCGGCACAGCGCAGGAAGAGTGCGCGATTTTCAACGTTCCGAACGTCACGCTCCGCGATGTAACGGAACGGCCCGAGACAATCGAGTGCGGCAGCAACATCCTGACCGGTGCTGACCCGGAGCGCATCCTGGCGGCGGTGCGCATTGCTTTGAACACATCCTCACGTTGGATTCCGCCGCCCGAGTATCTCGTTCCCGACGTGTCGCGAACCGTGGCGAAGATCGTCCTTGGCTACTGGCGTCCCCTCGACGGCTCGAACGGCGTCGACGATCGCAGTCACGCTATCCATTAATAGATGGGGCCCGATCGGCAGGCTGAGCACCTGGCGATGGATGGCTTCGGTGATCGGCAGAGAGCCTTCGGCGTGTTTCAGCGGCGCAAGCGCTGGCTGCAGATGGGGTGGAATCGGGTAATGGATCATCGTTCCGATGCTGGCAGACTCCAGAGCATTCTTCAGGCGGTCTCGCTGCTTGCTGCGCACGACGAACAGGTGCCAGACATGCTCTGCCCATGGCGGCACTTTCGGCAGAATCAGTTCCGTATCTTGCAGCTCCTGCAGATAACGGGCGGCGATGCCGCGCCTTCTCTCGTTCCAAGCATCGAGCACACGGAGCTTGACGCGAAGAAAGGCGGCTTGAAGCTCATCGAGACGCGAATTGAATCCGATGAGTTCGTTATGATATTTCACTCGCGAGCCGTAATTTCGTAACACGCGCACCTTGTCTGCTATCTCGTCATCGTTTGTCACGAGGGCACCGGCGTCGCCGAAGGCCCCGAAGTTCTTGCCGGGGTAGAAGCTGTACGCTGCCGCATCGGAAAGATTTCCGGGACGTCTTCCCTTGTATCGCGCGCCATGCGCCTGCGCCGCATCCTCGATCACTCGCAATCCATTCTTCTCGGCGATCTCGTTGATCGGATCCATATCCGCAGTGAGCCCATAAAGGTGTACTGGCATGATCGCCTTGGTCTTCTTCGTCAATGCTCGTTCAATGAGATCGGGGTTCAGCGTGTATGTCTCTTGATCCGGCTCGACCGGCACAGGCGTGGCGCCGGAGTACAAGATGGCGAGCCATGTGGCAATGTAGGTGTTCGAGGGCACGATGACTTCGTTACCTTCACCGATACCGATGGCTCTGAGGATGAGGTGGAGCGCGTCTAGGCCGTTGCCCACGCCGACGCAGTACTTGGTTCCGCAGTAGCGGGCGAACTCATGTTCGAAGAGGGCGAGTTCGTCGCCCATGATGTAACGGCCAGACTCCATGACCCGGCGGTGCGCCGCGTCAATCTCCTCTTGCAATTCGAGGTATGCTGCTCGGAGATCGAGAAATGGAATCGTCATTTTGGTAGTTCCCATGGAGGGCCGGAGTGCCGTATTTTAGTCGAAAGAAGTCGCCACAAAATATGTACACCGAATTTGACCGTCGGGCCTGGTGGAGCTTAAAATTACACCTCTAGCAAGTCAGATGGAATCATCGTACCCGCTATGCGCTAGCGTCGCAGGTGGTTTCGCGCGCAAACATGCAATCAAGGAGACGAAGGTTATGCACTCGAACACAAGTTGCACAGCTGTGACGCTTCGGAGACGGGCAGGGTTAATCGCGGCGCTTTCAGCGATCGTCTTGATGTGCGCTTCGAGTGCATCTGCGCAGTGGGCTGGATGCTCGACGCCGGGTTTCGGCAACTGCACCACCACTGGCGTCGGTATTGGAACGACAGCACCAAACGCGAGCTACTTCCTTGACGTGAACTCGACCCTTGGAGCAAGGATCTATACGACTTCAGCGATTGGCTTCGGAGGCATGACGGTTCAAGGCAACAACACGGCATATGGAAGTCTTCTAACATTAGGGTCAGGACGCGGAGATGTCTATGCCGGTATCGCCGCCGCGAACTGGAGTGTGTTCCTTACGGCTGGGGTCGATAGCGGAGGCTTCCTCATCGAGACATACAACAACAGGCCACTCGTGTTAGGAACAAACAATACTGAACGTTTGCGGCTCGACGCGGTCGGTAATATCACCGTGACCGGCAACCTCAGTGTGTCAGGCAATATCGCCGCTAAATACCAGGACTTCGCGGAATGGGTGCCCTCAAGTCATTCGTTTGACCCCGGAACGGTCGTCGTGTTGAGCACTGATCAGCCGAACCAGGTGGTGCGATCGACAACGGCTTATGACACGAAAGTTGCCGGTGTGGTTTCCGATAAACCCGGCGTCATTCTCGGAGAACCAAGCGCAGAAAAATGCAAAGTCGCCACCACGGGTCGCGTGCAGGTGAAGGTCGACGCCACCAAACATTCGATCCATCTCGGCGATCTGCTCGTAACCAGCGACACGCCTGGCTATGCAATGTATTCCGAGCCGGTAGAGATCGCTGGGGTCCGAATGCATCGTCCCGGCACGATCATCGGCAAGGCGCTCGAGCCGCTGCCGAGCGGCCGCGGCGAGGTTCTGGTTCTACTTAGCCTTCAATAAAGAGAACTCGATCGGCGATTACTCCGACCGGACGGCCGCAAGGAACTCATCGTAGTCTCTGATGTAGTCTTCAGGATCATACGCATCGGACGCAAGCACGAGCAGCACGGCGTCACGACTGTATTTGTACTCGACCGCCCACACCATCGGCGGTATGTGCACAGCAATACCTGGCGAATTGAGCAAATACTCCTCTCGCGTGTGCCCGTCATCGAGCATCACGGTACACGAACCGGAGACACAAACAAGGAACTGATGAAGGTTCTTATGGGCGTGCTCCCCGCGGACCTCCAAGCTGGCAACATTGAACACGATGAAGTACCGCTTCGGCGCGAACGGTAGGTGCTGTCCGATTTCGGCGAACGATAGACTGCCGCGCAAATCCGGAATCACTGGAAGATGCAGAATTTCAACCCCGCCGATTCGCGATTGTGCGTCAGTCGAAGCGATTACAGACGATAAGCCGGAATTGCTTGCACGCACACGACGCGTTGAAACGTAACCTACAATATGCGCCGGATTTCCGACGACAATTGCATTCGGCGGGACACGCTTTGTGACGACTGCACCTGCACCCACCATTGCATGTCTCCCAATGATGATTCCTGACAGGATTGTGGCATTGGCGCCGATCGATGCTCCTACCTGGACAACAGTCCGCTCAAACTTCTCGGGGTACTGCTTACTGCGCGGAAACTTGTCATTGGTGAACGTGGCGTTCGGACCAACGAAAACGTCGTCTTCCAATCGCAATCCATCCCACAACTGAACGCCGCTCTTGATCGTGACGCGGTCACCGACGACCACGTCATTTTCGATGAACACATGATCGCAAATGTTGCAATCGGCCCCGATCTTTGCTCCAGGTAAAACATGGGCAAAGGCCCAAACGCGGGTGTTTTCGCCGATCGTCTCCGATTCGACGAGCGCCTTTTCATGCTGGAAGTATTTTCTTGTCATTCTAGTAAGCGTACAGACTCGCTCTGCGCGCGCGTGCACTGAAAGGCAGCCATAAAGACTTGCCGACACGGCCAAACACGAATGCCAGTGCGAGTTGGAAGAGCGTGACCCAGCTGGTCAGATTATCGGTAAAGAGCGACGCTACGATGATCTGAAAGCAGATCGCATAACCAAGAACAGAGGATATGTCTCCCGACTTTGCCTTTACGAAGTAATGCCCAGCCAGCATCTGCAAAAAAAGAGTGATGACGAGACAGCCAATCAGGCCAAAGTCCGCCAGATAGCCTCCGTAAAGGGTAAACACGTTGAATGAGCCGCTGACCATTGGAAGCGGATATCTCGCCTCGTAGGCGGTTTCCCGGACGCGGTACACGAGCACTCGAACGACAGAAGGAAAAAGGTTGAATACAGACCAATACGGGTATCCCAGCCGCGGAGCATTTTGATCAAGTGCCGCGTTCAAATTAAGAGGTCCGACCGACGCATAGAGATAAGTCCACCAGAATCCGGATGGCAGGTGTTGCAATGCTGTCATTCCATGCGGGGTCTCAATGGAGCGTAGAAAGGTGTCTGAATAGCCGGTCCTGAGATCACCAACCAGTCCAAACACGACGATAAGGACCAGGAGAATTGCGACGCCACCCAGCATGCGGCGAATTCCGATGCGTCCGACCTGCAGATAGATCCCTAGCAGCTGGAGGATCATCAAAACAATAGCACCTCGATTGATCACCGCGACGTAGTAAGCAAAGACTAACATTATTGCCCACCACCGCCGTCTCGCGCCTCCTGTCATCCGGTACAGAAGGAAGCCCATGGTTGCGAAGAGGCCGCAGGCCGCCAGAAACCCCGAAACTGTCCACAAGCCAAAATCGGCATAGGTGCGATCCTGATTCCCCTCCAACAGCCAGACGATCGGCAGACCGCCTGAAGCGACAACATTGAAAATAGACCCGACAGCCCAGACTGCGAATAGCAGGTCCGAATAGCTCCGTAGCGCCGGCAGCTCGCTCGTCAATCGTTGCGAAGAGGCTCGATTGTCTATATTGCGCGAGCCCTGCGATCGCCTCTTCGTCAACATGGCAGCAATTGTGTATGCCGTGAGGGAGACCACGATATTTGCCGCCACGAAGATCAGGAGCCGGCGGCTCACTCCACTCATGAAAGTCGCCCACTGCAGCCACAAGAAAAGCAACGCCATCAGCCAGATGGCGGAATAGAGCACGACCGGATTGATCAATTGCGATGGGTTGACCTGTTTGACCGCTACGGCCGCGAGGCGTTTCGATCGGCGGTAAAGACGGCGTCTCATGAAAATTGGGACCGCTTGTGGTACCACGCGTGAACAGCGTCCCACATTTTCAGCGGCAGCAGAGAGACGAAGAAAAGAGCAATATACCGGAGGTCCACAAAGAGGTTCCGGCGCAGAAGTCGGCGGGCCCCGGAGCGCTCTCCCAGGCGCATAAGATTTCTGGCCCGGTAATAATCAACACGGGCGAGCGCTCGGCGGAATCCTTTGGGGTGGCGCTCTTCGATGTTGGGATGGGAGGCGCGGATCCGCAGCAGGGTGTGCTCCCACTCGTCGGCCCATTTGGCCATCGTCTTGTTCGTCAACGAACCTTCATGCACGCGATAGCGGGCAACACATTCAGACAGGCTGTGAAACGGATGCTCAGCGGCCAGGGTCATGAAAAAGCAATAGTCCTCTGAGGCCGTCAGTGAGGCATCGAAAGTGTGACCGCTTTCCTGGAGCACCGACCGCCGGATTATCGAGGCGCACGGCATGATGTCGAACTGGCACAGAAGACTCTCCAGGAGATTCCCCCGGCGCGGCGGAGGAATCATTTTGCCGATCTTTTGTCCTCGGGCGTCGATGCGCTCGATGCCTCCATAGCAAACGGCGAACTTTCTCTCCGAATCCTCCATTCCGCCTACCAACTGCTGCAGAGTGTCGGGCAACCACACGTCGTCGCAGTCCAGCATGGCGATGAACTCGCCATGCGACTTCGCGAAAGCGAGATTGCGCGCCTCCCCCAGTGGAGTGGTCACCTCGGCGCGAAAATACCGCAGGCGCTCATCATACTGACGAGCGATTGCACCGCTGCTATCGGTCGAGGCGTTGTCCCAGAAAATGATCTCCCAACGCGGCCAGCTCTGGGCGTAGACGGAGTCGATGGCCTCCTTCAGGAAACGCTCGCCGTTGTAACAGTTGATAACAACGCTGACGCGAGAATTTGCGGTCATCTTGCACCGGCCGGATAAAAGTGCTTCACCACGCGTAAGGGATTCTTCCGACAGCTTGAGCCAGATCGAGTAGCTCGTATTCGGCGGGATCGTGCGGCAGATCAGCACAGTTGGCCATCAACGCGGGGCGTTCACCCATCGCGGCAAACCCATACCAGAGCAGCGCCGGTACGATCACAAGGTGATAGGCGTCTGGGCGTCCAAGCTCCAGCACCTGCAGTGCTCCCTGCGTCGCGCACCCCTGCCGGTCATCGTAGATCGCCAATCGAATCCGACCCTCGGGAACGGCGAATCGTTGCGTCATTTTCCGATGGCGCTTCCATGCTTTCACTACGCCCGGCGCTGCCTCCGAAAAATAGATTTCGCCAAAAGGGGCAAACCGCGGATTATCGGCGCGAATCATGTGCAGCACAGCGCCGCGCGCGTCCGCGATGATTCGCAACGGATGCACTTCGACCCCGGCGATCACCTCGCCCACGACAATCCTCGGTCGGCCGCCTTTCGCGAATACTCGCGGATCTGGCCGGCCGTGAACTCGGCCATTCCTCCAACGTTGCGATAGTGCTGCTTATACCACTCCCTCGTGAACGCCACGGTCTCATCGAAGGTCAGCACGGGGCGCCAGGCCAGGTCAGCAAGCGCTTTGTCGCAGGAGAGCTTCAATAGGCGCGCTTCCGGTTTTCCGGCGAGCCCGTCAATGTCAAATTCCCACCGTACTCCATCCCAACCGTCAGCCAACGCGGCAATTAGCGTCTGTACGGTCTGATTCACGGTCGCGTCTGGGCCGAAGTTATACGATTGCCAGAGCGCCTTCGGGTCTTGCCGCAATAGATGGCTGCCTAACAGAAGATATCCACTGAGCGGCTCGAGTACATGTTGCCATGGACGCGTCGATTGAGGACTGCGGACCACGACGGGGCGCCCATTGTGCCAGGCACGCATGCAGTCGGGCACGACGCGATCGCTGGCCCAGTCACCGCCACCAATGACGTTTCCGGCGCGCGCCGTAGCGACCGCCGCTGCTCCGTCGCGATCCCTGAAAAACGAATTCATGTACGAGTAGCTGATCAGCTCCGCGCATGCCTTCGAAGCGCTATACGGATCCTCTCCACCGAGGGCGTCATTCTCACGATATCCCCAGATCCATTCCACGTTGCGGTAGCATTTGTCACTCGTGATGATGACGAGCGATTTCACTGAAGGTACTTGCCGCACAGCTTCCAACACATTGAGAGTGCCGAGCGCGTTCGTCTCGAACGTTGTTGGAGCATCTTCATAAGAGCGCCGCACGATCGCTTGCGCGGCGAGATGGAAAACGCAATCGGGCCCAGATTCACTCATGGCCGCGACGAGCCTCTCTCGATCGCGCACGTCATCCTGATTGTGATGAATCCGCCGGCTCAGGTCGAGAACTTCGAAATTTGATGGATCGGTCGACGGTGCCAGGGCATATCCAGAGACTTCGGATCCGAGCTCGAGCAGCCAGGTCACCAGCCACGAACCTTTGAAGCCAGTGTGGCCGGTGACTAGAACGCGTTTGCCTTTGTAAATGCCACCGAACATCAACGACTACTCACGACCCAAGGCGCATCGCCCGCCGCCCATCGTTCATTCAGATAGTCGCGGTCGCGCACGGTGTCCATTGGGTGCCAGAACCCAAAATGCTTATAAGCCATCAATTGGCCGTCTTCCGCCAGCCGTTCGAGCGGTTCGCGCTCGAGCACTGTCGAATCGTCGCGAATGTAGTCGAAGACTTCGGGTTCAAAGACGAAGAAGCCTCCGTTGATCCAGCCTTCACCGGTTTGCGGCTTCTCCTCGAAATGGGTAACGCGATCTCCGTCGAACGTCATTGTGCCGAAGCGCGCGGGCGGGCGCACTGCCGAGATGGTCGCCAGCCGGCCATGTTGCTTATGAAATTGCAGGAGAGCAGCGAGGTCGATATCAGCCACTCCGTCGCCGTAAGTGGCCATGAACATGCCGGCCGCGCGGAGTCGCGGTTCGAGGCGATGAATGCGCCCGCCGGTCATAGTCGATAGGCCTGTATCGACAAGATTCACAGTCCAGTCATCGAGGCCGCTATCGATGTACTCCACGTGTCCGTTGCGCAGCCTCATTGTGACGTCACTGCGCATCATCCGATAATCAAGAAAATATTGTTTGATGACTTCGCCCTTATAGCCGAGCGCGATAGTGAAGTCTGTGTGCCCATGCCCGGCATAGAGCCTCATGATGTGCAAGAGAATGGGAATTCCGCCGATTTCGACCATTGGCTTCGGCTTCACGACTGTCTCTTCGCTGAGTCGCGTACCAAGACCACCCGCCAGGATGGCGACGTTCACGCTCGTCCTTTCAAGAATGCTTCGGTTGTGTCGCAGACATGATCGACATCGGCGATCGATAAACCGGGGTGCAGGGGCAATGAGGCCATTTCTCGATAGAGTTGCTCTGTGACCGGCAAACTGACTCGGCCGCGACCGTAAAGTGTCAGAAGATGATTCGGTTTGTAGTGGATGCCTGCTTGAATGTCTGCCTTCTTTAAAGCCTCGATCAGGCCGTCGCGCATGCCATCGAGAACGCGAACCGGCTGGATGTGTGGCACAACCGGCCCAAGATTGGTGTCGAGCAGACGCAAATAAGGAACGCCCTCAAGACGCTCGCGATAGCGGCGCGCCAGCGCTACTCGCTGCGGAGCGAATTCGGAATCGAGGCGCTGCAACTGAACCCGGCCGAGAGCAGCGAAGAGATTGCTCATGTGATAGCGCCATCCCGGTCGCGACACGTCGAATTCCCAACTGCGCTCGCTGCGATAGCGCTTTTCGGCATCTCGCTCGACGCCTAACAGCCGCGCATCGCCAACCAGTCGCCCGACTTCGGGATCGGAGGTCACGATCGCTCCCCCCTCACCGGTGGTGATGTTCTTGATTCCATCGAAACTGAAACAGACCACGTCGCCGAAGCTGCCCATCCGTTTGCCCTTATAGGTGCATCCGAATGCGTGCGCCGCATCCTCCACGACCCGTAAACGGTGTTCTTGGGCGAACGCGTAGACCGCATCGAGGTCGCCGGGATTACTCGCATAATGCACAGGAACGATCGCTTGGGTTTGCGGAGTGATGCGGCGGCGGGCATCGTCGAGATTGATCGTGAAGGTCTCCGGCAGCGCTTCACATGCGATCGGTACCCCGCCTGCGGCGGTAATCGCTTGAAAGGTTGCAACGAACGTGATCGATTGGACGAGAACTTCATCACCTGGTTTCAGCACTGCGGCCAGCGCGAGGTGTACCGCTGCTGTTCCTGAGTTTACGCACGTTACATGATCCGGAGATACGCCCAGATATTCGGCGAGCTCGCGCTCGAAGGCCTGCACCTCGCTGCCCATGCCCAGATAACCGTCCTCGAGCAGTACTCGCGTGAGAGCCTCCGCCTCCTTTGCGCCCACTATGGAGCGTGACAATCTCAGCATGGACCTAGCGCCGTGTTGAGATGCTCTGTTCGCGATGATATGCGGTCAATAAATGATGCAGTCACCAGGTTTTGTACGGTAGATCCGAACGTCGAATCCTCCTCGCCGAATTCATTTCTCGAAAAGTTTAATGCGTGCCTGTACGCTCGTTCGTCGAATTGGGCGCCGAGTTTTTGATCATTTCAATGTGAGTCGGCGCAATCGTGCGACATGCGCCAAGCCGGTAGAGTTCGTAATTGAAGTGTATCGCGCCAGCCGTGAGTACCTCGGATTTCACGTCCGGAGACCGCTCCGCGCATAGTTCGAACACTCGCGGCTTTGGCTGCGCCGTGTTGATCATTATGTAACGGATACCCGCCTGGGTCAGAACCGAATGGATCGTTTCGGGAGAACCCTCTTCCAGAATGTTGAACCGGTCGTCGGGGACTGACCGCTGCGGCGAGCCTTGATATACGAGGCGCAACGGACCTAAGCCGTCAAAGTCTCGCAGTACGTCTGCACGCCCATAGACAAGCTGATTCGGACCGACTCGACGACTCGCAGCTTCAATAAAGTTCCTGACCACTGGATCAACCTGCCGCATCGGAATGAACGGCGCCGCCTGAAGCTGCTGCTGCTGCGCTGCGGGCGTGCAGGATAGCCCAAGCTGGTACAGCTCGAATCTGAAATGGACTGCACCAGCCGTGAATACTTCTGATTTCACGTCCGGAGACTGCTCCGCGCATAGTTCGAACACTCGCGGCTTTGGCTGCGCGGTGTTGATGATTATGTAACGGATACCCGCCCGGTTCAGAACCGAACGGATTGTTTCGGGAGAACCCTCTTCCAGAATGTTGAACCGGTCGTCAGACACTGACCGTAGCGGAGACCCTCGATATACAAGGTGCAACGGGGCTAAGCCATCAAAGTCTCGCAGTACGTCTGCACGCCCATATATTAGCTGATTCGGACCGACTCGACGACTCGCCGCTTCAATAAAGTTCCTGACCAGTGGATCAACCTGCCGCATCGGAATGGCTGACGCCACCGCCAATTGCTGCTTTAGATGGCTCACCACGATCCGGAGGGATTCCCATAATGCAGTGCTCAAGACCAAAATTGCGGCCAGTGGAATCAGGGCTCGATTCCAAGGAAGCATCACTCGCTGGGCATTGCCGTGCGTCAGAGGAACAACGGCAATAAACCATACTGACCCGAGCAACCAGACCACTGCGAGTATCGATATCTGGGCTGAGACCCGGGCCGGCGCGGAGTCAGACGTACGATTCAACACATCAATGAAGCGCATGACCTGCTCACGGCGAATCCGGAGGCGGTCAGCGGCTGCAAACAGTTCTTCCGAGCGAATCGAGAAGCCTTTGATCGCAATATAGGCAGGCAGCCGAGCGAGGATTATGCCGCCCCACGCTTCCTGCTTCCACATTTCCTCGAACACGTGCGACTCGTAGTGTTTCGCTGTCGGACCATCGATGAAGCCGAGTGAAAGCGAGCGATCAGACAGTTCCAATCGCGCCGTCCCTCCATACAGAAGTTGCCCCAGAATGGAGAAGACACATAACGCGCCGATGACGAGCCGCATTATCAACGCAACGCGACCGCGCGTTGCGCTTGCTGCCTGTTCCCGCAGCCACAACACATAGCCCAGAAAACTGAGCGGAAAAAGGCTGAAGAGATATCGATAGCCAAAGTCCATGCCTGGCGTCTGCCACAACAACACCACAGCCAGAGGACAGGCGACATAGATGAGAACGCCGATCGCCAGCAACACCCCGTCCCTAGTCCGCCACTTGCTCATCACGGTCAAACACGTCAGCAGTAGTGTGGTGCCAAAGACCATCAGGGGGCTTGACCATAGCAGTCCGAATTCGGCCGAGAACAGGATGTGCGGCATCCGAGTCAACTGGCGGAACGCCAGGCTCATGATCGTAGTCGCATAGGTGAGCAGATCGGTGCGCATTTGAAGAGCTGGCACGACGAGACCGTACTGGTCGAAGATGCTCGGATATGGCTTTTGGTAGAAGCGGAAGAAGATCAACTCGACCGGGATAAGGCACCCCAATAGGGCACCAAGCAACATGGCGTGGATTCTCACCGTAGAAAACGCACGCCGGCCATGAGAGACGAACAGAATGCCAATCAGGAGGTGCGGAAGCAGTACAACATTCAAGTTGGATGGCCGAATAAGAAGATTCATTGCCACGCCAGCCTCTGCGCAGAGCGCTAATGGCAAGAGCGAACCAACCCGAATCTCTTCCTGCGGCAGCCGTTGCCAAAGGTTCACACTCGCCCAGAAGACGAGCGCATGCGCACAGAATTCGAATGAATGCGCCATAGCGAAACGTTGCAGCACATAAAACAGCACGCTCGAGCCAGATACCAGCAAAAAGATCGTCGCCGCGGTCAGCAAACCGTTCTGGATCCTTCTGCCAGCATCGAAGTACATCCACAAGGATGCGAAGAAGAAAAAGACTTTGCTGAAAACGAATCCAAACAAGCTCCAGGAGGTCAGGAATTGTGCGTGATCGTGAATGATCGGATTTCCCTGCCAGCGATCGATCAGTGAGAAGAATGCAACAAAGGGGGCCGCCATAAGGCCAGGCCCGATCGGGTGGCGTGGCGCCGTATGGCGGGGATTCAGAGCGTGGATCGGCTCGTTCGAGTAATCGAGATCACAATCGAGACCGATGGTAAGTGCATGAGCTAAGTACGCGTCCTCGTCGCTAATGCCGGTCCATGCGCCTTTATAGTACAGAGGCGCCGGATTGAATTGGAACAAAAACATCAGAAAGAGAACCGCAGCCCAAGCGGTCTGGGAAGCCTGCCTCATGCTGTATGACGCTTGCGAGCGTACAAGATGAATTTCGTCCGCGGGTCGACGTAAACACTCGAATCACCCGTAACGGGAAGACTCCGCAATAGCACCTTAAGCGGCACTCGCAGCGACGGCAGCGCTACGGATGCGCGATCGGCCAGATGACGCAACTCGAACGAATGGCCGTGGCTGGCAATCTCGACGATGTCAAATCCGTTTTGCTCAAGGAGCTGCGTCATATTGGATCGCGAGAAAAAATACACGTGCTCCCGGATTCGCCGAAAGTCTTCGAGCCGCGCTCCCATGAGGCGCGAGACCAGGCTGAGTGAGTCCATCGTCGTGAGAATCAGCAGACCGTTGTCAGTGAGCCTGTCACGCATCTGAGCGATGAAGTCGAATGGGTCCAGCAGATGCTCGATGACATCGAAGAGTGTCAGCACGTCGTATCGATCGCATTCAGACGTAAACTCCTCATAGGAAATGACCTCATGGGCATATCGCCGGCGGATGTAATCGATCGCAAAGCGATTGAACTCGACACCTTTGATCGCAAAATCGAAATCGAATGCAGTGTCGAGGAAGAATCCAAGACCACAGCCGAAATCGAGCAACTTCGGGTGATTGACATCCGACGACAAGAGACCCTTTAACTTCTTACAGATTCTTGCGTAGCCCTTCTGTTTGTTAATTCTTTCGGAGATGTAATCCACGTAGCCGTAGATGTTCGAGACCTCAGAAGTGACGAGCTCGGAGTTCGAAAAGTATGTGTCGGTATAGACGCTCTTCAGGTCATCTAAACTCGGCAGCGGATCGAGCGACATCAGACCGCAGCCCGCGCACTGCCGGATCGTTGTGGTCTCGGCGGCGAATCGATATTTTGTTCTCCACGCCGACCCTTTACAGATAAAGCAGCAGCTTGTCACGTAGGCACACTCTGGTTACGCTTGAAGACGCCGAGAATGCCTAACCCGAAAGGAACCACTGGGAGCATCCGCTCAAGTCGCTGCTGAATGGGAAGCATGTGATCGAACAAGTTCATGCCCTCACGCCATAGACCAGTCGCACGACCGATCTTCGCGAGGAGAAGCCATCCAAGAGCCCCCATCATGTTGAAATAGGTGTTCTCGATTAACTGCAGACCGAGGTGATCTGCATAAGAGAGAAGCATACGTCTTGTGTATCGACGATAATGTCCATAAAGTCGATCCAGTTTCGCGTATAAGACTGGGTGTGCGGGCGCAAGTATGATGATATGCCCACCTGCTACAAGGAGGTCGGCCGCCATCGCCAGACAGGCGAGGTCGTTCTCGACGTGTTCGATTACGTTGAGCGCGATAATTGTATCGAGGCGATCGCGCCGTAGTTCCGATGCGGCAGTTGCGAGATGAGCGAGATCCAAGCAAAGGACACGGACGCCGGACCCGGCGCGGCGCGTGATCTCATCACAGAATCGCCGCTCCTGCTCCACGGCAATGACTAACTCGGGCTGACGCGCTACGAGGCGTTGAGTATGGGTGCCGATGCCGGCTCCCAGCTCCAGAACGCGCGATCCGATATATCGCTCGATTTTCGAGAACTGCAGATCGGCATAGCGAGACGATTCAGCGAGAACCGCTAAATCGCGTTCGATTAGCTTAGTCGGATCCAAGAGAGAGAACCGAAACCAAAGGCGGCTCACAGTGTGCCTTCTCGTTTGCTCGGCGAGACAGCATCGCTAATGGCGCGCGTTCGTTAAGACTTCGTTGACGACTCGATGGAGAGTCGGCCCCGGCAGCAAGGTTGCTGCGGACCAGTGATCTCATTGGACGTATAGTCCCGATGGTGATAACCGTTCCCCAGAAGCACCGGGACACCGCTGCCGCTTGCTCATTTCGAATCATGCAACGGACAATCGTTTTTAGCTCTGCCATCCGTACTTGAGTCGGTCATAGACCCGGCGGGCTATTCCACGATGCGCCACAACATCCGGAACATGGGCCATCGTCATGCGTGTAGCCGCCGCGGCAGCATGGAAGGCCCTTCCGACCGTCGCAATATCGTGCTTTGCGCGACAGTAATCATGCGCGCTAACCACGTACGACGCGTAGTCGGCGAATAGGGCGTCAATCATGGCAGGAAGAGTGTCCGAGGCCTCGAGGTCAGCATCCGTGATGAGATGGGCCAAATCGCCGTCGATCGTTTCGTACAGCCATCGGAACCGATATAGCCGCCGAATCGGACTGAATGTGAAATCCAGCAGGATCGTAGGAACACCGAATCTCGCGCTCTCCAAAGCCGACTGCCCCATCGCCGTAACGAGGTCGGCCTGATCAAGTAAGTGATTCTTCAGCTCTTCTCCTGCGACCACGCCCATGCGCCGCAACGCGAAGTGCGGGTGATCGACGCTGAGCTTGTCCAGCCTTCCCGCCTCGGACCCATCGCCGATGACCTGATACTCGACGGTGATTCGGCTCTGTGCGGCCATTCGCGAAAACCTCCGGATGGTATGCAAAAGGATTTCCATTTTGAAATCGGCCAGTCTGCCGATCCATGCCACGCGCAGCACTTGGGGCATGGGTGCCGTCTGCTTCATCGGCGTCGGTGGCACCTCAATTGGTACGGGCACGAGCACGGGATCGGCGATCTCGATACCCAACACGTCCCGCGTCACGTCAATCGTCGATCGGTCGTAGTACACGATCCCTCTGCGTTCGTTCAGCGTGCGCACGAACTCGATGATGCCCCTATGGAGTTCGCTATGAAACCACTTCATCAGCAGGCGGTAAACGCGCGGCCTGGAGAGGGGCAACTGGCGCAATCCTAGAATCGGAACGACGACGTGGAAAAGGTTCGCGGGAAAGAGATGCCAGTAGAGCACCGGCACACCGGGATCGATCGACAGTTCCGGGTAAGCACGTGACGGCAGAATAGACTGCATTACCACTAGAGTGTTCCCCGCCAGCACGCACGGTGCGCCGTGTTTGAACGGAATCACCTCGATGTGGTCTGTTGGACGGAGATTGCGGGCGATGTATCCGTCGGCGTAGTCAACCACTGTCACCTTCTTTCCCAACTCATCAGCCAGGAACCGGGCCATGGTCAGGAAAAGAACCGGGACGCCGCTGACATCGTGATAGGGAAAGAAAAACGTAATGGAGCGATCGGCGTCCACGCTGTCAATACGCTGCGGCGACGTCAAAGCCAGCAGAACCTCGGGATAGTGCAGAGGTAGACGCCGCCATCCCGCGCCTGCCTCTGCTTGGCCACAATCTCCTTCGCATGAGTCGGCGCCGTCACGAATACACAGGCATCAGTGAGGACCGCTTCGTCGGCCGCCACAACCGCAAGGCACGAACCGGGAATAAACTTTCCGGCTACGCCGTGTGTGTCATCGACGACTGCGGCGATTCTCTCCGGCCCGAGCTCCAACATATTCACCATCGCCTGACCTTTGCTTCCCGCACCATAGCCGACGACCGAGATGCCTCTGCGATTCATCTCGTCGATGACGCTGTGAATTTTGGCTTTCTCGCGGCCAAAGGCGTTGAAATAATCCACGTAGACTTCGGGCGTAGCGTAGCCGAGGGTTCGCTCGAAGTCGAGGAGCGACTGCACTGCCGCAGCGGTTTTCGATTCATGATCAACGCGACGAAGAACCACGACGATCGACCCTCCGTCCATCTCCACGAATTTGATGTTGTCGATGGCCAGCCCGGCGCGTCCCGCTGCCGCAAGCATCGAATGCACGGAAAAGAACGAAACGTGCTGAAACGTGAAGGACTGAAACTGATTATTCATGATCTGGTGGACGACGTACGGCACTTCGACGACTGCACGGCCATCACTGGCCAGCACTTCACGAACACCGCGAAAAAAGTCGAGCGGCTGGAACGCATGCTCGAGCGTGTGCCGTGATACGACCAGTTTCACCGAGCCGTTCGTCGCGGCGAATGCTGAAGCTGTTTCCTCAGTAAAGAAGTCGCGGATGACTTGGACCGTCGCGGTCTGTTCATCACTCCCGGAAGGGTCAAATCCGAAGGCCCGGAAATCGCGATCAGCAACGAGATGCAGGAGGCTTCCGTCATTCGAGCCGATCTCCACGACGGAATCACCCGGTGCCACTGCCGCAACAGATAATGCCTGCGAGAGGAACTCATCGAGATATGACGACACTTTTTTCGACATGGAGTATGTCCGCTGATAGGTGGCATAGACTCGCTCTGCGAGGATAGAGGACGCGTCGTCATTCGCCTGCTGAACAAGACAGCACCTCATGCACATCCCGATTGCATTTTCGAATCGTGGTGCGCGACGCGCTTCCTCGATGGTGCCTTCCAAATACCCAGCGACGGGCTGCATGCCGAACGTGTGGACCGGGCTGAGGGTCTGGCCCTCACCGCAGATGCGGCACTCTGCCTTGTTACGGCTCGTGGTCATCTGCGTTTCCGATAGTGGATGGTTCGCAACAGTACTCGCTGAGCTCTCGCGCGATGTAATCGACCTCATCCTGCGTTGGGTAGGTGCGCCATAGGCCGACATTACGTGCCGACTCCTCCGGTTTGAAGTAACGCCTTGGCGTGACGTGATCGGCCGGGCAAAGACCCAGAAAGTCGAGAATGCGCAGAATCGTTCGGTTGTAGTTCAACACGAGCGATTCAAACGTGATTCTCAGTACTCTCCCCGGGGGGTCGACATGCCGGCGTGCGAGGTCGCGGTACAGTCGGTAACGCTGCACGAAAATCTTGGGCGGAACCGCAACGGAGCGGACGCCCATCTGCGCGATATAGTTGTCACGTGGATCACGATCTACGATGATCGAACGCGCGTTGTTGAAGTAGCGCAGAGCCCGGCCGGGGTTGTATGGCTCGAAGGTATTGTGCATCACCACAGTGTGCGCGTCTGTTCCCTCGCAGAACGCGTCCATCAGGTCGGCGAGATACGAGCGCGTTGCAGCCATGAACCGATCGGGGCCCGGCGCGGCCAGAACCACGGGAACATCGAAAGCGCTCTTGCTACCGAGCAATCGCAGCAGTTTGCGCCGGAAGAGCTCGATGCCGTGCATCTCAGCCATTGGATATGGCCATTCGGCCATCCATTCAGCGTCGACCAGCTCCCGCACGTATTGATCCGAACGCGCACGGAACTTGCCATGGAAAAAGTCTTCGTAGTTCCACCCAGTTGCGTGAAACCACGATTTCGGGTTGAGCCAAGCGTTTTTCGAGGCGAGCCGATCCACGAGCAACCGGAATCGCCGGATTGCAGCATCGGACCGTATGGGCGACCAGTCGTCGACCAGGGCTGTCTCAAGATCACGAATTCCCGCCTGAATCCGCAGCACGCTGAACTCGTAGTTGAACTTCGCCACTTTGTATCCACGGAATTCACGCAGCAGGTCGATAGCGGCGTGTTTGCCCGTGAAAGCGTAGCCCGAGAGATCAACGTACGCGAGCCGGCGCGGGTCAGGCACTCTTGAAAGTCTCCGCGACGATCGCATCTATCTGCCAAACGCGACCTAGGAAATAATGACTGATCACTCCGCTCAAGTTTCGATCGAGCGAGAGACGGACCTTCTCGAGTTGACCTGGTCCTGAGGCCAGAATGCAAACTAAGTCGGCTCCAATGTTCTTCTTATCTTTCGCGAGTGCGGCGATATATCGGTCGAGATCTACAGTACTGAGATCCACGGACGGGAAGTTGCGCCTCAAGACGCCGTGTAACTCATTGAAGGATTCCGCCGACATCCGTCCGAGCTGAACGGACAGATAGTTCGCCAGGTCCATTCCCACTGTCACTGCAAGACCATGCCGAATTGCGTATTGTGTTGCCGATTCGAGGGCGTGACCGAACGTGTGTCCATAATTGAATTTGTTGCGCTCGCCCTTGTCGAATTCATCCTTCTCGGCAACGGCCTGCTTGATACAAAGGCTCTCGCGAATGTATGGGCGGAGGCGGGCGCGACCGACGAGAAGCCGGTCGTATTCTGCCATGAGCCGCGCTACCATCGGCGAACCCGCGTAATAGTAGAAGTGAAGGATCTCGCCGATTCCCGACTTGATGTCTTCGACCGAGAGCGTCTCCAGGAACGCGGTATCGATCAGGATCCGGCTTGGCGGATAGAAGTTGCCGATCAGGTTCTTCTTATTGCCTAAATTGATCGACGTCTTGCTGCCGATACAACTGTCCGCCTGCGCAAGAAGTGTGGTGGGGACAAAGACCCACTCCACTCCGCGATAAAGGATGGACGCGGAGAATGCGGCGATGTCCTGGATGATGCCACCGCCGATCGCGACGACTGTGCTATCACGACGGAATCGACGCTCGACGAGAGTGTTGATCAGCCGTTGGCAACCGTCGAGCGTTTTATTTTCTTCGGTAGCGTCAATGATGATCGTGCGATCTGGGTCGAGGAGACCATTCAATCGGCTGCCATGTAAGTTGTAGACGGCACGATCGATGACGATCGCGCCTGTGGCGACTTCTTTCGCGAGCGGAGACACGACATCCTCAACAAACGCCGCCTCGTATTCACGGAAGAGGGATCGCACCGTCAAGCGCTCATCAGACATCAACGAATCCCCCGTCCACGACGATGTTCTGCCCTGTCAGGTAGGTGTTGTGTCGGCTGGCGAGGAAAAGAATCACTTTCGCAATTTCTGCCGGCTCCGCGAATCGACCTAAAGGAACCTGGCTGGCCAATTGCTGCATCTCTGTTTCCAGAAGAATCGAGCGGGTCAGCTCCGTGAGGACGAATCCGGGAGAGACCGTGTTGACCAGAATGCCATAAGCGGCAAGATCAATCGCACTTCCAACTGTCAATCCTCGTAAACCGAATTTCGACATCGAATACAGCACGCGTTTTGATTTGCTGATCACGCCGAAGATTGAGGCAATATTGACGATGCGGCCGTAGCGATGCTGTTTCATGATGCCGCTTACCGTGCGAGTCACCCGAAGCGGGCCGTCGAGATTGACGGCACGAATCGCCTCCCAATCTTCCATCAGCACTTCGTCAACCGGATTGAGACGATTGATTCCGGCATTGTTCACCAGCACGTCGATTCTGCCGGTGTGTTCGAGATCGATCAGAAAGCGATCGAGGCTGGCGCTCTCCGTAAAATCGACCGCGAAGTACCTGTGACCCGAACCATCCCTTTCGAGTTTCGTCCCGGTTACGATCACATCCGCACCAAGGGCTGCGAATTCGTCCGCAGTCTGCTTGCCGATGCCACGCGTGCCGCCAGTGACGACGACCACCTGTCCATGAAAATCGATGTTCATCGCCGCGATTCCAACAAGCCGCGAAGCAGGTTCTCCACCGCTTCCGTCTCCATCTGCGCCCGGCATTCTTCCGTATAGGAGCCGACGTGTGGCGTCAGCAGGGCGTTCCGGCTAGAAGTGAGAGGCCCGCTATAAGGTTCTTTTTCAAATGTGTCGACCCAGGCTCCAGCCAATCGTCCATTCTGAAGTGCATCAGCTAGAGCGGGCTCATCGATCAATCCACCGCGTGCCGCATTCAGCAGAAACGCAGTCGGCTTCATGCCCGCGAGTTTTTCCGCATCCACGAGTCGATCCTCTCCGCTGCAATGCAGCGTGACGATGTCCGCTAACGGCAGTGCCTCATCGAGCTCCATCCGTTCGCCCGGAACGACGGTGTCCGGCGGAAGCAGCGGATCGACAATCACGAGGCGCACGTGAAATGGCTGCAGCAGTTCGGCCACCCGCCTGCCGATCCGGCCGAAACCGATAATGGCCACGATCTTTCCCTCGAGTTGTGCGCCGATGCGCTTGGTCCAGCGCCCAGCGTGGAGCTCAGCATCCATCTTCGAAATCATGCGCATCAGAGCGAGCAAGGCACCGACCGTCAGCTCTGCCACAGCTTGAGTGGGGCCGGATGGAGTTGAGTGCACTGCGATCCCAAGGGTGCGCGCAGCCTCGATATCGACATTCGCCATTCCGGAGCCGACGCGAGACACGACTTTCAAACTCGATTGCCGTAGGACTTCCGCATCAATCGGCTCGAGCCCTGCGAGCAAGCCGATGACGTTAGGCCGTAGCAGCTCGAGGAGCTCTGCGCGTTCCAGACGCCGTTTGAAGGGATTCTCAATAATGCCCAATCCCGCTGCTGAAAGTTTTTCGAGCGGTGTGCGGTCGCGCTCCCCGAACGTCGAGGGGCCAATGAGAATGTACTGATCCACAGTGATCAGGCCTGGCCGAGCCGGCCGAAGAACCAATGCGCGAGAATGTGATTCAGTGAAAGATGCATATCCTCCGCCGGCCCGTACTCGCCTGCTTCGGTTGGAACGTGCACGCGCACATCAGCGATCTTTCCCAGCTTCCCACCGTCGAACGCGGTGAACGCAATGACGCGGCCGCCGCGCGACGACACGAACTGCGCGGCTTCAATGATGTTAGGCGAGTTCCCACTGCAGGAGATTGCCAGCAGTCGATCTCCGGGACGGTAGAACATCGCGAGCTGGCCAACGAACAGATTTTTGTAACCGGTGTCGTTGCCGATGGCGGTCATGACTGATGTATTGTCGGTTAGGGCCAAAAACCGAAATGGCGGATTGACCTTGGTCCGCATAAGAACGCCGAAACCGAGATCATTGGCGATCGTCGCTGCCGTCGATGCCGAGCCGCCATTGCCGGCGACAAAGATCGTATTCCCTGCAGCGCGAGCCTCCTCCAATTCGCATCCGAGGTTTTCGATTTCGGCAGTATTGATTGACAACATGACTTTCGACAGATACTCGAAATACCGGCGCGCATACTCGCCCAGTCCGCTGCATCCCTGGTGAGCGTTTTCCAGATTGTTCATGCGGGTGTCTCCTTTGCGGTCGCAGTCAGTTCCGGATCGGGGATATCGAACATCGCGCGCCATTTTTCGTCAGCGTAGTAGATCCGATACACAAGCTGCATCACTTTGAGTGCGTCGTCGCTCGTGCCGCTCAGCACAGGGCGGTCATTGATTATGAGATCAGCAAATTCGTCGATTTCGGAGCACCAGGAGTGGTCCTCCAGATACGAAGTCCAAGACTCCGAGATTGAACCGACGGATGAGCCTTCGGTGCGGGGAATGATTCGCAGCCGCTCTTCACCGTAGCTCTTGGAGCCCGACAAAATGCCGGTCAATTCCAGCAAGGCGTCGCGTAAGGTCACTTCCAGTCGGAATCGGTGCTGCCACTGTGTTGCCGTGGAGTGGATCATGGCCACGCAGCCGCTGCGACTGCGCATGATGGCGTAGGCGTTGTCCTCCACGTCGTGCCGCCAAAAGCCGTTGGAAACGAAACTCTTCACTTCGTCGAAATCACCCGCAAAGAATCGGATCATGTCCAGCATGTGAATGCCTTGATCGAGGAGGATGCCTCCGCCGGCAAAGCGCCTTTCGGCACGCCACCCCTTTGAATAGGAAATGATGCTGCTTTTCCCGTAGACCCCTCGGATGTTTATGATCGGACCGAACTGACGAGCATCAATGATCTGTTTGGCCTCCATCACGGAGTCGTGGTAGCGATGATTAAAGCCGTACTTGAGCTTCAGCGCAGGATTCCTGCGCTGAACCTCGATCACTCTCTGAATATCGTCAACGTTGCGGCCGGGGGGCTTTTCGCAGAACACGTGCATTCCCCGTTCGAGTCCGCCAATCGTCGCCGCGGCAGCGAGATGGTTCGGCAGGCAAACGACGAGGGCGTCCAACTTCTCTTGGAGGAGCAAACGGTAATCGGTATAGAAGCGGAGGCCATCGTTAGCAACACCTTGATGTCCAAAGGTTATATCGCTGACCGCGACAGTGCGCAGATATTGATTGTTGTCGATGCACGCGCGGCGCCTTTTACCGACAACACCAAAACCTGCAATCCCGACGCGCAGCTGCTCGTCCGATCGCTCTCCGGTCGAGTTCATGTGTACCTCAGTGGTTTGGCGTACATCCGGAACAGAGGATCCGAAGCCATCGCCCTCTCGACTAGCGGGACGTCCTCGGGCACGTCGACGGCCTTGACTTCGTACCTCGTTTCAACCATTCGGATCTTGATGCCGCGCTCCAGCACCCTGAGCATGTCAACAGATTCGATGATCTCGAGAGGAGTGGGCGGCATCCTGCTGTACTCGAGCAGGAAATCGCGGCGAAACGGAATGATCGGCACCTGCTTGTAGTACGTCACCGGCTCTTTGGTCTTGCGGCAGGAAGGGATCGGCTCGCGCGAGAAATAAAGTGCGTTTCCTTCGACGTCCATCACGACTTTCACCTCGTTCGGACTCTCTACCTCGCGTTTGCTTTTTATGCGGCCGACGAGATTGCTGATCTGGATCGTCGGATCGCTCACGAGCGGCTGCAGCGCTTCGTCGATCATCTCCGGCCGCGTCAGAGGCTCATCGCCCTGAACCATGACCATGATCTCGCAAGTGTTGCCAAGGATCTCCTCCGCTTTCAGCATCGCTTCCGCGCAACGGTCTGATGCGCGCCCGTGCGTGTCCGCAGTCATGATCGGCCTGCCCCCAATCGACTTTATGTAATCGAACACGACATGGTCACATGTGGCGACAAAGACGGCGTCAAGGTGTTTCGACATTCTCACACGGTGATATACATGGCCAATCATCGGGACACCGCAGATTTTTTCCATTGGCTTGCCCGGATAGCGAGTCGAAGCCATGCGCGCCGGGATAATGGAGATGATGCTCACGTGCGAGGGTCCTTGATCCGTTGCAAGCCCTTCTCGGCGGTTTCGAGCAGGAATAGGAAATCGACGCCGTACGCAACAAAAGTCGCCCCTTCGTCAATGGCTGCGATTGCCTGTGCAGGATCGAAGCTGACAGAGTGGAAACCATAAGGCTTTTTCCGCATGCGGCACGATTTGCTGACGTTCGCCAAAGCCTCGATTAACTGCGGCCGCTTGAAATCGCCCGCATATCCCATCGAGGCGGACAAGTCGTAGGGACCGATCATGATTCCGTCGATCCCTTCCACGCCGAGGATCTCATCGATCTTCCGCACACCATCGACATGTTCGATCTGTGCGATGACGACAATGCCTTCGTCGAGACGCTTGACGTAATCGGAGAAGCCAGGCCCGTATCCCTGTGCGCGGTGCAGACCGACGCCTCTTCGCCCCTTCGGTGGATAATACGACCATGCCACAGCCCGAGCGGCATCGGCAGCGCTGTTGATCATGGGAACAATAATTCCTTGCGCGCCGCAGTCGAGAGCCCGCTTGATCCAGCTCTCCTCCAGCGCTGGGACGCGGACGAGGGCCTCGACGCCACGCGCCTGGATCGCAATCATCTGCATTTTTGCGCAGGCAATGTCAATAGCGGTGTGCTCCTGATCGATCACCAGCCACTCGAATCCGGCGCCGGCAAGGACTTCAGCGACCATCGGACTATCGATGCAAATCCAGGAGCCGATTGTCAGTTCACAGGCGGCAAGCTTCTTCTTGAGCCGTGAAGGAACGGACACCGGTCCGGTCGACCGCCGTACTGTTTCATCGCTCACGGTTGCTCAATTCGGCTCTTCCGAAGATGAAATTTCTGCTGCGCAGTCCCGATCGGTACGTCGCCTCCCATTTACTTGTTGCGATCATCTCCATGCCCCCACTCCGCAGCGAGCGGTGAAGTTCGGCGATGTCGTGGTCCGTTTCATACTGCAATTCCACCAAGAGGCCTTTGAGTCGGCCGTCACGCAAAACTCGCCGACCACCTTCGAGAATCTTCTTCTCGATACCATCAACGTCGATCTTGATGTAATGCGGGAACGGCAAGTCCAGTTCAAAAACAAGGTGATCGAGTGAAGCAACGAACACGCCTTGCCGGGCGACATCCCGACCGTGAATGTTCATGTGGCTATAGTCTTCACCCAGCGCCGCCGCACCGGCTCCGGCTGCCAACGTGCTGACATGAAGGCTTCCGAGGCAGACCTCGTTCGAAAGTGCAAAAGGAAAGGGAGTGACGTTCTCAAACCCGTTGATCGCAATGTTCTTACAGAGCGAAGCAAACGATTGCGAGTCGGGCTCGAATGAGAAAACGCGTGCTCGCGTTTTCGTGGCAGCGGTGTACAGCGAGTAAATACCGATGTTTGCGCCAACATCGAATAGGACGGAGTCGGCCGCAAATGCGTCAATCCACGCAAGGGTTTCCGGCTCTTTTGTGAAAAATGTAAAGGCGCGGAACGTCTCGTGTTCCGTACCCGTCGTGATCCTGAATTGCTGGCCACTATTTGTATAAATGGTACGGCACCGAAACAGGCGAGCGTACACACCGTACAGTACAAAGCGGGCACGATTGGCGAGACGCGCGAACACCGTCATAAGTTCGGCGCTTCATACGAGACAGGTAGAAAATTGAACCCTAATGGCCTGAAGATGATGCGGAAAACTGCCCCAAAGATCTTGGAGAGAATTCCATCGCGAATCGCGAATAACTGCGCCCGCTTTCGGATTGACTGGAGGTCGGCTGGCGTCAGGGAGGCCGCGAATTTGTTTTGTGCCGCGGATAGCAAGTCAACGCGATTGTAAAGCGCGCAGATTGCGAAGTATTTTAGACACTTCTCGCGCCGAATGCTCTCCGGATATGTGGAAATCAGGTCTGCAAAATACTCGGGCGAGCGAAGGAAGAGTGCATCTGCAAATGCTAATTGACCGAAACGCGAAAACCCTCTGCGGTTCCAACGGCAGATGCTCGTGAAGTCGAATAACTCGAATCCGTGCTTCTTCAGTTCGCTGCACAATTGACCGAACAGGGGCTGATTCTCATACAACTCTTGAAACTCTACCTCGACTTCCAAGCCGATCACAGGCGTTGCTAGGACTCTCTGCGCGCCCTGCAGAACAAGCAACTCACTCCCTTGTGTGTCGATCTTGAAGAAATCAACAGTAAGTGCCTCCTCCGAGGAAAGGCAGGAATCTAGAGCATGCGCGGGAACCTCAACCTGCCCCACGATATCGAATCTCTCGACATCCGGAAACCGGGCCAAGTAATCGAGATTCGGTCTGAGCACCGAAGAGACTGCCTGTTTCGCACAGAGATTCAGCGTGACCAAACCATCAGTCTCAGCCAGAGCAAACGGATAAATTTTCGGATTGCTAGAACCACTACCGATTTCCAGTCTCGCGAGCGCACGTTGGTCCGGCTCAAAGAAAAAAGCCGTGACGAGCGTCGAATGGCGGCGCCATCGAGGCTCTAAGCCGCCGCTCGCTCCGATATCAACGAGGCCGATCCTTGCATTGCCGAGTACGGCTTTCAGAAAACTATGAATCATCATTGCTACGGGACCGGAATTGCTCGTCTTGCGATCAGATTTCGGATCCGGCGTTTCTCCGTTTCATCTGTGCCGAAGACCACTAACATTGTTATAAGAGCCAAGAATAGAACAGCCTTAGCCGCCAGTGGTACGTGATAATGGACATCAATGACCAGACCGAAAATGAGCGAGATAAGTAGGATAAGAGAGATTCTGATGAGCCGCCCGCTCTCGAAGCGGATCGCAAAGAATCTTCTCGCCTGCCAATACACGAGGATCGGCATCAACATGTAGATTAGCAACGTCGTTGCAGCCGCGCCAACGATGCCAAAGGTTGGAATGAAGTACAGATTCAGCGCCATCTTGAGAATCGCGATCGCGTAGTAAACGACGGCAAAACGAAGTATTCGCCGCTCATAGATAACACCAGCACCCAGAATGTTTGACGATCCATTGATCAAATAGCCAGTCATCACCAGCAGAATCACCGGCGCAGCAGCCGCGTACGCAGCAGACCTCGCGACGATAGGTAGCGCCTCCCTCACAAACACGCATGCCGAGACCAGAATGAACGAACTGACCAGGAAGTAATACGAGACCATGCGCGAAAAGAACTCTGTAATGTTGTCGTGCGACCGGTACTCGATCATCATCGGGTTCCAGATCTGCGTAAATGGCAGAATAACAAGCGCATTGACGATCGATCCTAGACGGTAACCGACGGAATACACCCCGACATCTGCGACGGACAGCATTCGCTCGATGAATATCCGGTCGGCCCAATCGATGACCATAGCAGCGATGCTGGTGATTACGGTCGGTACACCGAACCGGAGAAGGGTCGAGATCTCGCGCTTGTGAATTGAGATCGCAAAGGCCCGCCGACCGTGTATGAGCAGAAATATGACTGACACAGCAGCCTGCGCATATGCGATACCCTTGAAAGGAGCCGTCAGATCCTGCCGGTTCAGGCGAAGCAGATATAGGCTGCCACCTATGCTTCCAAAGAGCGCAAGCAGACTCAGCAAAATCGAGGCGATCGAGCGACGCAGAAACCGCAGATAAGAGAAGAAAAAGTAATTGATAAACGACACGGCGCTCGCGAGGAGAGACCAGAAAACGGCAGCGTGATAGCGGTCAGTGTGAAGGAGCACGCGTGAAATTGATCTGCCTGCAAGAGCTCCGAGCGCCACCTGTATCGAGGCTCCAGCGAGAAGGAGTAGAAATGCCGTGGTGAAAACTGAACGTCGGTCAGCTTCGTCGGAATAGTCGAAGTAGGAACGCGGGAGAGCCGAAGTCATGCCGAGGTAAAAGACCGCCGCTGCAATAACTCCAACCATCTGTATCAGCGAGTACGCACCAAACTCCGCCGTGGCGAGCGTAGCGGTGAGAATTGGGATCAGCAGAAACTGAACTGCCGACTGCGCGACGCTGCCAAAGCCGTAAATGAGGGAGTGGAACCCGACCTCCCGGATTTTGGCGGCCAGCGAGATGCTGGCGGCTCGCATCGAGCAGGCTCCGCCCCCTTCGGTGTGCACACGCGCGGGCGCATCCAGCCGATCGATGCTCATACGAACGATTAATCGCCGCGACTAGGTCGCGTCATCTGTCGAGGGCTCCACGTCGGGCCCGCCGATGCGGCGCAGCTCACCGTGTAGCCGTTCGATCTCAATCGACAACGCGTCATACTCGGCCATCTTGCGCGTGAGAAATCGATAGGTCACGGCGACCTTCTCTTCGATTCCTGTGCGCGTCAAGACGTACGTGTACGCCATCTTTTTCTCGCTTTTGCTGAAGCGGACGATCTTCACCCACCCTTTGTGGACCAGCGCTTTGAGGCAGTAATTAACCTTGCCCAAGCTCATGCCGAGGTACCTTGCCACCTCACGCTGGGTGGCGTTGGGACGCTCGTCAAAGTAAGCGAGCAGTCTGTAACGAAGCTCATCGGAGATGGGTCCAGCCATGCGTTCAACGATTGAACGCAGATTGAACCAGATTTCCCCGACGGGCGCAATCCCTTCTCCAGGTTTTTGGCGCACTCCGCCGCCCCTGTACAATCGCTCTGTTCTGATGCTGGTTGTGCCGCGCCATGACGTCCATCCTCGCTATCCTGCCAAGCCATGAGCACCTCAGCCCACGGTGGCAAGAGTCGGCGCTCGCACATCACTACAACGACAGCCGCAAAAGGCCGGCGCATATGGACCGATTCTCTTTTGTGGGGAATCGTTGCCTTGACCATGGTGCTACTCCCCTGCGTGGTAGCGCCTTCGTGGCGGGAAGCGTTTCGGGCACCAAAGGAGTGCGTTCTTCGAGGAAGCGCTGTGCTGATCGGCGCGGCGCTGGTGTTCGGATTGACGTTCCGCTCGTTGCGCATTCGCGAGGGCTGGAGCGCCTCGAAGCCCCAGCTTTATGTCACGGCGGTTGCGCTGCTTTGGACGCTGGTGACCACGGCCACATCAACGAACAGATTGCTGAGCCTCTGGAGCGCGGTCTATGTAACGGCTTGTGCTCTTTTTTTCGTCGGATCGTGCGTCGCGGTGCGTGACCAAACCTGGACTGCGCTCTACGTCATGCTCGCTCCGGCGATCGCGAACGCAATTGCGCTCGCCCTGCAGCAATTCCGCCTGTGGGATTTTTACCGTCTCGACGAGCCCTCGACGCGCTCTGCGCTCCTCGGCAATTCAAACGACGTCGGCGCTTTCATTCTCGCTCCCGCAGTTGTGGCCAGCGCGCTGTGCGTGGTCACTCCAGTTCGAAGAATGCTCCATCTCGTGATCGCCGCTGTTTTGGTGGCAGCCATTCTGGCGAGCGGATCGATTACCGCAACCGTTTCTTACGCTGTAGCCATCCTGTTCACGAGCGCGCAGAAATCATGGAAAAGAACGTTAGCCACCGCGGTTGCGGTGGCTCTGATATCCATGGCGGCCGTGACGCTCAATCGGTCCTTGCGAGAACGCGTCGCGCTGATGCGAACCACCATTGAGAAGCGCGACTACAACGCTCTCAGCTCGTATCGGCTGACCGCTTTCGCTGCCGCGGTGCAGATGTTCGCGAAACATCCGCTGACTGGAGTCGGACCGGGATGCTACGCATGGCACTACTTCGATGAAAAGATCGCCGCAGAAGCGCACCATCAAAAGCTGCGCGAGTCCGGAGATCGCCTCCACAACTACAGAGAGGCCCACAGCGACTACCTGCAGATCCTGGCGGTCAGCGGTCTGCCCGGGTTCGCCATTCTGGCCGGATCTCTCTTTTTCCTTGGCTCGATCTCATTTCGCAATCGGGAGGCAGACCACATGGATTTGCAGGCAGTGTTTTCGCGCACTGCCTCGCTTTCTTTGGCCGCCGGCATTGCTGTTCTGATGACCGCCGGCTTCCCGCTGGAGCTGTCGGCGCCTACCATCTCCATTCTCTACAGCGTTGCACTCTGTTTCGCCTGGAGGCCTCATGACGGTGCTTAGGATCGCGGTCGTGGTTGTCACTGCCACGGTCGCGGCTGTTCTAGTGTATTTTCTCAGCATAGTTCCTTATCAGCAGAACCTGATGAAAAGACATCTGGAGGATCAATTCGATGCGTTGGACTCTGCGGCGGGATTGTCGACTCCGAGCGTGACAAAGGCCGCAAGAGTTCGCGACAACATCGAGGAGCTTCGCCGAGCGCTGAAAGTCTCACCGACCGATGCCGATCTGTACATGGAGCTGGCGGCCGAGTATCGATTTCTCGGCAAATACGACCAGGCGGTCATCACGTACCAGCAGGCGCTTCGCTATCACCGCCGTCCGGAACTCTACATCAACATCGCCGAGTCCCGCTATGACCTCCGCGATCTCGCGGGGGCGGTCGAGAGCTACGCATATGCGGTGGCCTTCGCGCCCGAGGAAATCAACGTCGTTCCGGACGCTCTGATACCAGCCGTGGATGCGCGGGCCAGAGAGATCACCGCACGCATAGCGCGGTAACGGGGCGGCTTGACGAAGCCGCGATCGGCTGACATCCTACGTTCGATGCAGACCGACTACATCGAACGACCTACGCAGCACCAAATCGACCGCGAGATTCTCCTGGAGCCTGAGCCGCCCGTCTCGCTGAGCCGCTTCACCCACGTGATGCGCACCTACCGCGCCGTCATTCTACTTTCGCTGGCCGGAATCGTTTTCGCATTTCTCATCTTCGCTATCGCCCTATCCCTTTTTGGACCTTCGGAGCAGATCACGACACAGATATTCCGGCTCGACTTCGCCGGCGCCGGTCAAGGCGAATACCCGAACAAAACGAAATTCAACATCGCCGATATCATCAATGGACCGATACTCAAACGGGTCTGGCAAGACAACCACCTCAGCGACTACATTTCATTTGGCAATTTTAGCCGATCGGTCTTCGTCCTCGAATCGAACCGGCAGTACGAACAGCTCGCCGCGGAATATCAGGCAAAGCTCGCCGACCCCAAGCTTTCGCCGGTCGACCGCGAACGCCTGCAGAACGAATTCGAGCAGAAAGCGCTGAGCATTGCGAAAAATGAGTATGCGATCAATTTCAACCGCCGCGGTGCGAATCGCGCAATCCCGGAGCCGGTTGCCCGAAAGGTCCTCCTCGACATCCTGAACAACTGGGCCGATTTCGCCGTCAACCAGCAGCACGTCATTGCCTACCAGGTGTCGGTGCTGTCGCCCCAGATTCTGAACCCGAGCCCGATGGAGCAGAGCGATGTCGTCGCGGCGATCGAAGTGTTGCGCTCAAAAACGAGCCGCGTCATCTCGAATATCGAAAAAATCGAGAAACTTCCGGGGGCCATGCTCGCTGGAACGCCAAACGATCACATGTCGCTCGAGGAAGTGCGCATCCGACTGGATGAGATCATGCGATTCCGTCTCGAGCCGTTGCTGGCGGCCGCACTTCACACCTCTGGCCTGATCAACGATCGCGTCACCACTATTCGATTTCTTGAAAGTCAGCTTGCATACGATCAGCGGCAACTCGAATCGACGCAACGGCTAGCCGACTCGATTCGGGAATCGATTGCCGTTTACGAGCAGCCGCGCGTCAACGAAGCGGCGAATTCTGCGAAGACCGCCGAACAGCCAAAGGCGGGTGAAGCGGTCATGCCGCAGCTCAGCGACACGTTTCTGGATCGTCTGGTAGCGATGACCAGCCGCGCGGCCGATGCGCAATATCGGCAAAACGTCGCCGACGATTATCGCAAGGCCATCGCGGATACGATTCCGTCGAAACAAGCCGTAGCCTACGACACGGCTGTGCTCGAAGAGTTTCGAAAACCCGGCGGCGGATCTGCAGCGTTGAACGCCGCGTCCGCACGTGCGCAGATCGACCAAACCCGCAACGAGGTCGGGCAACTCATCAACAAGATGAACGAACTGTTTCAGATCATCTCGCGCAATATGACGCCGTCGACGCAACTCTTCTCGCTCAGCAGCTCGCCAACGACGCGCACACTCCGGAGCGTCAGCCCGCAACGCCTGGCGTTATACGGATTGCTTGTAATCCTCCTCGCCCTTCCGGTGATCATCGCCCTCTGCCTGCTGCACAATCGCATTCGCGAAGAGGAGACGGCCGAGGAGTATCTCCGCCAGGAACATGCCGCCGTCCCGTGACGGAGGCGCGACTCACTTGATCGGATCTCGGATCTCGTTGAAGTCGAGCGCCTGCACGACGGAACCCGTGATCGGGCTGGTGTAGGGCGGCGTTGTCCCGAAAATGGTGTTCATCGCGGTGTTGAGATTCGTGCGGAGCTCGAGAATGTCGGCGGCGTGAATCACGGTGACACCTCCGCCGAGAACTCTCGACGGGCTTCCAGAACCGAAGGTGTAAGTACCTGCGCCGGCGTTGGCCAGCGTGCGCACAGCATCGACCGCGTCGCGCGTTTCGTTGAGATCCACCGCCTGGACGACACCGCCGGCCGTGATCGCGTTCGAGTAGATCACGGTGTGCGCCATGTCGAGGTTGCTGGCCGCCGACTCGATCCCACCGCTGACCGCTTTCACTTTGTACAAATAGGCGTGGCCAGCAGAGACGCCACCATCATCGAACGCATTGGGGCCACCAGAACCTGCGAGATCGTACGTGAAGCGATCGTCCGGGCGGCTGCGATAGACATTGCATGTCGGGCCCCCACAACTGCCGCTCCACGTCACGTGAACATTCGACGCGGAAGTGGCTTGCGCCAAAACGCCTGTCACTGGCGGAGGCGCGCACGCTCCGCCTGGATACACGGCACGCACGGCGTTGATGTCCCACGGCTGCAGCGTGAACCCGTTCCCCGGGGGCGTCACTAACCAGTACATGATCGCGACGTTCGTTCCGAATGCGCACTCTTCGTCCACGCCGTTGCACGTGTTCGTCTGGTCGTAGCCACTCGTGCGGGTGGCGTTCGAGTGTCGAAATCCGATGGTATGGCCGATCTCGTGTGTCATGGCGCTGGCGAGACCGGTGTAGGAGTTCGTGACGCCGTCCTGCACGACGACATCCGCACTGTTGAAGACCCAGTAGTACTCGCCGTTGATCATCACGATGTCATCGAAGTTACTGAAGGTTTGCGCGATGGTTCCGGAACCCATGAAAGAGCCCGCGATTCTGTCCTGCGGATCGTTGAACTCCACCACGTTGACCTCGTCGTTGCCTGACGCGGTGGCAGTCGTACCGGCGTAGTTGAGGATCGCGAGCGAGCCGCAGTCGTTCGTCCACGCCGCGAGAGCGTTCTGGATCAGGCTGACCCCTCCGTCGCCGGTGCCGCTGAGATTCTGGGACGACACTTTGAAATAGCTGATTCCGGTCGGCATCGCCTGCGTGCCCGGTGCATCACCCATGAGGATTGTCTGGCGCCACCGCGTTCCGACGGTCGTAGGAAACATGCCGCCCGGCGTCGCGAGATATACCGTGTAGGTCGAAGCCGCGAAGGCGTTGGTCTGGATATGACGCGACTGCGGTGCAATCGGTTTCAACGGCTTCGTCGGATCCTTATCGACGAAGTAGTTGGCGACGATCTTCCGGCCACCTAGTTTCCGCCGAACGTAATCGAGAAAGAGATCTTCGTCGCGCGCCTTGTCGTGGAAGTCGGTTCCATCCGGATTCCAGCCATCAATGTCTTCGGAACGCAGCAGCACGCGTCGGGTCAGGAGTTGGCGTGAATGAAAAGCGCCGAGGGCGAGGTCTGTCACTTCCCAATGCCCGCGGTTGCGGGTCAGGAACAAGAGAACACTTTCGCCGGTGGTGAATTCGGGTGACGAGTGAGCCACCGTTGCGCGTTTTCCATAAACGCCGCCCGGCTCGACGATCTCGAGCGAGTCGCCGATGTCGCCCTTCAGCGTCTCAACGACCGAGATTTGTGTGACCGTCTCGATGATGTTGAAGGCGCCCGGACGTGTAAACGACGAGAGGACGGTGCCTCGCACGATCGCTTCCGCTCTCGCGACCATCACTTCATCTTTCGGGACGACGAAGGTCGTCGCGAAAACTGTGGTACCCGAAATGAGACACGTAACCGCCAGTGCGTACCAACACCTCTTGAGCATGGCTCTCTCCAGAAGTCTTTGATTGTAGACGACCCGCGCGCGAAAGGCCGGGATCGAACCGGTAACCACCGCAATGTTCCATGTCGCAATGGCGTTTAAGGCCCTGTGTTCTTTTCCAACTGTCGAAAGTGGGCGATAGCGGTCGCGCTCCTGGCTCCGAGTCTTCTTTCCGCACATCTGATCGTCGATGTCAGCGTTGCGATTCAAGTGCCGGCTTTCGTCGTCAAGTCGGCACCGATCACCTATACGATCGACGTCACGAATCTCGCCTATGACCAGGCGTACGGAGTCGTCGTCGAGGATCGAATCCCATTGGGGTCGCAGCTCCTATCCGCTCAGGGCACCGGATGGAACTGCACCACGTCGAACGAAGTTGTGCGCTGTGCGGCAGAACAGCTCGCACCCGGAGTCAGCACGATCACGCTTGCTGCAACTGCGCCGTCAATGGTTGGTCCAACTGTCAACACCGTCTCGGTGACGACCGTCGGAAGCATCGATCCTTATGCCGCGAACAACACCGCATCGTCACAAACGATCATTTACGATCCAACATCCTGCTCCGACGCTGCGCCGGCAATTCTCACACCGGCAGATCAAACGGTGCTCGGCGATGGAAAGGCGACGCTCGCCTGGACAGCCGTTCCGGGCGCGACCAGGTACCGCGCCTGGAGTGGTGTGGAAGGGGCGCTTCCGTCGCAGATCGGCGAGACCGCGGCGACACAGCTTTCGTTGGAGGTCGAACGCGGGTCGACGGAGTGGTGGGTCGAGGCGGTGTTCGATTCGTGTCCAGGCACAATCTCGCAACACGCGCACTTCGTTTCGCTCGGACGCCCGCTGCGGTTGAACGTTTCAGATTACGCAGGACGCGCAGGAATCAGCGGCCGGGACGACGGCGCACTTGCAGCTGCTACATTTGCATCGCCAGTTTCGCTCGGCATCGACGTCTACGGAAACATGTACGTCGCCGATATGGAGTCCTCGACCATCCGTCGGATCACCAACGGGACCGTTTCAACTCCGGCCGGAGTTGCGGGTGTCGCCGGATCGAGCGATGGCACTCCGAAATACAGCACGCTGAATCATCCCGGGGCGCTGGCCGTCAGTTCGGGCGGGTACGTTTACATCGCCGACACGGACAATCACTTGATTCGCTTCTTTTTCCCGGACGGCAACGGGGTCATCTTCGCCCCTTTTCTTGCGACGCTCGCGGGCGCATCGGGCATGCAAGGAACCGCTGATGGGGTGGGAGCCAGCGCACGCTTCTTCTCTCCTGCGGGAATCGCTGTCTCACCGAGCTCCACGATATTTGTCGCCGACACGAAGAATGGTCGCCTGCGCCAGATGCGTCAAAATATTCAAGGTAGCACTGTGACGTCGCTGACCGCTGCTCAGTTCAATGGTCCGACAGGCATCGCGCTCGATCCCCAGGGAAATATCTACGTCGCGGATACCGACAACAATGTCATCCGTCGCATCGGATCCGACGGTCAGGTGATGGACGTCGCCGGCTCCGCAGGCCAGCCGGGTTTTGCGGACGGCGTGGGCGCTGCCGCCCGCTTCAATCATCCAACCTCGCTGGCCTTCGATGGCCTCGGCAACCTCTTCGTGGCCGATACCGGAAACAATGCGATTCGCCGCATCGCGCCATCGCAATTCGTGACGACTGTTATCGGCGCCGGGCTGCTCAAGAGTCCGATGGGGATCGCTTTCGACGCCTCGGGACGACTCTTCATCGCCGACACCGGCAACCGCGTGATTCGAGTTGCGACCGCTGCGTCCGCTCTTGCACGGCGGCGATCAGTCCATCACTGAGCTCGCGCGCTATTGAAAGCCGCCGCGCACGTCGTTGATATCGCTGGCCCGCACCGGTGTAGTGAATTGCACGATCGCGCCGGCGCTAAGAGAAACCGCGCCGAGGCCAAGCATGCCGCGAGCGTTGTTGAGTCGCGTTAGCGGTTCATCGATGTGAACTTTCTTCACGGTGACGGTCTGATCGAGCGTGGGATCGGTGTAGCCAGTATTCACGACTCCCGCCAGTGTCTCCACGGCATTGGCGCCGTTGCGGATTTCGGTGACGTCGAGCGCCATGATTACGCTGACTTGCGGCGTGAGGCTGTTGGTAGGGAAGACGGTTGTGGCGAGATCGAGGTTGCTGTCCACCGACTCGGTCGCGCCGTTGAAATTTCTCACTTTGTAAAAGTAAGCTCTGCCTGCGACGACACCGTTGCCGGCGGTGTCATTGAAAGGGCCTGTAGCGCCCAAACTCGAAAAGGGTCCGTCAAAGGTATTTTTGTCGTTGAACTTGCTCCGATAGATGTGGCACACCGTCGCACAACTGCCGCTCCAATTTACCTGCACGTTTGTCGCGCTGGTCGAGTGCGCCTCCACTCCCGTCACTGCGGGAGGCGCGGCCGGCGCCGGATAGAGCGCGGCCGCCGCGTGTTGATCCCACAATTGGAGTGCGCCCGCGATGCCTGAGGAGACGAAAGACCTCATGATCGCGTTGGCAGGATTCATAACGGTGCCGGCGCACTCGAGCGACACGTCGGTTTCGCAGGCCGTCATTGGATCATCCGCGCGGGTCTGGTCTGCGTGGCGAAACCCAAGCGTGTGGCCGACTTCATGTGTCACGGCAGATGGCCAAAAATCCGTGAAGAGGCCCGGAAAAGTACAGTTGGCCATGCCCTTGTTCATCCAGACGTCGACCTCCACCGTCGTGTAAAACGCATCTCCGTTCGGCCCGGTGTGCGTTGGCGTCACCGCGAGCGTGATCCCGCCCAAGCCGAGCGTTCCGCCGAAAGAGCCAGCTGAACAACTGACCGGCATAATACCTTTGCAAGAGAGGTCATAATCGAGTGCGACCGTGTTCTTGTTGTCGGTTCCCCCCGCGCATGAGCCGCCACTCGGTTGATTCGTCGTGTTGGTCGCATCGTTGCCATCGTAGACGTAGTTGATCGTTGCGCCGGGAGCACCGTTCCAGGCAGTCATCGCGGAACCTATGGCTGCAGTTCCGGCAGGAGAACCGGGGGCTCCCCCTTCGCTGCCGATGCTGCCGAAATGGATAGCCGAGGGAAAAGCGACCGTGCAGGAGCCCAACACAATCGTGCCGCACCATCTGCCGCCTGTACCGGTATTGGTGCCATCGAAAGAGGACGTGTAGGACTTGCCGGTGCCGATGGCCAAGGGCATCGGTCGGAGAGTGCGGTTGGGCTGAATGGACCGATGAACCGAAGGGACGCCGACGAGCGGCTCCGCCGGAATGGTGTAATTCTCTTTGGTGGGACCTCCTCTGACCGTGGCGCGGATGAAATTGAGGAAAGGTTCCGCAGCTCGATGCGATTCCTGATGTCGTGAGCCATCGCTGTCCAGAATCAAAACGTCGCCAACATGGCGAATCAGGAGATCGTGTCCGAGGATGTCGGTCGCGAAGTCGAACTTGCCGAGAATCAGATCGAGCACATGCCACCGGCCGTCTCGATCCTTCATCAGGAACAACAGGTAGCGCTCGCCATCTTTAAAGCGAGGAACTCCGGGGAACATTGTCGCTCGACCCTCGACCACGCCGCCCAGCTCGTACAGATCGAGCGTGTCGCCATCGATCGATCCCTTGATAACCTCTTCGATCGAGATCGTCGTGATCGTCTCGACCACGCCGGATCCATCGAGTTGAGCGCGCGAGCTCAGGGCAGAAGCCACCACGATCGCGGGCGCCTTGTGGATGAAAGACCGATCCTCCGGAACGACGAAGGACGCCCCGAGCACCGCTTGCGCGAGAGTCAGGGCGAAAACGAACACCAATGCACGTCTGGTAATCACCATAGCGTCGCTCCTGCACAGCGATGCGTAGCTACATCCCTTGATTTTAGATGACCCGCACTCAGCCTGCACCTCGAGAGGGTGCAAAGGCCGTGACATTGCTCACAAAGAGCCTGATGTAACCTGTTTTGTGTGCGCGTGCTCCTCGCGATCGCCCTCATCGCCACTGCCGGGTCCGCCTCGGCCGACCACGTGCCGATCGACGTCGCCCTCAAGATGCGCGGGCCGGCGATGGCGGCGGCCGGGGCCGAGGTGACGTACTCGATCGATCTGACGACGCTGTTTCCCGGCGCGGCATACGCGGTGACCGATGTTCTTCCGCTGAACACGCGCCTCGTCCGCGCGACGGGAGAACATTGGAATTGCATCGAGTCGAAGGACAAAGTCACATGCGGAAACGAGCGGCTGGACAGCGGCTCGAGCACGATCGACATCACGTTCAGCGCGCCTAACACGCCGCAGACGATCACCAACGCGGCGTCGGTGCAAAGCATCTCGGTCGTCGATCCCTTTCCGGACAACAACTCCGACTCCATCACGACCCTGGTCTACGACGCCGCGGTCTGCGCGACGCGAACGATCCAGGCGCTCACACCCATCGCGCGCGCCGCAGTGGTCGGGCCGCACGTGACATTCCGATGGTCGCCGGTGAGCGCCGCATCCCGATACCAGCTCTACGCCGCCGAAGGTTCTAGCGTCCTGACGCTGCGCGCATCGACGACCGACACCGAGATCGTTCGCGACTTCGATGCCGGTGAGGTGCAGTGGTACGTTTCCGCGGTCATGCCGGACTGCCCGCCCGTCTCGACCGATCCGCAGACGTTTCGCGTCGCGGCCGCCGCCCCGCGCGGTCGCGCCGCACATCATTAATGATGCTGTCGTCGCTTCTCCTCGCTGTCGCCGCGGAATCGTTTCTGATGCAACAGGC
>Ga0070698_100000291_pt1 | contig 50991 bp, 47 predicted proteins | sample KBSK1502metaG_FD_65477 | JGI IMG/M metagenome (GOLD analysis project Ga0070698, IMG submission 65477) | Corn, switchgrass and miscanthus rhizosphere microbial communities from Kellogg Biological Station, Michigan, USA - KBS K1-50-2 metaG | ecosystem: Host-associated > Plants > Roots >...
AGTGTGAAAGACTCGACTGGTGAGCGAGGTGGCGATCAGGCCGGTCAGCCCCGACCAGCATGACCCGGTCATGCACTACTTCGACATGGTCGCGTACGCGGACAATCCCAACTGGTCGAAGTGTTTCTGCATGGAGCGGCTCGTCGACGATTACGAGTCCCGGACCAAAGAGCAGAACCGCGCGGCGCGCAGCGAGCTCATGCGCTCCGCGAAGGCGAACGGCCTTGTCGCCTATCGACTCGGTCGTGTCGTCGGCTGGTGCCACGCCGCGCCGAAGTCGGAGCTAAAAAGCGTTCCGGGCGAGCCCGCGAGCGATGTCGGCTCGATCGTTTGCTTCGTCGTCGCCCCGGATCAGCGCCGCCAGGGCATCGCGACGCGGCTACTGGATGCGGCGGTCGAGTATCTGCGGACGCGCGGCATGAAAACGGCCGAGGCGTATCCGTGGGCGGGAGACGTCGAGCCTTCACGCTGGGTCTGGTCGCAGTACGTGGGCCCACTTTCGATGTACGAGAAGGCCGGCTTCGAGATCGCGGAAACCCACGGCGACTTTTGTATCGTTCGCAGGAAGCTATGACCGGCCACGTCATTTCGCTCCAGGTCCGCACGGAGAAGCATGGGGAGCCGAGACCCGTGACCGAAGCCGTCGCTCGTGTTGGCGGCGGCATCGAGGGAGACGTTCACGGGCACCGCTCGACGCGCGCCGTCCTCGTCATCGACCACGCGACGCTCCACGCGCTCGACCTCAGCCCCGGCGATCTTCGCGAGGAAATCACGACTGAGGGGCTGCCCGACGTGACGAACCTCCCCGTGGACACTGAGCTTCGCATCGGCGGCGTCACCCTTCGGGTGAACGGACCGTGCGAGCCATGCACGCACATCGGCGAGCTGCTCGGTGTTGCCGACCCCGAGGAGTTCCGGCAGTCGCTCGTCGGACGCCGCGGTGCGCTGTGCACCGTCGTCGCTGCCTCCGCGCCCATCCGCGTGGGCGACCCGGCGGAGGTCCTCGTCCGCGCCTAGCCTCGGCACCAAAGCGCGACCGTTCGAGCGCTGTTCCGCAACCTTTCCGTCGCCTAGTCTCGCCTTGTGAGCGAGCGCATCACCTCGTCGGCGGCAGCAACGTCGGAGGACGGGGCCTAGTCGCATCTGCTCACACCGCGAAGCGACGAAGGCCTCCCGAGAGCGGGAGGTCTCTTCATTTACAGGGGGAAATGTGGCGAGCGAGCACGATGCCTGTGCGCTGGTCGCGGTGGCGCGGAAGGACGCGCGGCCGTCGCGCGCCGTCCTTGAGCTCGTGCTGCACGGAATGGCGTCGCTCGCACACCGCTCCGGCGTGGTCGATGGCGAAGGCGACGGCGCCGGTGTTCTGACCGACATCCCGCGTGCGCTCTGGGCGCACGAGCTCGAGCGCGCGGGCCGTGACGAGACGGCGGTGCAGCTCGAGCGCTTCGCGGTCGGTCACTTCTTCCACGGAGATCCGTCCGACGTTGCGACGATCATCGCGATCCTCGCCCGTCGCGGCATCGAGACCCTTCTTGCCCGAACGGAGACGACCGATGCCGCGGCGCTCGGCCCGCGCGGCCGCTCCGAGGCTCCCCTGTTCCTGCAGCTCGCGCTCCTTGCGCCGCGCGGCGCCGCGCTCGGGTCGCGAGCGCTCTACGAGGCCGGCGTCGATATCGAGCGGCTCACGACGGCGACGGTCGTGAGCCTCTCGCGCCACACCGCGGTGTACAAGCTCCGCGGCGCGGGCCATCAGCTCACGTCGTACTTCGCCGACCTCGCGGAGGCGCGCTTCGCCACTTCCGTTGGGTTCGGACACAACCGGTACGCCACGAACACGTCGACGAGCTTCACGCGGGTGCAGCCGTTCCCGGTCTTCGCGCACAACGGCGAGATCAACACGATCAGCCGGCTCCGGGAGGAGGCGCGAGCGCTCGGCCTCCCGCTGTCGCGGGACGGGAGCGACTCGCAGGACGTCGACGCCACCATCCGCGCGCTCGTGATCCGTCACGGACTGACCGTGGTCGAAGCCATCGAGCTGCTCTTTCCGCCGATCGTCAACGAGATGAAGCGGATGAGTTCCGAGCTGCAGGACGCGTACGTGCAGGGCCGCGCGGCGATTGGTCCGCTCGCCCAGGGACCGGCGGGGATCCTCGTCCGCGTCGGCGACACGTGCGTCTTCGGTGTCGACGCGCTCGGCTTGCGACCGCTGTGGCACGTCGAAACGGAGGACGAGCACGTCTTCGCAAGCGAGCGCGGTTTCATTCCGCTCGAGAGGTACGCGAGCGATCCGGTCCCGCTCGCTCCGGGCGAACGCGTCGCGCTCCGTCGCGACAGAGGCTGGCGGCTGCTCGATCAGCAGGCGGTCCGCGAGCGATTCCTCACGGCGCGCCGGCTCCGCGGCGTCGCCATGAACGGGCTGCGGAGCCACCTTGAGACCGGCGGCCCCGCCGAGCCGATGGGAGCCGCGAAGCGCTGGGAGATCGGGACGCCGCCCGACGAGATGGACGACGTATCGGTCCGCCGCGAGCGCCAATTCGCGGCGCTGGGCTTCGAGCCCGACGACCTGAAGATGGCGACCTTCATGATCCAGACCGGCAACGAGCCGATCGGATCCCTCGGCTATGACGGGCCGCTCGGCGCGCTCGCGCCGCGCGCGAACCTCGCGGACCACCTCCATGAAACGGTGGCCGTCGTGACGAATCCCGCGATCGACCGCGAGCGCGAGATCGAGCACTTCTCGACGCGTGTCCTACTCGGCCCGCGACCGGCGCCGCATGCGCACGACGCTCGGCGGTGGATCGAGCTCGCGACGCCGCTGCTGCTGGGCGGCCATCCCGCGTGGACCGGCCTGCGCAGTGACGACTTCCGCGCTCTCGCGCGTCAAAAAGGGACGTGGCTGCTCGAGGACGTCGTGGCCCGATTCGCGGCGGACGCGAAGGTCCCGCCCGTATTGCTCGAGGCCGATCGCGATTGGGAAGAGCATCCGCGCGATGCCCTGGCGCGGCTCGGCGCGGCGGCCGCGCGCGGGGCCCGCGCCGGCTCCCAGCTCGTTGTCATCCGCGACCACGGCGTCTCGAGCGAGGGCCGGGCGTGGCTCGACCCGCACCTCGTGGTCGCGGCGGCGCATCGAGCGCTCGTTGCGCAGCCTTCGCTTCGCCGGGACTGCGCACTCGTGGTCACCGCCGGCAGCATCCGCAACCTGCACGATGTGATGGTCGCGCTGGCGCTGGGTGCGGATGCGGTGAACCCGTACCTTCTGCTCGAGTACGCGATCGCCACCGCCGACCCGGACGCGCTGGGCAATCTCATCGAGGCGCTCCGCAAGGGCATCGAGAAGGTCATGTCGACGCTCGGGATCCACGAGCTCCGCGGGTACGGCCGGCAGCTCTCGGCCGTGGGTCTCGCGCCCGAGGTCGCGCGCTTCGCCGGCCTCGAGACGTTCTGCGCGAGCGACGAGATCGGACTCGGTTGGGACCGCATCGCCGAGGAGGGATTCGCGCGCGCGTCGATGCTCCGCGAGCGTCGTGAGGCGCGGCTTGAGCCGGCCTTCCGGATCTGGCCGCGTGCTTGGAAGACGGCGCTCGCGGTCGCGAACGGCGAAGCGCCCTACGCGGTGTACGCGGATAAGCTGCGCGAGCTCGAGACGCTGCATCCAGTGTCGTTGCGGCATCTCATCGACTTCAGAGCTGAGGGGGCCGAGCCCCCAGAGAGCCTCGCGCCTCTCGCAGACACCAGCGCAGGAGAGCACGCCGGTCCCTTCTACATCTCGTCGATGTCCTTCGGGTCACAGGGCGAGACCGCGTATCGCGCGTACGCCGAAGCGATGGCGCGTCTCGATCTGCTCTGCATCAACGGCGAAGGGGGAGAGCTCCCCGACCTCATCGGCCGGTATCCGCGAAACCGCGGACAGCAGATCGCCTCTGGTCGGTTCGGCGTGTCGGCGCTGCTCGCGAACTCGTCCAACTATCTCGAGATCAAGATCGGGCAGGGCGCGAAGCCCGGCGAGGGCGGTCACCTCCCCGCGCGAAAGGTCTCCAAGAAGGTCGCGCTTGCCCGCAACGCGCAGCCCGGCATCGACCTCATCTCGCCGTCGAACAATCACGATATCTACTCGATCGAAGATCTCGCGCAGGTCGTTCACGAGCTCAAGACGGTGAATCCGCGGGCGCGCGTCTCGGTGAAAGTCCCGGTGGTGCCGGACATCGGCGTCATCGCCGTCGGCATCGCGAAGGCGGGCGCCGACATCGTCACGCTCTCGGGATACGACGGCGGCACCGGCGCCGCGCGTCAACACGCGCTCCGCCGCGCGGGCCTCCCGGTGGAGATCGGCGTCGCGCAGGCGCATCGCGCGCTGGTCGCGTCGGGGCTACGCGACGTCGTCGAGGTCTGGTGCGACGGCGGGATGAAGAGCGCGCTCGACGTCGCGAAGATGCTGTGCCTGGGCGCCGACCGTGTTGGTTTCGGGACGCTCGCGATGGTCGCGATCGGCTGCACCATCTGCCGTGGCTGCCAGCTCGACACGTGTCATGTCGGCATCGCGACGCAGCTCGAGTCGGTGGCCGAGGCGACCGAGCGGGGCGTCAAGCGGTTCGAGCCGCGCGAATTTGAGCGCGCCGTCGACAATCTTTCTCGCTTCTTCACCGCGCTCCGCGAAGAGCTCGCGCGCATCGCCGCGCAGCTCGGCGTCGGCGCGACGACCGATCTGGTCGGACGCACCGATCTCCTCGCACAGGTGCGTGGCCTCGATCGCGTGGATCTCCGCGAGCTTCTCGAACCGGTCACGTGGACTCCACCGGGCCGGCGCGACGTTCGCGTCGTCGCAGGGGTCGCCGTCGGCGAAGCAGAGGAGGGGCGGACGCTGCGCGCCGGCGACCGTTTCGTCGCGACCGACGCTTCAGGAGAGCTCGCGCGTCTGCGGATCGCGGGGGCGAGCGTTGCCGACGTGGCATCCAGCTACCGCGAGGGCTCCGTCGCGGGGAACGGCTTCGCCGCATACGCGACCGATGGCGTCGCGCTGACGTTGCGCGGCGGAGCGCAGGACGGCGCCGTGAAGACCGCGCTCGGCGGCGTGGTGACGATCCTCAAGGCGCGCAACGCCGCCGGCAGGTTCCTCGACGGATCCGTCGGCAAGTGCTTCGCGTATGGCGCGCAGCGTGGGCGTTTCCTGGTTCAAGGCGGAGCCGACGCGCGCGCCGCGATCCGTCTCTCAGGTGCGCAGGTGGTGTTCGGCGGCGACCTGCGCGGTTTCGCGTTCGAGTACATGACCGGGGGCACCGCGGTCGTTCTCGGCGATCCGGGCCGGTGGATCTGCTCGGGTATGAGCGGCGGTGTCGTGTACCTGCGCCACGATCCCGCGCGCGGACTCGACGATGCTGCGCTCCGCGAACGGTTCGCGAAGGGCGCGAAGGTACACATGCGGCCGCCGCGCGACGAGGATCTCCCGGCGCTCCGCGAGCTCATCGACGCGTACGCCGACGCGCTCGACGCGAGCGAGCAACAGGACGCCGCGGCGAACGTTCGCGCCCTCCTCGACGATCCCGCCGCGCACTTCCGAGCGATCAGACCAGGAGCCGACATCACGGACCAGACCGTCTCGACGGAATAGCGTCTCGTCGTCGGCGGCGGCCGGCGGCGCGTTCAGCAGCGTCGGGGTCCTCCTCGCTCGGCCCCTCGTGGGATCGCGATGGACCGCCGGCCAGGCGCCGCTCGCTCGGAGTACCCCGACGCTGCTCGAGCCCCTCGTCAGCTGCCGCGTTAGCGTCCCGACTCGTGAGTCTCTTCGCGCTCGGTCTGGTCCTCGTCTCCGCGGTATTTCACGCCACGTGGAATCTCTTGGCGAAGCGCGCGGGTGCGGACACTCCGTTTCTCTGGCTCGCGTACGTCGTCGGTGCGATCGTCTTCGCTCCGTTCGCGATCGCGATCCTCGTCATCGCGAGGCCGGAGCTCGGCTGGCCCGCGCTCGTCTTCATCGCCGTGGCGGTCGGTCTGCAGACGCTCTACTTCGCGACGCTGACCACGGGATATCGCGCCGGAGATCTCTCGCTCGTCTACCCGATCGCGCGCGCGAGCGGTCCGCTCCTCGCGACGATTGGCGCGATCGCGATCTTCGGCGAGCATCCGACGCCGATCGCGATCGGCGGCGCCGTCGCGATCGTGGCCGGCGCGTTCGTCCTCACCGGCGATCCGCGTGCGCTTCGTCAGGCTGGCGCGGGCCGCGCCGTGGGCTTCGCGCTGACGACCGGCGCGGTCATCGCCCTCTACACGCTCTGGGACAAGACCGCGGTCTCGCTCGTCATCATCCCGCCGCTTCTGTACGACTGGTCGACGGTCGTGGGACAGGCGATCGTCGTCCTGCCCATCGCGCTCGGTCGCCGCGAGGCGGTGCGTGAGGCCTGGACCCGTCATCGCACCGCGGTGATCGGGGTCGGCGTCCTGAGCCGGCTCGCGTACATCCTCGTGCTCACCGCGCTCGTCGCGAGTCCGGTCTCCTACGTCGCGCCCGCGCGTGAGATCGGCATCCTCATCGGCGCGATCCTGGGTGTGCGGGTGCTCGCCGAAGGCCACGTCATGCGTCGAAGCATCGGCGCGGTCGCAATGGTCGTCGGCGTCCTCGCGCTTGCCGTCGGTTAAGAAGTGACCGATCTGTCGCCTGTCAGATTTGGCGGTCGCTCCTAGTATCCGCAGCGATGCGGCTCCTCCGACTCGTCGCTCTCGTCGTGCTCGTCCTCGCGCTCAACCCGAACCTTGCCGCGGCCGCGGATATCCGCCAGGGCCAGGACATCACGATCGGCAGCACCGACACGATCGAGGATGACCTCTATGCCTTTGGCCAGAACATCGCGATCAACGGGACCATTCACGGCGACCTCATCGCCGCCGGGAACAACATCAGCATCGACGGCACCGTCACCGGCAATGTGATCGCGGCCGGGAGCACTGTTGCGATCCGCGGTCAGGTCGGGGGCAGCGTGCGGGCCGTGGCAAGCTCAGTCGTGCTCGATGGAAAGATTGCGAACGATCTCGTCGCCGCCGGGAATGAGCTGACGATTCTGGGCAATGGCCGAGTTGGTCGTGACGTCATCGTCGCCGGAGCGAATACCACCCTCAGCGGTCCGATCGGCCGCGACCTTCAGGTCGGCGGCAGCAATGTGAAGATCGACAGCGCCGTGAGCGGCAACGTCACGGCCACCATCGACCGGCTTCAGATCACCGATCGAGGAAGCGTAGGCGGGTCGCTCAAGTACACGAGCAAGAACGAAGCGCAGATCGCGAACGCATCGTCGGTGAAAGGCTCGATCGAGCGACAGACTCCCGACGGCGGTCGTGCACCGCTCTTCACCGGAACGGCGGCGATTGTCGTCGAGTGGCTCAAGGGCCTCATTGGTCTCCTCATCCTCGGCATCCTGGTCGTGTTCTTCTTCCCCGGATTCTCGCGGCGCGCGGGCGAGGCCCTCGTCCATTCTCCGTGGCTGACCCTCGCCATCGGCGCGCTCGTGCTTATCGGCCTGCCGATCCTGTCGATCGTCTTCTTCGCGGTCGGGGCGCTGATCGGCGGGTGGTGGATTGGTTTCGTCGTGCTTGCGTTGTTCACCGTGGCTCTTGCCCTCAGCATCCCCGTCGCCGCGGTCGGTGTGGGCGGGGCGCTGCTGCGCGTGGCGCGACGGCCTGTCCCGGTGTGGCTCGCGCTCCTGATCGGATTGGTGGTCCTGCTCCTCGTCGCGCTGATCCCCATCCTCGGTGGGCTCGTGATCTTCTTGGCCTTGCTCTTCGGTATGGGCGCCTCCACGATCGCCGTCGTCGGGAACCGGCGAGCGGAGGCCGCGCCGGCCTAGCCGGGAACCGCGGGCGCCCGCGGTTGTATCGAAGGTGGTGAAGATGCGGCCAAAGCGCGTCCTCGTGCTGGCGCTCGCTTTCCTCCTCGCCGCGTGCAGTGCGGAGGTCGCGGTCCCCCGATCCAGCGAGACGCCCTCCGCGAACCCGAGTCCGACGCCCAGCCCGCGCCCCACGAACGCGGCGAACGATGTGATCTATTTCCGATCGGTCGGCTCCGGCGCGGTCGCGAACATCCTTGCGATCGAGGCGCGAACCGGAGCGACGCTTCGCACGCTCCCGGATGGGTCACCGTCGTTCGATCGCTCGACGCTCCTGACGACGGAGGATGCCAATGGCTCTACGCGGACCGTGGTGCGCCGGCTCGACGTCGGATCGGGCCGCGAGCTCGGCTCGTTCACATTGAGTGGGACGTATCACTCGGTGTGGACCGACGGCGGCCACAGCGCGCTCTCGCGCGACGGACGCCGCCTCGCGCTCTCCATCTTTCCCTACCAGTCGAATGGTGACTGGGTGACCGGCTTCAGGGTCGTCGACGCGGAGGTCGGCGCGACCCTGGCGACCCTCGACCTCAAAGGCAAAACGACGTACGGCTTCGTCGCGATGTCCCCGGACGGCCGGTCCCTCTATCTCAACCAGTTCGGTGAGGGCGCGACGGCCATGCGCGTGTTCGACGTTCCTTCGGGCACTCTGCTTCCCGCCACCGCGCTTGCCGGCGCGGTCGGTCAGAGCGGTTCCCGCGCCGCTCCGGTCTTCTCCGCGGACGGACGCTGGATGTTCACCCTCGACGCCGGCAGTCCCACGAGCTACTGCGCCTCCTGGGATGGACCGCGGTGCACGCCGAAGGCGGACGAGCAGCCCTACTTCCTCGCGCTCGATCTCATATCGCGGCGCATGGTGACCGTCCCGCTGCCGATGGAGCAGCGCTCGACCGACTTTGAGAAATATCTGCTCTGGTCGCTCGCGATTACGCGGGACGGCGCCACGGTGTACGCGATCAATCCCGCGATCGGCGTGGTAGACGAGCTCGACGCGCGCCAGATGACGCTGCGCCGCACGTCCAAGATCACGGTGAGCCACGCGGACCAGGGCATGCTCGCGGCGATCGGCAGGCTCTTCTTCCCGGTCGCGGATGCGAAGCGCTACATCACCGGCGGCGCGCTCCTCTCGCCGAGCGGCGATCGGATCTACGCCGCCGCATACAAGGGGATCGCCGTGGTGGATACCGGGGATCTGTCATCGCGCGCGGTCTGGCAGAGCGAGGGCGAGTTCGACGCGCTCGCGCTCACCGCCGACGGCGAACGGCTCTACGCGGTGAGCAACACCGGTCGCAGGATCGCGATCATCGCGACGCGCGACGGCAGCAAGCTCGGCGAGCTCGTGATTCCCGCGTTCGCTCAAGCGATCTTCCGCATCGATTCATCGCCTTAGGCGCGCTCTCGATACCATGCCGCGGTGGCGCCCACCGCGCTGATCCCTCTACCGGCGAAGCTCACGCCCCGCGCGGGCTCGTTCGCACTCGGTCCGACGACGTCCATCGTCGCTGCCGACGATCTTCGTGCGGAGGCCGAGCTGCTCCGCGATCAGCTCCGTCCGGCGACCGGGCTTCCGTTGCCGATCGCTTCGTCGGCGAAGTCCTCGCGGATCACGCTCGGGCTGGATCCGTCGCTCGAGACGGTCGGCGAGGAGGGCTACCGCCTGACGGTGAGCGCGGACGAGGTCGCGATCCGCGCGCCGAGAGCGGCCGGGATCCGTCACGGCTCGCAGACGCTGCGGCAGCTCCTTCCGCCCGACATCTACCGGCGCGCGCCGGCCGCCGGCGACTCGTGGGCGATCCCGGCCGTCGAGATCGAGGACCGCCCGAGCTTCGGATGGCGCGGGAGCCATCTGGATGTGGGCCGCCACTTCATGCCGAAGGAGTTCGTGCTGAAGCACATCGATCTGCTCGCCATGCACAAGCTCAACGTCTTTCACTGGCACCTCACCGAGGACCAGGGTTGGCGCATCGAGATCAAGAAGTACCCGAGGCTGACCACGGTTGGCGCGTTCCGCAAGGATTCGATGACGGCTCCGCGGACGAAGGACCCGGCGCTCCGCAAGTTCTCCGGCAGGCGGCACGGCGGCTTTTACACCCAGGACGACGTGCGCGAAGTCGTCCGCTACGCGGCGGATCGCGGCATCACCGTCATGCCGGAGATCGAGATGCCGGGGCATGCGATGGCGGCGATCGCCGCGTACCCGGAGCTCGGGAATACCGGCAGAGCCGTCGAGGTCCTCACGATCTGGGGTATCACCGATCACGTGCTCGGTGTGACCGACAACGTCCTCCGGTTCTTCGAAGACGTCCTCGACGAGGTGCTCGAGCTCTTTCCTTCGAAGTTCATCCACATCGGCGGAGACGAGTGCCCAAAGACCGAGTGGCGCAGCACCCCGTCGGCGCAGGAGAGGATGAAGAAGGAGGGCCTCCGAGACGAGGACGAGCTCCAGTCCTGGTTCATCCGGCACTTCGATTCGTGGCTCGCGAAGCGCGGCCGGCGACTCGTCGGCTGGGACGAAATCCTCGAAGGGGGTCTCGCGCCGGGCGCGACGGTGATGAGCTGGCGCGGCGAGCAGGGCGGGATCGCGGCCGCGAAGGCCGGGCACGACGTGGTGATGGCGCCGCAGAAGCCGACGTATCTCGACCATTCGCAGACCGAGCTCCCGACGGAACCGCCGGGGATCGGCGGCCACAATTCGCTCGAGGACGTGTACGCGTACCGGCCCGTGCCGGAGCAGCTTTCGGCGCAGGAGGCGAAGCACGTGCTCGGATCGCAGGGACAGCTCTGGACCGAATACATGCCTGATCCCAAGCGGGTCGAGTACATGGCCTGGCCTCGACTCATCGCGCTTGCCGAGGTGCTGTGGTCGCCGACGGAGACGCGCGACCTCGCGAGCTTCAAGTCGCGGTTGGAAACCCACCTGAAAAGGCTGGCGATACTCGATGTGAACTACCGCGGGCGGTTCCTGCCCCCGGAGTAGCCCGAGGGATCGGGCTAAACTCCGGTCGCTACGCGACGTGGGGAGGTCCGCATGTTTTTTGAGGCTCGACGTCCGTTCGCCGTATCGACGCTTGCCCTTATCGGCGCGCTCCTCGTCTCAGCGTGTACCGGCGCCGCACAGCCAGGTGCCTCGACCGCCGCCTCAGCGCAGGGCATGTCCGTCGCCGGCGGTACCGTGACGATCCCGATCGGTGCGGACCCGACGCTGAATCCCTGGAGTCCGAACGCCTTCGTCGAATCGCTCTTCATCAACCGCGCGATCTTCGAAGGGCTCACGAAGCCGGGGAAGGACCTCGCACCGGCTCCGGACCTCGCCGAGAGCTGGACCACGGCCGCCGACGGACTCAGCTGGACCTTCAAGCTGCGTAGCGGAGTGAAGTGGAGCGACGGCACTCCGTTCTCAGCCGACGACGTCGGCTTCACGTTCAACGATGTCGTCCTCAAGCCCGACCTCGGCGCGCAGAACCGCGCGAGCTACGCCGCGGTGAAGAGCGTCACGGTCGTCGACCCGAACACGGTGCGGTTCGACCTCTCACGAAAGTTCGCGGCGCTGCCGTCGTTCCTCGCGTACAACGCCGGCATCCTCCCGAAGCACGTCCTATCCGCGAACCCGCTGACGACCACATCCTTTAACAAGGGCGTTCCGGTGAGCACGGGCCCGTTCAAGGTCGAGAAGTACACGTCCGGACAGAGCGTGTCCCTCGTGCGGAACGACTACTACTTCGGACCGAAGCCGTACCTCGAGAAAGTTGTCTTCACGGTCGTGCCGGACCCGAACACCCAGATAGCGCAAGCGCTCGCGGGCGATATCACGATCATGATCCTCGACAACAAGGCCGCCGTTGACCGCGTCAAGACCGCGAACGGCCTCGCCGTGGTCTCGCGACCGCTTGTCCAGTACTACTGGCTGGCGCTCAATCAGACGGACCCGCGCTTCACCGACGTTCGCGTTCGTCAGGCCTTCGTCTACGCCATCGACCGGCAGGCGATCATCAAGTCGGTCGAATTCGGATATGGCTCGATCGCGAATTCGCCTATCACGCCGGCGCTCGCCGCCTATTACGACCCGTCGCTCGCCTCCAAGTACCCGTTCGACCAGGCGAAGGCCAAGGACCTGCTCGCCCAGGCCGGCTGGACGCCGGGAGCGGACGGGGTCCTACAGAAGAACGGCCAGCCGTTCAAATTCACGATGGACGTCGGGCAGCGTGGTGTGCTCGAGCCGGTGAACGCGCTCATCCAGCAGGACCTGAAGAAGGTCGGTGTCATCGCCGACCTCAACACCATGGAATGGAACAGCTATATCCAGAAGGACGTCGTCCGTCGCGACTACACCGCGACGGTGAACTGGTGGACCTACCCGTCCGATCCGGACGTGTTCCCGTACTACCACTCGAGCGCGGCGGGCAAGGGTTTCAACATCCCCGGCTACCAGGACCAAAAGCTCGACGACCTCCTCGTGCAGGGCCAGGCCGCGAGCGATCTCGACTCACGCAAGGCCGTCTACAAGCAGCTCCAGGCCTACACCTCGGAGACGCTGCCGTATCTGTTCCTCTGGTACCCGCAGGAGATCGACGTCGTGAGCACGTCGCTGAAGGGCGTCCCCGAGCTCGGCCTCCGTGATGCCATGCACTACCTTGGCGAATGGTGGTTGGCTAAGAAGTAATTCGCTTCCTTCTTCAACGCGTCGCGCTGGGGGCGCTCGTGATTGTCTTCGCGAGCGCCCTCACGTTCTTCTTCGTGAATCTCGCACCCGGCGGTCCCGCATCGATCATGCGGTTCGATGTCTCGCCGGAGCAACGCGAGGCGCTCATCAAGCTGATGGGACTCGACCGCCCGGTGCCGGAGCGCTACCTCGAATGGCTCGCCGGCGCGGTCCGCGGTGACCTGGGGACATCGCTTCTCACGAACGAGCCCGTCGCCGCGCGGATCGCCGACCGCCTCCCGAACACGCTCACGCTCGCCGGGTCCGCGCTCATCATCTCGATCGTCCTGGGCATTCCGATCGGGGTCGTGCAGGCGATGCGCCGCGGAAAGCTGACCGATCACCTCCTGAGCCTTGTCACCGCCGTCGGCCTCTCCGTCCCGGTCTTCTGGCTCGGGATCATCCTCATCCTCGTCTTCGGTGTCACGCTGCACGTGCTCCCGTCCGCCGGCGTCACATCGGCCTCCTCCGACACGTTCGCCGACCGGCTCGCGCACCTGATCCTGCCGGCCGTCGCGCTCGCCACGACGATCTTGCCGACGGTCGTCCGCTTCACGCGCTCGTCGACGATCGAGGTGCTCCACGAGGACTACATCCGAACCGCGACGTCGAAGGGGCTCAGTCCACGCACGGTGACGACACGGCACGCGCTTCGTAACGCACTCATCCCCGTCGTCAGCGCGGTCGGCGCGCTCGTGCCGCGGCTCCTGGGCGGCACCGTGGTGACGGAGGCGGTGTTCGGATGGCCGGGCATGGGCCGCCTTGCGCTCGAAGCCGCGCAGGGCCGCGACTACCCGCTGGTCACCGGGCTCACCGTGATCGTCGCGGCGATCGCCGTGCTGGCCAGCATCGTCGTCGACGTCGCCTACACGCGGATCGACCCGCGGCTGCGCCTTTCATGAGCCGTCTCGGCGTGGGTGCGCTCGTCGTCCTCGCGGCCGTCGCGATCCTCGCGATCCTGGGTCCGCTGTTCTGGACCATCGCCCCGGAGACCACCGACGCGATCCACGGCCTGGCCGGAACGAGCGCCGCGCATCCGCTCGGAACGGACGAGCTCGGCCGTGACGTCCTGAGTCGACTACTCCATGGCAGCCGCGTGACCCTTCTCGTCGGCGTCTCCGCGATGGCAGCCGCGATCCTGATCGGGGTGCTGGTCGGCGCCGTGGCCGGCTTCAAGGGTGGGTGGGTCGACGGCGCGCTCATGCGATTCACCGACGCGATGCTTGCGGTGCCCGCGTTCTTTTTCATCCTCGTCGTGATCACCGTCCTCGGGACCGGTGTCGGGACGCTCGTCCTGGTCATCGGCGCGCTCTCGTGGATGCCGGTGGCGCGGGTCGTCTACGGCGAGACACTGCGCTGGAAGACCGCGGAGTTCGTCGTCGCGGCTGAGTCGCTTGGTGTCACCGGGCCACGGCTTCTGCTGCGGCACATCCTTCCGCAGGCGATCCCCTCACTCGTCGTCTCGGCGACGCTGGGTGTGGCGTTTGCGATCCTGACCGAGTCGGCGCTGAGCTATCTCGGGCTGGGCGTGCAGCCGCCGCTGCCCTCCTGGGGCAACATGCTCCAGCGCGCCCAGCTCTACGTATTCACCGCGCCGGCCCTGGCGATCTATCCGGGTCTCGCGATCACCGTCGTCGTCCTCGCGTTCAACTTTCTCGGGGACGGCCTGCGTGATGCGCTCGATCCGCGGCGCCGTCGCTAATATCGGGCGGCGCCACAGTTTGGGGAGGACACGATGAAGACAGTCGACGCCGGCACGAAGAAGACCACCAAGTACGACGGATACAAGAGCTTCGAATACCTCGAACCGGGCGCGGACTACCGCGAATTCAAGCTCGCGAAGGAGCTCGGCCGCGTGCCTTCACGAAAGGTCGAGGTGAGCGATGCGCAAGAGGAGCGGGTGTGGCGCCTCCTCGATGAGAACCTCGCGATCTCGCTGCACGATCACTGCTTCATCGTTCCCGAGGACTTCGCCGACCTCGCCGAGTACCGACGTCAGGGCCGGGACTTCACCGGATACGCCGGCATGGCCCAGTCCGGTCTCGACGCGGTCTTCGACTGCCTGATGGACGGCACGGCCACGATCACCTCGAAGGCCGGCTGGAAGTGGGATGACACCATCTACGACCTCGGGATGCGTATGGGCGACATCGCGCATCAAGAGTTCGTCATCCGCGGCGAGTCGCTCGATGACATCAGGCGCGCGAAGGAGAACGGACAGATCGCCTTCATCGCCTCGCTCGAGGCCGCCACGGCGATCGAGAACGAGGTCGACCGGCTCGACATCCTCTACGGGCTCGGGATCCGGTCGTCGGGCATCGCGTACAGCGAGGCGAACACGCTCGGCAGCGGGCTGCGCGAAGCGCGCGACGGCGGGCTTACCGAGTTCGGCCGTCAGGCGGTCCGCCGCATGAACAAGCTCGGCATCGCGATCGACATCTCGCATTCCGGCGATCAGACGTCGCTCGACACCATCGAGGCGAGCGAGAAGCCGATCTTCGCGACGCACGCCGGCGCGCGCGGCTTGTGGAACACGAAACGGATGAAGCCCGACGAGGTGCTGAAGGCGCTCGCGGCGAAGGGCGGCGTCATCGGCATCGAGGCCGCGCCTCACACCACGCTCACGAAGAAGCACCCGAAGCACTCGATCGAAAGCTTCATGGAGCACTTCGAGTACTGCGCCGATCTCATGGGGATCGACCATGTGTCGTTCGGGCCGGACACGCTCTTCGGTGATCACGTCGGGCTGCACCACTACTTCGCGAAGCAGCTGTCTATCAGCGCAGCGCGCGGAGGGGTCCAGTTCGACGAGGTCGAATTCGTTGACGGGATCGAGAACCCCGCCGAGGCCTTCCCGAACATCGTTCGTTGGATGGTCAAGCACGAGTACTCCGACGCCGACATCGCGAAGGCCATCGGCGGAAACGTGATGCGCGTGCTCGAGGAGGCGTGGTTCCGCTAACGCTTCGGCGCTGGCTTCTTTCCGCGCGTGAGCGTGTAGCCGCGAGCTTCAGAGTCGAGGCCGCGTCCCCGCTCGTCTAGCTTCTTCGCTATCACCTCGCGATGCTCCTCGGTGCGATTGCCACCGAACTTGAACTTCGCGCGTACGTCGGTGACCGTCAGGCGCAGGCCGCGGATGGCGCTCAGTTTCTTGCCATACGGGTTTTCTCCGGCCTCGACTGGGGCGTGCTTGCCCTCAGGCTGGAAATGCGCGAGCTGGCTTTCGAGGATCTTGGCGAGCGCAGAGTCGTCGTCGGTCGCCTCGATGTCGCACGCGAGCTGCACCGCGGCGTAGTAACTCGTCGGCACTCCGTACTCGTCCTGGTTCCAGTGACCGGGGATATAGGCGTACGCGCCGAAGACCGAGAGCAGGGCACGCGGCCGTTCTGCGATCGCCTCCCATACGGGATTGATCCGCGCGAGGTGCAGAAGCACGGTCTTGTCGCCATCCCAAATGAAGTGCGTCGGTACCACGATCGGGAGATCGCGGGTCGGTGCGCCGGGCACGATCAGATCGCCGAAGTCGTGGGTCTTGAGGAAGTCGCGCCACTCCGAATCAGTGAGTGGCTCGTCGTGACGGTGGATCAGCATCCGGTGAATGATGAACGGTCGGGGCGGAGAGATTTGAACTCTCGACTTCTTGGTCCCAGACCAAGCGCGCTACCGGGCTGCGCCACGCCCCGAACGACTGATGGTGCGAAGCACGTGGCAATTGCCGCATACGAGCTCGCATTTCTGTAGCTCCGCGATCGTGATTGTACGCGAGCGACTGCCCACCATCGCGCTGATGGAGCCGACCTTTTGATAGCCCGGAAGGTGATCCCAGTGCATCACCCACACTGGGAATGTCTGCCCGCAATCTGTGCAAGGCACACCCTTTTTGAGTGCGGCCATCCATGCCCGCGCTTCCAATTTCCTTCGACGCTGCCGAGCTCGCCGAGCCGTTCCCCGCTCTTGGTAGTAGCGACGGTCGTACGCTCGGCGACACTCGCGACAATAGGAGAACTGTCCCGTGCGCGAGTTGTGAAACTCACTCGCCGCCTTCCATTGCCCGCACATGGCGCAGTGTTTGAAAACCAGGCCTACCGAAATGTCTTCAACACTGGCGAACTCGGGGACTGGCTCATCTTGAGCCCTCTCCGTCACGATGTGCCTGTCCATTTACCCCAGCCAGCCCGCTGAAATGTCCGTATCGCGTGGCAGTTCGTGCAGACGAGCTCGCACTTAGCTACCTCGTCGAGGATCTCGTCACGTGAGCGGCCCCTTAGGCCGGTGCTGATCTCCCCAAGCTTGGGGAGGCCGGGTAGGTGATCCCACTGCAGGACTTGAGGCGGAAACATGCGCCCGCAGTCGGTGCACGGCCGGCCGCTCTTCAGGCTCAGGAGCCACTCCGCGCGACCTCGTTCCCAGATCCGGGTTGGCACGCGCGTGCCACGGATCCTCTCGTAGCGGTCGTGATCGATCACCGCTCGGCACGGTTTGCAGTAGGTCTGCACCCCATCGCGCCGGAGCTTGTTCTTGTGGAATTCGGAGAGAGGTTTCGTCTCGCCGCATCGCGCGCAACGCTTTCATCTGCTTTAGCCCATCCGTTCGATATCAACATAGATATCGGCAGGGCCTTGCGGCGTCAGACAGTCCCACGATGAATTCGTCACCATGCCCGCGTGAGGTCCCGCTCTCTGGCTTTGTCCGTGACCCTAGCGCTCGTTCTCCTTCCATCCCAACTCCCCGCGGCGGCCCTCCCGCTTCTGCGCACCGAGTGGAACGCGTCGAGTGCGGAGCTCGGCTGGGTCGTCTCCGCGTACCTCCTCGGGTACGCCGCCGCGGTCCTCGTCGTGCTGCCGCTCACCGATCGCATCCGCCCGTCGCGGGTCATCGCGATCGGCGCGCTCGCCACGGCGATCGCGAACCTCGCGTTCGCTTTCGGTGCCCATGACGTCATCACTGCATCGCTGCTCCGCGTGATCTCGGGATTCGGCCTCGCCGGCGTCTACATGCCGGGGGTCCGGCTCGTCGCGCAGAGCGCGGACCCTTCGCGTCGCGGCACGGCCGTCGGCCTATACGTCGCGGCGTTCTATCTCGGCGGCTCCCTCTCGTTCCTCGCGACGGGTCTCCTCCTCGAGCCGTTCGGGTGGCGCGGTGCGGCAATCATCCTCGGTGCGGTCGCGCTCGTAGCGCTTCCGATCGCGATAGTCAGCTCGCGCGGAATTCCTGAAACGCGCGGCGAGCGCGCGCACCTCGACCTCCGCGTGCTCCGCAACGCGCCGCTCGTCCGGACGATCGCCGCGTACGTCGGCCACTCGTGGGAGCTCTTCATCGTCCGGGCGTGGCTCGCCGCGTTCCTCGCGGCGGCCTTCGCGCTGCGGGGCCTCTCTCCGACCGACGCGTCCGCGACCGCGAGCCAATGGGCGGCGCTGCTCCTCGCCCTCGGCGTACCCGGCGTGTTCGTCGGCGGCTGGCTCTCGGATCGGATCGGGAGGACGCGGGCGGCGCTCCTGTACGCGATCGGCAGTGGAGCGATCTCGATCGGATTCGGGACGCTCCTTTTCGCGCCGTGGCCGGCGATCGTGGCCATCGGGGGCATCTACGGCGCGCTCGTCGCCGCGGACTCCGCGGTCTACTCGACCGCCGTGACCGAGCTCGCGCCCGCCGCGCGCATCGGGTCGGCGCAGGCGCTCCAGGCGGTCGCGGGATTCGGGATCGGGTCTCTCGGCCCGGTCGTGGCGGGCGCTGCGCTCGATCTCGGCTCCGGCTGGATCGGACCGTTCCTCGTCGCCGGCATCGTCGGGATCGTCACGGCTCTGCCCCTCGCGCTCGCGTTGCGCGAGCGGCCGCTGATCACGTTCGACCGCACGTGATCATCGTCGTCGAAGGGCCGAGCGGGGCGGGGAAGACCACGTGGTGCCGGACCCACGCCGGGGCCAAGGCGCTTCTCGAAGCGTTGCCCGATCACTCGACGGTGCCAACCGAGCCGAAAGCCGCCGCGAGTTTCTGGGTCGAGCGAAACGTGGCGCGGTGGCAGGACGTACTCGAACGCGAGGCGCGCGATGGGCTTGTCGTCGTCGACACGGATCCCTTCAAGCTCCACTACGTCTGGACGCTCTTCCGCACCGGACAGATCTCCGAGATCGAATGGACCATGCAGCGCGACGCCGCTCGCGATGCGTTCGCTGCCGGCCGCTACGCGCTCGCCGACGCCTTCCTGGTGTCGGATGTCGACGACGCGACGCTCCGTTCTCGGCGCGACGCGGACACGACACGCACACGACATAGCTTCGAGCGACACGTCGCCCTCCGCGACGCGTTGCTTCGCTGGTACGGAGCGATCGACCGTCTCGAAGCCGGCCGCGTGGTGTTCGGTCTTCCAGACGGAGGGATCACGCCCGAGCTGCTTGCGAAAGGAAAGCGCTCCACGCGATCGGGAGCGGGGCTGTTCGATCGCCTGATGCGCGAGCTCGCCGCGGTCTAGGCCTGCATCCGTTCGAGGCCGGCGACGAACGTATCGAGTCCGAACTCGAAGGCCGCGGCGCAGTCCGCGCCCGATATCTCGCTCCAGTTCTCGACGATGTAGGGATCGGCGCCCACCGGCAGCGGGGGCGCCGCGCTGCCGCGGATCCCGGCGGTGCCGGCTTCCCAGTATGCGAATCCGATCACGTACGACTCGGCGGTCGCGAGCACGTGGAACGCGGTGCGCGCATCGAAGCCGGCATCGCGAAGGACCGCCATCACGGCGCCGGCCGCGCCGAGCGCTCCGGGATTGCTGAGCTGAAGGGTCGCGAGCAGCGGGATCGCGTTGGGATGCCGCAGGAGGAGCTGCCGGTAGTCGCGCGCGAGGCTACGGAACGAGTCCTGCCAGGGAACAGAACCCGGAACGGGAAGCAGCAGCTCCGCCAGGAGCCGCGCGACCACCGCTTCGAGGAGCGCGGCTTTCGCCGGGAAATGCCGGTAGAGCGACATCGCCTCCACGCCCAGCGCCGAGCCGAGACGTCGCATCGAGAGCGCGTCGAGGCCCTCGCGGTCGATGAGCTCGACCGCCGCCTCGACGATGCGGTCGGTCGAGAGCGGTTTTCGCCTTGACGCCAGCACTTTTGCCACTTAGGTTTACAGCGTACGCTTACAGCGTAAGTCCGTGCAAGGGGTGGCAGCCATGTTCGCGGCCTGGGGGCGGTTCGTGTACCGGCGGCGCTGGCCGGTCCTCGCGGTGTCCGGCGTTCTGCTCCTCGCTTCCATCTTCGTTGCCATCCAGGGCGGCAAGCTGCAGTCCGGCGGCTTCATCGAGACCTCCGAGTCCGGGCGCGCGTCGCGGCTGATCGAGCACGAGCTTCCGCGTGCCGGTGCGGCCACTTTCACGCTCATCTTCTCGAGCGAGAAGCTCTCGGCGATAGACCCTGCATTCCGCGCGGCGCTCGACGCGGCCCTCGCGCCCCTTCGGAACGACGCACGCGTGGCCGCGATCGTGACGCCGTTCGATGGCACCGCGCTCGATCCGACGCGGCTCGTCTCGAAGGACGGGCACGCAGTCGCCGTCGACGTCGCGGCGAAGGACGATCTCGCCACCGCGCGCGATTACTACCCCGAGCTGCGCGCCGAGGTGCGGTCCGACGCCCTTCGTGTACAGGCCACCGGCCTCCTCGCGATCAACAACGGATTCAATGCGGTCCTCCAGGAAGACCTCCGCCGCGCCGAGACCGTTTCGCTTCCACTCGCGCTCGTGCTGCTTCTCGTCGTTTTCGGTTCCGTCGTCGCCGCGCTCGTGCCGCTCGGCGTGGGCGTCCTCGCGGTCGTCGGCGGGATCGCCGGAATGTTCCTCGTTGCGCGCGTCACGGATGTGTCGGTCTATGCGCTGAACGTCGTCACGCTTATCGGTCTGGGTGTGGCGATCGACTACTCGCTCTTCATCACGAACCGATTCCGCGAAGAGATGCGGCGAGGCCGCAGCGGGAATAACGCTCTCGCCATCGCCATGGCGACCTCCGGGCGCGCCATCACGTTCTCGGGACTGACCGTCGCGATCGGCCTCTCCGGGATGCTCTTCTATCAGGGCACATTCCTCTCGTCGATGGGTATCTCGGGTGCGATCGTCGTGGCGAGCGCCGTCTTCTATGGGCTGACGTTCCTTCCCGCGCTCCTCGCGATCATCGGGCGGAACCTCGGGCGCGGGCGCGTGCCGTTCCTGCAGCCGGATTCGGCGGGGACCGGCTGGTGGCACACGATCGCGACGGCGGTGATGCGTCGGCCGCTTGTCGTCCTTGTGCCGGTGGTCGCATTCATCCTCGTCCTGGGATCGCCGTTCCTCCACCTGCGCCTCGCGAACAACGACGTGACGGCGCTGCCCACGCACGAGGAGTCGCGCGCCGCATTCGACCGCCTGGTCAACGACTTCCCCGGCGGCAACCAGACCGACATCAGCGTCGTCGTGGAGTACTCCGCCGGTGACCCGCTCGCGCCGGCGCACATCTCCGGCCTTGTGGATCTCGCGAAGAAGATCGCGGCGCTCCCCAACGTTGACACCATCACGAGTCCGGTCTCCTTCGACCCGCGTCTCGGACCGGCGGAGTACGCCGCGCTGTACGCGGAGCCTCGGTCGCAGCTTCCGCCCCAGCTTCAGGCCCTCATCCGCGGAACCGTCGGCCAGCACATCGTCGTCTTCGACGTCGTCACCCAGAAGGGCATCTACAGCGACGACGCCCGGCAGCTCGTCCGGTCGCTCCGGGCACTTCCCGCGCCATCTGACGCCGAGCTCGCGGTCACCGGATTCACGGCGATCGACCTCGACACCGTGGACTTCATCGCGAGCCACACGCCGCCGGCCCTGGCCTACATCGTGGTCGCGACGATGCTCGTGCTGTTCCTTCTGCTCGGCTCGGTGGTCCTCCCGCTCAAGGCGGTCGTCATGAACCTGCTCTCGATCTCCGCGTCGTTCGGCGCGATCGTCTGGATCTTCCAGGACGGCCACCTTGCGTCGCAGCTCGGATTCACACCCGGGTCGATCGACCCGACGTTGCCGGTGATCATGTTCTGCACGGTCTTCGGCCTATCGATGGACTACGAGGTGCTGCTCCTCTCGCGCATGCAGGAGGAATATCTGCGCACGCACGACAACAGGAGTGCGGTCGCGATGGGCCTCGAGAAGAGCGGCCGGCTTATCACCGGTGCGGCGGCGATCATGGTCGGCGTCTTCGCCGCCTTCGCGCTCGCCGACATCGTCCTCATCAAGGCGATCGGCCTCGGGATGGCGCTTGCGGTGGCCATCGATGCGACCCTGGTCCGTGCGCTGGTCGTGCCCGCGACGATGCGTCTTCTCGGCGATCTCAACTGGTGGGCGCCGGGGCCGCTCGCGCGGTTGCAACGGCGGATCGGACTCTCGGAGTCGACGGCCTAGTAACGGCAGTGCCCTAGACCGCCCCCGTAGCATGTGCGCTCGTGCAAGCCGTGCAGGCCCCCATGCTGCGACCTCTCGGCGTCGGTGACGTCCTCGACCGCACGTTCAACGTCTACCGCGCCAAGCCGCTCATCTTCATCGGCCTCTCGGCGATCTGGTACCTGCTGCTCGTTCTCGTCTTCATCGTGCTCGCGGCGGCCATCTTCGCGGGGGCGCTCGCGGCCTTCTCGCGACAGACCGCCACGCCCAGCCCGGAGCAGATCGCCGGCGCGGCGGTCGGGATCATCGGCTTCGTCCTCGTCGCGATCTTCGTCGCGATCCTCCTGTTCTCGGCGCAGAGCGCCGCGCTGATCCACGCCGGAGCCCGGCGGTATCTCGCGAAGGAAGTCACGATCGGAGAATCGTTCCGAGCCGGGCTCTCGGCCTCGGTCCGGCTGTTCGGCGCCGGGCTACTCGTCTTTCTCGCGATCGCCGCGCTCTGGGCACTCGTCTTCGCCGTCGCGGGAATCGTGGCCGTGGTCGTACGAGAGCCCGTGGTCAGCGTCCTCGTCATCGTCCTGGCCGTGATCGTTGCGATCGTTGGCACCTTCTACCTCGCCGCGTCGTGGCTCGTCGCCCCGGTGGTCGTCGTGATCGAGAAGATGGGACCCGTGGCCGCGCTCGGCCGCGCCTGGCGACTCTCCGACGGGAATCGGTGGCGGATCGTCGGCATCCAGGTCCTGCTTTTCATCCTCAACATCGTGCTCTCGATACTCATCGCGGGACTCTTCGGCGGGTTCGCGGCCTTCGGCCAGCGCGGAGAGTTCGGAGTCGGAAGCGTGGTCCAAGCCTTCGTCAACCTCGCCTCGACGATCATCTGGGCTCCGGTCGAGTGGATCGCGTTCACCGTGCTCTACTACGACCTACGGGTCAGGAAAGAGGCGTTCGACCTGCAGCTCGCCGCCGAGGCTTTGCCGCAGTCCTGAGGCGCGCTCTCGTCCTCGCCCTCGTTTTCTGGATCGCCGTCCCCTCGAGCGCAGCGGCGGACACGCTGACGGTCAACGCGTACCGCTCGCGACTCCTGCAGGTGCGCGGGCTCGTCGACCGATCGCGCGCATCCGGGACTCTGGATCGCGAGCGCTTGCTGGCGCAGTCGATCGCGCTTCTCCGGCAGACGACCGCGATCCAGATCCGCGGCGAGACTGTGGCGGTCGACGACGGACCCATCGCGGATCTCCTCGCCGGCGGGAACGGGGCGAACGCTGCGCTCGCGATCCTCGATGGCTACATCGCCGCCGCCGACCGCGCCGCCCAGAGCCGCATCGACCCCGCGACAGCCGACGCCCGCCTTCGCGAGATCCTCGGCGCGCCCGAGGACCCGGGGACCTCGCTCTCCGGCGTCGCCGCGCTGCTCGACTGGATCGCCACGCGCATCGCGGCCCTCTTCAGCGGCATCCGGGGCGGCGTTCCGGATCTGCGGTTCGTGCCATTGGTCGTGGCCGCTCTGGGGGTCGGCCTCGCCCTGTTCATCATCGCGACCCTGGGACGCGGTGTCCGCGAGCGCGTTCGCCGCGAGGTCCTCTTACCGGACCACAGCGCCCTTCGCACGGATGATCCCGCGGCCCACCGCCGGGCCGCGGAGGTGGCGCTCGCGGGCGGTCGGGCGCGGGAGGCCATCCACGAGCTCTACCTCTACGTCCTGCGCACCCTTGCGGTGCGCGAGCTCATCCGCTACGACCCCGCGCTCACGGATCGCGAGCTCCTCTTGCGTGCGGCCGCCATCCCGAACGCGGATGCGCTGCGCGACCTCGTCGCGCTGTACGAGCGCGCCTGGTTCGGTCTGCGCGAGCCCGACGCGGTCGAGGCGGAGCGTGCACGGTCGCTCGCGTCGCGAGTTGCCGGGTGAAACGACTCCGCCGCGTTCACCCGCTCTACTGGCTCGCGCTCGTCCTCTTCGTCGCGGTACTCGTCGCGAGCGCGCTCACGGCGGACACGTCAGGCGGCGTTTCGCGCTCGGCGTCCGTGTACGACACGAGCCCCGGCGGGACGGCGGCGCTCCGCAAGTACCTCGAAGCGATGGGCGCGTCGACCACAACGGTCCAGGGGGACACATTCGCGGCCGATCCCTCGCGGATCGGAGTCCTTTTCATGCTGGCACCGAGCGAACCGTTCAGCCAGCTCGACGCGGCCGCCGTGCGGCGCTTCGTCACCGCGGGCGGCACCGCCGTGCTCGCGACCGATACGGGCCTTGTCGAGGGCGCGCTGCTCGACCTATTCGACGTCCACGCGGTCGGCGCGCTCGGGCCGGGTCGCTATCCGCTGAGCGGCATCGCCTTCGCCGACCCACCCGCCCACGCGGTCGCGATCGATCGCGGCGTGGTCCTTTCATTCGGGCCCAGCCGCATTCCGCTCGCCACCGCGTCGGGCGATCCGATCGTGGCCCTCGCGCGCGAGGGAACAGGCTCGCTCATCGTGGTCGGATCGGTCGGGCCGTTCCTGACCGCGGAGCTCGGCGAGGCCGACAACGGGCGCTTCGCGCTCGCGCTCGCGGCCCCGGCGATCGCGCGCGGCCGCGCCGTGGCGTTCGACGAGTATCACCACGGCGTTCACCCGACTACCGACGTGTTCGTTCTTCTCACGCGGACCTGGCCGGGCCGGGCCCTAGGGTTCACGGTCGTCGCGCTGTTCGTCTATCTCGTGGCGAGCGGGCGGCGGCTCGGGGCCGCGATCCCGCTCGACGCGCGCCCTCCGCGCTCCAGTCTCGAGTACATCCGCGGCTTCGCGGGCCTCGTCCGGCGATCGGGACACGGAGAGATCGCGCGCCGCAGGTTCCGGCGCGAGCTCCGGAGTGCGCTCGCGCGAGAGCTCGGGCTCGATCCCGAGACCCCGATTGGAGAGATCGTCGCCGAGATCGCGACGACGGACCGCGAGCGCGCGGCCCGAGTGCGCGCGCTCGACGAGGCGCTCGCGCGGCCGTTGCGGGACGACGCGCTGCTCCGTACCGTCCGCGACATCGGTCTCGTCACCGCCACCGCAGGCGACACAGGAGGAAGAGGGTGAGCACAAAGGACATCGCGGCCCGATACGCCGAGCAGATCCATCGCGTGGTCGTGGGACAGGACGAGACGGTTCGCCTCTCGTTCATCGCGCTCCTGCTGCGCGGCCATCTTCTGATCGAAGGCGTGCCCGGAACCGCGAAGACGCTCCTCGCGCGAACCGTCGCGCGACTCATCGGCGGGACGTTCAAGCGGATCCAGTTCACGCCCGACCTCATGCCGAGCGACGTCGTAGGCACGACGGTCTACGAGATCTCGACGAGCTCCTTCCGCACCCGCACCGGTCCGGTCTTCGCGAACGTCGTTCTCGCGGACGAGATCAACCGCGCTCCGGCGAAGACCCAGAGCGCGCTCCTCGAGGCGATGGAGGAGCGTCAGGTCACGCTCGAAGGCGAGTCGCTCGCGCTGCCCGATCCATTTCTCGTGCTGGCGACGCAGAACCCCGTGGAGTACGAGGGGACGTATCCACTTCCGGAGGCGGAGCTCGACCGCTTTGTCTTCAAAGCCATCGTCCGCTACCCCGGCGCGGACGACGAGCGCGCCATCTTGCGGGCGCACGACCGCGGGCAGCCGGCCGCGAAGATCGTCGAGATAGAACCGTTTCAGCACGGCACGCTCGAGGAATGTCGCGCCGAGGTCGAGAACGTGACCGTCGAGGACTCGGTGCTCGACTACGTCGTGCGGATCGCGGCCGAATCGCGCCGCTCGCCCGACCTCATCCTGGGTGCGAGCCCGCGTGCGGCGGTGCACCTGCTTCGCGCAGCCAAGGCCGCCGCGGCCATCGACGGCCGCGATTTCGTCACGCCCGACGATGTGAAGTCGCTCGCGACGCCGACCCTGCGGCATCGACTCGTGTTGAAAGCCGAGGCCGAGATCGAGGGTCTGGACGCGGACGCGGTGTGCAAACGCGTGCTCGCGCGCCTGGACGTGCCCCGCTGAGCCGTCTCGCCGCCCTGCCCATACCGCGCCCGCGCCTGCTGGCGCTGATCCTCGTGGCGGCCCTTCCGCTCGCGCTCGCCGGTGTGGCGTCCGTCTTCGTGATCCTCGCCGCGCTCGTCCTGGTGGCGGCGGTCGCGCTTGCGGTCGTGGACTTCCGGGCGACGCCGTCGCCCTCGAGCGTGCCGATCGAGCGCGTCGCCGAGCCTCAGCTCTCCATCGGCGTCGGCAATCGCGTCGCGGTCCGGCTGCGAAATCCGTTCGCGCTACCGCTGCGTGCGACGCTGCGCGATACCGTGCCGCCGTCCTTCGACGTGGACCAGCGGACCGCCGACCTTGTCGTGGGCCCGGGAGCGGTGGCGGAGGCCGCGTACGCCGCCCGCCCGCGACATCGCGGGAGCTTCCGCTTCGGCGACATCCACATCCGGCTGCGCGGCCCGCTCGACCTGCTCCAGCGGCAGGGCCGCATCCCCGCGGACGCGCCTGCGAACGTCTATCCCGACTTGCAGGAGATCCGCCGGTATGAGGTGAGCCTCAGGCGGGGGCTCGCGTACGACGCCGGACAGCGTCGCGCGCGCATCCCGGGCGCGGGCTCGCTGTTCGAGCGTCTTCGGGAGTACCAGCCGGACGACGACCCGCGCTGGATCTCTTGGACCGCGACCGCGCGGCGCGGCCGCCCGATCAGCGTGGAGTACGAGACCGAACGTCAGCAGCGGGTCCTCATCCTGCTCGACGCGGGCCGGATGATGTCGAGCACCCTCGGCCGGCTCACGAAGCTCGACCACGCCGTGAACACCGCGCTCATGCTGAGCTACGTCGCGATCGCGAAAGGCGACGAGGTCGGTCTCCTCGGATTCGCCGACGCCGTGCGTGCGTACGACCCGCCTCGCCGCGGGCACCGGCAGTTCCTTCGCCTCACGGAAAGCCTTCGCCGGCTCGAGGTGACGACGACGGAGCCCGACTACCGCGCGGCGTTCGAATTCCTGCGCTCGAAGACCGCCCGACGCGCGTTCGCGATCCTATTCACCGACCTCGTCGACGAGGAAGCCTCGCGCGGCCTCGTCGCGGCGCTCACCCAGCTCGCGGGCAACAACCTGGTGCTGTGCTGCGTCCTTCAGGATCCCCAGCTCGCCGAGGCCGCGGCGCACGAGCCGGGATCGTCGAGCGAGCTCTACGAGCGGGTCGTCGCCTCAGAGGTGCTCGACGCGCGACGTCGGGCGCTCGCGATCCTGCGTCGCCACGGGGTGCACTCGATCGACGTGCCCGCGGAGCGCCTCTCGGTCTCGACGATCCAGCGCTACCTCGAGCTCAAGAAGCGCTTTTTCTAGCCGGCCGGCCGACGAAAGCGATGTAGCTCCAGAGCGCGAGAGCCGCGATGACCCCCACCGTGATCTTGAGCGCGAGGGGTGCCGCGCTCGGCGAGAGGAATGCTTCGAGCACTCCGGCGACGCCGAGGGCCGGGATGATGAGGAGCATGACGCGGGTGGCCTGCGCGCCCGCAAGGCGCAGGGCGTCGCGGCGGCTGCGATCGCCAGGCCGCAGGATCGCCCACGCGAGACGGAGGCCCGCGCCGCCGGAGAGGACGATGCACGAGATTTCGAGCGGCCCGTGCGCCGCGGTGAACGCGAGCAGGCCGCCGGAGAGCCCGTAGCCCTGCACCACCGAGAGCACGGTACCGAGGAAGGCCCCATTCCCGACGAGCACGTAGAGCGTGAGCGCGCCCGCCGTGAGACCGCCCGCGAACGCGATGATCGCGACGCGCACGTTGTTCACGATGATGACCGGGCCCATGAGGGGCCGGTATCCCTCCGGGATGTCGGTCCAGAGACGCCGATCCGCGAGGTGCTGGCGGGTTTCGGCCGGCAGCGCGGTCGCCGCGATCTCGGGAAGCAGCAGGCCGATCGCGAACGTCGCGAGGAGTGGGATCGCGAAAGCCGCGAAGGACACCGCGGTGAAGCCGGAGTTAGCGCGGACGCTTGCGGGTAGCTCCTGAAGGAAGAATCGGCGCACTCGGCGGCCGCTGGTCGGCGCCTCGCTGTAGACGAGAGCGTGTGCGGCCGCGACGAGATCGTTCAGCCGTTCGGTCGCCGCATCGAGCGCGAAGTCGCGGCGGGCGACCGCGAGGTCGCTGCTGGCGCTCCGGTACAGCCGGCCGAGCTCCAGCACGTCCTCCGGAGCGAGCCGCTCCACGCGCCCGCTGGCCTCGAAGATCAGGTTCCCAAGGCGCGCCCACCGGGCGCGCCGGTCCTCGACAAAACGGTCGACGGTCAGCACGGCCCGAACGTACCACTCCGTAGGATTGCGTCGTGACGGTCACCGCCGGTCGACTCGAAGTCGAGACTCCGGACCACGTGGTCCTCCGGTACGACCTTGCCGGTGCGGGAAACCGCGGCTTCGCCGCGGTCTTGGACTTCGTAGTCGCAGCGGTGCTCGTGATTGCCGGCGTGGTGTTGCTCGGCTTCGCAGGCCAGTTGCTCGGGGTCGCAGGCGAATTGAGCGAGGAGAGCCTTTTCGCGGCCCTCGGGTTCACGCTCATCTTCACGCTTGTCCTCATCTGGGCCTACTTCATCCTGCTCGAGTGGCTCTGGAACGGGCAAACCATCGGCAAGCGCCTGTACAAGCTGCGGGTGATCAACGAGGACGGCTCGCCCGCGGGGTTCACCGCGGTGCTCATCCGCAACCTGGTCCGCCTCGTCGATTTCCTGCCGGCTTTCTACGGAATCGGACTGATGGTCATCGTCCTCAGCCCCAAGTCGCAGCGCCTCGGCGACCTCGCGGCCGGCACCTACGTGGTTCGCGCCCCCCGGCCGAACGTCGACTGGTTCTCGTTGCGCACGGTCACCCCGCTCGGCGCCGGCGCGAAGGCGGAGACCCGCCGGATGCCCGGCGAGGCGCAACGCCTCGTGCGGGAGTTCGTCGCGCGAGAGGCGAACCTCGCGCCGGCCGAACGCGCGCGCATCGCCGCCCTGATCGCCGCGAAGCTCCGCCCCTACACCATCGAGGATCAAGAGCTGAACGACATAGACCTCATCCACGCGATCGCGCGGTCGCTGCGTGCGACGGCCGACACCCGGCGCTGATGGATCCCGTCACCTTCGTCTTCATCGTCGCCGGCATCGTCGGCTTTGGACTGCTCGCCGGAGCAGGCCGGTCGCGCGATGACCGCACCCGGAGTCGATGGGAGTCGGCGTTCTACGCGGAGTCCCACAAACAGGTCGACACCGACGCGACCGGTGTCCTCATGTGCCGTCGCTGCGGCGCGTCGGGGTCCGAGCGCGCCGGTCGCTGCCCGTCCTGTGGAGCGGCCCTCTAACGCGCTTTGGCCCAATCCCCTCCCAGGGGGGAGGGGTATACTGGTGTTAGTGAATCGTTTGGAGTCGGCATGATAAAAGAGCAGCGCGCACTCGGGGCTCGCCTGGCAACCATCGAAGGCCACGTCAAGGCGATCAGACGCATGGTCGACGATGACGTCTATTGCATCGACGTGCTCAAGCAGACCTACGCCGTCGAGCGAGCACTGAAGCGCTTCGAAGCGGAGCTGCTGCGCGGCCATCTCGCGAGCTGCGTTCCCACAGCCCTCAAAGACGGCCGCAAGGATGAAATCCTCGCCGAGCTCGGAGACGTCTTCGAGCTCGCGCACCACTAGCGCAAGAGGACGAAGGAGAGCGACATCATGACCGGCGTACAGATCCTCGACCCGATCTGCGACATGATCGTGGACCTCGCTGACGCGCGCGAGCGCGGCCTCACCCTCGAGTACCCGGAGCGCGAGTACGGCTTTTGCTCGGCGGCGTGTCTTTCGAAGTTCGCAAAGAATCCGTCGGCGTATATCTCGAAGGTCGAGCGCTGGCTCGCGACGGGGGTAGACGCTGCGCGCGCGGCGGCGCCGGATGCGCATCCGCATCCGACGACCGGCACCGTCCCCGTTATCGATGCCGGCATGCGTGCGTGGTACGCGTCGTGTCGGTGCTGCCTCTCCGACGCGCATCCGAGCATCGTCGAGGCGCTGGACCGGGAGCGCGCGCAGATGCAGGAAGCGCCCGCGGACACGGGGATTTGCGAGACCGCCGAGGCCCACGAGACCAAGCCCACATGAGCGCAGCCGTACAGACGGAGCGCGAGCGGGCCGCCTCCGCGGGCGGCGACTCGCACAGCGGCGAGAGCGAGCGGCGCGAGCTCGTTGTTACCGGGATGACCTGCGCGTCGTGCGTTGCGAGCGTCGAGGATGCCCTGCGCGATGTCGCCGGCGTTCGTGCCGCGGACGTGAACCTCGCGACCGAACGCGCGCGCGTCGAAGTCGATCCCGTCGGTCACACCGACGATGCGGCTCTCGTGCGCGCCATCGAGCGCGCAGGCTACGGCGCGCTCGTGCTCTCGGCCGATCGCGCCGAGCGTGGCGCCACCGAGGCGCGCGAACGTGCCATGCGGGCGACACATCTGAAAGGTCTGCGCCGTCGACTCATCGTGGCGGCGACCCTCGCGGTCCCGACGCTGCTCCTCTCGATGGCCGACCTCGTGTTCCCGGCCGTCGCGGACATCGCCTCGCGGACGTACGTGTTGTTCCTGCTCGCCACCCCGGTACAGCTCTGGTCTGCTCTGCCTTTCTATCGGGGCGCGCTGTCCGCGGCACGTCACCGGCGCACCGACATGAACACACTCGTCATCGTCGGGACGACGACGGCGTATGTCGTCTCCGTGCTCGCGACGTTCGTTCCCTCGATCTTTATCGCCGGCGGTCTTGAGCCTGACCGATTCCTTTATTACGACACCGCCACGATCATCGTCACCCTGGTGCTCGCCGGCCGCTTTCTCGAGGCGCGCGCCCGCGCACGCACCGCCGAGGAGGTCCGCGCGCTTGCAAACCTCGGCGCGAAGAGCGCGCGCGTCCGCCGCCCGGGAGGCGCGGAGGAGGAGGTCTCGATCGACCGTCTGGCCGTCGGCGACGTCGTCATCGTCCGTCCCGGCGAGGTCGTCGCGGCCGATGGGCTCGTGCTCGCCGGGTCCTCGGCGGTGAACGAGGCGATGATCACCGGCGAATCCATCCCGGTCGAGAAGGGCCCCGGCGACGAAGTCACCGGCGGAACCCAGAACGGGACCGGGACCTTCCGCTTTCGCGTCGCGCGTGTGGGTGGCGACACCCTCGTGGCCCAGATCATCCGCCTTGTCGAAGAGGCGCAGGGCTCGAAGGCGCCGATCCAGCGTCTCGTCGATCGGATCGCATCGATCTTCGTGCCGATCGTTTTCGCGATCGCGTTCGCGAGCGCCGTCGCCTGGCTCGTCTTCGGGCCGGAGCCGCGACTCGGCTATGCGCTCTCCGCATTCGTCGCGGTCCTCATCATCGCGTGCCCCTGCGCGCTCGGACTCGCGACGCCGACCGCGATCATCGTCGGTACCGGCCGCGGCGCGTCACGGGGCATCCTGATCAAGAGCGCGCAGGCGCTCGAATCGGCGCGGGCGATCGACGTGGTCGCGTTCGACAAGACCGGAACGCTCACGGTTGGCCGTCCCGAGGTCGTCGAGTACATGAATTGCGCGGGGATCGGTGAGGACGAGGTGATCCGCATCCTCGCGAGCGCCGAGTCGCGATCCGAGCATCCGCTCGCGGCGGCGGTCGTCGAGCTCGCGACGACGAAGGGGCTCTCGCTCTCCGAGCCCACCACGTTCGAGGCACTTCCCGGTCAAGGCGTACACGCGACCGTCGACGGGCACGAGGTCTGGATCGGCAACGCGGCGCTCGCTCGCGCCCACGGCTTTGCGGAGCTCGGCGACGGGATGCTCGCGCACCACCAGGAGCGGGGCCGCACCGTGCTCGTCGGAACCATGGATGGAGAGCCCGCGGGGATCCTTGCGCTCGCCGACAAGCCGAAGGCCGCGGCCCGCGAGGCGATCGCCGAATTGCGGCGAATGGGCCTGCGGACGTTGCTCGTCTCGGGCGACGCGCGCCGGGTCGCGGAGGCGGTCTCGCGCGACCTCGGGATCGACGAGATGCGCGCGGAGGTCCGGCCCGACGGGAAGGCCGAGGTCGTCGCGGAGCTGCAGGCGGCCGGGCACCGCGTGGCGATGGTGGGGGACGGCGTGAATGACGCGCCGGCGCTCGCCCGTGCGGACCTCGGGATCGCGATCGGATCGGGGACGGACGTCGCGATCGCCACGGCCGACGTCGTTCTCGTCGGCGGCGACCCGCGCGGTGTGCCGCGGGCGCTGCGCCTCGCGGGCGCCACCGTCGCGACGATCCGCCAGAACCTCTTCTGGGCCTTCATCTACAACGTGGCGCTGATCCCGGTCGCCGCGGGTCTGCTCTTCCCGCTTACCGGCTGGCTGCTCTCCCCGGTGCTCGCGGCAGCCGCGATGGCTCTCTCGTCGGTGACCGTCGTGTCGAACTCACTTCGCCTGCGCGGTGTATCGCTGGAGCGGTGAACCTCGCGAGAGGGAACACTGGCAAATAGCCGACTCCACTGTTATTTGACACTCCCATTCCCGCGCGATGGAATGGACCACGAATGGCCACCCTCGAGCGGACCCTTCCGTTTCCGCGCGCGCGTTACACGGGCATCCTCGAATGGATCACGACGACCGATCACAAAAAGATCGGCGTGCTTTACCTGGTAACCACGTTCTTCTTCTTCCTCACCGGCGGCCTGCTCGCGCTCGGGATCCGTACGCAGCTCGCGACGCCGGACACCGGCTTCCTCACCGCGCAGCAATACAACTCGTTCTTCACGATGCACGGGACGACCATGGTCTTCCTGTTCGTCGTCCCGGTGTGGACCGGTTTCGCGAACTTCATCATCCCGCTGCAGCTCGGCGCGCGAGACATGGCCTTCCCTCGGCTCAACGCCCTGTCCTACTGGCTCCTGCTCGCGGGCGGCATCGTCCTGTACTCCGCGTTCATTGCCGGACCGCCGGCCACGGGCTGGACGATCTACGTCCCGCTCTCGACGAAGGAGTTCTCGCCGACGCAGGGCGTCGACCTGCTGATCCTGGGACTCACGGTCCTGGGCTTCTCGTCGATCTTCGGCGCGCTGAACATGATCGTGACGATCTTCTCGCTTCGGGCCCCGGGCATGACGTTCATGCGCATCACGCTGTTCACCTGGAGCGTGCTCGTCACGAGCTTCCTGCTCGTCCTCGCGATGCCGTTCCTCACCGTTGCCGGCGTCCTCTTGCTCTTCGACCGTTTGGCCGGCACGAACTTCTTCGCCGTAGGGCAGGGCGCCGATCCTTTGCTGTGGCAGTACCTCTTCTGGTTCTTCGGGCACCCCGAGGTCTACATCATGATCCTGCCGGGCTTCGGGGTGATCAGCGAGGTGCTTCCGGTGTTCTCACGCAAGCCGATCTTCGGATATCGGATGATCGCGTACTCGTCGGCCGCGATCGGATTCCTTTCGTTCGGCGTGTTCGTGCACCACATGTTCGTCGCGGGCATCGATCCCGCTCTGCAGATCTTCTTCATGGCGTCCACGATGCTCATCGCCGTGCCCACGGGCGTGAAGATCTTTTCGTGGCTCGGCACGCTGTGGGGCGGCGCGCTCCGCTTCCGAACGGCGATGCTCTTCGCGATGGCGTTCATCGTCGTGTTCACGATCGGCGGCATCTCCGGTGTGTTCCTCGGCTCCGTGCCGGTCGACGTGCAGCTCTCCGACACGTACTTCGTGGTGGCGCACATCCATTACGTCCTCGTGCAGGGAGCGCTCTTCTGCGCGTTCGCCGCGTTCTACTACTGGATGCCGAAGATCACCGGCCGGATGCTGAGCGAGCAGCTCGGCCGGATCCACTTCTTCCTCTTCTTCATCGGCGTGAACCTGGCGTTCTTCCCGATGCACCAGCTCGGTCTCGATGGGATGCCGCGGCGCACGTTTCATTACCCGCAGTCGCCCGAGTGGGCGGGCCTGAACCTGCTCTCGACGATCGGCGCATACATCATCGGCATCTCGGTCGCTGTGTTCCTCTTCAACTTCTTCCACAGCATCGTTCTGCGCAACGGTCGGCCGGCGGGCGACGATCCGTGGGAGGGCGACACGCTCGAGTGGGCGACCACGTCGCCACCGCAGCCGTACAACTTCGCGCGGATTCCAGTCGTCCACAGCGCGCGTCCGCTGAAGGAAGACGTCGCGCATTAGCGCGGCGCGGGCATGAGCTTCTCGCCCCGTTATCGCGCGCTCGTTTACACGAGCCTCGTCGCGTCCTTTCTCGTCGTCGTGTGGGGCGGCGTCGTGCGCGTGACCGGATCCGGACTCGGCTGCCCCGACTGGCCCCTCTGCCACGGCCAGTTCCTCCCGTCGCTCGATCCCGCGACGCGCATCGAGTGGTTTCACCGCTTCCTCGCGATCGCCGGCGGACTGACCGTGGCGGCCGTGGTGCTTTGGTCGTTCGTCGTCTATCGAGCGGATCGCCGCGTCCTTGCGCTCGCCGTCATCGCGGCGATCCTCTATCCGCTGCAGGCTGTGCTCGGGGCCATCACGGTGGTCCTCGAGCTTCCGCCGGAATGGGTGACGGTGCACCTCGCGAACGCGGAGCTGCTGCTCGCGACCCTCACGATCCTCGCGATCGTCGTGCGCTGGCCGAACATCGGTCGCACCGCGAGCGCTGGTTGGACGTGGCTTGCAGTCGCCGCCGCGGTCGGGACGTTCGTGCTTCTGCTCAGCGGGGCATACATGCGGGGCGCGAGCGCGACGATGGCATGCCTGAGCTGGCCGCTCTGCGGAGCCAACTTTCCGACGGAGGGCGCTCCTGCGATCGCGATGCTTCACCGCTATATAGCCGCGGGAGTCGGCATCGTCATCGCCCTCGCGTGCATCGAAGCGTGGCGACACCGTCGCGACGCGCCCGGACTTGGCCCGCTCGCGATCGCGACGGCCGCGATCTTCCTCGCGCAGGTGGCGATCGGAGCCGCGAACCCGCTTACCAGGTTCTCGCAGTGGGCGCTCGCCGCGCATCCGGCGGTCGCCAGTCTTCTCTGGTGCAGCGTCGTGGGACTCGCCGCGGTCGCCTGGCGTCCCGCGTCGCGACAGGGCGCGCTGGTGCGCGATCTCATCGCGCTCACCAAGCCGGCGATCATGTCGCTGCTTTTGCTTACGGCTCTCGGCGGGATGTTCCTGGCCGAACGCGGGGTCCCGCCGTTCGGCCTGCTCGCGGCGACTCTCATCGGCGGCGCGGCCGCGAGCGGTGGAGCGGCGAGCCTGAATCACTACTTCGACCGAGATCTCGACGAGCGCATGCGGCGTACGCGCACACGGCCCCTCCCGGCGCATCGCGTCTCCAACGGCATCGCCATCTGGTGGGGGATCGGGCTCAACCTGATCGCGTTCGTCGTCCTCGCGGCCTTCACGAACTTACTCGCGGCGGCGCTCGCGATCGGAGGCACCGTTTTCTACATCCTCGTCTACACGATCTGGCTCAAGCGAACGACCGCGCAGAACATCGTCATCGGCGGCGCTGCGGGCGCGATCCCGCCGCTCGTCGGCTGGGCCGCGATCACCGGTTCGCTGGATCTCTCAGCGTGGTTGCTCTTCGCGATCGTCTTTTTCTGGACGCCCGCGCATTTCTGGGCGCTCGCGCTTCTCATCCGCGACGACTACGAACGTGCAGGCGTTCCGATGCTGCCGGTGGTACGCGGTGACGAAGCGACCACGTGGAACATCCTCGCGTACGCGACGAGCCTGCTACCGCTCACGCTTCTGCTCTTCATCGCCAGCGGGCTCGGCTATGTCTACCTTGCGGCGGCCATCGTCCTTGGCGCGCTCTTCATCGGTTACGCGTTCCGGCTTCTCCGTAGCGGCGCCGCGGGCCGCCGCGCCATGGCGCGCGCGGTGTACCTCTACTCGCTCCTCTACCTCGCGCTGCTCTTCGTCGCGATCATGGTGGACAGCACATTGCGGCTTTAGTCGTTTCGGTCACGGCTGCGCTCGCCGCGATCGTCTATGCGGTCGGCGTGGCGCGAATGCGGCGACGCTGGCCGCTCTGGCGCACAGCTCTCTTCTTTCTGGGCCTTGCGACGCTGCTCGTCGCACTCGCCTCGCCGATCGACATCTACGCGGCTGTCTCGTTCGCGGTGCATATGGTCCAGCACATGCTCCTCACCGTCGTCGCGGCGCCGCTGCTCATGCTCGGCGCGCCGATACGACCGCTCCTGCGCGGTGTGCCCCCGTTGGTGCGCGCCGCGATCGTGCGGCCCCTCGCGCGTGCGCGAGCGATCCGGACGTTCGTGCATCTCGTACGGCACCCGCTCGTCGCCGCGGCGCTGTACGTCGGCGGGCTCTACGCCTGGCACCTCCCGAGCCTCTACGACGCGGCGCTTCTCGACGCGCGCGTCCACGTCGTCGAACACGCCTGGTTCTTCCTGTCTGCGCTCCTCTTCTGGAGCGTGGTCATCGACCCGGCGCCGTTTCGTGGATCGCTCGGATACGGCGCGCGCCTGCCGTACCTCCTCGTGCTCGGCGCGGCGCAGAACACCGTGCTCGGCGGGATCCTCTCGTTCTCCTCGCGGCTTCTGTACAGCGCCTACGCGGACGTCAGCACGAGCGTCTTTGATCTCGACCGCCTCACCGACCAGCGGGTCGGGGGCGCGATCATGTGGGTCGTCGGCGACTTCGTGTTCCTCGCCGCCGCGTCGGTCGCATTCTTCCTCTGGCTCGCGGAGGAAGAGGAAATGCAGAAGCGTCGCGAGCGTATAACCTCTAGATGATGGTGATCACCCGATCGGTCGCGGCTCTCATGGCCGTTGCCGTTCTCGCTGTCGCTTGCGGTCAGCCCGCGGCGGAGGCGCCCACGGGATCGCAGGTCGTCGCCGAGCTCGCCGACAACAAGATCACCGTGAACGTGCCGAGCGTGAAGGCCGGGACGATCAAGATCGGGGTGCGCAACGTCGGGACGATGGAGCACAGCTTCGAGGTGCTGAAGACGGATCTGCCCGCGGACCAGCTCCCGGTCGACGCTGCGACCGCGAAGGCGAAAGAGGATGGCAAGGTCGGCGAGATCAAGAGCATTCCCGCCGGCAAATCCGCCTCGGTGACCGTCGACCTCACCCCGGGGAAGTACGTGTTCATCTGCAACATCGCGAGCCACTACCAGCTCGGTATGCACACCGGCTTCACGGTCGACGCTCCCTAGCGCTTCCGCGCGCGCCACATCTCCTCGGACGGCCACTTCTGCGCCCACTCCACCGACATGTACTCACCGTAGAACGGGTGATCGACCGCATTGCGAGAAGCGAAGATCTCGACCATGTCGAGGATCTCGAACCCAGACGTGCGAAGCAATCGGATGAGCTCGCCGTGCCCGAGGTGGAATTCGGTCTCCGGCTCGCCGGGCCAGTCGAGGCGGTGCATGCCGAGCTGCGGCCGCTGCAACCGCTCCTGCACTTTCCCCGTGTCCGGCATACAGAGCATCGATAGCGTCGAATTCCGAAGGAACACGAGCTCGCCGTCCGGTCGAAGGAGCCGAGCCGCCTCGGGAATCCACTTGTACGGATCGCACCAGATCGATGCACCGTACTCCGAGATCGCGAGATCGAACGACGCGGCGGGCAGGCCGGTCGCCTCGGCGTTCGCTTCGACGAGCTCCAGACCGAGCCCGTACTTGGCGTTCAATCTGCGCGCCGTGTCGAGCTGCGCCGGCGTGATGTCGACGCCGACGACGCGGCGCGCCCCGCGCCGCCGCAGCCATGCGGCCACGTACGCGGTCCCGCACCCGAGCTCGACTACGTCCTTGCCCGCGACGTCAGGGAGGACGTTGACCTCGGACTCGGGCGTGTTCCATACACCCCACGAGATTTCGATCTCGTTCCACGCAGCCTCCGCGCGGCCATCGGTGTACGCGGCGTTGTTCTTCGTCCAGTGGTCGCGGTTGACCTTGACGTAGTCGGGGAGGTCGGAGCCGCTCACGCCGGTCGCGCTACTTCAGCGTGAGCAGCCACTGGACGATCGCGTCGATCTGATCGTCGGGCAGGACCCCCTCGAACTTCGGCATCACGATCCCTGGCTTGAAGGACGGCGCGTTGCGCACCCACTTCCGCAGGTTCTCTTCGTTCACCGGCGAAAGCACACCCGCGATGTTCGGCTTGCTCGCGATGTGCGTGAGCTCGGGGCCGACCTTGCCCGCCGCGGTCGTTCCCTTCACCGTGTGGCACCCCGCACACGGGCCGCTTACGAACGCGTTCCGCCCGGCGGCGGTCTTCGGATCGTTGAGCCGGTTCGCGTCATCGACGGCCGCCTTCGCCCATGTCGCGTACTCCGCCGGCGTGTGCGCGACCACGATGATGAGCATGTCGGCATGGCCATCGCCGCAGAACTCGAAGCACTGCCCCTTGAACGTCCCGGGCTGGTCGGCCTGGATCCAGAGCGAGGTAACGTGACCCGGGACCGCGTCCTTCTTCCCGCCGAGGTTCGGCACCCAGAACGAGTGGATGACGTCCTTCGCGCTCAGCTCGAGCTTGATCTTCTGTCCGACCGGAATGTCGAGCTGCTCGCCGGCCTGCAGGGTCGTTCCATCCTGAAGCTTGAACGTCGGCGAATCCGGGTAGGTGAAGTTCCACGCCCACTGACGGCCCTCGACCTTGACTGTCATCGCGACGTTGCTGTTGACATCGTTGATCACGTTCAGCCGGCTCCACGACAGGGCCGTAAAGGAGATGACCATGAGGGTGGGCACCACGGTCCATACAAGCTCGAGGGTGTTCGACCCGTGGAATTGCTGGGCCACACGGCCGGGCCGGTCGCGGAACTTGATGCCCGAATACGTGAGTGCGCCGAGCACGATCGCGAGCACGACGACCGCGCACGCGAACAGGATCCAGTAGACGAAGGCGATCGATTCGGCCTGCGGCCCGCGCGGGTCGAGCGGCCAGGAACCCATCGCGGAGAGACTAGGGCGAGATTTCGACACGCGCCAATCGCGGCGCTAGTGTGCGTCGCGATGTCCGCGCATAACGGAGACGAGCACCCGGTCCATCTTCCCCAGCCGAGCTTCTCGCCGCCGCTCGTCGGGCTCGCCGTGATGCTGATCGCGTTCGGTGTGCTGCTCGGCCCGGTCTTTCTCGTGGTCGGTGGCGTGATCTTCGTGATCGGGATCGCGACCTGGCTGATCGACGACGCTGGCGCGTACGCAAGGGCATCGGAGCCCACTGACGGAGCACATCACTAGGCGATGAGGACCACGCCCCTGGACCGAACGGTCGTCCGCGGCCGCCGCGCAGACCCCGCGGACCGGCTGCCGCCCAACGAGACCGGCCTCGAGGCCCAGCCCTCGCGTTTCTCGGCGGGGATGTGGGCGGTCATCTTGTTCATCTCCAGCGAAGCGTTCTTCTTCGGTGCGCTCTTCACCACGTACTTCTTTCTCCGCTCGCGGATCCCCGACTGGGAACCGGTCTTCGGCGAGAAACCGACGTGGCGTGTGGACCCGATCTTCGGGATCGGCCTCCCGACGCTCAACACGATCGAGCTCCTCGTCTCGAGCGTGACGATGCAGCTCGCCGTGAACGCCATCAAACGAGGCGACCGCAATGGTCTCCGCAACTGGCTCATACCGACGATCGTGCTGGGCGTGCTGTTCCTAACCGGTCAGGGCTACGAGTACACGAGGCTCGGATTCTTGCCGCGCGACGGGATCTTCGCCGGCGTGTTCTTCACCCTGACCGGATTCCACGGCGCACATGTGACCGGCGGGGTGATCATGAACTGCATCGTCCTGTTTCGGACGCTCAAGGGTCAGTTCACAGCGCGACGCCATCTCGCGGTCGAGGCCGCATCGTTCTACTGGCACTTCGTCGACGTCGTCTGGATCGGCCTCTTCACCACGATCTACATCATTGGGTGAGCCATCGGCGAGTCCACTGCTGTAGAGAGCGGGACCTTCGAACATCATCGGTAGCGGTCAGCTCTTCAGCAGCGCGCGGAGGTCGCTCGCCAGAGCCGTCGCCAGATCTTCGGAATGCAGCAGCACGCGCTCGCGCCCGCGCGCATCGATGAGGTAAACGGCGTCGTTGTGGGTGACCGTCGTGCTTCCAGCCTGCACACCGATCCCGTACGACGCCCACACCGGCGCGAGCTGCGTGCGACCGCCGACGAGATAGAACCAATTCGCCCCGAGACCGTGGGCGGCGGAGAAGGCCTGGACGGCCTGGGGCGTGTCGCGATCCGGGTCGACCGAGACCGCGATGAACGTCACGCGGCTGGCGTCACTCTGTAGCTCCGTCTGAGCGGAGCGGAAGCGCGTCGCGGTGAGCGGACAGACGTCGGGGCAGCTCGTGTAGAGAAATGTGAGCGCGACGACCTGACCGCGCTGGGCCGAGAGCGTGACCGCACGACCGGTTACCCCATCGGTCAGCGTGAAATCGGGGGCGGCGGTCGCGCCGAGGTCGGTGCCCGCAAGCGTCGCAGGCGCGCACGCCCCGACGACCAACGTCACGAGGCAAACGAAGCGAACCGCGTTGCTCATCGAGAACACGATATGGGCCATCATCGCTCGCGCATGCCGCCGGTTCGGGTTGTCGCCGGGTACGTCTGTGTCGCGCTGATCTGGGGCTCGACCTGGGCCGCGATAAAGATCGGCGTGAACGACGTCCCGCCGTTCGTGTTCGCACTCGCCCGCGCCGTCGCGGTAGCGTCGCTGCTCACGATCCTGGCCGTCGCGCTTCGACAGCCCTTTCCTCGCGGCAAGCGAACGATCGCCGTTGCCGTCGTCGTCGGACTCATCAACATCGGATGGAGCTGGGCGATCATCTTTTGGTCCGAGCAGTTCGTCCCGAGTGGTCTCGTTGCGGTGTTTGGTGCGGCCGCACCGATCTGGACGGCGGTGCTCACCCACTTCATGGTGAAGGGCGACCGCCTTTCCGCGCTCAAGATCGTCGGCCTCGCCCTGGGCCTCGCCGGAACGGTCATTCTCATAGGAGCCCCCGACGCCGCGGACGGTGCGGCGGGGCTCATCGCGACGATGCTCCTCGCGCTCATGGCGATCAGCTGGTCCATCGCCGCGATCCTCCAATCGCGATACCTCACGAGGGTGGCGCCGATCCCGACCGTCGCACTGGGCACCTGGGCGTCGGTACTACTTCTGGCGCCGCTCGCTCTGCCGCAGCTCTCGGAAGCGCAGCGGTGGACGGTGCCGAGTCTCTTGGCATTCGTCTACCTCGTGGTCTTTGGGACCTCCGTCGGCATGGTCGTCTCGCTCTGGCTCTATCGAAAGCTGCGGCCCACCACGATCACGCTCATTCAGGTCATCGTCCCCGCTGAGGCCATCCTGATCGGGACCCTCTGGCTCGGCGAGCCGGTCACCGTTCGCATGCTTGGAGGAGCGGCCCTGGTGGTCGCGGCCGTAGCGCTGAACGCCTTCGCAGGCGCCGGCACACCACCAGCCGAAGAGCGCCTCGCGGCTACGCCGGCGCCGGCGGACTGAGGTCGGGCTGGGGGCAAGGTCACGGCTGGCTGGTGGCACGTGGAGCGGGCTGAGCAGCGTCGGGGTCTTCTGAGCGAGCGGCCCCTCGCCAACGGTCCATAGCGATCCCACGAGGGGCCGGGCGAAGAAGACCCCGGCGCTGCTTATGTCCCTCTCGAACACATACGACACTGGCGTAGTATGTGGAGCAGAGCTACGACAGCGCCGTCGTAGCCGGGTTTGGGCGGTTGCGAAATGGCTATCGAAGACTGGGACCTGAACCTCTTCACGAGCGACCCCACGCTGCTCGAGCGTGCCAGTGACGAAGAGTACGAACGCGCCGCGGCGGCGCTCGAGCGGATCGCCGATTCCCGCCGGCTCCGCCTCCTCCACGCACTCACCCTCGGCGAAGACACCGCGCAGCGTGCGGCGGTCTGGGCCGGGGTCGAGCAGAGCTACGCGGAGCGTGAGCTCGCCGCGCTCGCGCTTTCAGGTGTCGTCGAGCGGCGCGACGGCACCGGCGGACCCATCTACCAGCCTCGCGACGGGCATCTCATCGTCGAGCTCCACGTCGCGCTTGCGCACGGCCGGGAGGGTCTCGCCGAGCGCCATCCCCGCCTTCTGCGCCGGCGGCGCGTGACCGTGCGCGGCCGGCGCGCGGGATAATCGCAGCGTGAGCCGACCCGACCTACGCCGTCTGCGCAGACCGGAGAAGGCCGAGGAGAAGTTCCTCGGCCCGCTCGAGACCGAGGTCATGGCCCGTCTCTGGAAACGGCGTTCCGCGACCGTGCGCGACATCGTCGAGGACCTCGCGCGGACACGAGAGCTCGCTTACACGACGGTGATGACGATCATGGTTCGCCTCCACGAGAAAGGGCTTCTCGAGCGCACCCGCGAGGGCAAGACCTACGTCTACCGTCCGGCGCACACGCGCGACGAGCATCGCGCCCGTCTTTCACGCGATCTCGCTCGCGGGCTCGTGGCCGAGTTCGGCGACGCCGCTCTCGCCGCGTTCAGCGCGGAGCTCGACACCGTCGACGCGACGCACCGTGCCGCGCTTCGGCGGCTCGCGCAGAAGGACAGCCGTGAAGCGCGCTGATCGCGCGTTCACCGTCCTCCTCGGGCTCGCACTCGGGTCGAGCGCGATCCTGCTTGCGCTCCTGCTCACGCTCGCTCCGCGCGTAGAGCAGCTTCTCGCGCGAGGCGCCGAGGACACCGCCGATATCGTCGCCGCGCTCGTGCTCCTGCTCGCGCTCTGCGGCATCTCACTCGGTCTGGTGACCCTTTTCCGGCAGGTTGCCGCGACGGCACTTCTCATCCGGAGGCTCGTCGCGCAGAAGGTCGGATTGCCGCCATCGGTCCTCGCGGCGGCCGATGGTCTCGACCTCGAGGGCCGAATCGACCTCGTCCTCGACGAGCGGCCATTCTCGTTCTGCTACTGGTTCCTCCGACCGCGGATCTGCCTCTCGACGGCGCTCGTCGAACGCCTCGAGCCCGATGAGCTGCGCGCCGTGCTCCACCACGAGCGCTATCACCTCCGGCAGCGCGACCCGCTCCGCCAGGTCGTGGCCCGGTATTTCGCCGCGGGCCTCTACGTCGTCCCCGTGGTCGACGAGCTCCTCGCGTTCCATACGCTGCAGAAGGAGATCGAGGCCGATCAGGAGGCGGTGCGCGCATTGGGCGGCGTACGCTCGCTGGCCGGGGCGCTGTACAAGCTCCTGCCGTACGCCGACGACGTGTCGCTCGGCCTCCTCGTGCCGGTGAGCTCGTTGTCGGTGACCGAAGCGCGCATCGATCAGCTTGTCGCGGGTCAGCCGCTTTCGGTCGCCCTGTCTCCGCTTTCGGTCGTGCTCTCGGGCGGCGCGCTCGTCGCGGCGGCGGTGCTCGTAGCGGTGAAGGGCGGTGCGAGCGTGGCGTTCGAGACACTGCCGCCGCTCTACGCCGTGCCCGGCCTGCTTGTCGGTCCAGCGAGCTTGCTCTTCGCGGCGGCGATCGATGGCGGCTTGCATCAGCTTCGTCCGCTCACCCAACGTCTCTTCGCGTAACGCCATCGACGTAAATCAATCTTTACTTCGGACCGGCTTGGTCCCAGAGTGGCGCTGACCGGGTCCAGAAAATTCGCCGGTGGGGTCGGGGAGGACCCACCGAATGTCGACTCGTCGCGCTGTTCAGATCGTCGCTTTTCTCAGCGCTCTCGCGTTCACGCTGTCAGCTTCACTCGCGTCAATTGCGTACGCGTGCGGAACGAACTCTGGTGGTGGCGGTTTCTGCTAGCTGAGCTGACCCTGGCCGACGCATACGCGTCGGCCGACCGAGATTCGGGCCAAACTGGGCCCGTAGGACCCCGACCGGCAATGACCCGGTCTCGGTCCAGAAGTCTTGGGTAAAGATTAATTTGACGGGTCTACTTCTCACCCGTAAAGTGCCCTGTTGTGGCTGAGGTCCGGTCACCCATGGTGGCCGATGTGGGGGCGCGCATCCGCTCGCTGCGTACCGCCAAAGGCCTTACCCAGGCGCAGGTAGCCGAGCCGCAATACACCAAGGCCTACATCTCGATGCTCGAGTCCGGACGCACGCGCGCGTCGATGAAAGCGCTCGAGCACATCGCCGGCGTTCTCGGAGTCAAGCCGGCGGACCTTCTGGGCGGCGCGCCATCGCCCGCGACTCCGCAGTACACCCTTCTGGAAGCGCGGCGGCTCATCGAGGAGCGGCATTCGGACGCAGCCATCCCCCTGCTCGAAGGTTTGGAGGAGGGACTGACCCCGCAGGACCAGCTGGTCCGCCTTCGCTATCTCGCGGCCGCGTACAACGCCACGTCTCAGCCGAAGCAGGCCTTCCCGGTGATCGAGCGCGCGCAGCGAATGGCCGATCTGCTGAACGATCCGGAAGAACAGGTCCGCATCAAATCGGTCCTCGCGGGGGCCTACGCGCGCACATACGCATACGAGGAAGAGGTGCGTCTGCTGCGCGAGTGTGTGCAGGCGTGCGAGGACGGAACGGTCAAGGACGTTACCTTCCACTACCGCCGGTTGGTGGACCTCGCGCACGCGCTAAGCAATCAGCGCCAATCGAAACAGGCCCTCGCTGCTTTCGAGCAGGCGTTCGTCCTCGCGGAGCAGTTCAACGATCTGCCGGCGGTGGCCTCGCTCTACGCCGGTATCGCGAAGGCCTATCACGACACCGGCGACGTCGAGGCGGCGATCATGAGCAACCAGAAGAGCCTCGACATCTTTGAGCACCTCGGGCTACTCGATCAAATGGCTTGTGCGCTCGACAACGCCGCCGCGCTCTACGTCGACTACGGGAACCTCACGCGCGCCCGCGAGTGTCTCGCGCGCGCGGCCGGACTTGCCGAACAGGCGAAGCGCGACGGAACCCTCGCATCGATCAGGGCGTCCGAGGCGGAGGTCCTCGCCAAGGGCGACGTCGCGGAGGCTCTCGACGGAGCCCAAAACGCGCTCAAGTTCGCACGCAAGGTGGGTCAGGTCGACGCGGAGGTCCGCATGCTCGTGCTGACCGGGGAGCTTCGCATGAAGGCGAACGGTGCGGCCGCCCGTCGCTCGTTCCAGGAGGCCCGGCAGCTCGCGGAAGAGCGAGCTCCGCACCTTTTGCGCGTGATCTTCGATCGCTGGTCGCGCGCAGCCGAGGCGACCGGCGACTCCGACGAAGCGCTCCGTCTCGCGCGCCGCGCGCTGGATACCGTCCGGGCGTAGACACGCTCCCGGTAGCCTCTCCTCGCATGTCCCGTCTCAACGCGGAGCTCGTGCGCGAGCGCGTGCGCGGCACGATCCTCGAGCGCATCGGCGACACCCCGCTGATCCAGCTGCATCGTGTCGGCGCAGGCCTGCGCGGCGATCTCTGGGCGAAGATCGAGAGCGCGAACCCCGGCGGCAGCGTGAAGGACCGGCCCGCGCTCTGGATGGTGCTCGACGCCGAGGAGGAGGGCCGCCTCCGCCGCCGGCGCGTCGTCCTCGACGCGACGAGCGGCAACACCGGGGTCGCCCTCGCTATGGTGTGCGCGGTCCGGGGATATGCGCTGGAGCTCTGCATCCCGGACAAGGTCTCGCTCGAGCGCAAGCGCATCGCGCGCGCGTTCGGGGCGCAGCTCGTCCTCACGGATCCGCTCGAGGGCACCGACGGCGCGATCCGCGAGGCCCAGCGCCGCGCCGTCGCCGATCCGGATCGCTACGTGTACGTCGATCAGTACTCCAACCAGGCGAACCCGCTCGCTCACGAGCTCGGGACCGCCGCCGAGATCTGGAAGCAAAGCGGCGGGCGCGTCACCCACTTCGTCGCCGGAGTCGGGACCTCGGGCACGATCGTGGGCGTTTCCAGCGCGCTGCGGCCGAAGGGCGTTCGCATCGTTGCCGTCCAGCCCGACGACGCGCTGCACGGGATCGAAGGCTGGAAGCACATGCCGACCGCGCTGCGTCCCGCCATCTGGGACGAGCGGCTCGCGGACGTTCATCGCGTGATGGCTACCGACGAAGCGCTCGCCATGACCAAACGGCTCGCCCGAGAGGAAGGGATCTTCACCGGGCCATCCGGCGGGGCCGCCGTGGCGGCCGCGACCCGGGTCGCGCGGGAAGAATCCGGCCGTATCGTCGTGTTGATCGCTGATGGGGGTGAGCGCTATCTCAGCACGCCCCTCTGGGAGTAATGGATGCCTGTGACCGTTCGCCTGCCTGGCTCGCTCCGCGACGCGACCGGCGGCGAGACCAAGCTCACCGCGTCCGGCGGAACGCTCCGCGACGTGATCGCGGAGATCGATCGCCGTCACCCTGGATTCGCGTCGCGCGTGCTGGATGAGGGCGGTGCCCTCCGTTCCTACGTCAACGTGTACATCGGCGAGGACGACGCTCGCACGCGCGGGGGCAGCGGCGCCGTCGTGCCGGACGGAAGCGAGGTCATGGTCATCCCCGCGATGGCCGGCGGCGGCTGATCGACCGCACGCGCATCGTCCTTCCGCGCCGGCTGCGGGACGAGATCGTGGCGCATGCGCGCGAGTCCGCGCCGCGCGAGTGCTGTGGCCTGCTCTTCGGCGATGGCGAGGTCGTGAGCCGTCTCGTGCGCGGACGGAACGTTCATCCGACTCCGGAAACACGGTACGAGATCGATCCGGCGCAGCTTCGCGCGGCGCTCCTCTCGACCGAGGATTCCGATCGCGAGCTCGTCGGCATCTATCACAGCCATCCGCGCACCGAACCGAAGCCCTCGGACTTCGACATCGCGAACGCCCGCTGGCCTGCGCAGGTCTACGTTCTGACGTCGCTCCGTTCCGAGCCGCCCGAGGTATTCGCGTATCGGATCACGGACAACAGGGCGCCGAAGATCCCGATCATCGAGACCTAGGGCGGCGGCGCTCTGAACTGCCAGGTCGCCGCGATCGCTGCGGCCTGCGCGAACTGGGCGTCCAGATCCGGCGGATCGAAGAAACGGAACTGCAGCGCAATCCCACTGGTGCGCACGAGGATGGCGAACTGACGGATGGCGATGTGCCGCCCGTCGTATGTTCCGTCGGCGCGGTCGTCGACCGCCACGACCCCGTTGATGCGCTCGACGGATCGCTCGTTGCTCCGGGCCGAGAACCCCAAACGCTCGCCGCGAGCGATCAAGTCCGCGAAGGAATCCATCGTGGCGAGGTCCTCGGCGCGCGAGATCGCGACGTTCAACGTCGCGTTCGCTGTCTCGAAATGCGCGATCTCGCCGGGCACGCCGCGCACCGAGTAGGCCCATTCGTCGGGAACCGTGAGGCTCCCGCCCGGGAAGTCGTATCGCTTGCCCTGCGCAGGTGCCACCGCGAGCGTTGGGGCGAGCTGCGGCGCGATCGCATAGGCGGTCATTCGCACCCTCGAGACCTGGTCCCCGAGAACGAGCCATCCGGTCGCGGTGGCGAGGAGAAGCGCGAGCACAGTGGCCGGCAATGGCAGGATCGCTCGCAGGTTGAGCGCGAGCCCCGCGAGCACTCGCAACCCGATGGCCGCGATGACGACGCCGGCGAGCAGGAGCAGAGTCGGCTCAAAGACCGCGACGAGCGCCGCGAGCGGCATGACCAACAACGCCGATGACGCGAAGGCGACCGCGTTGAAGGACTGGTCGAGCGTCAGATCGCTCTGCTGCGTGATCCGTGCGCCGAGCAGTATTACGAGCGCGACGACCGACGCGCTCACCGCGAGGCGCGCGCCGAGCAGGAGCGACTCGAAGATCAGCCGAGCGGCGAAGCCTGCGGGAGAGATGCCTTTCGTCGTAAGGACCAAGGCATCGACCGTCAGCGAGAACGCGATGCCAGCCCCGACCACGATGAGCACGCCGGCCAGGCCGAAATGCTCATGTGCCAGTGACTTCGCGAAGCTGCGGGGACGAACGAGCGAGCGAAAGACTTCGCCCCGAAACCAGGCGAGCTCGCTCGAGGATTCCACTTAGAAAAGCGACCCCCGGAGTTCCGGGGGTCGCCGTCCGCTTTCGGCTACAGGCCTCATTATCTGGCCTCGGTTCGGAGGATCGTCAAAAACGATCTCGCATTCTCAATCCGCCGAAAGCGAGCTCTCGGCAGTGCCCCCTTCCGTCGAGGGCGTCATCGATCGACTTGGAACACTCCGAGTCGTTTGTGAAGCCTGACCATGCGACCTCCGATTCGGCGTCCGCCGGTCTTGCTTGCTCACTCCGTGGGCCCGTGCGGAGCTTGACTCAGTTGTACACCCGACATGGAAGGCCGAGTCAAGTGCTACCAGAAATGGGCGGTGGGGCAGCCCCACCACCAAAAAAGAGCAGAAGATGGTTGCAGGCGAAAGGAGCCATCTCATGATTTTTGGCGCTCACGTAATCGTCTACAGCCAGGACGCGACGGCTGATCGTGCCTTCTTCAGCACGGTGCTCGGGTTTCCATCTCTGGATGCCGGCGGCGGATGGCTGATCTTCGCGCTGCCTCCGGCAGAAGTGGCGGTTCATCCCGCCGAGGCGAATGACCGTCATGAGCTCTTTTTCGTCTGCGCCGATCTAGCCTCCGAGATAGCGAGGCTCCGGGAGAAGGGCGTCACGTGTTCTGAGGTGCAGGAAGAACGATGGGGCTCGATCAGCAGGATCCGGCTTCCGGGGGGAGGCGAACTGGGCCTCTACCAGCCAAAGCATCCATTGGCGATGGCCCTCACTCGCGCTTCGGCCGGTCGCGCCGGAGCCGGTCGCGAATAACTTCGGGTGTGACCCGAACATCGGGCCACCACGACTCATCCGCATTGATGCCCGCGGCGAGCGCCGCTTCGATGCCGAGCGATATCCCGCTCATCAGGTCCGCAAGACGCACGATCTCCGGTGCGAACCCGCCGTCTGTGGCCGCGTTGTGATAGTTCACGTTCGGGAGCGCGATACCAGTCGCGGTCCAGCCGAGTCTGACGAAAGACGAAGCCTCGCAGGTGCCGCCGACGAGTAGCGCGCGCTGCGAGGGGATGCCACGCTCGCCCAGTCGCTCGCGCGCGACACGCAGGTAGCGCTCCGCCTCGTTGCTGAACGTGTTGTGGAGATCGCCCGCCCGAACGACGATGCCCCGGCCGGCCTCGGCGCCGGGAAGCGCGCGGCTCGCCTCGACCGAAACGACGTAGGCATCGCGCGGAAGGAGCTCGTCCTCCGCTGCGAGGCGGGCGCCGTAGAGCCCGGTCTCCTCAGCCCGCGTGAAGATGGCGTGGACCTCATGGGGCGCAGGCTCGTCGCGGAGCGCGAGGAGCACCGAGACGACGAGGGCGCACCCCGCGAGGTCGTCGGCCGCGCGCATGCGTATCTCGTCCCCGGCCACGTCCACCGCCGGGAGATCGAGCATTGCGAACTGGCCTACCGCGAGCGCCTTCTCCGCGTCGATGCGGCACACGGTCGTCGAGTTGTGCAGCGGCTCGATGTCCGACTCTGGGTTCGTCAGGACCGCCGCGAACGAGGCGGTCCCGGTGTCGTCGTGCACCGTCACGGCGACATCCGCCGGGAAGATCCGCTGACGAAACCCACCGAGCACACGCGCCTTCCCCGCCTTTCCCTCGGCTTGGATGACCTCGAACGCCGGGTGATCGGTGTGTGCGGCGAAGACCAGCGCGCGCTTCGCCGCGCCGGCCGAGACGCGCGCGTGCACCTGTCCGAACGCGTCGGTCTTTGTGGGGATCCCACCCTGGTCGAGCTCGCCACGGATCGCGTCGAGCACCGCCCACTCGTGGTACGGGGCGGTCGGCGCCGCGGCGATTCGTCGAACGATGGACAGAACCTCGTCGGCATCGATTGAGCGCGGCACCGCGCGCGAGGATATCGTCCACCACAGGTGCTATGGCTCTACGACACGCGGCGGCGCGGCACCTTCGCCTTCCAGCCCCGGACCCGCACCACGACGATGTACGTCTGCGGCGTGACGCCCTACGACACCACCCATCTTGGTCACGCGCGCACGTTCCTCGTCTTCGACGTTCTCACGCGCTTGCTGGAGGCCCGCGGGCAGCGGGTCCGCTACGCCCAGAACATCACGGACATCGACGAGTCGATCCTGCAGCGCGCCGCGAGGGACAAAGTGAGCTGGCGTGTGCTGGGGCGGCGCCAAGAACGAGCGTTTTTGGAGGACATGTGGCGCCTCGGTTGGCGCAAACCTGACGCGATCCCGCACGCTACGCGCGAGATCCCCGCGATGATCGAGCTCGCCGAGCGCTTGAAGCGCCGCGGGCACGCCTACGAGGTGCCCGGCGGGCTGTATTACGACGTGTCCAGGTTCCCGCGCTTCGGCCAGCTCTCACGCTTCTCGCCGCGGAAGATGCGACGGATTCTCGCCTCGCAGGACGACGCGCGGCTCGACGACCCGAGCCGTCGGTCGCCCCTCGATTTTGCCCTCTGGCGGCGCGTGACCGAGGGACCGACCTGGCCAAGCCCTTTCGGCCGTGGGCGTCCCGGGTGGCACCTCGAATGTTCCGCGATGTCCGATCGCCACCTCGGCTTCCCGCTCGACATCCACGGGGGCGGCAGCGATCTCATCTATCCCCATCACGAGTGCGAGACCGCGCAGAGCGAGGCCGCACACGGCATGAAGACGCGTTTCGTCGGCCACTGGGTGCATGTCGCGCCGATGCGCCTCGGAGGCGCGAAGATGTCGAAGTCGGACGGCAACATGGTGTTCGTCCGCGATGCACTGAAGAAGAGCTCGCCGCAGGCGCTCCGCCTCTACCTCCTCGATGTCCACTACCGGCGAGCGTTCGACCACGACGTGGACCGACTCGCTCGCGCACAGAAGCGCGCTGACGCGCTCGCGAAGTCGCTCGGCCGTGGGAGGTTCGGCCCGATCGAACACGACGCGTCAACCCAGGATGTGGTCGCGGCCCTCGACGATGACCTTCATGCCGAGCGCGCGATCCGCGCTCTCGAGCGACATTCGCGTCGCGATCTGGCCCCGGACAGCATGGCGTCACTCCGCACGATCGCGCGGAAGGTGCTCGGGGTTCTCTAGCTGTCCTTGGGTGCCGGTCTGGCTTCGGCCAGCCAGTGCTCGGTGGTCCGTTGGAGGACACGCACTTCGCCGGCGAGGCCGTCGAGCGCGGCTATGGCCCGCGTGCTCTCCCCACGTTCAACGGCGGATCGCGCGGAGATGAGGCCGTCGACCATCCCGGTGAGTGGGCCATCGAGCTTCGTCGAGAGAAAGGTGAGCAGCTCCTCCCGCATGTGCAGACCGAGCGACGCCTCTCGGCG
>Ga0070698_100000292_pt1 | contig 50989 bp, 39 predicted proteins | sample KBSK1502metaG_FD_65477 | JGI IMG/M metagenome (GOLD analysis project Ga0070698, IMG submission 65477) | Corn, switchgrass and miscanthus rhizosphere microbial communities from Kellogg Biological Station, Michigan, USA - KBS K1-50-2 metaG | ecosystem: Host-associated > Plants > Roots >...
CCGCCGCGGCGGGTGCGCGATCGCGGGATTCACCGCCGCGGCGGGTGCGCGATCGCGGGATTCACCGCCGCGGCGGGTGCGCGATCGCGGGATTCACCACCATGGCCGGGGCCGGGCGCCCGGGCTGAGGCCGGCCGGGCGGCGGGCTGGGGCCGGCCGGACACCGGGCTGAGGCGGCCGGGCGCCGGGCCGGGGGCCGCGGCGGGCGCCAGGCAGGGCGGCTTCAGGCCGGGGAAGGGGTGCCGACGGCCGGGTAGCCGCCGCGGAACCTGATCAGCGGCTGCCCGCCCGGCGCGACGTACGGCACCGCGGCGACACTGGCGATGACCAGCAGGTGATCCCCGGCGGGCACCCGCTGGACGGCCTCGCACTCGATCGCGGCGAGCCCGTCGTCCGGTATCAGAGCCCCGGACAGCTCGCCGCGCCGGTGCGGCACGCCGTCGAGCATCAGCCGGGCGCCGGGACGTCCGGCTGCCGCGAACCGGCCGGCCAGCACCCGCTGGCCGGCCGCCAGCAGGGTCACGGCGAACCGGTCAAGCCGGCTGAGCAGCTCGGCCGGATACGAGCCGGCCAGCAGCGAGACCAGCACCAGCGGCGGGTCAAGCGAAACCGGGCAGAACGCGCTCACGGTTGCGCCGATGTCATCCCGCCCATCCGCGACGGTGACCAGGGTGACGCTGGCAGCGAACGCCCCGAGCACCTCGCCAAGGCCGGCCGCCGACTGGCCGCCGGCCATCCGTTTCATCACTCAAAAGTCCAGCTGCCCGGCAGCATGAGCGCTCCGTCCGGGGCGAAGCCCGCGCGCGCAGCCAGTCGCCACACCGGCCCCCAGGTTTCCGCCAGCAGCCCGGCCGCCAGCCCGGACGGGGCAGCCGGGCGGCTGTCGCTCGAGGCCGGCGGGCGCAGCCGGTCCAGCGGCCGCACCCGCGGGTAGACGCGCACCGGCGCCCCCGGCGGCAGGCCTGCCCTGGTGCGGGCGAGGCCGGCCGCCAGGTCCAGCCCGCCGAGTTCGTCAACTAGTCCGTTCGCCAGTGCGTCCGCGCCGGTCCATACCCGGCCCCTGGCGAGCTCGTGCACCCGGTCGCCGGACAGCCCGCGCCCGGCCGCCACCTTGCCGGTGAAGTCGGCGTAGATCTGGTCGAGCCAGGAGTTGACCAGCGCCCACTCGTCCTCGCTGAACGGCCGGCTGGTGGTGAACATGTCCGAGTGCGCGCCCTCCGCGACCGAATCGGTGGTGACCCCGGCCCGCCCGAGCATGTCGGCAAGGACCGGCTTGCCGGAGAGCACGCCGATCGAGCCGGTCACCGTGCCTGGCTGGGCCACGATCGAGTCGGCGGCCACCGAGATGAGGTAGCCGCCGGAGGCCGCCACGTTGCCCATCGATACCACCACGGGCTTGCCGGCCCCGCGGGCTCGCACCACCTCGCGCCAGATCGTGTCGGAGGCCACGTAAGAACCGCCCGGGCTGTTCACCCGCAGTACGATCGCGCGCGCCCGGTCATCGCCGGCCGCGCCGCGCAACGCGGCTGCGAGGGTGTCCGAGCCCATCCCGCCGCCGACCGGCAGCGGCCCGCGCGAGCTGCGGCCGCGCCTGATCGGGCCGGTCGCGTAGATCAGCGCGACGAACTCCTGCCGCGGCGCCGGCAGCTTCCTGGCCCGCTCGGCGAGCGCGTGCGAGCGCCGGTAGCGGCTGACATACTGCAGGATTGCGCCCGGGCCTGCCTGTTTCCTGACGCTGGCGAACACCTCATCCCGGTAGCCGAGCGCGTCCACCAGGCCAGCCTCCAGCGCCTGCGCCGCCGGGAACGGGCCCTGGTCGATCAGCGCCCTGGCCTGGCCTGGGTCGATCTTGCGGCGGGCGGCGATCGCATCGGTGAGCTGCCCAGTGATGGATGCGGCCAGCCGCTCGGTGGCTTCCCTGGCGGGCCCGGTGAAGCTGCGCTCGGTGAACTGGTCGGCCGCGTTCTTGTACTCGTGCCGCTTGCCGACCTGGAGCTCCACCCCGAGCCGGTCCAGCGTGCCGCGGTAGAACCGGCGCTCGACCGCGATCCCGGTCAGCCCGAGGTCGCCGGACGGCTGCAGGTAGATAGTGTCGAACGCGGTGGCCAGGTAGTACGGAACATTGCCGGCCGAGAACTCGCCGAAGGTCTCCGCCCAGGCGACCGTCAGCTTGCCCGCCGCGCGGAATTCCTCGATCGCGGCGCGCAGTTCCTGCACTATCGCGAGGCCGATATTCCGCCCGCCCACCTTGGCGACGAGTGCCCTGACCCGGTGGTCGCCGCGGCCCCGGCGCAGGCCGTCAAGCACGTCCTCAAGCAGCAGCCTGCGACGCGCCAGCAGGGCCGCCGACAACGGGTCGGCCGGCCGCTCCTCGATGACCCCTTCGGTGAGGTCAAGCTCCAGGATCAGCGGCGCCGTCCGGCGCTGGCGCAATTTCGTGACCTGCTCCGAAATCATCGATTCGACCATGCGGTCAGCTTAGAGGCCGCTCCACCCGGGATGGTCCGTCGTCGGGGCTGTCGGCCAGGCCCGCGGGCCTTGCCGCCAGAGCCGGGCCGCGTGAGCATCGCCCGCAGGCCGGATATCGTCAGCCGCTCGGATATCGTCAGCCGCAATGGCTGAGCGAGACGGTAACGGCTGGGTCAGGTGCGCCCAGGGCCACCGGCACTGGGGACGATTTGGCGCGGCCGGGCTGCTCGCCTACGTGCCGGGAAATGACGGCATGGTCACCGTGCTGCTCCAGCGCAGGAGCCCCAGGGGCAACCATCCGGGCAGCTGGGGGCCGCCGGGCGGCGCGCGGGACAGCCATGAATCGGCGGTGGCCGCCGCGCTGCGCGAGGCCGCCGAGGAGTGCGACCTGCCTGCCGGGCAGGTAGCCGTGACCGGGATCCTGCGGGACGATCACGGCGGCTGGTCGTACCAGACGGTGCTGGCCGCGGCACGTGAACCGTTCGCGGTGCGCAGCGCGAGCGCGGAGACCGCCGAGGCGGCCTGGATCCCCGCGGACGAGGTCGGGCGGCTGGCGCTGCATCCCGGGTTCGCCGCGCAATGGCCGGCTCTCCGGGCAGCGCTCTTCGAGCTGACGGTCATCGTGGACGTGGCGAATGTGATGGGCTCGCGCGCCGACGGCTGGTGGCGGGACCGGGCAGGCGCGGCAGCCCGGCTGCACGGCGAACTGGCCGCGCTGGCGGCGCGCGGAGTCGCTGAGCTGCCAGGCTCGATGGCGGGGCCGGCCCTGGAGCGCTGGTTCCCCTGCTTCGTGCTGGTCCTGGAGGGCGCGGCCCGCCCGGCGCTGAGCAGGCTGCCGGCCGCCCGGCAGGTCCGCGTCGTCGCGGCCGAAGGCTCGGGTGACGACGTGATCGCCGATCTGGCGGCGCGGATTCCTGGCCAGCGCCTCGTCGTGACCGCTGACCGGGAGCTGCGTTCCAGGTGCGCTGCCGCCGGGGCATCGGTGACCGGCCCGCGATGGCTGCTCGGGATGCTCTGACCGCGGTTGCTGCGTGCGCTGGCGCCGTCAGGCCACCTGGACGGATCGTTTCGCGAGGCCGAGCCAGTAACCGGTGATGGTGGTGACCGGCGGCAAGGTGCTGCCGGACGCGCCGAGCGCTACGAACAGCGGGGCGAAATGCTCCGTGGTCGGGTGGGCGTAGCGGGCCCCCGGCATGGTGTCCAGCCATGATCACGGAGACTTTTTGGTGCGAGACCCGAAAACCCTCCGTGATCATGGAACCCGGCGCCGGAGGCGGCGGCAGGCACGGCACGGGGCGGACGGGCCTACTCGGGGGCGAGCCAGAGTACGCCGAGGGGCGGGACGGCCAGCACGGCGGAGGCCGGCAAGCCATGCCAGGGCTCGGGCACGGCCTCGGTGATCCCCATGTTGCCGACCCCGCTGCCGCCGTACACCCCGGCATCGGTGTTGATCACCTCGCGCCACCGTCCGGCTCGGGGCAGCCCGATCCGGTAGTTGAGATGCGGCTCCCCGGCGAAGTTAGCCACGCAGGCGATCACGCCACCGCCGGCGCCGCCCGCACTGTCCACGCTGGCCGCACTGTCCGCGCCGCCCGCGCCAGCGGCGGCGAAACGCAGGAACGACACCACGTTGCCTGCCGAGTCATTCGCGTCGATCCAGCCGAATCCGTCCGGCGAGAAGTCATCCGCCCAGACGGCGGGACTGGCACGGTAGGCCCCGTTCAAATCAACGACGAGTTGCTGCAAGCCGGCCTGCATACGGCCGCCGAGCGCCGCCCAGTCCAGGCCAGCCTGCTCCGACCACTCCGCCGCCTGGCCGAACTCCGAGCCCATGAAAAGCAATTGCTTGCCTGGATGCGCCCACATGTAGGCGAGCAGCGCCCGCAGCCCGGCGAACTTCCGCCATTCGTCGCCCGGCATCTTGCCGAGCAGGGAGCCCTTGCCGTGCACGACCTCATCGTGCGAGAGCGGCAGGACGAAATTCTCGGTGTAGGCGTACATCATCGAGAACGTCAGCTCGTTGTGGTGATAGTGCCGGAACACCGGGTCATGTGCCAGGTAGGACAGCGTGTCGTGCATCCAGCCCAGGTTCCATTTCAGGCCGAACCCGAGCCCGCCCAGGTGCACCGGCTGGGTAACGCCGGGCCACGCGGTCGACTCCTCGGCGATCATCATGGTGCCGGGGTTGCGCAGGTAGCAGGTCGCGTTGACCTCGCGGAGCAGCGCGACCGCGTCCAGGTTCTCCCGGCCGCCTGCCGCGTTCGGCGACCACTGGCCGTCCTTGCGCGAGTAGTCCAGATACAGCATGGACGCGACGGCGTCTACCCGCAGCCCGTCGGCGTGGAACTCCTCCAGCCAGTACAGGGCGTTGGCCACCAGGAAGTTGCGCACTTCCGGGCGGCCGTAGTCGAAGATCAGCGTGCCCCAGTCGGGATGCTCGCCGCGCTGCGGGTCGGCGTTCTCGTACAGCGGGGTGCCGTCGAACCTGGCCAGAGCCCACGTGTCCCGGGGGAAATGCGCGGGCACCCAGTCGAGCAGCACGCCGATGCCGGCCTGATGCAGCCGGTCCACCAGCGCCCGGAACTCGTCCGGCGTGCCGAACCTGGCTGTCGGCGCGTAATACGACGTCACCTGATAGCCCCAGGATCCGCCGTACGGGTGCTCGGCCACCGGCAGGAACTCCACGTGGGTGAAGCCGAGCTCGGTGACGTAGCGGGTGAGCTGGTCGGCTAGCTCCGTATAGGAGAGCCCGGGCCGCCACGAGCCAAGGTGCACCTCGTACACGCTCATCGGCTGGCGCAGCGGGTCCCTGGCGGCCCGCGCGGCCAGCCACTCGCCGTCGCCCCACTGGTAGCGGGACCGGTACACCACGGACGCGGTGTCCGGCGGCCGCTGGGCGAGCGCCGCCATCGGGTCGGCCTTGCGCTGCCAGGTGCCGTCCGGCCCGCAGATTTCGAACTTGTACCTGGTGCCCTCCCCGGCCCCGGGCACGAACAGCTCCCACACGCCGGATCCGCCGAGCGAGCGCATCGGATGCGCATGCCCGTCCCAGAAATTGAAATCCCCGATCACCCGCACGCCGCGAGCGTTCGGCGCCCAGACCGCGAAAGAGGTCCCGATGACAGGATCAAAGACCGTCTGATACGAGTTTTCGCCGGCCGATCCAGCGGGGCTGGCGGCTGTGCCCGCCGGGGGAGCAGGGGCGCCGCCGGGGTATTCGCGGATATGAGCGCCGAGCACCCGCCACAATTCCTCATGCCGGCCCTCGCCGATCAGGTGCAGGTCAATCTCGCCGAGCGTGGGCAGGTGCCGGTACGGGTCGTCGACCAGCAACTCGCCAGGCTGGCCAGGTGTTCCGGCGTCCGTCCCGGGGCCTGGTCCGGCGTCCGTCCCGGGGCCTGGCCCGGCGTCCGTCCCGGGGCCTGGTCCGGCGTCGGTCCCGGGGCCTGGCCCGGCGTCGGTCCCGGGGCCTGGCCCGGCGTCCGTCCCGCGGCCTGGTCCGGCGTCCGTCCCGCCCTCCCTCAGACCTCTTTCGTCACTTTCAACGCTTTCGCCTCTGGGATCCCTTGAGCCTCTCGAATCTTTGGTGTCACTCTTGTCTCCGGAGTAATCCGAGCTTTCGGCGCCCGGGTAGGTCACGGCCAGCCGGTAGTCGGGGATCTCGGTTAGCGGCAGCGTCGCGGCGAACACGCCCTGGTGCAGGTGACTGGCCGGGAACCGGCGGCCGTCGGCGAGCACCACGGTCACCGACGTGGCGAGCGGGCGCAGCGTGCGGATCGCGATCCCGCCGTTGACCGGGTGCGCGCCGAGGATGGCGTGCGGGTCGTGGTGCAGGCCTGCCACGATCCGGTCAATCTCACCGAGGTTGACCTGGGTGGCGCTGCCTTTCGCGGTGGCCATGGCTACATCTCGGCTATCGCGTCGAGCGGGATGGACTGCCAGGAGGGCCGGTGCCTGGCCTCGTAGGTCACTTCGTACACCGCCTTGTCGAGCATCAGGGCGCGCAGCAGCACGTCCTGGGCGCGCGGGTCGGACCCGCTGGTCTCCGCGTACCCGGCGCAGAACGCAGCGGAGTTCCGCATCACCCAGTCCCTGGCCGATGCGGCCAGGCGGGCTGCATCGGGGCGGCCAGCGAGCTGGTGCCGGGCCGCGTAGTCGAACGACCGCAGCATGCCGGCGACGTCCTGCAGGGCGGGCGACCGGGAGCGGCGGCGCGCCAGCGGGGCGGCGGGCTCGCCCTCGAAGTCGAGCGCGACCCAGCCGGTCTGGGTCCGCATCACCTGGCCGAGATGGTAATCGCCGTGCACCCGCTGGACCAGCAGGCCGGTGCCCAGGCTGGCCAGCCGGGCGTAGGCGGCCTCGACCTTTCCGGCCAGCCGGGCCAGGTCCGGCACCTCGGCGCTGGCCGCCTTGAGCTTGCTGGTCATCCGCGCGGCGAGCCCGGCCACGGCGTCGGGCTCAGCCAGGCTGGTGCCGAAGGCGGTGGCCAGGTCGGCGTGCACGCTGGCGGTGGCCGCGCCGAGCCGGTGCGCCTCCCCGGCGAAATCGCCGCCCGCCTCGGCAGCCCGGCTGGTGTCCGCGGCATACAGGTCGCGCAGGCTCGTCTCGGCGAGCGACCACCCGTCGCAGGCGCCGCGCAGGTACTCGGAAAGCAGGGCGAGCAGTGCGGGCTCTGCGTGGCCTTCGCCGTGGCCGGCGCCGTCGGCCTGACCGTTGCCCGCGCTGCTGCCTGCGCTGCTGTCGTCGGCGCTGGCAACGGCGCCGTCGGCCACGATGGCCTCGATCCAGCCGAACGGCTGGGCCACGTGCGGTGAGCCAAGGCCGGCCAGCGCGTGTGCCACCTCAAGGTCCGGGTTCTGGCCGGGGAACACCCGGCGGAACACCTTGAGGATGGCGGACTCGCCGAAGATCAGGCTGGTGTTGCTCTGCTCAGCCGATAGCACCAGGCTGTCCGCGGTCTCGTCGATCGGCGCGCTCGGCTCGGCGACGAATCGCAAAGGGCCGGCCACCCGCCCGGCGGCGATGCCGCGCAGCAGCACGCGAGTCAGCTCCGGGTCATGCAGCGCGTCGTATGCCGTCCCGCCGCGGCCGTCCGGGCCGATGATCGCGTGATTCAGCTCCGCTGGTACTTGCCCGCGGACGCCGGCCAGCACCTGGTACCAGATCGCGTCACCGCCCTTGGACACGTTGATAATCAGGTGCCGAAGCTCGGGATCGCCGCTGGCGAGCGGGGTGTCAGCGATGATCGCCAGATGGACGGCGGCGGCGCCGCCCGGATACCAGCGCTGAGCTGGCAGCCACGTCGCGAGTGAATGCTCCAGTGTCATGGTTACGGGCATGTGTCCCTTCCCGTCGGCTGTATATCACCGTACGGGCGGGGCGGCAGGGCCGGGGCCACGGGGGTGGCGATAAGCGCCTGGGGTTGTCAGGCGCCGCTGGCGAGCCGCCCGGCCGGCGTCCGCCCGGCCGCTGCCGTCCGCGCGGCAGGCGCCGGCTGGCCGCTTCAGTAGCCCGATTCAACCCGGTCCGGCAGCGGCGGCAGCTGGAACCAGTAGAAGCCGTGCCCGGGCAGCGTCAGCAGGTAGCTGAACTCCCCGATCGGGGGGAAGGGGACGCCGCCCATGCACTCGACCGGGGTGACCCCCTTGAACCTGCGCAGGTCGAGTTCTACCGGCTGCGGGAACCTGGACAGGTTGTTCACGCACAGGATCTGGTCGGCGCCCTCCGAGCCCGCGCCCGGCTGGGTGTACTCGCGGACGAACGCGAGCACGCTCGGATTGGAGGAGTTCAGCTCCTCGTACCGGCCGAGCCCGAAGACCGGGTGCCGTTTCCTGATCTCGATCATGCGCTTAGTCCAGTGCAGCAGGGAGCCGCCGTTCTTCTGCTGCGCCTCGACGTTGAGCGCCTGGAAGCCGTAGATCGGGTCCATCAGCAGCGGCAGGTAGAGCCTGGCCGGGTCGCAGCCGGAGAACCCGGCATTCCGGTCCGGCGTCCATTGCATCGGGGTGCGCACGCCGTCCCGGTCGCCGAGCCAGATGTTGTCGCCCATGCCGATCTCGTCGCCGTAATACAGCACCGGCGAGCCGGGCAGCGACAGCAGCAGCGCGGTGAACAGCTGCAGCTGGTCGCGGTGGTTGTCGAGCAGCGGGGCGAGCCTGCGCCGGATCCCGATGTTGGCCTTCATCCTGGGGTCCTTGGCGTACTCGGAGTACATGTAGTCGCGCTCGTCGTCGGCCACCATCTCCAGCGTCAGCTCGTCGTGATTGCGCAGGAAGATGCCCCACTGGCAGCCGGCCGGGATCGGCGGGGTCTGGGCCAGGATCTCCGAGATCGGATAGCGCTGCTCGCGCCGCACGGCCATGAAAAGACGCGGCATCAGCGGGAAGTGGAAGGCCATGTGACACTCGTCGCCGCCGATGGCCGGATCGCCGAAGTACTCGACCACGTCGGCCGGCCACTGGTTCGCCTCCGCGAGCAGCACGCGGTCCGGGTAGAGCCGGTCCACCTCGGACCTGATCCGGCGCAGGTACTCGTGGGTTTCCTTCAGGTTCTCGCAGTTCGTGCCCTCCCTCTCGTACAGGTACGGCACGGCGTCCAGCCGGAATCCGTCGATGCCGAGGTCGAGCCAGAACCGGAGCACCTCGATCATGGATTCCTGAACGCGGGGGTTGTCGTAGTTCAGGTCGGGCTGGTGGGCGAAGAACCGGTGCCAGTAGTACTGGCCGCGCACCTGGTCGAAGGACCAGTTGGACTGCTCGGTGTCGACGAAGATGACGCGCGCGTCGCGGTAGCCGTCGTCGGTGTCCGACCAGACGTAGAAGTCCCCGTACGGGCCGTCCGGGTCGCTGCGGGACGCCTGGAACCATGGATGGGCGTCGCTGGTGTGGTTCATCACCAGATCGGCGATCACCCGGATGCCGCGCTCGTGCGCCGCCTCGACCAGCTCGACGAAATCCCCGATGTTCCCGAAGTCCGGCAATATCGAGGTGAAATCGGCGATGTCGTACCCGCCGTCCCGGAGCGGCGATGCGTAGATGGGCAGCAGCCAGAGGCAGTCGATGCCCAGCCATTGCAGGTAGTCGAGCCTGGAGATGAGACCGCGGATGTCCCCGGTGCCGTCGCCATTCGAATCGTGATAGCCGCGTACCAGGACCTCATAGAAGACCGCGCGCTTGTACCATTCCGGATCTCTCGGCGTGTCGAAGGAGAAGGAGTCGGGCACCGGCTCGTTCAGCGCGCCGGGGAATCCTGCCGCGGTTGCGGGCGGCGGCAATCCCGGGCCGCCGGCCGGCATCGGCTCAGGCTTTCTGGCCACTGCGTTCTCCTGCGTTTGCGCTGGATCTTGCCTGGTCTGCTACGTGCCGACGGTGAAGATGTGCGCGGGCGCCACCGCCGGGTCCAGCCGTACATAGTTTGCCTGCCGCCACCGGTAAGACGCACCGGAAAGCTCGTCCGTGACATTGAACTCGGCGTTCGCGTCAAGGCCGAGCGCGGCCATATCGAGCCAGATAGTGGCCTCGCGCGGCTGGCGCCAGTCGGTGTTAACGACGACAAGAACGACATCCCGGCCCGGCGGGACGTTGGCTGCCCCGCCGGAGTTCTTGGAGAAACAGAGTAGCTCCGGCTGGTCGGCGGCGTGGAAGCGGAGGTTGCGTAGCTGGTGCAAGGCGGGGTGCGACTTCCTGATCAGGTTGAGCCGGGTCAGGAAAGGCGCGATGCTCGCGGCCGCAGTCTGCGCGTCGTCCCAGTTGCGCGGCCGGTACTGGTACTTCTCCGAGTCCAGGTACTCCTCGCTGACGCCAGGCGCGGCGGGGAGGTTCTCGCAGAGCTCGTAGCCGGAGTAAACGCCCCAGGACGGGGCCAGCATCGCGGCGAGCACCGCACGCGCCCTGAAGGCGGCGGGCCCGGCGTACTGCAGGTACTCGCTGAGGATGTCCGGCGTGTTGACGAAGAAATTCGGCCGCATGTAGGCCGCCGCCGGCCCGGCCAGCTCGCGCATGTACTCGGCGATCTCGGCGGCGGAATTGCGCCAGGTGAAGTAGGTGTACGACTGGTGGAAGCCGATCTGGGCCAGCGCGTGCATCATGGCGGGCCTGGTGAACGCCTCGGCCAGGAAGAGCACGTCTGGGTCGGTGCGCGCCACGTCGGCAAGCAGCCGCTCCCAGAACGGCAGCGGCTTGGTGTGCGGATTGTCCACCCGGAAGATCCTGATCCCGTGGCCCATCCAATGCCGGAGGATCCTGCGCGCCTCCGCGTAGATGCCGTCCGGGTCATTGTCGAAGTTGAGCGGGTAAATGTCCTGGTAGCGCTTGGGCGGGTTCTCGGCATAGGCGATCGTGCCGTCGGCTCTGGTGGTGAACCACTCCGGATGCGAACTCACCCACGGATGGTCGGGTGACGCCTGCAGCGCGAAGTCGAGCGCAACCTCCATGCCGAGCTCGGCTGCCCGCGCGACGAAGGCGTCGAAGTCGGCCAGCGTGCCGAGATCCGGGTGGATGGCGTCATGCCCGCCGGCCGGCGAGCCGATGGCCCACGGCGAGCCCGGGTCACCGGGACCGGCGTTCAGCAGGTTGTTGGCGCCCTTCCTGGCCGTCGAGCCGATCGGATGCACTGGCGGCAGGTAGACGACGTCGAAGCCCATCGCGGCGATTGCGTCCAGCCGGCCAGCGGCCGTGCGCAGCGTTCCTGAGCGCGGCACGCCACCGCCGGGCTGGCCGGGCCGCGCCCCCTCGGATCGCGGGAAGAACTCGTACCAGGAACCGTAGAGCGCCCGCTGCCGGTGCACGATGACCGGGTACCACGGGGACCGGGTGACCAGCTCGCGCATCGGGCAGGCGGCCAGGATCGCGGTGATCTCCGGGCTGACCGCAGCAGCGAGCCGGTCCTGCGCCGCGGCGTCCGGGTCGCGCAGCTGCCCGGCCACCGCCTCAAGCGCCGCCCGTGCCTCGATAGCTGCCTTTCGGCCCAGTGGTGCCAGCGCGGCCGGGTCGCCCCTGCCGGACGGCCTGATGTTCCGCGCGGCATGCTCGAACAGCAGCGCGCCGCGGGCGAGCATGAGCTCGGTGTCCTGGCCGATCGGCACCTTGATGCCCGCGTCGTGTCGCCAGCCGGCGATGGGGTCTCCCCAGGCCTCCACCCGGAAATGCCACAGCCCGACGGCGGTGACGGTGACCTCGGCGCCGCAGCGGTCGGTGCCCGCAGCGAGCTCGCGCATCATGGCCAGTGGCCCGCGGCCGCCATCCGGGCAGCGCAGCACCACGCCCGCGCCGAGCATCTCGTGGCCCTCGCGGAACACCGTAGCGCTGACTTCGAAGGATTCTCCGACGACGGCCTTGGCGGGACGCCGCCCGCACTCCAGCACCGGCTGCACGTCAAGGATCGGAATGCGGCCTATCACCCTGCAACGCTACCCGTCGGCGCGCGAGTGCAAGCGTCCCGGTTACCGTCAGGCCCGGCACGCATTAAGGTCGCTCTGCGTGAGAGCGATCCGCAGGTTCACCATTCACCCAGTGCTGCCAGAGCCACTCGCGCCGCTGCGCGAGCTGATGCTGAATCTCCGCTGGTCGTGGCATTCGGACACGCGTGACCTGGTTGCCGCGATTGACCCGGACGGGTGGCAGCGGGCCGGGCAGGACCCGGTGGCCATGCTGGCTGAGGTGCCGCAGCAGCGGCTCGCCAGCCTGGCTGCCGACCGGCGGTTCCTGCGCCGGCTGAGCGACGCCGCGGACGAATTGCGTGAGTACCTGGCCGGCCCACGCTGGTACCAGGCCAGTCCTGGCCTGGCCGGCGCTCCGGCCGCGGTGGCATACTTCTCGCCGGAGTACGGCATCACGGCCGCGCTCCCGCAGTACTCCGGCGGCCTGGGCATCCTCGCCGGGGATCACCTCAAGGCCAGCAGCGACCTCGGCGTGCCGCTGATCGGGGTGGGCCTGCTGTACCGGCACGGTTACTTCACCCAGTCACTGTCCGAGCCCGGATGGCAGGCCGAGCGCTACCCGGCCGGGGATCCGAACGGCCAGCCGCTCGCCCTGCTGCGCGACGCCCACGGCGCCCCGGTCCAGGTCACGGTCGCGCTCGCGGGCGGGGTGACGCTCGCGGCGCAGGTCTGGCTAGCCCAGGTGGGCCGGGTCCCGCTGCTGCTGCTCGACTCCTACGTGCAGGGCAACGAGCCTGCGCTACGCGAGGTCACCGACCGGCTGTACGGCGGGGGCAGTGATCATCGGCTCCGCCAGGAACTGCTGCTCGGCATCGGCGGCGTGCGGGCGGTCAGGGAATTCTGCGCGATCACCGGGCACCCGCAGCCCGAGGTCTTCCACACCAATGAGGGGCACGCCGGCTTTCTCGGCCTTGAGCGCATCCGCGAGTACGTCCGGCACGGGCTCAGCTTCGCCGAGGCACTCGCGGCCTGCCGGGCGGGCACGGTGTTCACCACCCACACCCCGGTGTCGGCCGGCATCGACCGGTTCGGCAGGGACATGATGGAGAGCCAGTTCGGCGGGGCCGCGGAAGATCCCGCGCTGCCCTGCGAGCGGGTGCTCGCGCTGGGCGCGGAGACCTTCCCTGGCGGCGATCCCGGGGTGTTCAACATGGCCGTGATGGGGATGCGGCTAGCCCAGCGGGTGAACGGCGTGAGCCGGCTGCACGGGCAGGTCAGCAGGCAGATGTTCACCGGCCTGTGGCCGGGTTTTGATTCCGCCGAGGTGCCGATCGGCTCGGTGACGAACGGCGTGCACGTCCCCACCTGGGTGGCACCCGAGATCCTGGAACTCGGCGCCGGCCAGCCCGAGCAAGCCGGGCCGGCCTGGGACGACATCGCCGCCGCGACGCCCGATCGGATCTGGCAGGTCCGCCGCGTCCTGCGCGGCCGGCTGGTGGCGGAGGCGCGGCGGCGGCTGCGCGCTTCCTGGCGCCAGCGCGGGGCCTCCGACGCGGAGCTGACCTGGATCGGCGATGCGCTCGACGAGAACGTGCTGACGATCGGCTTCGCCCGCCGGGTGCCGTCCTACAAGCGGCTGACCCTGATGCTGACCGACCCGGCCAGGCTGATCGCCCTGCTGCTCGACCCGGAGCGGCCGGTGCAGATAGTGATCGCAGGGAAGGCCCACCCGGCGGATGACGGCGGCAAGCTGCTCATCCAGCAGATGGTGCGGTTCACCGATGATCCCCGGGTCCGGCACCGCATCGTGTTCCTGCCCGACTACGACATGGCGCTCGGCCGGGCGCTCGTGCAGGGCTGTGACGTGTGGCTGAACAACCCGCTGCGGCCGCTTGAGGCATGCGGTACCTCCGGGATGAAGTCGGCGCTCAATGGCGGCCTGAACCTGTCGGTGCGGGACGGCTGGTGGGATGAGTGGTACGACGGCGCCAACGGCTGGGCGATACCGTCCGCCGACGGGGTCACCGACCCGGCCCGGCGGGATGAGGTCGAGGCGGCCGCCCTCTATGACCTGATCGGCCAGTCGGTCGCGCCGCTGTTCTACGAGTCCGCGGACGGCGGCCCGCCGCGCCGCTGGCTGGAGATGGTGGCGCACACCCTGCGGACGCTGGGCCCGAAGGCAGAGGCCACCCGGATGGTGCGCGACTACGTCGCGGAGCTGTACCTGCCCGCCGCGCGATCGTCCCGGGCGCTCGCGCAGCCCGATTTCAGTGCCGCCAGGGAACTGGCAGCGTGGCAGGAGCGAGTCGTCAAGGCCTGGCACACGATCCGGATCGAGCACGTGGAGGCCGAAGAGGGCGAGCAGCGTCCCGGCGCGCTGCTCGCGGTGCGGGCCACGGTCGCGCTGGGCGAGCTAGCCCCGGACGACGTCACCGTCCAGGTGGTGTACGGCCGGGCCGGGGACGAGGACGAGATCACGAATCCCAGCTACGCGGGCCTCGCCCTGGAGGGCGTTCCGGGCAGCCAGCCGGTCGCCAGGTACGCCGGCCAGTTGGAGCTCGGCGGACCCGGCCCGTTCGGCTACACCGTCCGGGTCCTGCCGCGGCACCGGCTGCTGGCCAGCACGGCCGAACTCGGCCTGGTCACCGTCCCGCCCGCCCCGGCCGGAATGACGAACGGGGATCTTCGCTGACGCCCTGGTAGCAGGGTGTGCGATATTAGTGCGATATAGCGTGCTGGCGTGTCACGCCACGCGAGTAAACCTGCGGGCTGACCGTGGCGTCCTGATAACGAGGACACAAGGGCGGGCACGGGAAATTTATCCCCGTGCCAGGCAGAACGCCTGCAAAAGCCAGGGGGGCATGACATCCTGTGATAGAACGCTCTCGGTGAGTAACGCTGAAGAAGATCAGCTACTTTCTGTTACTGGCCAATTACCCCCAAGCGTGAGAGGACCTGCCCCGTGAGAACCAAGATCAAGCCGGAGAACCGCCTGCTCACTCCTGCCGAGGTGGCAGCCATGCTGCGGGTAGACCCGAAGACCGTTACGCGGTGGGCGCGCGGCGGGAAGCTGTCGTCGATCCGCACGCCGGGCGGTCACCGCCGCTACAGCGAGAGCGAAGTCCGCGGCTTCCTGAACGGCTGGCAGCGGGTGTCGATGCCCCGCGCGTCGGGCGAGTGACCGGGCCGGTGCCTGCCCCGGGTGGAGCCGGGGCAGGCACCGAGGCGGGCTAGGGCAGGGCCGGGCGGGGAGGTCGGCCTTTCCAGGCGGATGATGCAGTCCGCCGAACGCTCGCCGCGCCCGCGGTTCGCCGCGCGCTTCGCTGCGCCCGCGGTCCGGCAGTTGGCCGGGCCGAGAGTTCTGCTTGCCGTGCGATGCGGCTGCGGCGGTGCAGCGGCGGTTCGGTGCGCTGGCCTTGGCTGGCGGCGCGCAGCCGTGCGGTCCGGCAGTTGGCCGGGCCGTGAGTTCTGCTTGCCGTGCGATGCGGCTGCGGCGGTGCAGCGGCGGTTCGGTGCGCCGGCCTTGGCTGGCGGCGCGCAGCCGGGCGGTCCGCGGGCTCGCCTGCCCTGCCCGCGCTATCCGGGGCGGCAGCACCGGGCCAGGCGGCGACCGGGCAGAATGCCGCATAGGATCGTGGCTCGGCATGGAGGTCAGGCATGGGTGAGTTCGTTCGGCTCGAGATCGATCATGCCGTGGCCATGATCCGGCTGGACCGGCCGCCGATGAACGCGCTGAATGCCCAGGTCCAGGACGAGATCGCGGCGGCGGCCGCGCAGGTGACCGCCGATCAGGCCATCCGCGCCGCCGTCATCTACGGCGGCGAGAAGGTGTTCGCGGCCGGTGCTGACATCAAGGAGATGGCGGACGCGAGCTACAGCCAGATGGCCGCTGATACCCGGCGGCTGCAGGACGCGTTCACCGCGGTAGCGAAGATCCCGAAGCCAGTGGTGGCCGCCATCACCGGGTACGCGCTTGGCGGCGGCCTTGAGCTCGCGCTGTGCGCCGACTTCAGGGTGGCGGGCGAGAGCGCCAGGGTGGGCCAGCCAGAGATCCTGCTCGGCGTCATCCCCGGGGCCGGCGGCACCCAGCGGCTGCCGCGCCTGATCGGTCCGTCCAGGGCAAAGGACATCGTCTACACCGGCCGGTTCGTCGGCGCGGCAGAAGCGCTCGCCATCGGCCTCGTGGACAAGGTCGTCCCGGATGCAGCGGTCTACCAGGCCGCGCATGACCTAGTGCGCCGCTACGCCAGCGGACCTGCCATTGCGCTGCGGGCCGCGAAGCAGGCCATTGACGAGGGCCTCGACGTCGATCTCGACACCGGGCTGGAGATCGAGCGGCTGAACTTCGCCGGGTTGTTCGCTACCGAGGACCAGCGGGCAGGAATGCGCAGTTTCATCGAGAATGGGCCAGGGAAGGCATCGTTCGCCGGCCGATGACACGGAGCAGCCGCGCCGTACCGCAACGAAGGATGGTGCCCAAGTGATCGAGCCTGGCGACAGCCTCTCGCTGGACATGGTCACCGCCGCGCTCCGCGCGGACAGCGCCGACGTGGCCGTCTATGCACGCGTGCTCACCGAGTCGCTCGGCGACGCCCTCCCGCCGGGGTGGGTCACGATCGACAGGGACCGGTCTGTGTCCGACCGGATGCGCGGCCGGCCTGGTCAGGTCTCCAAGATCACCGTCCGGATGGGCGAGCGCGTCATGACGCTCGGCGTGCAGCGCGGCGCCCCGGTAGCCGAGATCTGCCGTGAGGTCCGCGGCGTCGTACTGTCCCGCCAGCCAGTCCCGGTCGGGGCCTGGGCGGAAGAACTGGCCAGGGCGCTGGTCGCGCACGCGGAGGAGAACGCGCAGACGGCTCAGGCGCTGCGCCGGCTGGTGGCCGGCGACTAGGCCGGCCAGGGGGTGGATAGCGTGCATCACGCGTACCGCACCGCGTTCGCCACCGGGGCGTCCAGCGGCATCGGCGAGCGCCTGGCCCGGCTGTCGCGGCCGGCCGGCCGGTCTCGGTGCCAGGGGCGCGGTACAAGGCGGTCGTCCCGCTCGCCAGGGCCGTCCCGCGCCGGATACTGCGTATTGCAGGAAAGACATTGCGGCGGGACTGATCGCCGTTTCCTGCCCCGGGCTTGACAGCGGAACGCACGGGGAATCCGTAGGCTGGTGCGGTCATGACTAAGCAGGACCGGACGCCGGCCAAGTTCGGGCCCTACCGTGTGCGTGAGCGCATCGGCGAGGGCGGTATGGGCGTTGTCTACCTGGCCACCGATGCCGAGCAGCGCCCGGTCGCCGTCAAGGTGCTGCGGCCTGCGGTGGCCGGCGACCCGAATGCGCGGCGCCGCCTGGCCCGTGAGGTCGAGATGATGCGCCGGGTGCGCAGCCCGTTCGTCGCCGAGGTCATTGACGCCGACGTGACCTGCGACCCGCCCTACATCGTGACCAGGTATGTGCGGGGACGGACGCTTGAGCAGGTCGTCACCTCCAGCGGACCGCTGCGCGGCCAGGAGCTAGCCGCGGTGGGCCGCGGTCTGGCGGCCGCCCTCGCCGCCGTGCACGCGGCTGGCGTCGTGCACCGGGACCTGAAGCCAGGAAACGTCATGCTGTCCGGCGGCGAGCCAGTCGTGATCGACTTCGGCATCGCGCACTCGCCGGACTCGACCAGGATCACCCAGACCGGGATGTTCATGGGCACGCCAGGCTATCTCGCGCCCGAGGTCATCGAGGGTAAGGACAGCGGCCAGGCGTCGGATGTGCATTCCTGGGGCGCTACGGTGGCGTTCGCTGCCACCGGCCGTCCGCCGTTCGGTTCCGGCACTTTCGAGACGATCTTCTACCGGATCGTGCACGGGCAGCCGGATCTCGAAGGCTGCCCGCCGCCCCTGCTGCCGCTGATGACCGCGGCCCTGGCCAGGGATCCGGCCCGCAGGCCCGCCGCGGCGGAGCTGAACAAGCAGGTCGCCGCACTCGTTCCGGCGGCGCTTGTGCCGGGCCCGGCGCCGGTGACCGGGCCTGGCGCGGTGCCCGCCGGGTGGCCTGGGCTGGCTGGGGCAGCCGGGCTCGATGGGGCAGCCGGGGTGAATGGGGCATCCGGGGTGGATAGGGCATCCGGGCTGGGTATGGCAGCCGGAGTGGATGGGGCGGCCGGGTTGGGTGGGGAGGCTGCGGCGGCGGCTGGGGCGGTGGCCGGTATGGCTGGCGCAGCTGGCGGGGCTGGAGCCGCTGCGGCTGTTAATGCTGCTGGTGCTGGTGCTGGTGCTGGTGTTGGTGCTGCTGGTGCGGCTGGTGGCGCGGCCGTGGTGCCGCCGACGATCGGCGACCGGATCCCGGCGGGCCAGGGCAACGGCGTAGGCGGTCCACCCGCTGATGCCGCCGTTGCGGGCGCGGTCGGCCAGGCGGCTGCGGCCCTGCCGGGAACTGCCCTGCCGGGAACTGCCCCGCCGGGAACTGCCCCGCCGGGAACTGCCCCCGGGGCTGCTCCGGGGAGCGGCCAGCCGGGTGCTGCCCCCGGGGCTGAGCTGCCGGGGAACGGAGTGCCTGCGGTCGCTCCGCCGGGATCCTGGCGGCTGGCCGCCGGGCTATCTGGGAGCGGCCAGCCGGGCGTTGCCGGGGCTGCGCTGCCGGGGCCTGCCTTGCCCGCTCCGGCCCCCGGCTGGCCGCATCGCACCCAGCCGCTGGCCATAGGCAACCCGGCTGGCCCTTCGGTCGGCGACCTGCTGCCCGCGGTGAGGTACGGTCCGCCCGGTGCCGGGCAGGCCGGGGCGCTCCCGCCCGGCGACGGCAGCGCGGCGGCCGGCGGTTTCCACGGGACGGCCGGGCGCGCGGCAGGCCTGCCTGCGCGGCGTCGCACGCGCTCGCTGTTCGTCCTGGCATTCGTGCTGGTGGGGGTGAGCGCCAGCGTGATCATGCCGATCGCAGGAACGCTCGCGGCGGTGGCCGCGATCATGTCGCTGCGAGCCGCCGACATGACTGATCGCCGCCTCGCCCGGCGGCGCGCGGCGCGCGGCGCGCGGCCAGCCGATCCGGCGGTAACGGTGCTGACCTACCCGGTAATGCTGGCCTGGTCGGTGATCACCGGCGTGCTGCTCGCGCCGCTGGCGCTGGTGGCTGCCGGGATCGCGGCCGGCATCACCATCGTGGCGGTGCCGGTCGACCCGTTCCCGCGCGCCGTCGCCTACGCAGCCGGGGCGCTGGTTGCCTGCTATGGCCTCGGCCCGGGCTCCGGCGGAGCCAGGCGGCAGCTCGGAAAGCTCTTCGACGCGGTGGGCCGCTCGCCAACTACCGCGCTCGTGGCGCTGGCCGGCGTTTTCGCGCTTGCCGTTGCCGCGGTGGCGACGGCTGCTTCGCAGCCGGCCTTCTACTGGCCGCTGCATCATCTCGGCCTGCCGAGCGGCAACCTGCACGCGCTGCGCATCGTGGCGCACCAGGTGAGGATCGCCTTCGTCCGGCTGGCCGGCTGAGACACGCCCCGCGGCCGGCCGCGTTGCTTCGGTTGTGGCGGCAACTGGCCTTCGCGTCAGCTGGCGCGCCGGTCGTGCACCTCGGCGCCGATCGTCGCGTTGGCCGGCAGGTTTCCCGGGGCCGCCTGCGGTGCCTGGGATGGCTCCGGCCGCCCGGTTGGCGGCAGCGGCCGGACGAGCCCGAGTGCGACCACCTCGTTGGCCAGGCGGACCCGCCGGTTGGTGCCCTCGGGGATCCGGAACTTCTGGTACAGGCGCAGCAGGTGCTGCTTGACCGCCGCCTCGGTTACTACCAGATCCGACGCGATCTCGCGCGCCGTGGCCGGCGCGACGAACGCCTCGTCGGACAGCGCGGGCCGGCACAGTGAGGTGAGCACGTCGAGCTCACGGCGGGTCAGCTCGGGCGCGGCCGACCTGCGAAGCTCTACCTCGGCGGCGAAGTCCTCGCGCGCGATCCCGCCGACCCGGCAGCGGGCCGACCCGAACGTCAGCACGTCGCCGTCCTCTAGCACCCGGCGGGCGACCAGGCGCCCGTTGACCCTCGTGCCATTCCTTGATAATCCGAGATCGGTCACGTAGGCGTAAGGTCCGCGGCGGATGATCTCCGCGTGTAGTCGCGAGACGCTCGGGTCGCTGAGGCGGACATCGACAGCGCAGCCGCGCCCGATAGTGGTGACATCCTCGCGGAGCGGTACAACCGCGCCGCTTTCCTCGATGCGGATGAATGGGTCCTCCATGACCCGTTCCTCCTGCCTGTCGGAGTAGTCAGTGATGTCTTACGGTCCAGCTACCCTGCTGGCGGGGATTCCTACCGTGTTTAGCGGCGGGGATTCGGCGGGGATTGCTGCCTTGTCGGGCACGACCGGTGCGGGGGATCCGGGGAGCCGTTGCGCCCGCCCGGCCAGCGGGGGAACTTAACGGACGTACGAGACGGCCTTGGTCAGCGGCGCAGCTGTCCCGGAAGTACACTGCCGAGCGAGCGGTCCAGGAGGAGCAAAATGGCGGAAAAGCCGTCCAAGGGGCTGGCGGACGTCGTCGCCGCCTCCACCGCGCTGAGCGACATCGACGGCCAGGCTGGCCGCCTCTTCTACCGCGGCTACGACATCAACGAGCTAGCCGCAGCCGCGACCTTCGAGGAGACCGCATACCTGCTGCAGCGTGGTTCCCCGGCCAGCCGCGGCGAGCTCGCTGGCTACCGCGGCGAGATCGCGGCAGGGCGCACGCTCGGGAAGCTGGTCACCACGAGCCTCCCGGAGGTCGCCCGCAGCCAGCAGCCGATGGAGGCATTGCGTTCCCTGGTTTCGCTGGCCAGCGCCGACGACCCGGACTCCGATTCCAACGAGCCCGGGCCGAACACCCGCAAGGCCGCCAGGCTGACCGCGCAGCAGCCGGTCCTGGTGGCGGCCTACCACGCCGCGCGGCGCGGGCTGGAAAGCGCGCCGCCCGATCCGGAAGCCGGCCTGGCGGCGAACTTCCTGTGGCAGATCACCGGGAGGCCGCCGTCCGAGCGGGAAACGCAGATCCTCGACACCTGCCTGGTGCTGCACGCCGATCACACGATGAACGCGTCGACATTCGCCGCCCGGGTCTGCGCCGCGACGCTCTCCGACATGCACTCCGCGGTGGTCGCCGCGCTTGGCACGCTCAAGGGACCACTGCATGGCGGTGCCAACGAGCAGGTGATGCGAGGCCTTGAGGCGATCAGGAATAGCGGCGGCGGCGACCCGGCCGCTTCTGCCGGGGCCCAGGTACTCGCCCGGCTGAGGCAGGGCCAGAAAATCATGGGCTTCGGTCACCGCGTCTATAAGACCGAAGACCCGCGTGCGGCGCATCTGCGCGAGATGTCGGCGGAGCTCGCCGCGGCGTCCGGCGACGATACCTACTACCGCATGTCAAGGAAGATGGAGGAGGTCGTCTTCGCGGAGAAGGGCCTCTATCCGAACGTGGACTTCTACGCTGCCACTGTGTACCACTACCTTCGCATCCCGACGGACCTGTTTACCTCGGTCTTCTCGGTGAGCCGGATGGCCGGGTGGACTTCGCACGTGATGGAGCAGCACGCGGACAACCGGCTGATCCGTCCCGACAGCGAGTACATCGGTGACCGCGGCCTCACCTGGACGCCGCTGGATCAGCGGTGAGGCATGCGGCAGCCGGATCGGCCCGGCTGATGGACCCAGCGCGGCGGGTCAGCCGGGCGCAGCGGCACGAGCGCCGGGAACCGGCCGCCCAGAGCGAGCCGGGCGGGCCGGCTGGCCAGGACGGGCCGGCCGGTGCGGCCAGCATGCCCGATCTTGCCCGGACGGCCGGGCGGGCCGGCCAGGCTGGGCGAGCCAAGCAGGCTAAGCCAGTGCGGCGGGCCGGCCAGGCTGGGCGAGCCAAGCAGGCTAAGCCAGTGCGGCGGGCCGGCCTGCCACGGGGCGGGCGGCGGCACCGGGCGGGCAAGGCTGGCCTGGCCGGGCGTCAGCGGCTCGGCGCCGCGTACCTCATCGTGGTCTGCGGGGTGGCCCTGAGTTTGTCCTACATGTGGCGGGGCCCGCAGAATGTCAGGGGAGGCACGCTGGCCGTGGCTGGCATGCTCCTCGCGGCGGCCGTGGCCAGGCTGGTCCTGCCGGATCGCAGCGCGGGCATGCTTGCCTCTCGGCGGCGGCTGGCCGACGTGGCAGCGTTCGCCGTGCTTGGCGTCGCCCTGCTGGTGGCTGGCCTGGTGTTTCCCGCCCAGAGGTGACCCGGGCCCGGCGCGACCCGGCAGCCTCGCGTCCGGCTGGTTCCGCCACCGCAACGACGCGGGCATGAGGAAGGAAGCGACAGCATGGCCAAGATCAAGGTATCCAATCCCGTCGTCGAGCTCGATGGCGACGAGATGACGCGGATCATCTGGCAGTTCATCAAGGAACAGCTGATCCTGCCCTACCTGGACATCGACCTGAAGTACTACGACCTGTCGATCCAGCACCGGGACGCCACCGACGACCAGGTGACCGTCGACGCGGCGAACGCGATCAAGGAGCATGGCGTGGGCGTCAAGTGCGCCACCATCACGCCCGACGAGGATCGCGTCACGGAATTCGGGCTCAAGCGGATGTGGCGGTCCCCGAACGGGACCATCCGCAACATCCTCGGCGGGGTCGTCTTCCGCGAGCCGATCGTGATGTCCAGCATCCCGCGGTTCGTGCCCGGCTGGACCAAGCCGATCATCATCGGGCGGCACGCGCACGGTGACCAGTACCGGGCCACCGATTTCGTGGTACCCGGACCCGGCACGGTGACCATCACGTATGTGCCGGCTGACGGGTCGGCGGCGCCGACCGAGCTCGAAGTCGCGCGGTTTGCCGGCGGCGGCATCGCGATGGGGATGTACAACTTCGATGATTCGATCCGCGACTTCGCCCGCGCGACCATGCGCTTCGCGCTGGACCGCGGTTACCCGCTGTACCTGTCCACCAAGAACACCATCCTGAAGGCCTATGACGGCCGATTCAAGGATATCTTCGCCGAGGTGTTCGAGACGGAGTTCAAGGCCGATTTCGAGGCAGCAGCGATCACCTACGAGCACCGGCTGATCGACGACATGGTCGCTCAGGTGATCAAGGGCGATGGCGGCATCGTCTGGGCGTGCAAGAACTACGACGGCGACGTCGAGTCCGACATCGTCGCGCAGGGGTTCGGGTCGCTCGGCCTGATGACCAGCGTGCTGATGACGCCGGACGGGTCCACCATCGAGGCCGAGGCTGCCCACGGCACCGTGACCAGGCACTACCGCCAGCATCAGCAGGGCAAGCCGACATCGACGAACCCCATCGCCTCCATCTTCGCCTGGACGCGCGGCATCGCGCACCGTGGCAAGCTGGACGGCACGCCCGAGGTCACCGCGTTCGCCGACACGCTTGAGCGGGTGTGCGTGCAGACCGTGCTGAGCGGCAAGATGACCAAGGACCTCGCGCTGCTCGTCGGGCCCGGTACCCCGTTCCTGACCACGCAGGACTTCCTCGCCGCGCTCGCCGAGAACCTGCGCTCGGCCATGGCCGGGTCCTGACAACCGACCGCCGGCCAGCGACGCTGGCCAGCGACGGCCGGCCAGCGACAGCAGGCCAGCGACAGCAGTAAAGGAGATCACGGCAGATGGCCCGCACAGGGAAGGTAACCGTCGTCGGGGCCGGTTTCTACGGCTCGACTACCGCGCAGCGGCTTGCGGAATACGACATATTCGATGAGGTCGTGCTCACTGACATCGTGGACGGCAAGCCCGAGGGGCTTGCACTCGACATCAACCAGTCCCGGCCCATCCAGGGCTTCGAGACCAAGCTGACCGGGCAGACGACGGGGCCGGCCGGCGAAGGGTACGGGGCGATCGCCGGGTCCGCGATCGTGATCATCACGGCAGGCCTCCCGCGCAAGCCAGGGATGAGCCGGATGGACCTGATCGGGGTCAACGCGAAGATCGTCAGGAACGTCACGGAGCAGGTGGTGAAGCACGCGCCGGACGCGGTGCTGATCGTGGTCTCCAACCCGCTGGACGAGATGACCGCGCTGGCGGCAAAGGTCTCCGGCTTTCCCGCGCACCGCGTGCTCGGCCAGGCAGGCATGCTGGACACCGCCAGGTTCAGCTACTTCGTCGCCGAGCGGCTCGGCGTGCCGGTCGGCTCTGTGCGCACGCTGACCCTCGGCTCGCACGGTGACACGATGGTGCCTGTCCCGTCCGCGTGCTCGGTCGACGGCAAGCCCCTTGCCGACCTGCTGTCTGCCGCGGCCATCGACGCCCTGGTCGAGCGAACCCGGGCCGGCGGGGCCGAGATCGTCGGCCTGCTCAAGACGGGGTCCGCGTACTATGCCCCGTCCGCCGCCGCGGCCTGCATGGCACGGGCGGTTGCGGAGGACTCCGGTGCCGTGCTCCCGGTTTGCGCTTGGGTGGACGGCCAGTACGGCATATCCGGCGTCTACCTCGGCGTCGAGGCATCGATCGGCTCGTCCGGGGTGCGCGCCGTGCTGCAGCGGGACCTGACCGAGGCCGAGCTGAGCGCCCTCCGGGCGGCCGCGGAGGCGGTGCGCGCCAAGCAGGCCGACGTCGCCAGCCTCTGACGCGCCCGCCGCCTGCCGGCGCGTCCGGCTTCTTGATCGCGGCGGGTTCCGGGGGTAATAGCACCGCAAACTCTCCGAGATCACGAAATCGGCTCGGCCGCGGGGCCTAGCGGAGTGGCGGGTGTTGTGGGTGTGACCAGCAGGGCCAGCGGGACGAATGGACCGGGCCGGCAGCCGTCAGGCGGCGGCGAGCCGCCGCAGCGCCAGTTCGGCGTAGAGGGCCGCGCCATCGCCGAGCACGGCGTCGTCGAAGACGGCGTCTGCGGCGTGGTTGTACGGAGCGGTACCGGGATCCATTCCCCGCGGGCACGCGCCCAGCATCACGAACGCGCCAGGCACCTGCTCAAGGACGAACGAAAAGTCCTCGGCCCCGGTCAGCGGGAAGGGCTGGGTCAGGCATCGGCCGCTGCCGAACAACTCCGTTACCGTGCGCTGCGCGAACGACACCTCGTCGTTGTCGTTGACGGTCACCGGGTATCCCTTGGGGAACCCGGCGGTGGCGGTAAGGCCGTGCGCCGCGGCAATCTCCTCGGCCAGGCGCGTGGCGTAGTCCAGCACGCGCGCCCGGGTTTCCGTCGAGAAGGTCCGCAGCGAGCCAAGCAGCTTCGCCTCGTCCGGGATTACGTTGTCTGTGGTGCCGGCGTGGAAGCTGCCGATGGTCAGCACGACGGGGTCGAACACATCGAACTTCCTGGTCACCATCGTTTGCAGGGCGGTCACGATCTCGCAGGCGACGGGGATCGGGTCGTCGGCCCGGTGCGGCTGGGACGCATGCCCGCCGTTCCCCCGCACGGTCACCTCGAACACGTCGGCAGCGGCCATCATCGTGCCAGGCTTCGTGCTGTAGACGCCTTGCGGCAGGTGAGAGGAGGCCACGTGCAGCGCGAACGCGGCAACCGGCCGGTCGCCGGCCGCGTCGAGCACGCCCTCGGAGATCATCTGCCGTGCCCCGGCGAAGCCCTCCTCACCGGGCTGGAACATGAAGATCACGTTTCCGGCGATCTCCTGCTGCCGGGCCGAGAGCAGCCGCGCTGCTCCCGTGAGCATCGCGGTGTGCAGGTCGTGGCCGCACGCGTGCATTGCGCCATCGATCTGCGACGAGTAGGGCAGCCCGGTGCGCTCGGTCACCGGCAGCGCGTCCATGTCGCCGCGCAGCAGGACCGTGGCGCCCGGCTTGCCGCCGTGCAGCACCGCGGTCACCGAGCTAAGCTCGCGTCCTGGAGTGATCTCGAGCGGCAGGCCGGCCAGTGCGGACAGCACCTTCTGCTGGGTTCTGGGCAGGTCAAGCCCGATCTCAGGCTCGCGGTGGATCGCGTGCCGCAATTCGGCTAGCTCGCCGGAAATCGTCACGGCATCCTGGTGTACCTCAGCAGGCATCCGTTGCCCCTTCGCACGGTCCTTATCCGATGAATGCGTTATGTCCCCAAGGATCGCACGGCCGATGCCGCCAGGCAGCGAGGCACGTCTCCCGTTCGGCGAGGCACAGCCGCGCCGCCTGGCGTAGTGCAGCGTCCGCCGCCCGGCCCCGTCGGCCGGTGTAGTGCAGCGTCCGCCGCCCGGCCCCGTCGGCCGGTGTAGTGCAGCGTCCGCCGCCCGGCCCTGTCGGCCGGTGTAGTGCAGCGTCCGCCGCCCGGCCCTGTCGGCCGGTGTAGTGCAGCGTCCGCCGCCCGGCCGCGGCTGGACACGAGCACGCCGTCCCCGGTCTAGACTGTCCGGACACCGCGCGGCCGTGCCGATTGCCGAGGCCAGGGATAGCTAAGTGAATGACATCGGCTGGGACATTCTGATTGTCCTGGTCATAGTGATCATCGGCGGCTTCTTCGCCGCAGCCGAGATGGCGCTCGTCTCCTTGCGCGAGGGCCAGGTGCGGGCACTGGCGCGGCGTGGCAGGCGCGGCCAGCGCGCCGCCAGGCTCGCGCAGGATCCCAACCGGTTCCTGTCCGCCGTGCAGATCGGCGTAACCCTGGCGACCCTGCTGTCCGGTGCCTTCGGCGCCGCGACCCTCGCCAGCAGGCTGAGGTCGGCCCTCAGGCATCACCTGCCGGAAGGGGCCGCGTCGGTCGTCTCAGTCGCCGTGGTGACGCTCATCATCTCCTTCTTCACCCTGGTGCTCGGCGAGCTCGCGCCCAAGCGGATCGCCCTGCAGCGCGCCGAGCGGGTGTCGCTTTTCGCCGCCCCGCTGCTGGACCGGCTCGCGACGCTGGCCCGTCCGCTGGTCTGGCTGCTGTCGAGGTCGACGAACCTGGTCGTCCGGGTGCTCGGCGGCGACCCGGCAGCCGGCCGGGGGGTCATGACCGAGCAGGAGCTTCGTGACGTGCTGACCGGGAACCAGGCGCTGAGCCCGGACGAGCGGCACATCGTCAGCGAGGTCTTCGACGCGGGGAAGCGGCAGATCCGCGAGGTGCTGGTGCCAAGGACCGAGGTGGACTTCCTGCCGGCCAGCATGTCCCTGCGGGAGGCCGCGCAGATCGCGGTGGCGGCCCCGTATTCCCGCTTCCCCGTGTACCAGGAGTCCTACGACGACGTCATCGGCTTCGTGCACGCCCGTGACCTGCTTGACCCGGCCGCTGACGGCTCGCGCCTGGTTGGCGAGGTGGCCAGGACGGTCAAGCTGCTGCCGACGACCAAGACGGTGCTGTCCGCGCTGTCGGAGATGCGGAAGGACCGCGCGCACCTGGCGATAGTGGTGGATGAGTACGGCGGCACCGCAGGCATCGTCACCCTGGAGGATCTCGTCGAGGAACTGATCGGCGACATCCAGGACGAGTACGACGTGGCCGAGGGTCCCGCACGGCGGCTGCTCGGCGGCGAGCTTGAGGTAGACGGGCTGCTGAACCTGGACGAGTTCGCCGAGCAGACCGGTGTCGTGCTGCCGGATGGCCCGTACGAGACCGTGGCAGGCTATGTCCTCGCCACGCTCGGCCACGTGCCCGGCGATGGCGAGGCCGTCGAGGTGGACGGCCACAAGCTGGTCATTACCGAGATGGACGGCAGGCGGATCGCCCGGGTCCGGGTGGGCCAGCTGCCGGCGGCGGCCATCGATGCCGATCAGAAACCGGGCCCGGCCAACTAGACTGGCTAGCTCTGTCAGGCCGGGACGTCGGCCGGCCCGCCGGCCGGCCGCGGGCGGGCAGCCGATCTCGGGGAAGGCGGCACTGGTGCGCCCTGGTCACACCAACACCGACACCAACGCTGGCACCGTAACCGGCGCCGGCCAGGCTGGCACCGGCAGCCAGGCCGGAACCGGAACCGGCACCGGCAGCCAAGCTGGCACCGGCACCAATACCGACACGGTCCTGGTCGTCGACTTCGGCGCCCAGTACGCGCAGCTGATCGCGCGCCGGGTCCGCGAGTGCCAGGTGTACTCGGAGATCGTCCCTGCCACCATGCCCGCCGCCGCCATGCTAGCCAGGAACCCGAAGGCGATCATCCTGTCCGGCGGCCCGGCGTCCGTGTACGCGCCGGCCGCGCCGCCTGCCCCGCCGGGCCTGTTCGATGCCGGGATACCCATCCTGGGGATCTGCTACGGCTTCCAGCTGATGATGGCAGCGCTCGGCGGCGTGGTGGCGCGCACCGGTGGCGGGGAGTACGGCGCGACGCAGCTCACGATCCCGCCCGGGACGCCAGCAGGCGGCGTGCTGCTCGGCGGCCTGCCGGCTACCCAGCAGGTGTGGATGTCGCACGGCGACACCTGCGCCGCGCCGCCGCCCGGCTTCGCCGTCACTGCCAGCACGGCCAAGACGCCGGTGGCAGCCGCCGAGCAGCCCGCCAGCGGGCTGTACGGCGTGCAGTTCCATCCGGAGGTCCTGCATAGCGAGCACGGCATGCAGGTGCTGCGCCAGTTCCTCGCCGCGGCCGGCTGCCGCCAGACCTGGACCATGCGCAGCATCGTGGACGAGCAGGTCACCCGGATCAGGAACCAGGTCGGCCGCGGCCGCGCGATCTGCGGCCTGTCCGGCGGGGTCGACTCCGCGGTCGCCGCCGCGCTCGTGCAGCGGGCGATCGGGTCCCAGCTGACCTGTGTTTTCGTGGACCACGGGCTGCTGCGCAAGGGCGAGCCCGATCAGGTGGAGAAGGATTTCGTCGCCGCCACCGGCGTGGACCTCAAGGTCGTGGACGCGGCCGACGAGTTCATCCGGGCGCTGGCCGGCGTCATCGACCCGGAGGAGAAACGGAAGATCATCGGGCGCGAGTTCATCCGCGCCTTCGAGCAGGCCGCGCGCGAGATCACCGGCACGGCCGCGGCCCGCGAGCACCGGGCGCCGGTCGGCTTCCTGGTCCAGGGAACGCTGTATCCCGACGTGGTGGAGTCCGGCGGCGGCACCGGCACGGCGAACATAAAGTCGCACCACAACGTCGGCGGCCTGCCGGCCGACCTGGCCTTCGAGCTGGTCGAGCCGTTGCGGGCGCTGTTCAAGGACGAGGTGCGCAGCGTCGGCACCGAGCTCGGCCTGCCGCCGGAGATCGTCTGGCGGCAGCCGTTCCCCGGCCCTGGCCTGGGCGTCCGCATTGTCGGCGAGGTGACGCGGGAGCGGCTGCGGATCGTCCGGGAGGCCGATGACATCGCCCGCGCCGAGCTGTCCAGGGCAGGCCTGGACCGCGCGATCTGGCAGTGCCCGGTGGTGCTGCTTGCCGACGTGCGGTCGGTCGGCGTCAAGGGTGACGGGCGCAGCTACGGTTATCCGGTCGTGCTGCGCCCGGTGACCAGCGAAGATGCCATGACTGCCGACTGGGCGCGGCTGCCAGACGCGGTGCTGGCGACGATCTCGACCAGGATCACCAACGAGCTGCCGGAGATCAACCGGGTGGTGCTGGACATAACGAGCAAGCCGCCCGGCACCATCGAGTGGGAATGACCGGCCCGGCCGGTGCCGGCCAGGCGGATAAGACCGGGCGCGGTCAGGTCACCCGGCTGCGCCGCGCCGCCAGGCTCGCGTAGGACCGGTCCCCGGCGATCCGCCGCACCGTCTCAAGCGCGTCCCACACGTCGGTGAACCGGGTGATGATCGGCGCGGGGCCTAGCCGCAGCCGGTCCGGTGTCCGGTAGTCGCCGATCACGCCCGCCCCGATCAGAGCCTGGCTGATCTGCCAGGCGTCCGGATGGCGCAGGCAGACGTGCGATCCGCGGCGCGCGCTGTCCCGCGGCGATGCGACGGCGAAGCCGTGCGGGGCAAGCCACTCGTCCGCCAGCGCGATCAGCAGCTCGGTCAGCGCCACGCCCTTGGCCCGCAGCCGGCCAAGTCCGGCCTCGCCGAGCAGCCGGGCGCCCTCTTCGACCGCCGCGATGCCGATGATCGGCGGCGTCCCGGTCAGGAACTTCCCGATACCGGCCGCCGGGTCGTAGCCGGGTCCCATCGCGAACTGATCACGCTGCCCGAACCAGCCCCACACCGGCTGGCGCAGGCCGTCGGCCAGCTCGCTGCGCACGTAAAGGAACGCAGGCGCGCCCGGCCCGGCGTTGACGTACTTGTAGGTGCAGCCGATGGCGAGATCGGCGCCAGCCGCGTCCAGCCCGACCGGCACCGCGCCGACCGAATGGCACAGGTCCCACAGCATCAGCGCGCCAGCCTCGTGCGCGATCCCGGTGATCTCGGCCATGTCCGCCAGCGCGCCGCTGCGGTAGGCCACATGCGACAGGCTCACCAGCGCGGTGTGCTCGTCCACCGCCGCGCGCAGCGCGTCCTCGCTGATCCCCTCGTCCATGTCGGTGCTGATCAGCCGCAGCTCGCAGCCGCGCTGCGCGGCAATCCCCTCCAGCACGTACCGGTCGGTCGGGAAGTTGTCGTCATCGGTGACGATGACGTCCCGGCCGGGCCGCGCGTCCAGCGCGGCGCAGGCCAGCTTGTACAGGTTGATCGTGGTGGAGTCGCAAACCGCGACCTGGCCAGGCGCCGCCCCGACCAGATGCTGGCCGACCAGGTCCCCGGCCCGCCCGGGCAGCTCGATCCAGCTGCGCCAGGACCGGACCAGCCCGGCGCCCCACTCCTGCCGGACCATCTCGTCGATGCGGGCCGCGGTGGCGGCAGGCAGCGGGCCGAGCGAGTTCCCGTCCAGGTAGATCAGCGATTCGTCGTCCCGCACGAAGCGGTCCCGGAACCCGGCGAGCGGGTCCGCGGCGTCCAGTTCCTCGGCATAGGCCCGGTCGGTGCGGATCGTCGCCACGACCTCACCCTAGCCGAGCGTTCATCAGCTCTCTAAAAAAGGCTTATAAGCATATATTACGGATATTTCAGGCCGCAATGCCGGGCACTGCAGCGAGGCGACGCCTGGCGTGTAAGAGGCACGTTAGGGAGCCCGGGGAGCTTGAAGGTCCAAAGGCGTGAAGATCGAGTCAAGTTTTGTTCGAGAGTCAAGTTCGAACATGGCTCGTCGGGCTGGGGCAATGTCCCGTTAGCGGTTAACATCCGTCCGGTAATTGCCGGACGGATGTTAACCGTTAATTTGATCTTGTGGCTGCTGAGGCTGGCGTGACTCGCGGTGTGCTTGGGGTGGGCCTGGGCGAAACCGGTGGCCGGTGAGGTCCGGCGGCCGTACCTTCTGTGACGTGCACCAGTGGAACGCGCTGGCGGCGGACGGCGGCTTCAAGCTCGTCGACCCGGATGGCCTGCTGGCAGCTGCCGAGTACGACATGGGCATCATCATGCGCGAGGATCCGCTGGAAGTGCTGCCCGGCGACGCCCGCGAGCGGGCTAGGTGGCTGGCCCTGCGCTGCGGCCTTGATGCCACGGCGATCTGGGAATGGGGCGTCGTCGAGCGGGTGTCGACCGGCCTGCTGTGCACCAAGATCGGCCTGCAGCCGGTCGGCCGCGAGATGCTGGCGGTCGCCGATCACGTGGCCGGGTAGGCGACCGGCTCCGGACAATCCGTTAAATATCGTGCCGGGTCAGCTCGTACCTGACTCGAAGCGGTCGAGGAGTTCGCTGGCAAGTGCCAGCGATGAGGTGGCTGCCGGGGACGGGGCATTCCTGACGTGTGCCGCGCCGGGCGTCTGCGAGATCACGAAGTCGTCGAGCAGCCTGCCGTCGCGGCCCACCGCCTGTGCCCGGACGCCGCTTGTCACGTGCGGGTCGATTCTCATCGACTCGACGACCGGGACATACTGCGAGCAGGCCCGGACGAATCTCTTGCGGCTTGCGGCCATCGCGAGCTCGCTGATCCCGGTCCGCCAGAAGTTCTTCGCGACGATCCAGGTACCGGGCCAGGTCGCCGTGTCGAGCAGGTCCCGCGGGCGGATCGACCAGGCGTCATATGCGTCACGGGCGCCGACCAGCATGGCCGTCGGGCCCAGCATGACGTGCCCGTCGATGTGCCTGGTCAGATGGACGCCCAGGAAGGGCAGTTCCGGGTCGGGGACCGGATAGACCATGCCGCGAACCACCGGCGGCTGGCCGGCCGCCAGCCGGAGATAGGCACCACGGAACGGCACGATGCGCGGATCCGGCAAAGCCCCGGCCGAGACGGCCAGGCGATCTGACCACAGCCCGGCGCAGACGATGGCCGCGGCCGCGCGATACGAGCCTGCGGCGTGCGCGACGACGGTCTGCCCGTGTTCCCTGCGCACCGCGCTGACCGTGCAGCCGAGCGCGAAGGTTACGCCCTGTCCGCGGAGTTCTTGCTGCAGCGCGCGGGCCACCGCGCCGAAATCGGTAATGCCGGTGGCCGGCGAATACAGCGCGGCGCGGCCCAGGCACCCGGGCTCGATGTCGGCGATCTCGGCTGCCCCGACCCGGCGCAGCCCAGGGACGCCGTTCGCGTGGCCGCGTGCCTCAAGGTCGGCGAGTCGCGGCAGCTCGTCGTCCCGCAACGCGACGATCAGCTTGCCGCAGCGCTGGTAGGGGATCGCGTTCGCATCGCAGAACTCGTACATGAGCCGGGCGCCCTGGACGCAGAGCCGGGCCTTGAGCGAGCCCGGCTTGTAGTACACGCCACTGTGGATCACGCCGGAGTTGTGCCCGGTCTGGTGATAAGCCACGGTGGCATGCTTGTCGATGACGATGAGTTTCGAGACGGGACGCCGGCGCAGGAACTCGCGCGCCACAGCGAGCCCGACGATCCCGGCGCCCACCACGGCGAGGTCGTACTTTTCCGAGTCCACGCCGGGCTCCAGGGCGGGAGGAATTATCCGTCCCCGGCGCCCACCACGGCGAGGTCGTACTTTTCCGAGTCCACGCCGGGCTCCAGGGCGGGAGGAATTATCCGTCACCGGGTCGCGTCAGGTGATGCCGGGCGCGATGACTGAGTCGAACCGGCTCAGCGTTTCCTGGTCGCCGGACCGGTCGATCGGCGCGAGGGGCGGCCGTTGCCACAGCCAGCAGTCGAGGTCGGCCGCGCTGCCGCGGACCGTGGCGGCGGTCTCCTCGCCCGGGTCGCTGGCGGCCGCGTGCAGCCCGGCTTCGTCGTAGCTGACCTGGTCGCCCGGGTCGGTGCCGGTGAACCGGCCCAGCGTGACGAACCACGAGTCCCCGGTATCGGTGGCCCAGAGCCGGAGCGCCTGCTCGCTCTCGGGGGTGAACCTGCCCCACCCGGGCACGTCACCGCCGTACATGACCCGCAGCACCTCGTCGACTCCGTCGGCGCTCAGCTGCGGGTCCATCGGGCTGCGGCTGCCCGCGGCCAGCTCGGCGTCGATCCGGTGGATCAGCGCTTCGTGGGCCTGGCGGCGGCGGACGAAGCCGGCCGTGTGGTCCTGCGACCACGTCCAGGCCGGGGCGTCCGCAGCCGTCGCAGCGAGGATCTCGCCCAGGTCGCGGCTCGCGCGCTGGTAGAACGCCAGCAAGCCCGCCCGGTCGGCTGGGCGGCCGGGTTTGAGCTGTTCTGCCTGCGCGCCGGTCACCTGCTCGCGCACGATCGTGCCCCAGAACCACTGCACCTCCCCGAGGTGCCAGAGCAGGTCATCGGCGCTCCAGTCCGGACATGACGGCACCCGGGCGGCCGGCCGGAGCTCGCCGATAACCTCAGCGAAGCGGGCCGACTCCCGGGCCAGGTGAGCGAGATAGTCAAGGTCCGTTGCCATGTCCTGGAGGCTACCGCTGGCCGGACGGCCATGCCGGGCTGAGCGCGGGTGGTGCTGGCTGTTCCCGCGGCCGGCGGCGACCCGCGCGGCTCGCAGAGGCGCCCTGTGCGGTTAGCTTCTCGGTATGGCCACGGCAGAGGTGGAGCTTGAGGTCGGGAACCGGACGGTGCGCATCTCCAATCCGGGCCGGGTGTACTTCCCTGCCCGCGGCGAGACCAAGCTGGACCTGGCCCGCTATTACCTGTCGGTCGGCGACGGCATCGTGCGCGCGCTGCGCGACCGGCCGTGCATGCTGCACCGCTTCCCGTCCGGGGTGACCGGCCAGAAGGTGCACCAGAAGCGGGTACCGCACGGCGCTCCCGGCTGGCTGGAGACGGTGCGGGTGGACTTTCCTCGCTACGGCAGGCACGCCTACGAGCTGTGCGTCACCGAGCTGGCCAGCGTCATCTGGGCAGTGCAGATGTCCACCGTGGAGTTCCATCCGTGGAACTCGCGGCGGGCTGACACCGAGCGGCCGGACGAGTGGCGCATCGACCTGGACCCGATGCCGGAATGCGGGTTCGACGTAGTGCGCAGGGTTGCCCACATCGTGCACGAGATACTCGGCGAGCTCGGCGCGGCCGGGTGGCCGAAGACGTCCGGCGGCAACGGGCTGCACGTCTACGTCCGGATCGAGCCGCGGTGGGGCTTCGGTGAGGTCCGGCGCGCCGCGCATGCCTTCGCAAGGGAGGTCGAGCGCCGCGCGCCTGGCGATGTGACGACCACCTGGTGGCGCAAGGACCGCGACCCCGCCATGCTGTTCGTCGACTACAACCAGAACGCGCGCGACCACACGATCGCCAGCGCCTATTCGGTCCGCGGCGTGCCGGAAGCGACCGTGTCCACCCCGATCACCTGGGACGAGATCGACGACGTGGAGCCACGCGAGTGCACCATCGCGACCGTGCCCGGCCGCTACGCCAAGCTCGGTGATCTGCAGGCCGGCATCGACGACGACGCCTACTCGCTGGACACCCTGCTGGCGTGGGCAGACCGCGACGGCATCGACTAGCGGATCGGAGCTGCCATGCGTGGCATGCCGGATGCCGGTCGTGACCCGCGCGAGCCGGAGATCATCGAGCTGGGCTCGGTTCCCGGGTTCGCCGTGTTCGACCTTCCCGGCGCTGCTGTCGCTGCCGGGGGGACCCGGCTGGCGCCGGATGTCACCGTGGCCGAGGTGGCGCTGATGGCCCGGGCGATGACCTACAAGTTCGCGGTGCTCGGCGAGCGGGGTCGGCGGCGCTAAGGCCGGCCTGCTTGGCGACCCGGCGGACCTCGCGGGCAGGGCAGGGCTGCTGGGCCGTTACTGCGCGCCGGTGAGAGAGCCGCCAGGTTCCTGCGCGGCTGGTGGGGCGAGGCGCCCAGCCCGCCGTTCGCGCCGCCGGTCTGAGTGCGCTAGCGGCTGGCCCGGCGCCGCCGGACGCGGAACCGCAGCACGATCACGAGCGCCAGCACGAGGCCGGCCAGCACCGGGAGCGCGCGCTTGAGCACGGGCAGGCCAGCCACGCTGAGCAGGTCGATGGCATCTTCGGCCGGCGGCCTGGCGTCGGCCGGGCCAGCACCAGGGCCGGGGGACGGGGCGGCCGGCCTGGAGTCGCCGTTGGCGCCGGCCTGGCTCGGCGCGGCGCCGTTGGCGGCAGCCGCGCCCGGTGCAGTGCTACCCGGTGCAGTGCTACCCGGTGCGGAACTGTTTCCGGCCACGGAACTTGTGCTCGCGCCGCCGACGGCGGAGCCGGGTCCCGCGCTGCCGAGCGACAGGCCCCGCTCGGCGAGCTTCTGCCTGATCTCCTCGACCGAGGCCGGGCCGATGTTATCCATGGCCAGCAACTGCTGCTCCGTGCGGGCGGCGAGTTCCCCGACGGTGTGAATCCCGTCGCGGCGCAGGCTGTTATGCGAGCGGAGGGCGAGATGCAGTTCTTCGACCGGCAGGGCGAGGTCATCCTCGGCACCGGTCCGGGCGCTGGTCCCTGCCGGGCTGGCCGCTGCCGTGTGCTCAGCGGCGCTGCCGGCCGTCAGCATGTCCGCGAGATTGCTGGCGAAGATGCCGATCAGCTTGCCGCCGACCTCGGCCATCACGCCGCGGCCGAACTGAGCTGGCCGGCCGGTTACGTTCAGCGTGGTGTGCACGATGACGCGCGTCTGGTCGCCGCGCGCTTCGAGCATCGAGCGGACGGTCGCCGATGCGGTGCCGGCGCCGCGGGTCTCCTTGCCCGCCGCCTCAAGCGTGATGACGTGCGCTTGCGGATCTCGCTCGGTGAAGCGGGCGGTGCCCGCGTACGTCATCGAGATCGGGCCGACCTTCACCTTGATCCGGCCCTTGATCTGGTCGCCATCCACCGAGTCGAGGGTGGCGCCCGGCATGCAGGGCGCCACCCTCTCCACGTCCAGCAGCACATCCCACGCCCGCTCCTCAGGGACCGGGACGGTGAAGGTGTGCTCTAGTTCCATCTTTCAGACTCCTGCCGCCGCTGCGAGCGCCCTTCCGGTCAGCACCCGCGCCAGGTGACGCCGGTAGTCGGGCGCGCCGTGCAGATCGCCGGGCGGCTGCGTTCCTTCGCCGGAATGCTCGGCGGCCGAACGCAGCGCGTCGCGGCTCGCCGACGCGCCGGCCGCGGCCGATTCCGCGGCCGTGGCCCTGACTGGGACAGGCCCCATGTTAGTCAGGCCGATCCTGGCCTCTGCAACCTGTCCGTTCGAGCGCCTGGCCAGCGCGGCCACGCCGACGATAGCCCAGGCCTGCGCGGTGCGGTGGAACTTCTCGTACCGGTAGCCCCAGTCCGCCCCGAGCTTGGGCACGGTGATCGCGGTGAGGATCTCGCCGGGTGCCAGCGAGGTAGTGAGGTAGTCGACGAAGAAGTCGGCGGCACCGATTTCCCGCTCGCCGCCCGGGCCGCGGGCAGTGAGCGTCGCGTCCAGCGCGAGGATGACCGCGGGCAGGTCACCCGCCGGGTCGGCGTGCGCGAGCGAGCCGCCGAGCGTCCCGCGATGCCGGACCGCGGGGTCGGCCACCGTCCCTGCCGCCTCGGCGAGCAGCCCGCAGTGGGCCGCGATGAGCGGGTCGCCGACGAGGTCGTAGTGCGTCGTGCGGGCGCCTATCCGCAGCGTGCCGCCCTGGTCGCTGACGCCGCGCAACTCCGCGATGCCGCCGACGTCCACCAGCAGGTCCGGATAGGCGAGCCGCAGCCTGAGCAGCGGCAGCAGGCTCTGCCCGCCGGCGATGACCTTGGCGTCCTCGCCGCCGCCGGCCAGCGCGCTGACGGCCTCGTTCAGCGAGGATGGCCGGACGTAGTCGAACTTCGCCGGGATCATGCCGTGCCTCCGGTCTGTGCGTCGCCGCTTTCGGTGACCATGCCCTGCGGGCTGTTGCCCTGGGTCTGGTCGCTCTGCCGGGCCGCATGCTGCTCGGCCGGGCTGGCCTGCTGAGCGCCCTGGGCAGTCTGGATCGCGCGCCAGACTCGCTCTGGCGTGCATGGCATCGTAATGTCCCTGATTCCGAGCGGGCGGAGCGCGTCCACGATGGCGTTCACCACGGCCGGCGTGGACGCGATCGTGCCGGCCTCGCCGACGCCCTTGACGCCGAGCCTGTTGCCGGATGGCGTCTCGGTGCGGCTGGTGACATACGACGGCAGGTCGGCCGCCGACGGCACCAGGTAGTCGGCCAGCGTGGTCGTGAGCAGGTTGCCCGCATCGTCGTAGACGGCCTCCTCGTACAGCGCCTGCGCGATGCCCTGGGCGATGCCGCCGTGCACCTGGCCATCCACGATCAGCGGGTTGACGACCTTGCCGATGTCGTCCACCGCCACGTAGGAGCGGATGGTGACCATGCCGGTCTCGGTGTCGACCTCGGTCGCGCACAGGTGGGTTCCGTGCGGGAAGGAGAAGTTGTCCGGGTCGTAGGTGGCATCGGAATCGAGCGACGGCTCGACTCCGTCCGGCAGCTCGTGCGCGGCGAACGTGGCCAGCGCTATCTCCTGGATGGTCTTGCTTGCGCCGGATCCGTTGCGCGCCTTGAACACGCCGGCCTCGAACTCCACCTCCTCGGGCGGTGCCTCCAGCATGGCGGACGCGATCGTCTTCGCTTTGGCGATCACCTTGTCGCAGGCTCCCACCAGCGCCATCCCGCCGACCGTGAGGGAGCGGGATCCGTAGGTATCCATTCCCTTGGGCGAGATCTGGGTGTCACCGTGCAGCACTCGGACGTCCTCGAACGGCACCCCGAGCTGGTCGGCCACGATCTGGCTCCACGCGGTCTCATGGCCCTGGCCGTGCGCGCTCGAGCCGGTGACCACCTCGACCTTGCCGGTGGGCAGCATCCGGATCGAGGCGTGCTCCCAGCCGCCGGCCCCGTAGGCGAGCGAGCCGAGCACGCGGGACGGAGCGAGCCCGCACATCTCCGTGTAGGTGGAGATGCCGATGCCCAGCTGGACCGGGTCGCCGCTGGCGCGGCGGCGCTCCTGCTCGGCGCGCAGCTCGTCGTACCTGAACAGCTCCCTGGCCTTCGCCGTGGCCGCCTCGTAGTTGCCCGAGTCGTAGGTCAGGCCGCTGATCGAGTTGTACGGGAATTCCTCGTGCTTGATCCAGTTCCGCTCGCGCAGCTCCAGTGGCTCGATGCCGAGCTCGGCGGCGAGCTCGTCCATGATCCGCTCGATCGCGAACGTCGCCTCCGGGCGGCCGGCGCCCCGGTAGGCGTCGGTCGGCATCTTGGTGGTGAAGACGCCGGTGCAGCGGAACGAGTAGGCGTCCATCTTGTAGATGCTGTTGTACATGAACGCGCCGAGCAGCGGGACGCCCGGCGTGACCAGCATCAGGTAGGCGCCCATGTCGGCCAGCAGGTCCACCGAGAGCCCGCGGATCTTGCCGTCGCTATCCGCCGCTATCCTGATCCGCTGCCACTGGTCCCGCCCGTGGTGCACGGTCATGTTGCCCTCGCTGCGCGACTCGGTCCACTTGACCGGCCGGTGCAGCCTGCGGGCGATCAGCACCGCGAGCACTTCCTCGGCGGTGACCTGGAGCTTCGAGCCGAAGCCGCCGCCCACGTCGGGCGCGATCACCCGGATGTCCTGCTCCGGTATACCGGTGACCACGGCCAGCAGGAACCGCAGGATGTGCGGGATCTGCGTTGCTGACCAGAGCGTGAACTCATCGCCGACGCAGGAGCAGACCACCGCGCGGGGCTCCATCGCGCTCGGGATCAGCCGCTGCTGGCGGTAGTTGCGCTCCAGCACGACGTGCGCGTCCCGGAAGGCCGCGTCGAGGTCGCCGTTGGCGAGGACCCATTCGTAGCTCTTGTTGCCCGCCTCGTGGACCTTTGGCGAGCCGTCGTCAAGGGCCGTGCGGATGTCAAGCACCGGCGGAAGCGGCTCGTAATCAATCTCGATGGCGGACAGGGCGTCGGCAGCGGCATACCGGTCGCGGGCAACCACGCAGGCCACTGCCTCGCCGACGTAGCGGACCTCGTCGGTCGCCATCGGCGGGTGGGCCGGGATCACGATGTCGGGCGTGACCGGCCATGCACAGGGCAGGCTGCCCTGCTCGTCGGCGAAGTCGGCGCCGGAGTAGGCGGCGATGACCCCGGGCTCGCCGCGGGCGGCGCTGACGTCGACCGAAGTGATCCGCGCGTGCGCATACGGGCTGCGCAGGAACGCGATGTGCAGCATGCCGGGCAGCGTGATGTTGTCGGTCCAGTTGGTCTGCCCGGTGATCAGGCGGGCGTCTTCCTTGCGGAGGCGGGCCTTGCCGAGTTCAGCGGCCGGTGCCTCGTGCTTCTCGGTCTGCGCGGTCATTCGCTGACTCCCGCCTCGGCAGCGCGCCGGACGGCGCGGACGATGTTCTCATAGCCGGTGCAGCGGCAGAGATTGCCCTCCAGCCCGTCGCGGATCTCCTGGTCGCTCGGGTGCGGATTTTCCTTAAGGAGGTCGGTGGCTGCCATGATCATGCCCGGCGTGCAGTACCCGCATTGCAGGGCGTGCTCCTCGTGGAAGGCACGCTGCAGCGGGTGCAGTTCGCCGTTCGCCATGCCCTCGATGGTTGTGATCTGCGTGCCGTCCGCCTGAACGGCGAGCACGGCGCAGCTCTTGACCGAGGCGCCGTCCATCAGCACTGTGCACGCACCGCAGTTGGACGTATCGCACCCGATGGGCGTGCCGGTCTTGCCTACGACTTCTCTCAGGTAGTGCACGAGCAGCAGCCGGGGCTCGACGTTGTCTACGTAACTCACCCCGTCGACTGTGACGGTTATCTCTGCCATGTGGTCTCCTCCTAAAGGAACACCAGGTGCGCCTGATGCAAACCTAGGACCGCCGACCGCGCCGCACCAGTACCTCACCCTGGCCGGGATCACTGAGGATGGCATCTGGGCGTTTGCCCGCCGCCCGGCCTGAGCGGTGCTCAGCCGGTGTCGAGGACCTGGAAGACCTCCGCCAGGCGGCCTTCCGGCAGGCCGCCCTGCTCAGCCGCGCGGCTGAGCCAGCTGCGGAGAAACTCTTCTAGCTGCTCCATGTGCCCGGTCTGGCTCACGTGTGCCCGGAGGGCGGCGACCTTGCGCGGGAAGGTCTCCGTCACGTCCACGTAGTGGTTCGGTGCCGGGCCGCCGCCGATCCATACTTCTCGCACCGTCCACGGCTCCAGGCCCTCATCGGCGAGTAGTTCGGGGAAGGCGAACTGATTGCGCGCGTCGGGATAGACGGCATCGAGGGCGGCCGACCCTACTGCGCGGTGATCGGGATGGCTGACGCCCAGGCGTACGTAGTTGCGCTCCGGTGATGGGCAGACCAGCCGGTCGGGCCGGACCTGCCTGATGACCCGGGCAAGGTCCTTCCGCAAGCCAAGGGACGCTTCAACCCGACCGTCCGGATAACCAAGGAACCGCAGGTCGTGCACGCCGACCTGCTTGGCCGCCGCGGTCTGCTCGGCGTGCCGCAGCGTCGCCATATCGCCGCGGGAGACGCTGGGGTCGCTTCCGCCGGCGTCGCCGTCGGTGACGATGCAGTAGGTGACGTCGATCCCGGCGTCGGTCCAGCGCGCGACCGTGCCGGCCGAGCCGAAGTCCACGTCGTCAGGATGGGCGGCGATGACCAGGATGCGGCTTACTTCGGAGTCGTCAAGCACATTCAGGATCCTACGGGCAGCGCTGAGTGCAAGCCGACCGGGGCGGAGCCGGGTCCTAGCTGGCGCCCTCGGGCAGCCGGTCTTTGGCCGGCGCCGCGGGCGGCGGCTGCATGCCCGGTGTCGCGGGCGGTGTCGCGGGCGGCGGTTCGGTGGTCGCGGGCGGCGGCTGCATGGCTGCCGGCTCGGGCAATGCCAGCGCCGCCTTGTCCCTGCTCCGCGCGGTGAGCGCCGCCGCCAGGCAAGCCAGCGGGACGGCGGGGATGACATACCGGTAGGTGTATTCATGCGCGGCCACCGGCAGGATCATGATGATAGCGGCGGCTGTCCAGACGAGGGCGCCGGCGGCGCTGCGGGTGCGCGGGATGACGACGCCGGCCAGCCCGGTCAGTACGATCAGCCCGAACAACGGGCCCGGCAGGTGGACATGGTCCTGGTACCGCGAGACGAGGCCAGCCCATGGTTCTTGCAGCCGGGTCCCGGTGTGCACACCCAGGTACGGCCCGATCCCCGCGGTGGTGCCTACGTAACCGCGCACGGCAGCGAGCATGTAGTTGCGGTTGGCCGCGGTGAGAAAGATCGGGTCAGGCTGTATGCCGGGGAAATGCAGCTGGTCCGACCTGGTGAAAGCCCGGATCACGCCGGTACCTACCACCCTCGCGTAGTCAAGCGGCTGGGCCTCGATCGCGCGGATCGCGAAGTCCCTCGCGCGGGCATTGTTGGCTGAGGTGAACCCTGCCGTGTCCGGCACCAGCCCGGCCGAATGCGGCCTCCATAGCCAGGCCCGGTGATCCCAGAGGTACTGCCTTGGCAGCAGCCGGTAAGATGCCGTCGGGTGTTCCAGCGACCGTGGCTGCCTGCCCGGGCACAGGCTTCTCAGGTCGGCCGGCGGCTTGATGATGGCGCAGTCCGCGAAGGACATGGTCCGTGACCACAGGAACAGCCCGTCGCTGTTGGTCAGCCCGACGCTGCCAGAGACCGCGGCGAACCACGCCACATAGGCGGCCACCGGCAGCAGCCCGGCGGCCAGCGCCGCGCCGGCCGCGCGCCAGCCCGACCGCCGGACCAGCAGATACCCGACCACCAGGAAGATCAGCGGCAGCGTGGTCGGCCGGACCACCGCCGAGGCGCCCATCAGCAGCGCCGCCGCGCCCGCCCGCGGCACCGATGGCGATTTCCTGGTCAGCAGCACGGCGAACCCCGCCACCATCAAGAACATCGCCAGGATGTCGGCCATGATCAGCTGCTCGATCAGCAGCTGCGCCGGATCGAACAACACCGGCGCCACCGCCAGCACCGCCACCCACCCCGGAACGGCGCGCCGCCGCAGCACCGCGTAGATCATCACCGCGATGCCCAGCCCCATCAGATGCTGCAGCCCGGCCACCAGCACCAGCGAATGAAACGGCCGCAACAGCCACAAGAACACCGCATACCCGCTGGGGTTCACCGGATTCGGGATCAGGCGGGTGGCATCCCACAGGTAGTCATAGGTATCCAGCTTGAACAACGCCGCCGGCGCGAACCCCGCCATCACAATCACCCGCGGCACCACCGCGAGCCCGAGGGCCACAGCGAACAGCCGGTGACCGCGCACCACCGCCGGAAGGCCAGCCAGGCCAGCCCGCCCGTGCAGAGCAGCACGAGCGACTGCCCGCGGCACGGCGTGCAGCCAGGCCTGCCTCCGGTCGGCTCCCGCACCGGCCGCGCGTGATCCGGCCCCGTCTGGTCCGGCCCCGTCTGGTCTGGCCGCACGTGATCCGGTCCCGTCTGGTCCGGCCTTGTCTGGTCCGGCCGCGTCTGGTTCAGCTGGCCCGGCCGCGTCTGGCCCGGCCGCGCGTGATCCGGCCGCGTCTGGTCCGGCCCCGTCTGGTCCGGCCGCGCGTGATCCGGCCGCGTCTGGTCTGGCCTTGTCTGGTCCGGCCGCGTCTGGTCCGGCCGCGCGTGATCCGGCCTTGTCTGGTCTGGCCGCGTCTGGTCTGGCCGCGCCTGGACCGGCCTTGTCAGCCCCGGTGTCCCGGTCTTCCTCAAGCGTCGACAAAGGCCAGTCTCCTCGATCCGGATCGCTTCGGCGCCGACAGAAACATCATGGTGCGGCAGCTACCCGCACGAGGCGGAAGCGAAGTATTTCGCCGTGAACCTTCTCATGATCACGGAGACTTTTGGGCGGGCCAGCACCCGAAACCCTCCGTGATCATGGAACGGCGGCTCCGTGCAGCGCTCCGTCCGGCGGCTCCGTCCGGCGGCTCCGTCCGGCGGCTCCGTCCGGCGGCTCCGTCCGGCGGCTCCGTCCGGCGGCTCCGTCCGGCGGCTCCGTCCGGCGGCTCCGTGCAGCGCTCCGTCCGGCGGCTCCGTCCGGCGGCTCAATCCAGCGAGGACATGACGTGCTTAATCCGGGTGTAGTCCTCGAACCCGTACATCGACAGGTCCTTGCCGTAGCCGGAGTTCTTGAACCCGCCGTGCGGCATCTCGGCGACCAGCGGGATGTGCGTGTTGATCCACACGCAGCCGAAGTCAAGCCGCCTGGCCATCCGCATCGCCCGGCCGTGATCGGTCGTCCAGACCGACGATGCCAGCCCGTAGTCGGTGTCGTTGGCCCAGCGCAGCGCCTCGTCCTCGTTGCTGAACTGCTGCACGGTGATGACCGGGCCGAAGACCTCGTCCTGCACCATCTCATCGTCCTGGTGCAGGCCGTCCACCACGCTCGGCTCGAAGAAGAAGCCCCGCGAGCCTGTCTGCTTGCCGCCGGTGACCAGCCGCGCGTGATCCGGCAGCCGCCCGATGAACCCGGCCACCCGCGCCAGCTGATTGGCGTTGTTCAGCGGGCCGAAGTCGGCGTCAGGCACGTCCGGCCCGCCCACCGTCTGGCCCTTCGCCTGCTCGGCCAGCGCGCCGACGAACTCGTCGTGCACCCGCGGCCCGGCCAGCACCCTGGTGGCGGCGGTGCAGTCCTGGCCCGCGTTGAAGTAGCCTGCGATCGCGATCGCCTCGGCCGCCTTCTCCGGATCCGCGTCGTCGAAGACGATCACCGGGGCCTTGCCGCCCAGTTCCAGGTGCACCCGCTTCAGCCCGGCCGCGGCGGCGGCCGCGACCTCCTTGCCTGCCCGCACGCTGCCGGTGATCGACACCATCTGCGGCACCGGATGCGAGACCAGCGCCCGGCCGGTGTCCCGGTCGCCGCAGATCACGTTGAACACGCCGGGCGGCAGGAACTCGGCCATCGTCTCGGCCATCAGCAGCGTCGAGACCGGGGTGGTGTCCGACGGCTTGAGCACCATCGTGTTGCCCGCCGCCAGGGCCGGCGCCCACTTCCAGACCGCCATCATCATCGGGTAGTTCCACGGGGTGACCGCGGCACATACCCCGACCGGCTCGCGCCGGATGAACGAGGTGAACCCGGACATGTACTCCCCGGCCGAGCGGCCCTCCAGCATCCGCGCGGCGCCGGCGAAGAACCTGATCTGGTCCACCATCGGCGGGATTTCCTCGGACGCGGTCAGCGCGATCGGCTTGCCGGTGTTCTGCGACTCGGCAGCCACGAACTCATCCGCCCTGGCCTCGATCGCGTCCGCGATCCGCAGCAGGGCCAGGCTGCGCTCGCCGGGCGTGGCGTCCCGCCAGCCGTCGAACGCGCTGGCCGCCGAGGAAAAGGCCGCGTCTACCTCGGCATCGCCGGAAACCGGGGCCGTGGCGAAGGCCTCGCCGGTGCTCGGGTTGATCAGCTCGGCTCGCTTATCGAACGCTGTATCGGTCCACTGTCCGCCGATAAAGTTGCGCAATTCTTCCACCACGAGACCTCCGTTTCAGAATCTTTGTGTTTTCCGTGCCCGCCGGGCTAGCTGCCGGACGGCGTGCGTTCCTCGCACGCCCACGGCGAACCGTAGTCGGTGAGCAGGTCGAGGAACGGCTGCGCGGGGAGCGCCTCAGGGCCGACTACCCCGGCACCGGACCAGGCGCCCGAGTCGATCAGCTCAAGCGCGACGACCGGGTTCACCGCGGTTTGCCAGACCACGGCCTGGGAGTCGTACTCGGCCATGGACCAGGCGTTGTCGGTGACGTGGTGCAGGTAGACCTCGCGCGGCCCGCCGTCTTTGCCGGTCCCGGTGATCCAGGTGCCCGCGCAGGTCAGGCCGCTCATCTTGTCCCCGAGCGTGGCCGGGTCGGGCAGGCAGGCGGCGACCACGTCACGCGGCGACACGCTGACCCGGCCTGCCCGGACCGGCTCGGTCGAGTCGAGGCCGAGCTTGTGCAGCGTCCGCAGCACCTCGATGAACTCGGCGCCAAGCCCGTACTTGAAGGTGACCCGCTGCGCCTGCACCCAGCGCGGGATCAGCAGCACCTCCTCATGTTCGACGTTCACGCACTCCACCGGGCCGATGCCGGCCGGGAAGTCGAACACCTCCGGCTCGCTGAACGGCTCGGTGGTGAACCAGCCGCGGTCGCTTTCCCAGATGACCGGCGGGTTGAGGCACTCCTCGATCGTCGTCCAGATAGAGAAGGTGGGGGCGAAGTCATATCCCGCGACGACCAGGTTCGCCCCGTCCCTGACGCCGATGTCGCGGATATCGCTGAACATGGTGTCGGCCGCGTGCCGGGCGAAGATGTCGGACAGCCCGGGCTCCACGCCGATGCCCACGATCGCCAGCTTCCCGCGCTCCTCCCACTGGGCGGCCAGCGCGAATTGCTCGTCACAGAGCTTGACGCCGGTCTTGCTGTAAGGCTCATCCTGGTCCGGGCGGGACAGCGACCCCGCCATGTCCAGGTAGTGCGTGCCTGCCTGCAGTGCCGCGCGGAAAAGCGGCATGACGAAGCGGGGGTCGGTCGCGTTCATGAGGACGTCGCACGAGTGCTCGGTCGCCAATGCGGCCACCTGCTGCTCGTCGCGGGCATCGAGTTGCACGGCGCGCCCGGACCCGCCGGCTGCGTGCTGCGCTCTGGCGAGTTCGTAGTCGGCGATGACGAGGTCGGCGAACTTGCGGCGTGCGGCGATCCGGGCGAAAGCCGTGCCGACTCCGCCGGCTCCGACAAGGAGGATGCGCATACGGGCGATCCTAGCCCGGAAACAGCCAGGACCAACGAGACCAATGGCTATGCAGAGCTGTTACAACTGAAATCGTTCACTATAGGAATAATTCCTGCTAGAACCGTTGCGCCGGGGCGCGGAGAAGTCGTGCCACGCCGACGCTCGTGCCGGACGAGCAGCCGGCCGCTAGCCGAAAGCCGGCCGCTCGCCGTAGGGTGCTGCTCGCCGCGCCTGCCCCCGGTGTCGGCGACAGCGCCTACGCTGGGGCACGTGACCGCCGCGGCCGTTGACACCCTCCTCGATGGGCTGAACCCGCAGCAGCGCGCTGCCGTCGTGCACGAGGGCAGCCCGCTGCTGATCGTGGCCGGCGCCGGATCCGGGAAGACCCGGGTGCTCACCTACCGGATCGCCTACCTGCTGGCGGAGCGGAAAGTCGCGCCCGCCCAGATCCTGGCGATCACCTTCACGAACAAGGCGGCGGGCGAGATGGCGGCGCGGGCAGCGGCGCTGACCGGCTCGCGGGCGCGGTCGATGTGGCTGATGACATTCCACTCGGCCTGCGTCCGGATCCTCCGCCGGGAGGCGAAGCGGTTCGGCTACCCGTCGGCGTTCTCGATCTACGACCAGGCCGACTCGCAGCGGCTGATGGCGCTGGTCTGCCGCGAGCTGGAGCTTGACGCCAAGTACCACCCGCCGAAGGCGATGGTCGCCCAGGTCTCCAACCTCAAGAATGACCTCGTCGATTACGAGTCGTTCGGCTCCCGCGCCTCCGGCTACCGGGAGAAGGCGCTGGCCGAGGCGTACTCGGAGTACCAGCGCAGGCTGGTAGCGGCCGGCGCGATGGATTTCGATGACCTGATCATGGTCACGGTCCACCTGATGCAGGCGTTCCCGGAGGTCGCGGCCGCGTACCGGAGCAGGTTCAGGCACGTGCTCGTCGATGAATACCAGGACACCAACCACGCGCAGTATGTCCTGGTACGGGAACTCGCCGGGCAGGGCACATCGAAGATCAGCGGTAACGGAGACTCAGCCGCCAGTGCCGCCGGGCTAGCGGCACCGGCCGCGGAGCCGGACGGGGAGGCGCCGCTTGGGCCGGACGGGGAGGCGCCGCTTGGGCCGGCCGAGCTGTGCGTGGTCGGTGACGCGGACCAGTCCATCTACGCCTTCCGTGGCGCCACGATCAGGAACATCGAAGAGTTCGAGCGCGACTTCGCCGGCGCGCGGGTGATCCTGCTTGAGCAGAACTACCGCTCCACGCAGAACATCCTGGCCGCGGCGAACGCGGTGGTCGCCCGCAATGCCAGCCGGATACCCAAGAACCTGTGGTCCGACCAGGGCAACGGGCCGCCGATCGTCGGGTACGTCGCGGACAACGAGCACGACGAGGCGGCATTCGTGGCCGAGGAGGTGGACCGGCTCGCCGACGCGGGCGACGCGACCCCGGGCCAGGTCGCGGTGTTCTACCGGACGAACGCGCAGTCCCGGGTCTTCGAGGAAGTCTTCATCCGGGCCGGGATGCCGTACAAGGTGGTCGGCGGCGTCCGGTTCTACGAGCGTCGCGAGGTCCGCGACCTGCTCGGCTACCTGCGGCTGATCGCGAACCCGGCGGACGAGGTGTCGCTGCGCCGGGTGCTGAACGTGCCCCGCAGGGGAATCGGCGAGCGGGCCGAGGAATGCGTCGCCGCGCTGGCGAACCGAGACCGCCTGACGTTCGCCGCGGCGCTTGCCCGGCCGCAGGACGTGCCCGGCCTGGCCACCCGCTCGGCCCGGTCGATCGAGACGTTCAACGACCTGATCGGCGGGCTGCGCGAGATGGTGGCGGCCGGCCAGCCGGTGGCCGATGTCGCCGAGGCCGTGCTTGACCGGTCTGGCTACCTGGCCGAGCTTGAGGCATCCAGCGACCTGCAGGACGTGAGCCGGATCGAGAACCTGAACGAGCTTGTGTCGGTGGCGCGCGAGTACGACGGCCAGCACCCGGATGGCTCGCTGCTCGAGTTCCTTGAGCAGGTGTCCCTGGTCGCCGACGCTGACCAGATCCCGGACGGCGAGGACCACGGTGGCCTGGTGACGCTGATGACCTTGCATACAGCCAAGGGGCTGGAATTCCCTGTGGTGTTCCTCACCGGTCTTGAGGAGAACGTCTTCCCGCATGAGCGCTCGGTCGGCGACGAGCGTGAGCTGGAGGAGGAACGGCGGCTGGCGTACGTCGGGATCACCCGGGCGCAGCGGCGGCTTTACCTGACCCGGGCGATGACCCGTGCCTGGTGGGGCCGCCCGGCCTATCACAAGCAGTCCAGGTTCCTCACTGAGGTGCCCGCCGAGTTGCTGGACTGGCGGCGGGACGAGTCGGCGGCCACCCCGCCTGCCTCGGCGCGGCTGGCACGGCGGCCCGGGGTATCCGCGGCAGGCAACCGGCCGGTTCCCGCGCTGACGCCCGGCGACCGGGTAACCCACGACTCCTACGGGCTCGGCCGGGTGCTGTCGGTGGAGGGACGCGGTGACGACCCGGAAGCCAAGATCGACTTCGGCGGAGACTACGGGATCAAGCACCTGCTGCTGCGCTACGCCCCGATCGAGAAGCTCTGAAGCCAGTGCCCAGCCGATAAGCTCTAAGCCGGGCAGGAGGCAGGTCATGAGCAGCAGCATCCGGGTGGTCATCGCCAAGCCAGGCCTCGACGGCCATGATCGCGGCGCCAAGGTCGTCGCCAGGGCGCTGCGCGATGCCGGGGTGGAGGTTATCTACACCGGGCTGCATCAGACTCCGGAGCAGATCGTGGCCGCCGCGCTGCAGGAGGACGCCGACGCGATCGGGCTGTCGATCCTGTCCGGCGCGCACATGACCCAGTTCCGCCGGGTGCTTGAGCTGCTCAGGGAGCGGGACGCTACCGATATCACGGTATTCGGCGGCGGCATCATCCCGGATGCGGACATCGCCGAGCTTGCGCAGCTGGGGGTGGCCAAGATCTTCACGCCGGGCGCGCCGACCACTGAGATCGTCGACTGGGTACGGTCGCGGTTCGGTAGCGTCGAGCCAGTCGGCTAGGGCTCAGCAACCCAGTTCGGCCCGGCGGGCCAGGTCCACTAGGCTTCCCTGCGCAGACCACAGCAGACGCACGCGCGGCGGGCCGGTCAGGCTGAGCGCGGACCGGGCAGCGGAGAAGGACGGACCCGAGTGGACCTGTTCGAGCATCAGGCGAAGGAACTCTTCGCGGAATACGGGATTCCCGTTCCGGCGGGCAAGATCGCCGAGACGGCGGATGACGCCCGCGGCATAGCCGCGGATTTCGCGGCGGCAGGCATGCCGCGTGTCGTGGTGAAGGCCCAGGTGAAGACGGGCGGCCGGGGCAAGGCCGGCGGCGTGAAGGTGGCCGCCGGGCCGGACGACGCGGCCGCCACGGCCGGCCAGATCCTCGGCATGGACATCAAGGGCCACACCGTGCACAAGGTCCTGGTCGAGGAGGCCAGCGATATCGCCCAGGAGTATTACCTCTCCTACCTGCTCGACCGGGGCGGCCGCACGTTCCTGTCGATCTGCTCCGTCCAGGGCGGCATGGAGATCGAGGAGGTCGCGCACGAAGACCTGGCGCAGATCGCCGTCGACCCGCTGGCCGGGGTTGACCGCGCCAAGGCGACCGAGATCGTCACGGCGGGCGGGCTGCCGGCCGAGGCCATCGACGGCGCGGCGGCCCTCGCCGAGCGGCTCTGGGCGGTGTTCGCCGACGAGGACGCGACGCTGGTCGAGGTCAACCCGATGATCCTGACCGCGGATGGCCGGGTGATGGCGCTCGACGGCAAGGTGACACTGGACGACAACGCCGCCTACCGGCAGGACTTCGGCCGGTTCGCCGATCCGGGCGAGGCTGACCCGCTAGAGGCCAGGGCCAAGGCCAAGCACCTGAACTACGTGAAGCTCGACGGCCAGGTCGGCATCATCGGCAACGGCGCGGGCCTGGTCATGTCCACCCTGGACGTGGTGGCATACGCGGGCGAGGCGTTCGGCGGGGTCCGCCCGGCCAACTTCCTCGACATCGGCGGCGGCGCGTCCGCCGAGGTGATGGCGGACGGCCTGGAGATCGTGCTGTCCGACCCGTCCGTGCGCAGCGTTCTGGTCAACGTGTTCGGCGGGATTACCTCGTGCGACGAGGTCGCACGCGGGATCGTGTCCGCGATCGGAATGCTCGGCGCGCGGGGCGAGCAGGTTGGCCTCCCGATCGTGGTCCGGCTGGACGGCAACAACGCCACCGAGGGCCGGCGCATCCTGGACGAGGCGCGCATCGGCGTCGTCGAGCAGGTAGCGACCATGGACGACGCGGCGCGGCGTGCCGCCGAGCTGGCCGCAGCGGCCGCGACGGGAGCATGAGATGGCGATCTTCCTGACCGGGCAGAGCCGGGTCATCGTCCAGGGCATCACCGGATCCGAGGGCCGCAGGCACGGCGCCAGGATGCTCGCTGCCGGGACGAACGTGGTCGGCGGGACGAACCCGCGCAAGGCCGGGCAGACCATTGAGCTTTCCGGCCGCGAGCTGCCGGTGTTCGGCACGGTCGCCGACGCGATGGCCGCGACCGGCGCCGACGCTTCGGTGGTGTTCGTGCCGCCGGCCGGCACGAAGGACGCGGTGATCGAGGCGGTCGACGCTCGGATGCCGCTAGTCATCGTGATCACGGAGGGCATCCCGGTGCACGACACAGCGATTTTCTGGGCTTATGCGTGCGCGCACGGCAACGCGACACGCATCGTCGGCCCGAACTGCCCGGGGGTCGCATCGCCCGGGAAGTCGAACGCGGGGATCATCCCGGCGGATATCACGACCGAGGGCAGGATCGGCCTGGTCTCCAAGTCCGGCACGCTGACCTACCAGATGATGTACGAGCTGCGTGACATCGGCTTCTCCACCGCCGTCGGGATCGGCGGCGACCCGGTGATCGGGACAACCCACATCGACTGCCTGCAGGCGTTCGAGGAAGACCCGCAGACCGATGCGATCGTGATGATCGGGGAGATCGGCGGTGACGCGGAGGAGCGCGCTGCTGCCTTCGTCGAGCGCAACGTAACCAAGCCGGTGGTCGCCTACGTGGCCGGCTTCACTGCCCCCGAGGGCAAGACGATGGGTCACGCGGGCGCCATCATCTCCGGATCGGCGGGCACCGCTCAGGCCAAGAAGGAAGCGCTGGAGAAGGTCGGCGTCCGGGTCGGCAAGACGCCAAGCGGGACGGCCGGCCTAGTCCGGGAGATCATGCAAAGCCGCTGACCGCCCCGATCCGGCTATATCCGGTGTCGCCGGATATCTGGCGTCTTCCGGCACCGGCGTTGCGGCGCGCCTCCGCTGCCGCAGGCCAGGACCTTGCCAGGCTTGGGGCATTGTGACGACGTCAGCACTTGGCACGCAGGGCCCAGGCGCAGCGCGGGACCGCGCGGCGGGTGCTGGCAACC
>Ga0070698_100000293_pt1 | contig 50987 bp, 51 predicted proteins | sample KBSK1502metaG_FD_65477 | JGI IMG/M metagenome (GOLD analysis project Ga0070698, IMG submission 65477) | Corn, switchgrass and miscanthus rhizosphere microbial communities from Kellogg Biological Station, Michigan, USA - KBS K1-50-2 metaG | ecosystem: Host-associated > Plants > Roots >...
GGCCGTGCACCCCCGCGGGGTCCACCTGAACAGGGCGCAGCAATCTCGGACGCTCCGGATGGAACGGCGGGTTGGTGAACGTCGTCCGTGGCACGCCATGAGGGTGCCGGAAGGTGGGCCCAGACGCAGACGCTCCTCCACAGGCTCACCGAGTGCCCTTGGATCGTGCCTTTCTGGCTCTCAGAACCACGATTCAAGGGCGTTCGGCGCGCGCCCGCCCGCCCGCCCGCCCGCTGACCCTCTCAGTAGTCGTAGCCGTACGGCGCGGGCAGCCCGAAGTCGTAGGGCATCGTCGCAGCGTCGTCGTGGTGGGCGGAGCAGAACGCATCCCGCGGAGCGGAGCTCTGCAGCGGCCACACGTAGGAGAAGCTGGTCATGATGCCCTGGGCCGCCAGGTTGGCGTCACTCTCGATCTTCGCCGCCACCAGGGCGCGGGCGGCCGGCGTCGGGGCTGACACCAGCGCCTCAGCGTTGCGCCAGGCGTTCTCGCGCCAGCCTGAGACGACCTGGAACAGGCTTCCGTAGCCCAGGCCCAGCGGGTCCTGCGCGTCGTCCATCGCGGGGTCGAAGCGAACCGCGCCCTCGGCGTTGACCGGTGCCGTGGCGGTGTAGAGCCACTGCTCGACCTTGTCGAAGTCGGGCTTGCGCGAGGAGCCGTCCGGGGCGACGAGCCCGACCGCGGCGAGCACGAACGGCAGGTCGCGGTTGATGTGCGCATTCATGCCGAGGAGCAGGTCCCCGGCGCCGGAGAGCTTGTGGCCCTGGGCCGCGTCGAAGGCGATCAGCCACGACTGGGGCACGGCGGCGCGGTTGCCGCTCTGCCAGTTGCGGAAGGCGTCGATGTAGTACTTGGCGAACGTCGCGTCCTGGTGGTTCGCGAACGGCACATCCTGGTAGTAGCCATCGATCTGACGCGACCAGCCGTACGTCTGGGTCATCCGCAGGTACGCCAGCGAGAACGGCGCGTTGTGCGAGCAGCTCTTCGCGTTCGTCTCGAAGATGTCCGCGAGCTCCTTCAGGGTGCTCTTGAGGCAGTTGTCCCGCCCGGCCACGCAGTCGTTGGAGCTGGTCGGCACGTAGGTGTCGGTCCACCCCGGCAGGTACGACGACCACGGCACGAACGGCAGCGTGTCAGCCTGCACCGAGGGCAGTGGAGTGGCCATCACCCCAGCCGCCACGACGAGGCCGACGAACAGGGAACGGGCGTTGCGAGCCATCACATCTCCTGGCGACACCACCGGCAGAGCCGGGCTGCGACCGAAGCAAACGCCTCAACGCTGGTCGCAGCTGGGTTGAGTCGCCGGGAGGGAGTTCCCGGGGATCATGCCTCGCCAACGCGGTGATGCGCACCGAATTGTCCGAATTTTGCTTTCGGGAGATGACTGGTCCAGACGGGCTGGTCCGATCAGGACGGCTCAGCCGAAGCGGCCGCTGATGTAGGCCTCGGTCGCCGCGTTGTCGGGGTTGGCGAACATCTTCTGCGTGGAGTTGAACTCCACCAGGTGGCCGGGCTGACCGGCGGCCTTGAGGTTGAAGAAACCGGTCTCGTCGGAGACGCGGGCCGCCTGCTGCATGTTGTGGGTCACGATCACGATCGTGTAGTCGGTCTTGAGCTCGTGGATGAGGTCCTCGATGGCCGAGGTGGAGATCGGGTCGAGCGCGGAGCACGGCTCGTCCATCAGCAGCACCTCGGGCTCGACGGCGATCGCGCGGGCGATGCACAGGCGCTGCTGCTGGCCGCCGGAGAGACCCATGCCGGGCTTGCCGAGGCGGTCCTTGACCTCGTTCCAGAGGTTCGCTCCCTTGAGGGACCGCTCGACGATCTCGTCGGCCTCGGCCTTCTTCATCTTCTTCGCGTTGAGGCGGTTGCCGGCCAGCACGTTCTCGTAGATCGACATCGTCGGGAACGGGTTGGGGCGCTGGAAGACCATGCCGATCTGACGGCGTACGGCGACCGGGTCGACGGTGGGCGCGTAGAGCTCCTGGCCGTCGACGACGACCTTGCCCTCCACCCGGGCGCCGGGGATGACCTCGTGCATGCGGTTCAGGGAGCGCAGGAAGGTCGACTTGCCGCAGCCGGACGGGCCGATGAAGGCCGTCACCGATCGTGCCTTGATGCTCATGTTCACGCCCTCGACAGCGAGGAAGTCGCCGTAGAAGATGTTGAGGTCGGTGACGTCGATGCTCTTGGCCATGTGTCAGATTTCCCTTTCAGCGCCCGGACTCAACGACCGGTTTTGGGAGCGAAGAACTTGCCGATGAGACGGGCAAGGAGATTGAGGACCATCACGATCGCGATGAGCACCAGCGCACCGCCCCAGGCTCGTTCGTAGCCTTCGGGGGTGCTCGTGGAGTACTGGTTGAAGATGAAGACCGGCAGCGTCATCATGCGGTCGTGGAAGAGGTTGGTGTTGACCGAGTCGATCGAGCCGGCCACCACGAGCAGCGGAGCGGTCTCGCCGATCACGCGCGAGATGGCCAGCACCACGCCGGTGATCACGCCGCCGAGCGACGTGGGCAGCACGACCTTGACGATGGTGCGCCACTTCGGCACCCCCAGGGCGTACGCCGCCTCCCGGAGCTCGTCAGGAACCAGTCGGAACATCTCTTCCGAGGAACGCACCACGGTGGGGATCATCAGCAGCGACAGCGCCACCGATCCAGCGAACCCGATCCGGATGGCAGGCCCGAAGATCAGCACGAACAGCGACAGCGCGAACAGGCCGGCCACGATCGAGGGGATGCCGGTCATCACGTCGACCAGGAAGGTGATCGCGCGACCGAGCCGGGACCCCTTGCCGTACTCGACGAGATAGATCGCGGCGAAGATGCCGACCGGCACCGAGATGAGGGCGGCGGCCAGCGTGATCAGCAGCGTGCCGATCAGGGCGTGATAGACGCCGCCCTGGTCGTCGCCGATCACGTTGCGCATGGAGTACGTCAGGAACTGTGGGTTGATCGCACTGGCGCCGTTGCTGATGACCACCCAGATCAGCCAGACCAGCGGGATCACGGCAACGCCGAAGGCGGTCCAGATCAGCGAGGTGACCAGCCGGTCGACGGCCGCGCGACGGTTCTCGATGATCGCCGACCACATCGGCAGCACGCTGCAGAAGAGGACCAGGGTCACCACCCCGATCTCCAGCGGCCCCCACGAGAGCAGCAGCCCGATCAAGGCACTCAGCGCGAGGGACACGATGCCGACGAGAAGAGGTGCCTGCCGCGGCAGCCGACCGTGGGTCAGCGGGATCGCTTTCGCTTCGAGAAGGGTGCTCATCGGGCCAACTTCCTCTCATTTCGACCGGCCACCCAGCGGGCGGCGAAGTTGACGAGGAAGGTGAACGCGAACAGCACCAGGCCGGTCGCGATCAGCAGCGCCTGCTTGTCGGGCGTGGCCTCCTTGTAGTTGGAGGCGATGTTGGACGCGATCGTCGCGGGGTTCTCGGACGAGATCAGGTTCAGGGTGTAGACGGGCTTGGCCGACAGCACCATGGCCACCGCCATCGTCTCCCCGAGCGCCCGGCCCAGGCCCAGCATCACGGCGGCGACCATGCCCGAACGGGCGTAGGGGAAGACGGCGAGCCGGATCATCTCCCAGCGGGTGGCGCCCAGGGCGAGGGCCGCCTCCTGGTTGAGCGTCGGGGTCTGCGCGAAGACCTCGCGTGAGATCGCGGTGATGATCGGCAGGATCATGATCGCGAGCACGAAGCCGGCGGTGAGGATCGTCTTGCCGGTGGACGACGCCGGGCCGTCGAAGAACGGCAGGAAGCCGAGGTGAGCCTCGAACCAGGCGTGCATCGGCTTGAAGTACTGGGCGAGGTAGCGGGCCCCCCAGAGACCGAAGACCACCGACGGGACAGCCGCCAGCAGGTCGATCACGTAGGCGATCGGAGTGGCCAGGCGGCGCGGCGCGTAGTGCGAGATGAACAACGCGATCGCGATCGCGAAGGGCACCGCGATGATCAGCGCCAGCACTGCGGCCAGCACCGTGCCGAACACGAGCGGGCCGACGTACCCGACGAAGTTCGTCGCTGGGGCGTAGACGTCGTCGGCGACGTTGAGCCCGGACGACCCCTCGACGGCCAGGAACACGAAGACCGCCGCGAGGGCCGCCACGATGACCAGCCCTGCGGCCAGGGCGACGCCCGCGAACACGCGGTCGCCCAGCTGCTGCGGAGCCTTCCCGGTGGGGGTGCTGGTCGACACTGAACTCCCTCACGAATCAGCAGAGTGCGGCGGCCCGGAGGCCGGACCGCCGCACCCAGGGTGTGTGGTGCTGAACTTACTTGGCCGCGATGGCAGCGACGATACCGGCCGCCTCGGCCTGGATCGACGCCTCGAGCGGCGCCGAGCCGACCTCGTCGGCAGCGGCCTGCTGGCCGTCTGCGGACACGATGTAGGACAGGAAGCCCTTCACCAGGGCCGCGTCGTTCGCGTCGGCGTAGTGCTGGCACGCGATGAGGTACGACGTGAGCACCAGCGGGTAGGCACCGGACTCGGTCGTCGTACGGTCGATGTTGATCGCCATGTCGACGGCCGCACGGCCCGGCTCGCGCTCGGAGACGGCGACGACCTTGGCGGCACCCTCGGCGCTGGGGGCGTTGAACTCGCTGCCCACGCCGATCGAGGCGACGCCCAGACCCTCGGTGGCGCTGTGGTCGGCGTAGCCGATCATCCCCTCGTTGTCGGTGATGACGCCGACGACACCGGAGGTGCCGTCAGCGGCCTCGCCCTTGAGGTTGGCCGGCCACAGGCTGTCGGCTTCGGCCTTCCAGGCACCGTTGCTGGCCTTCGAGAGGTAGTCGGTGAAGTTCTTCGTGGTGCCCGAGTCGTCGGAGCGGTGCACCGTCGAGATGGCCATGTCGGGCAGGTCGACGCCGTCGTTGGAAGACGCGATGGCCGGGTCGTTCCACGTGGTGATCGAGCCGCTGAAGATCTTGGCGATGGTCTCGGCCGACAGGTTCAGGGACTCGATCCCCGGCAGGTTGAAGGCGACAGCGATCGGGGAGACGTAGGCCGGAACCTCGATGGCGTCCTCGCCACCACAACGCTGCTTGGCAGCGGTGAGCTCGCCATCGTCGTCGTTGAGGTAGGAGTCGGAGCCCGCGAAGAGGTAGGCCTCGGAGTTGAAGTTGGCGCGACCGTCGCCCGACCCGACCGGGTCGTAGGTGATGGTCACGTCGGGGTTGTCGCCCTGGAACTTGGCGCGCCAGACACCCTGGGCCTTCTCCTGGGAGCTCGCACCGCCGCCGGCGATGGTGCCCGCCAGCGAGCCGGCGCCGTCAGAGGTGTCGTTGCCGCTGGGGGCCTCGTTGCCGGCACCGCACGCGGTCAGGCCGAAGCCGAGGGCGATGGCAGCAACAGTCGGGACGAGGGTCCGACGCATGGAAGAGGGGTTCACTACGGGATCTCCTGAAGTCGTGATGAAGAGTGACCATCCGAAGTTAGGTAGGTCAGGTGTCACGACACGTCGGGCCGGGTGAACGGAGGGTGAACGTCGTCCCACCTGCAAGGTGACAGGCAGGCAAGCGTGAGGCGTACGTCACGTTAACGAGCCCGAGCTCACGCGATGGAGTGCCGCTCCGTCGCGACGACCTTTCCCTTGCGGTGGTGGACCACCAGCATCCCGCCCGGGTCCAGCCTGGCGTCGGGCAGGCCGAGGGCGTCGAAGACCGTCGGCAGCACCGGCCGGTGCGTGCAGACCACCACGCCCTCCTTGTGCTCGCGCAGCTCCTCGACGATCTCCAGGACCGACTCGACCGTGGCGCCCTCCTCGCTGAGGCCGTCGTACTCGACGAGCTTGCGCGCGGACACGTCGGCGTACGGCTGCAGGGTCGCGAGGCAGCGCAGGCTGCTCGAGCTGGCCAGCAGGGTCACGTCGTACGCCGCGAGCAGCGGCACCGCGCGCTGCGCCTGCAGGGTGCCGGCCTTGAGCAACGGCCGCTCCCTGTCGTCGCGGCGCCAGGCGCTCCGGCTGCGGGCCGTGCCGTGGCGCAGCACCACGAACGCGTGGGTCTTCTTCCGCAGCGGGACCGACTCGCGCAGCGTCTCGCGGTCATAGGGGTAGGTCAGCAGGGCCATCGCGTCGTCGTGGGAGACCCAGGCGACGTCGTCGATCTCGGCGTTGGGGCGGTACGCCGAGACGTCGTCGTCACCGACCGCCCGCCCCATCCAGTAGTGGACCGCCTTCATCCGATTGCCGGCGGCGTAGCGCTGGCTGCGCAGGGGCGGGCCGAGGCGGATGTCCACGCCGGTCTCCTCGGCCACCTCGCGTACGGCGGCCGCGGTGATGTGCTCACCCCGGTCGAGCTTGCCCTTGGGGAAGGACCAGTCGTCATAGCGGGGCCGGTGCACGAGCAGCACCTGACCGCCACGGCGGGTCACGACCGCACCGGCGGCCTGGACATCGGCGAGCGACCTCTTCACAGGGACGGTCCCGGACATGGCGCTAGTGTCACACCACCTCGACCCGATGCAAGGAGCGACCCGTGACCCGACCCCGGATCTGGCTCACCGGTCTGGTCGTCGTACTCCTCGTCGCAGTCGGTTTCGCGGGGATCCGGTTCTGGCGCAACGCGCATCGCTCAGACTTCGCGAAGGCGACTGCGCTGCTCCCGGCGGACACATTGCGGGCCTCCTGGACCGACTGGGCGGGGGTCCGTGCGGAGCTCGGCCAGAGCGGACTGGCCGCGAGCAATCCCGACGGTGACGCGATCCGAGCCTTCATCGAGAAGGCGTTCGGCAGCGACCTGTCGGCCGCGTCCACCATCGACGAGTCGGCGGTCGCGCTCGCCTTCGACTACGGCTTCTCCCCCGTCAACGCCGAGTGGGAGATGTTCGGTCAGTCTCGCGACGGCGCGGTGATGCTGCTCAAGCTGCCCGACTCGGTCGACCTCGGGCCGATCGAGAACAACCTGCGCACGCTGGGTTACCTCGGTCCCGACGAGTCGGACCAGATCTGGTCGGGTGGCCCCGACGTGATCGCCGCGATCGACCCGTCGATCTCGCCCGAGCTGGGCTACGTCCGCGTGCTCGAGGACCAGCACCTGATCGTGACGTCCGACGAGCCGGACTACCTCGCTCACGCGGTCGCCGCGATCTCGGGCGACGGGCTCGACGCGCCCCTGGTCGACGAGGTGGAGGCACCGCTGTCGGCCACGCTCTTCGCCGGTGACTTCGCCTGCGAGGACCTCGCCATGTCGCAGGCCGACCCGGCTGAACAGTCGACCGCGACCAACCTGATCGAGGACGCGGGAGGCATCAACCCGCTCACGGGCCTGGTCGTGGCGGCGTACGCCGACCGCCGACTGAGGGTCGCCATGTCGTTCGAGAACGACGAACAGGCCCAGGCGAACGCGACCTCGCGGGTGGCGCTCGCCTCCGGACCCGCGCCGGGGCAGGGCGAGGACTTCCCCGACCTCTTCTCGGTGACCTCCGCCTCACGTGACGGGTCGGCGGTGCTTCTCGACCTGCACGCGACCGAGGGGTCCTACGCGCTGACCAACCTGATCAGCGGTCCCGTTCTGTTCGAGAGTTGTTGATCCAGCATACCCCCCTGGGGTAAGCGGGCTATTCAGTGGCGGCGTCGAGCCCCAGGATCCGGTCGATCTCGTCCTGGGACAGCGGCCCGTCGGCCTCGCTGGCCGCGATGATCAGGTTGGTCGTCATCTCGACCTCGGTCAGCAGGTCGCTGTCCTCGAGGGAGATGTCGAACTGGTCGTGCACGTCGCCTCCTGGAGCTGCTGCTCGGTCCCTTCAAGAATCGCACACAAATGGGAAAGACCCCGACCTGTCTGGTCGGGGTCTTCCTGGTTTCGAGAGGATCGCAGTGCGATCTGCTCAACCAGCGATCTAGGACAGGTGCGTCCTGGGATCAGACGGGGCGAACGTTCTCGGCCTGGGGACCCTTGGGGCCCTGGGTGACGTCGAACTCGACCTTCTGGTTCTCGTCCAGCGACTTGTAGCCGTTGGTCTGGATGGCGCTGTAGTGAACGAACACGTCGTCACCGCCATCTTCCTGCGCGATGAAGCCGAAACCCTTCTCGGCGTTGAACCACTTCACGGTGCCCTGAGCCATTGCTCTGCTACTCCTTGTTGAGGCGAGAGGCCGTCAAGTCAACGGCCCCGCAACGCGATGCGGTGACACGTCGCTCCGACCTGTGGTTGGGCACCACGAGAAGAAACGCCGTTGGATCACAAACTCCGCGGGCGTCAGACCTGCTGGAACTTGCACCTGTTGCAGGACTGACACTACCAAGTTCGCGTCTTTTGCCAACCATTCGGAGGGGCCGAATGCTGCGAACCTGATGAAGAGTGTGTTACGCGTGGGGAAACCGGTCTTCAGCGCGCGTTCAGTTCGAGCGTGCCACTGTGGGCAGATGCGCATCCTCGTCGTCGAGGACGACAAGCACGTCGCGGCCGCCGTCAAGCGCGGTCTCGAGGCGGAGGGGTACGCCGTCGACGTGTCGCTGGACGGCACCGACGGCCTCTGGCGCGCCACCGAGACGTCGTACGACGTGATCGTCCTGGACTGCATGCTGCCGGGGCTCAGCGGCGAGGAGCTCTGCTCCACCCTGCGCGACCGCGGCGACTGGACGCCCATCCTGATGCTGACCGCCAAGAGCGGCGCCGACGAGGAGGCGAGGGCGCTCGACGCCGGTGCCGACGACTTCCTGTCCAAGCCCTTCTCGTACGTCGTGCTCGTCGCGCGCCTGCGGGCGCTGCTGCGCCGGGGAAGCCCGGAGCGGCCGCCCCTGCTCGAGGCCGGTGACCTGAAACTGGATCCGGCCACCCATCGAGCCTGGCGCGGGTCCGTCCCGGTCGAGCTGACTCCCCGGCAGTTCTCGTTGCTGGAGTTCTTCCTGCGGCGCAAGGGAGAAGTGTTGTCGAAGGCGGTGATCCTCGAGCACGTCTGGGACTTCTCCTTCGACGGCGACCCGAACATCGTGGAGGTCTACCTGCGCCAGCTCCGGCTGCGGGTCGACGTGCCGTTCGGGCGGACCAGCCTGCAGACGGTGCGGCTGGTCGGCTATCGACTGGACCCCGATGGCTAAGCCCAGATCTGAGGCGCGCTTCGCCCCGACGGTGCGCGTGCGCACCACGATCGTGGCCGCCCTCTTCGCGGGGTTGACCCTGACGATCGGGTCGCTCGCGCTCGTGCGGATCCTCGACCACTCGTTGGTCCGCAACGGCGACGGCCTCGCGCGGGCCCGCACCCTCGACCTGGTCGACCTGGCCCAGCGCGGCGCACTCCCGGCGACGTTGACCAACGTCGGCGAGAACGACTTCGCGCAGGTCGTGTCCGCCGACGGCCGGGTGCTGGCCGCCTCTCCCAACATCACGGGCTCGACGGCGTTCCTCACCGTGCATCCGGCGCCCGACGAGGGCGCCGTCCTGGCCGAGGAGGTGCACGGGCGCGATGACAACGAGGCCGAGACCTATCGCGTGTGGTTCCGCAGCGCGGACGGTCCGGCAGGCCTGGTCACGGCGTACGTCGGCACCAGCCTGGAGTCGGTGCCCGAGGCCTCGCTCGTGCTGCGCGGCGGCTTGCTGGTGGGCGTGCCCCTGGCGGTGGCGCTGATCGGCTGGTGCTCGTGGCTGCTCACCGGTCGGGCGCTGCGCCCGGTCGAGGCGATCCGGGCCGAAGTGGCCGGCATCTCCGAGCAGGCGCTGGACCGGCGCGTGCCGGTCCCGGCGGCCGACGACGAGGTACGACGCCTGGCGGTCACCATGAACCAGATGCTCGACCGGCTCGACGACGGCCATCGCCGGCAGCGCGACTTCGTCGCCGACGCCTCGCACGAGCTGCAGAGTCCGCTGGCGGCGATCCGCGCGCAGCTCGAGGTGACGATGGCGCACCCGGATCGGACCGACTGGCAGACCCTGGTCACGGATCTCCTGTCCGACACCGACCAGATGGAGCGGCTGGTGCGCGACCTGCTCTTCCTCGCGCGTGACGGCGTCGCCCCCGCCGCGCCGGCCCGGCAGTGGCTCGACCTCGACGACCTGGTCCTCGAGGAGTGCGCCCGGGCCCGCTCGTCGACCGGCCTGGTGATCGACAGCCGGGAGGTCTCGGCCGCACCCGTGCGCGGTGACGCCGACGAGCTGCGCCGCATGATCCGCAACCTGCTCGACAACGCGGTGCGCCACGCCCGGGCCCGGATCGTGGTCTCGCTCGCGCAGGCCGACGGACTCACCCGGCTCGACGTCGTGGACGACGGACCCGGCGTACCCCTGGCGGAGCGGGAGCGCATCTTCGACCGCTTCCAGCGCGGCGACACCGCTCGCACCCAGGGCGAGGGCACCGGGCTCGGGCTGGCGATCGCACTCAGCGTGGCGAGGAGGCACGGCGGGACGCTCGAGGTGGTCGACAGTCCGTCCGGCGCCCACTTCGCCATGACGTTGCCCGGCTGATCAGCGGAGCCGTCGCCGCCGCACGCCGGCCAGCGCGAGCAGGGCCGCCACGACGGCCGGAACGCCCAGCACGGTGGGCAGGACGCCGGCTGCGTCGAGCCGGCGCTGCGCCGTCGAGGTGAGGCGCAGGCCCGGGCTGACGTCGACGTACGCCGTGCCGGTGGCGCTCGTGACGGCGACGTAGAGCACGAACTCGCCCTCGTTGACGACCTGGACGTCCCACCGGACCTCCGTCGTGGAGTGGGCCGGCACGGCGGGCAGGAAGGCGGTGCGGTGCGCCGACCAGTCCTCGGGGTCGACGTAGACCTGGGGCAGCGTGCTCAGCACGTTGAGGTGCGCGATCAGTCCGGAGAGCTCCTGATCCGTGTCGTTGTGGACGGTGCTGGTGAAGGTGAACCTCTCGCCCACAGCCGTCGTCAGACGACTCTGGTCCAGCGTGATCGAGACAGGTCCGGCGGCCTGGGCGGGCGCGATCAGCAGGAGCCCGACCAGGGCCAGCGCCATCGAGAGCCTGCGGATCATGCTCGGCCGCCTCCGTCGAGACGCAGCCGGCCCGCGAGCGCCACGACCGCCGCCCACACCGCCACCGTCGCGAGGGCAGGTGCGATCAGCCAGCTGTCCTGATCGCCCAGGGCCTGGCCGCCGACGACCACATTGCTGAGCACCTGGAGCCCCGCCGTGAACGGGTCGACGTGCGTGAGCGCGTCCCCCAGCCAGCCGAACTGCGTCGACGTCGGCATCTGCGTGGGGGCATAGAGCGCGAGCAGCACGAACAGCGAGACCGACAGGCTCAGCCGGTTGCTGGCGGCCAGCATGCTCACGAGGACTCCGAGCCCGGCGAGGAACGCCGCGAGCAGGCTCCCGACGACCAGCCCGGCGACCAGGGCTGACCAGGCCACGCCGACCGCGCTGCCGAGAGCATGGACGTAGAGCCCGGTCGCGACGAAGCAGGCCACCCAGAGCGACAGGGCCGAGAGCGCCTTACCGACCACGATCGCCCGGCGGGACACCGGCGCGAGCAAGAGGCTCTCGAGCGTGCCGCGCTCGCGCTCGCCGCTGATCGCGTCGGCCGCCGTGAGCAGCACCAGCAGCCCGCCGACGGCCACGGCGACCTGCAGGGTGAGGTTCACCGATTCGCGCTGCTCCAGGAAGTTCAGGGCCTGGTTGGTGGCCACCAGATACGTGGTCACGCCGAGCAGGACGGTGAAGGCGAGCAGCAGGACCAGGCCGCGACCGGCGAGCCAGAGGTCCTTGAGCTCTCGCGCCGCAATCGGGACCAGAGCCGTCATCGCGGATCCTCGGTCACGGAGAGGAAGGCGGTCCGCAGCCGGCCGTCGTCGGCCGCGGCGTCCGCGGTGACCTGGTCGACGGTGCCCTCGGCGACGACCTTGCCGTGGTGCAGGATCACCACGCGGTCGCAGACGCGTTCCACCTCGTCGAGCTGGTGGGTGCTGAGGACGACGGTCGCTCCGCGGTGTCGGGCGATCCTGCTGATCAGGTCCAGGAGCTGGTCCTGTCCGGCCGGGTCGAGCCCGAGCGTCGGCTCGTCGAGGATGACCACGCGCGGGTCGTTGACCAGCGCTCGGGCGATGCCCAGGCGCTGCCGCATCCCCCGGCTGTACGACGAGATCGCGGAGCCGCCGCGGTCGGCCAGACCGACCTCGCCGAGCAGCGCCCGTGCGGTGTCGGCCGCCTGTCGGCGGGGCTGTCCGAACAGCCGGGCGTGGAAGGTCAGCCACTCGCGGCCGGTCTGGCTCGGCGGATAGCCCGCGCTCTCGGGCAGCACGCCCACGACGCCGCGGACCCGGGCCGGCTGGTGGTCGGGCACGCCGGCGACCGTGAACGACCCGCTGTCCGCGGCCAGGATCGTGGACAGGATGCGGATCATCGTGGTCTTGCCGGCGCCGTTGGGACCCAGGAAGCCGAGCACCGAGCCGGTAGGCACCGCGAGATCGACGCCGTCGAGCGCGACACGGCCGTCGTACGACTTCGTCAGGCCGTTGGTCTCGATCGCGAACCCGGTCATCGGTGCACGTGACCCACCGAGACCAGCCGGTCGCCCTCGACCGGTCCGCGGACCGACTGCTCCAGCACCAGGCCGAGGTCACGGACGTAGAACTTGTGGTCCACCACATCGGGCTCGAGGGGCGTCCACTCGCGCGTCACGAGGGCGGAGCCGGACCACAGCAACGGAACCGTCACGGACCCGGAGGTGTCGATGACCCGGAACATGTCCTCGGCGTGCCCGGGGTAGAACTCCTGCTGCCGGGTTTGCCCGACCTGCGGGTGAACGGTCATGAAGATGCCTGCACGTGCCCCGTCGCGGCCGGCGAGCCAGCTGCCCTCGCGGCTGACGACGTTGCCCTGCTCGTCGAGCTCGGCAGTGCGCTCTCCGAAGTACCAGACGTCCCCGTTGCGGTTCTGCGCGTACCAGTCGATCGTGCGCTCCTCCAGCACGCCGTCGAGGAACAGCCGGTCCCAGACCGCGCGGCACACGACGCCCTGGATGGTGCGGGTCCGGTGGAGTACGACGACCACGTCGCGCGAGGGCGACCCGTCCTTGGTGCCGTGGAAGACCGTCCGGGTGCCGGGCTTCAGCGGGAACCAGGGGTTCGTGACCATCCCCCGGGTGAAGTCGGCCGGATCGGGGGCCGTGGCCGCGCGGCTCGGAGCCGCGACGTCGTACGCCGTGGAGCTCGGGGTCGCGACGCCACCGAGGGCGAGAACCGCGAGAAGTGGAACGGTGAGGGCGGCACGGACGGACATGGCTTCCTCCTGGATCTCGGTGATCCTCGGGACGCTACGCGCGCAACGCTGAAGCCCTGCTGAACGCGTGATACCGGCCGGTTAGGCTGGGCGGCCGCAGCACGATGCGGGCCCTTAGCTCAATTGGCAGAGCTCCGGACTTTTAATCCGTTGGTTGTGGGTTCGAGTCCCACAGGGCCTACTCAGACCGTTTGGCGAGCCAGCCCAGCGCAGCGCCGTAGATGATGTGCCCGCCGACGGCCATGACGACGGTGATGGCGCTGAGCGGGAACAGCATCTCCTGGCCGTACGGCGAGACGATCAGGACGAACAGCAGACCGCTGCAGACGAACAGCCCGTACAGGATGCCGATTCGAACGCCGCGAAAGCCGAGCGCGAAGAAGGCGACGGCCATCCCTCCCCCGTTGCCGAGGTAGCGCCACAGGTAGCCGAACACCCAGGCGGGATCGAGGTGCAGGGCCACGCCGATGTGCGGGATCGGGTCACGCATCAGGCCGAGAGCGATGAAGGAGCCGCGGTAGGCGTCGTACAGCGCCGTGGCGACGATTCCCGCGCCGAGCGCCCACAGCGCTGTGGAGGTCCACGTCGGACGCCAGACGAGCACGGATGCGGCCAGCACCAAGGCCGGGATCAGCAGGTAGAGGGCGAGCTCCCGGAGGCCGGCCACCCCGAACGCAGCCGCCGCGATCAGCGTGACCGGCAGGAACCCGACCGGGATGAGGACGAGCCGGGGCGGAGCCTGCTCGCGATCGGTCAACCAGGGGAACGCCTGCACGAGGAGCCGCCGGAGTCGCCGGCCCGCGCTCGCGGCGGCCAGGTCGAGGTGGCGTGACGGCAGGGAGACGTTGATCGACATGGCGGGCTCCACTTCGGGACGGGTTGTCGATCAACAGGAGCGCCGGCCGGGCGCCTGAGTACGTCGTCACAGGATCGGTATGCCCTTGGGGCCGATTGGCCTCAAGGGCACCGCCACAGGGACGGAGGCCCCCCGGCACACACCGGAGGACCTCCTTCTGACGAGTCCTCCCGCCAGCTTTTCAGATGGTGCGCCCTGAAACGGGTGCGCAGAATCGTCCGATCGGTCAAACGTGGCGACCCGAAGGGGGGGTGGGTCGCCGCATCTGACCGATTGCTGGATCACCCTGGAGGTGGGGGCACCAGGGTGATCCGAAGCTGACGAGCCCTCCCCGTCAGATCATGGGTGACGCCTAGTGGTGGGCGTCGTGCCTCGGCTTCACGTGCTCCGGCTTCAGCTGCGCCTGCTTGCCGTGAGTCGTGTGGTCCTTGGCGTGCGCGGCGTCGAAGCCGGTCGCCACGCCCGGCGGGTGCGGGCGAGTGCCGCACGCCGTCGTGTCCTCGCCGCCCTGGCAGACGAGCCAGGTCTTGACGAGCTGTCCGTAGCTGACCTCGGCTGGCCCGTCACCGTCCTCGGTGGGCTCGGTCGGCTCAGTGGACTCAGCGGCGTCGGTGTCTCCGGGGTCGTCCGTCTCGTTCGTCTCGTCGGTCGCATCCGTCGAGTCGTCAGCATCCGGCGCCGGCTCGTCGACCGAGCTGACGTCGTCAGCGACGAGCTGGGTGGCCAGCGTCTGTCCGCCGCCGAGCACCAGGCCCAGCGCGAAGGCCGCTCCAACGATCACCTTCATCGAGGTCTCCTCCCCAGGATCCGACGTGGCAGTCATCGTGCGCCCCGGCCAGGGCGCGAAGCCATCATCCGATCGGCCATTTCAGCTCCCCGACCCGGCTCCCGTCCGGCTACCCGCCCGGGGCCACGCGACGAATTAGGCTGCCGCCGTGATCAAGTACCTCGGCTCGAAGCGCACGCTCGTGCCGGTGCTGGGGGAGATCGCGTCGGCCGTCGAGGCGCGGACCGCGGTCGACCTGTTCACCGGCACGACGCGGGTGGCCCAGGAGCTCAAGCGACGCGGGGTGCGCACGACGGCCACCGACCTGGCGACGTACAGCGCGGTGCTGGCCGACTGCTACATCGCCACCGACGCCGATCAGGTCGACCGAGATGAGCTCGACACCGAGCTCACGCGGCTCAACAACCTGCCCGGCGTGGACGGCTACGTGACCGAGACCTTCTGCCGCAACGCACGGTTCTTCCAGCCCCACAACGGGAAACGCATCGACGCCATCCGCAGCGCGATCGAAGCCGACCACCCCAACTCGCCGCTGCGGCCGATCCTGCTCACCAGCCTGCTGCTGGCTGCCGACCGCGTCGACTCCACCACCGGGCTGCAGATGGCCTACCTCAAGGAGTGGGCTCCGCGGGCCCATCGCGACCTGGTCCTGGTCGCGCCGGCGCTCCTGCCCGGCCCCGGGCAGACCGTCCACGGCGACGCGCTCGACACGGTCGGGTTGCTCGATCCGGTCGACCTGGTCTACATCGACCCGCCGTACAACCAGCACCGCTACTTCACGAACTACCACGTCTGGGAGACCCTGGTGCGCTGGGACCAGCCCGAGCACTACGGCGTGGCCTGCAAGCGGATCGACAGTCGTGACGAGGAGACCCGCAGCGCCTTCAACAGCAAGCGCACCATGCGCGATGCGCTCGCGCGGGTGCTCACCGAAGCCAGGGCCGAGGTCCTCGTCGTGTCCTACAACGACGAGTCCTGGGTGACCGCCGACGACATCCGGACGATTCTGCTCGACGCCGGTCACGAGGCAGTCGGGCTGCTGGAGTTCGACCGCAAGCGCTACGTCGGGGCCCAGATCGGGATCTTCAACGGCAGCGGAGCCAGGGTCGGCACCGTGGCGCGGCTGCGCAACACCGAGTACGTCTTCGTGGCTGGTTCGGGCGACCACGTCGCCGCAGCACTCGCAGCCGCGAGCTGACCGCGTGGGAGGGAGCAACGGCGCCCTGCCCACACAGGGACACCGTTGCCTCAACCCGCTCCGCACACCACCCCACGCGATGCGTCCCCTCGGCACGTTCCCTGCAGTGTTCCCCCGCGACGACGGTCTAGTCGTCGCCCGATCGGCCATTTGTCGGCTGATCCGGACGGGCCATTGCCCCACCGACGGTCGCCACCGCGATGGCCGTGGTGACCGGAACAGCCAGCACCAGCCCCAGCGCCGAGGCCAGCGTGCGCACGATCTCCTCGGCGATCGCCTCGTCGGAGATCAGGTCCAGCAGCGGTCGCTGGTAGAGCGAGAGCAGCATCAGCAGCGCCAGGGACGTGCCGGCGTACGCGAAGACGATCGTGTAGATGGTCGAGGCGATGTGGTCGCGGCCGATCCGCATCGCGGAGGTGAAGAGCCGGCGCCGGGAGAGCTCGGGCGCGGCCGCCTGCAGCTCCCAGACCGCGGAAGCCTGGGTGATCGTGACGTCGTTGAGCACGCCGAGACCCGCGATGATGATCGCGCAGGACATCAGCCCGCGGAAGTTCACGAGCGGCGCCCAGGTCGTGAGGAAGTCGCCGCTCTCGTCGCCGACGCCGGCCAGGCGCATCGCGTGCACCGCCCACAGCCCGATCAGCGCCATCATCGCGACCCCGGCGAGCGTGCCGGCAAGCGCGGCGCTCGTGCGCAGCGACGGCCCGTGAGCCAGATAGAGGACGACGAACATGATCGCCGCCGCGCCGACCAGGGCCACGGCGGTGCCCGACTCCCCGGTCAGCAGCGCCGGGAGAATGAACAGCCACACGACCACGCCCGCGACCCCGAGTCCGACCACCGCCAGGAGTCCGCGGAGCCGGGCGACGGCGGCGACCACCAGCACGAAGGCCCCCAGCATCAACCCCATCGGGAGGTCGCGGTCGACGCCGAAGAACTGGTACGACGCCTCCGCGCCATCCTGTGCCGGCGTCTTCATCAGGTCGAGACGGTCGCCGGCGGCGAGCCCCGAGGAGAGGACGTACGGCGGCACGGAGACAGACGCGACCGGCCCGCCGTCGACCTGCACCTTGAGTCGGTTGCAGTCCTGGTCGGCGGGGCCGGCGACGGTGGGACAGGGCTTGCCGACCGACTCGATCGTGCCCTTCACCGCCACCTCTCCCTTGGCGAAGAAGTCGACCGGCGCCGGTGCCTTGGCCGGGTCGGGCCAGAGCACGAAGAGCCCGACGACCGTGGCGACGGCCAGGGCCGCGAGCACCGCGAGCAACACCGCGCGGGGACCCCGCCTGACGGGAAGGTCCGGCGCGTCCCCGTGGGAGTGCGAGTGCCCGTGGCCGTGACCGGCGGGCGCACGGTGTGCGTGCGCGCCGCCCATCACTGGCTACGCGATGTGGACGCCACGGGTGTGGGTGTCGGTGAGTTGGGCTTCACGGGCTGCCTGCTCCTCGAGCTGGGCACGGACGGCGTTCCACTCGTGCGGCGAGGAGGCCAGGGCCGCGGCCCCGCCCTCGATCCGCTGCATGGCCCGGCGCGCATAGATCTGCTGCTCGGTCGCCACGCGCTCCTGGCGCCCGCGACCCACGAAGCTGACGAACCAGTGCCCCAGAGCCGTGATCCGGTTCTTGAAGCCGGTGAGGTAGACCAGGTGCAACGCCAGCCACATCAGCCAGGCGATGAACCCGCTGATCCGGATGTTGCGAATGAGCACCACCGCGCTGAACCGGGAGATCGTGGCCATCGAGCCCTTGTCGAAGTACTTGAACGGGCCCTGCGGCGGCTTGTGCCGGAGCCGGTTCCGGATCTCCTTGGCGGCGTACTTCGCGCCCTGGATCGCCACCTGGGCGACACCCGGCAGGTTGTCGAGCGCCATCATGTCGCCGACCACGAAGACCTCGGGGTGACCCGGCAGCGTCAGGTCAGGGTTGACGCCGATCCGGCCGGCCCGGTCGAGGGGGGCGCCGGTCTGCTCCGACAGGGTCTTGCTCAGTGGATTCGCCTGGACCCCGGCTGCCCACACCTTGCACGCGCTGTCGATGCGCTTGGTGGTGCCGTCCTTGAACTGCACGGTCAGGCCGCGCTCGTCGAGCTCGGTGACCATCGCGCCGAGGATCACCTCGACGCCGTGGCTCTCCAGCGAGCGCTTGGTGACCTCGCCCAGCTTGGCGCCGAACGGCGGGAGCACCTGCGGTGCCGCGTCGAGCAGGATCACCCGCGCGGAGCGGGTGTTGATCCGGCGGAAGTCGCGCTTCAGGGTGCGGTGGGCGAGCTCGGCGATCTGGCCGGCCATCTCGACCCCGGTCGGCCCGGCCCCGACCACGACGAAGGTGAGGAACCGGTCGATCTCCTCGTCGGTCTCGGCCAGCTCGGCCAGCTCGAAGGCACCGAAGATCCGGCCGCGCAGCTCGAGGGCGTCGTCGATGCTCTTCATGCCCGGCGCGAACTCCGCGAAGTGGTCGTTACCGAAGTAGGACTGGCCGGCGCCGGCAGCGACGATCAGCGAGTCGTACGACGTGTAGGTCACCCGGCCCGAGATGTCGGAGGTGATCAGCCTGTTCTGGAGGTCGATCTCGGTGACCCTGCCGAGGATGACCCGGGCGTTCTTCTGGTCGGCCAGGATCTCGCGCGTGGGCGGGGCGATCTCGCCCTGGCTCAGGATGCCCGTGGCCACCTGGTAGAGCAGCGGCTGGAAGAGATGGTGGGTGGTCTTGCCGATCAGGGTGACGTCGACGTCGGCCCGCTTGAGAGCCTTGGTCCCGAACAGTCCGCCGAATCCAGAGCCGATGACGACGACCTGGTGACGCTTGCCTGCGGCTTCGTTGGCTGCCATCGCTGCCTTTCCAATCCCACGGGAGGCCCCGGCTTTGCCGGGGTCGTCCTCATTGTGGTGAAAGGCCGCGCAGTTCGCACATCCCAAGCGCTCGAATTCCGGCAAATGGGCGAACTTGTGAACGGATTCACACAGTCCGTCAGCCCATCATGCCGTGGAACAGGCCGCCCCAGTTTCCCTCGAAGGGCCCGGTGACATAGGCGCGGGTGCCGTCGCTCGCCCACGGCTCCACGGTGGCCCGGGTCAGATGGGCGTCGCCCTCGTCGCTGATGATCTTGCCGCAGGCGAAGTCGACGACGTCACCACCGACCGTGACCCACTGGCCCTCAGGCGAGCGCTTGCACGCGGCGAGTTCGTCGCCTCCCCGGGCCGCGGCGACCTGCTCGTAGTAGGCGGCGACCGCTCCGGGGTCGCTGACCCGGCTGGACCAGATCAGCGTCGTGGTGAGGTCGGCGGCCACGTCGTACAGGCAGACCGGGAGCGTCGCCTCGGCTGACGAGACGATGGGAGACGGCGGGCCGTCGAGGTGGGTGAAGCAGCCGTTGCCGTCGACGTCGACCGCCTCGGCCGTCGCCAGGATCTGCGCGCCGAGGGCAGGGTCCTTGGTCGCCACGGTGATGGTCACGCCGGCCACGTCCCGGGTGACCCGGGTGTAGCCGCCGCCCAGCTCCACGGTTCCCTCTGCGACCGGCGCCCCGAACCACATCGAGTCCGCGACCGGCTCTCCCGCCGTGTTGTCCGGATCGAACCCCTCACACACATCGCTGCCGAACACCGGCCGTCCGACGATGGCGACCTGGGCTCCGTCCGTGCACCACAGGGGTTCGGTGCTGCCGTCGAGCGCAGGCATCGGGCCATATCCCTCGGCCCAGTCGGGCGGCACGAAGACCTGCACGCCGCCATAGGACTCGGCGCGCCAGTCGGCCGGCACCGGGCCGTCGGCGGCGAAGGGACCCGGGGACCCGTCGCCGCCGCTCAGCGCCTGCCAGGTGAGCGTCCCGCCGGTCGCGAGGACCACGGCCGCGGCGACGGCGAGCCATCGCCCCCGGCGGCTCGACCGTGGTGGGGTCAATGCCCCGAGCCGGCCGTCGATCCGGTCGGCGCGCGCGGCCAGTCCTTCGCGCATGATCTGCCCGAGCTGCTCGTCGTCGTACTCGCTCATGACCAGTCCTCCTGCTGCTGGAGCGCGACTCGCAGGGCTGCGAGTCCGCGGTGGACATGGGAGCGCGCGGTCGCCTCCGAGATGTCCAGGATGGCGGCGATCTCGGGGTAGTCGAGGTCCTCGTAGAACCGGAGCACCACTGCGGCTCGCTGCCGGGACGGCAGTGCCGAGCAGACTCGCCACACGGCGTCGTTGCGGCTCAAGCCCTCGGTCGGGTCACGCTCGTCACGGCGTACGAGGGCCACGGGCGACTCGCGCCGACCGAGCTTGCGCCACGCCGAGATGTGGGCGTTGACCACGGCTCGTCGTACGTACTGATCGACGTCGTTGGCCTCTCGCACCCGCGCCCAGCGCTCCCACACCCGAGCGAGCGCGGTCTGCACCGCTTCCTCGGCCGCGTGCTCGCTGCCGGTCACCAGATAGGCGAAGCGGAGCAACGCAGGCCCCCGCGCGGCCACCCACTCGTCGAACTCCGGCGCCTGCACCATCACATCCACGCACAACACACGCGGCCGTGTCCCGGTCTGTGGCAGCGACAAGGGACGTCTTTTGTGCCATTTTTCTGTGCAGGGGGTTGGCATCGGCAAGCACCGGTGAAAACGAGCACCATCTGGGGAAGTTGTTGTCCGTGAGCAAAGGAAGCTTGTCGCTCAGTGCGAGCCCGCGTTCGGTCGCGGATGCCCGCCGCTGGGTCGTCGACGCCTGCCACGAGCTCGACCGCCAGGAGCTCGCCGAGAGCGCCGAGCTGGCGGTCTCGGAGCTGGTCACCAATGCGCTGCTGCACGCCGAGCCCCCGATCAGCGTGCGGCTCGGCGGCACCCAGGAATTCCCGCGCTTCGAGGTGCGCGACGGCTCGGTCAAGCCCCCGATGCCGGCCCTGCAGCTCGGTGACGACGACGTGCTGACGACCACCGGCCGCGGCCTCGGCCTGGTCGCGATGTGCTCCTCGGCGTGGGGAGCCCGGATCCAGGTCGACGGCAAGGTCGTCTGGTTCGTGCCGGTCGCCGAGCCTCGCACCGACGCCAGCCCGCACAGCGCCGTCATCGAGTACGACGTCGAGCCGCAGCGTCGCGTCGAGCCGATCATCGACCCGGTGCACGTGACCCTGCTCGGGGTCCCCCGCAAGCTCTACCTGGACTTCCGGCACCGCTACCGCGAGATCCGGCGCGAGCTGCGGCTCCTGGCCCTGGCCTCGGAGGAGAGCTATCCGATCGCGCGCAGCCTCTCGGAGCTGTTCCTGATCTTCGACCAGCACTTCCGGCTCGGCGCCGGCGGCGACCAGCTCGCCGAGTTCGTGGTCTCCGATCACGACACCGCCGACCTCGACTTCATCGTCGACCGCGAATCGATCGCCTCGATCGCCCAGATGATCGACGTGCTCGAGCTGACCGAGACCTTCGCGCGTTCCGAGCGCATGCTCACGGCCCCGGCCACCCCCGAGCAGACCGCGTTCCGGCGCTGGTACCTCGGCGAGTTCGTGAGCCAGGGCCGCAGCAAGCCACCGGCGCGCTGGGTGGATGCGTGATCCGCAACGTCGCGGTCGTCGCTGTCGGCGGCGCGCTGGGCGCGGTCGTGCGCTGGGCCCTGGGCGAGTGGTTCCCGGACGGCTCGGGCTTCCCGTGGACCACCTTCGCCATCAACGTGGTCGGGTCGTTCCTGCTGGCCCTGCTGCCCGCACTGGGCGCCGTACTCCGTCATGAGCGGTGGCCGCTCTTCCTCGGCACCGGCGTGCTCGGTGGCTTCACCACGCTCTCGACGTACGCCGTGCAGGGTCGCGGCCTGCTGGCCGACGGATCGCCCTGGCTCGCGTTCGGCTATCTCGCCGGCACCCTGGTGGCGTGCCTGGGAGCCGTGCTGCTGGCCCAGCAGTTCGTCAGCATCGAGGCCCAGCGGGAGTTCGAAGCCGACGAGGGCGACGAGTGAGCGCGCTGCTCGTCGCGCTCGGCGCCGCCCTCGGAGCGCCGTTGCGCTATCTGCTCGGGCACTTCCTCGACCGCGAGCTGCCGTGGGGGACGCTGGCGGCCAACCTGGTCGCGTCGTTCCTGGTCGGGCTGTTCTCCGCGCTGTCGCTGACCGGCCACCAGTTCGCGCTGCTCGGCACCGGCTTCTGCGGAGGCCTGTCGACGTACTCCGCCTTCGCGGTCAAGGCCGAGGAGCACCGCAATTGGGGGTACGTGGCTCTCACCGTGCTCGGAGCGCTGGGCCTGGCTGCCCTCGGCTTCGCGCTCGGAACCGCAGGTTGAGGAGCCGAGGAACGAGGCGTCTCGAAACCCACGGTCAGTCGTAACCCAGCTCGTGGAGTCGCTCGTCGTCGATGCCGAAGTGGTGGGCGACCTCGTGCACCACGGTGATCCGCACCTCGTCGACCAGCTCCGCCTCTGACTCGCACATCTCCATCAGCGGATTGCGGAAGATGAAGATCCGGTCGGGCAGCTCCATCGCGTAGGAGCCGTCGCGTTCGGTGAGCGCCACTCCGTCGTACAGACCGAGCAGATCGGGGTCGTCGTCCGGCGGCTCGTCCTCGACCAGCACCACGACGTTGGTGACGCGCAGCGCGAGCTCCTCGGGGATGCCGTCGAGGGCCTGGTCGACCAACTCCTCGAACCGCTCACGACTGACCTCGACTGGCATGTCGCCATGAAAGCAGAATCGCCCGGATCTGATCGATCCGGGCGATTCGTTGGCGACCCCGACGGGACTCGAACCCGCGGCCTCCGCCGTGACAGGGCGGCGCGCTAACCAACTGCGCTACGGGGCCAGGTTTTGTGAAGCGGGTGGAACTCTAACCCATCTCCCACTTCGCCACCGAATCGGGAGGACCCCCTTCGATGAGCGCACCCCCAACGGGATTCGAACCCGTGCTACCGCCGTGAAAGGGCGACGTCCTAGGCCACTAGACGATGGGGGCCTGCTGCTCGATCACCCGCGAGGGCGGCCGGACAACCTGCACAGCATAGGGGCAGCGGTTCGGGCGTCCCAAATCAGATCAGGGGTCCCGTTTTCGTTGGCGCGGTTCGGTTCCGGTATGGTTTCCCGGTCTTGGCCGGGTAGCTCAGTTGGTACGAGCGACCGACTGAAAATCGGTAGGTCGGCGGTTCGACCCCGCCCCCGGCCACCAGGACATGAAGAACCGCAGGTGCAGCCTCGCTGCCCTGCGGTTCTTGCATTTCAGGCTCGGCCTACTCCTCGGGCAGCGGCACCGAGTGGACCAACGCCACCTTCCAGTCGCCGCCTTCGCGGCGCAGCACCATCGTGGTCGGTGCTGACACGTGCCGCCGCTCACCGGCCACGGTGTAGTCCTGCTCGAGCCAGAACGTTGCGATCCCGGTGTCGCCGTTCGTGTTCTCCGTCAGGTCGACGATCTCGCTGCGGACGTCGCTGACCTGGCCCTGGAGGCTGCGGAAGTAGTCCACGATCGCGTCGCCACCGCGGACCCACCTTCGCGAGATCTCGTCAACGCCCTGGGCGTCGGCGGTCATCATCGCCGTCGCACTCTCGAGGTCCAGACTGTCGAAGGCGGCCATGATCCGGCGTACGGCGGGCTCGAGGCCGTCAGCCGTGACCGCCTCAGGATCGGGCATCAGGCCGAGCTGACGCATGATGCCAGCCTGGTCGTAGTAGCTCTCGCCCTGCAGGACCAGGCCGTCCGAGGCGAAGTGCAGGACCTCGCACCACGGCTGGTCGACCATCCGGCCGGTCGCCGCGATCGGGCCGAACTGGCCGTCATGGGTGCCGCGACCGTGGTAGGTCGCGACCGAGAAGTCGGGCCCGTCGAGGTACGTCGCGCTACCGATGTTCCCGTCGGAGAAGGCCGCCACCCAGCCTTTGAGGTAGTCGATGAACTCGCCGCCCGTCTTGATCGTCAGCCCCTGGGACAGGTCCTCGTACATGAAACCCGGGGCCAGGTGTGGCTCGATCTCGTCGATCCTCCGCGAGTTGAACAGGTCGTGCATGAGTCGGTGCGTATCGCTGTGAGCCATCGTCGAACTCCAGTTGATGAGGTCTCCCCCAGCGCCCTCGATCCTGCTCTTCGCTGAGTGCGGCGTCCATCCCCAAGCCGGGCGGTCCCGCCCCAGACCGATATTTCACCTGCTCGCCACAACTGCACTCTTCCGTTATGTGCTAACTCCCCGCTAACTTCCTCCGTGATGGCGGTCACATCCGTGGCCGGGGTGGGGAAGCTCGTCCATCGAAGGGCAATCTCGTGAAGAACAGGAACGCCATCGGCCTGCTCGCAGGCCTGCTGTCCGTCCTCTCTCTGGGTCTGGTCGTGGTCGTGACCGCCGCACCCGCCAGCGCCGACGCGCTCGGCTCGAGCGCCTACTACGACAACGCCAGCCACACGGCCGAGACCATCAACCGCTGCCACCGAAGCAGCGCGGCGGAGGTCTACATCGGCGGCGGGGTCAACGGCGTGAACCTGGCCTGCTCTGGCGCCAAGACCGGTTCGTTCACCGACAGCGACGGCAACTGGAAGCCCGGCCTGGACTTCTACAACAGCGGCAGCCAGCAGGGCCAGGCCCTGATGCTGCAGAACTTCGCCGCGACCCACAACGTCAAGATGGTCTCGGTCTCCATTGGCGGCAACAACTTCAACTTCGCCGGAATCGTCACCCAGTGCGTCTCCGACTTCCTGACCTCGCCGAGCTGGTGGCCCGACTACTGCAAGGACGACTCGGTCGTCACCAATGCGATGTCGTCGGGCAACATCGCCACTCAGCGGGCCAGCATCAAGAACGCCTTGCTCAACGTGCGCACCGCGATGCGCAACGCCGGGTACGCCGACGGGTCCTGGTCGCTGCTTCTCCAGAATTACGAGTCACCCCTGCCCAACGGCAGCGGCATCCGCTACAGCCAGTCCGGCTACAGCCGGCAGAGCACCGGCGGCTGCGGCTTCTGGAACGCCGACGCCGACTTCGCCAACGGCACCCTCCTGCCGACCATCAACAACGCCGTGTTCGGCGCCGCGAGCGACAGCGGCATGAGCAACATCAAGCTGCTCAACGTTTCGTCAGCGTTCAACGGGCGTCGACTCTGCGAGAACACCGTGGGCCTCTACGAGGAGAAGGGTCTGACCTCGTGGACCCAGGCGGGCGCCGTCGACCAGACCGAGTGGGTCAACCAGATCCGCACGGTGTCGACCTGCTGCTCGAGCAGTCCGTACTACATCCAGGAGTCCCTGCACCCCAACTACTGGGGCCAGCTGGCGTTGCGCTCGTGCGTACGTCAGGCCTTCAACGGCGGCGCCATCCGGGGTGGCACGTGCACCCGAAGCGCCAACGGCCTGCTCAACGGCGAGCCGCGCATGACGCTCAACTGATCCGTTGCCGCACCAACCCCTCACCTTGAAGGAGCACCAGTGAAGTTGCGTAACCCCGGCCTGCTCGCAGGCCTGTTGTCCGTCGCGTCGATGGGCCTGGTCGTCGTGGCCACCGCCGCGCCCGCCCAGGCCGACGGCCCCGGCGTCGGCACCCCGTGGGTGGTCACCGTCGGCGACTCCTACATCTCCGGTGAGGCCGGTCGCTGGGCCGGCAACTCCAACACGAGTGCGTCGTACGCCGACGCGCTGGGCGGCTCGGCGTACTTCGACAACGCGACGCACACCGCCGAGACGATCACCCGCTGCCACCGCAGCGCCTCGCAGGAGTCCTACATCGGCGGCGGCGTCAACGGCCTCAACCTCGCGTGCTCGGGTGCCAAGACCGCGACGTTCACCAACAGCGACGGCTACTTCAAGCCGGGCCTGGACTTCTACAACAGCGGTGGCAACCAGGGCCAGGCGCTGATGCTGCAGAACTTCGCGGCCACCCACAACGTGACGATGGTGGTCGTCTCGATCGGCGGCAACGACTTCAACTTCGCCGGCATCATCCAGCAGTGCGTGACCGACTTCCTCGGCTCGCCGTCGTGGTGGAAGGACTACTGCAACGACGACAGCTCGGTGACCAGCAACTTCACCAGCGGCAACGTGGCGGCGGTCCGCGCCAACATCAAGAACGCGATGCTCAACCTGCGCACCGCCATGCGGAACGCCGGGTACGCCGACAACGCGTGGACGCTGCTGGTCCAGAACTACCCGTCGCCGGTGCCCAACGGCAGCGGCTTCCGCTACTCCGAGTCGGGCTACACCCGCCAGAACACCGGTGGCTGCGGCTTCTGGAACAACGACGCCACCTGGGCGAACTCCACCGCGCTGCCGACCATCAACGGCGCGGTGACCGGCGCGGCCACCGACTCCGCGATGACCAACGTCAAGACGCTCAACCTGGCGTCGGCCTTCAACGGCCGCCGGCTGTGCGAGAACACCGTGGGCCTGCTCGAGGAGAAGGGCTTCACGTCGTGGACCCAGGCGGGTGCCGTCGACCAGACCGAGTGGATCAACCAGATCCGCACCGTCTCGACGGCCGGCTCCGACTACTACATCCAGGAGTCCCTGCACCCGAACTACTGGGCCCAGCTCGCGCTGCGCTCGTGCGTCCGGCAGGCCTGGAACGGCGGTCTGCCGAGAGGCGGCGCCTGCACGATCAGCGGCACCGGGCTGCTCAACGGCGAGCCCCGGATGGTGCTCAACTGAGTCGGGCTACTCAGGCCCGCTGAGGGCTCGACCGGCTCCGGCCCAGGGGGTCGGCATGGCGCACTGGTCTCATGACCCGCTATGCCGACCCCCTCGTCTGTCCTGACTGCCGCTACACCATCGAGTACGGCGTGCCGTCCTGCCCGCACTGCGAGCTGCCGCTGCGCGGCACCACCGCCCAGCTGCTGTTCTCGACCCTGCTGCGGGCCGACCAGCTGATCGACCAGCTGCGTGCCGCACCACGGCTGCAGCCCGCGATGGCCGGAGCTGCGCCGATCTCCCCGGTGCCCCCGCGGGGGTCCTCGCAGCCGACCGCGCCGCGGGCCAGCCGCCTGGAAGCCACGTCGATCCCGAAGATCCTGCTCGGGCTCGGCGCCCTGTGCCTGCTGGTCGCGGCGATGGTCTTCCTGGCCGTCGCCTGGTCGAGCCTCGGCATGGGTGGCCGGACCGCGGTCCTGCTGACGCTGACCACGCTCGCCGGTCTCGCGGTGACCTGGCTGGCCGGCCGGTCCCTGCGGGCCGGGGCCGAGGCTTTCGCGGTCGTGCTGCTGGGGCTGGTGGCCCTCGACGTCACCGGTGCCGAGAACGCCGGCTGGCTCGGCCAGCACGGCGACGCCGGGTTCGCGCTGATCCTCGGGGGCGTGGTGGCCGCGGCCGGCTTCGCCGTCGCGCGGCTGGGACTCGACTCGAAGGTCCGGCGCATCATCGGTGCCGAGGTCGTCACCGTCCTCGGGGCCGGGACCTGCGGCGCGGCACTGCTCGGCGTACTCCCGGATGCGGCCGGAGCGCTCACCGCGACCCTGGCCTCCGCGGCCGCGGCCGGACTCGCGCGGCGTACCCGCCTCACTGACCTCGCGAGCGGGCTCGGCCTGCTGGCCGGACTGTGGTGGCTCGGCCTGGTCGCGGTCGGCATCGACGAAGCGCTCGTCGCTCCGACCGCCGGCCAACTCTGGGGCGAGGTCCGGGTGTGGCCGCTCCTGGTCGCGGCCGCCATCGCAGTGCTGCCCGCGCTCGTCTCGTCCCTCACCGACACGCTCCGCGTCGCTGCCACCGCTGTCGCCACGCTGGTGGCGACCGGTGCCGCCGCGATCGTCGTCGTAGGCAACCCGCTCAACGAGGCCGCCGCCACCGCCGGGGTCGTCCTGGCGCTCACCACGCTCGCCGTGTGGAGACTGCCGGCGCCGTGGCAGCTGACCCCCGTGCCCACCCTGGCCCCGGCCGCCGTCGCCTCGATCTTCTTCATCGTCCTCGAAGCCGGAACTGCCGCCGGCCGGCTGGCGTTCGAGCCCTGGAGCGTCTCCTCGACCCACCACGTGCTCTCCGATGTCCTGCCGATCGCCGGGTGGCTGCTGCTGCCGCTGGTCTCCGCCCTGGTGGCCGCGCTGTGGGTCGGCGCCGACCTCGCCGGCGAGCACCTGCCCTGGCCGCGGATCCTCGCCGTGGTCGTGCCACTCACGCTCGCCGCGGCGCTCGCGTCGTACGACGTCCCGCTGTGGGCACCGTTCGCGGTCCTGGTGCTCGGCACACTGGTCGCCTTCGCCGTGGAGTTCTTCGGCGGTGCCACCGCCGCGATCGCGACCGCCGTCGTGGGTGTGACGGCGCTCGCAGCGGGCGCGCCCTCGACCTGGCTGACGCTGGCGGCCCTGACGGTGCTGACCTGCCTGGCCCTGGCCATCGACCTGCTCGAGGACGAGGCCCGCGCGCACACCCATGCCGCCCGGGTGCTGCTGCCGATCCTGCTCGGAGGCCTGGTCGGCACCATCGGCGAGCTCGCGGCCTGGGAGACCGACTGGCGGGCGATCGCGGTGCTGGCGACCGTGGGTCTGCTGGCGCTCTGGAGGTCCGGCCCGGTCCTCGAGGCCGGCGCCGCCCTGACCGGGCTGGTCACCGTGGCGTGGCAGGCTCCGGACCTGACCTGGCTGGCGGTCGACCTGACCGTCGCGGGCGCACTGGTGACGGCGAGCTCGTTGCTGCACGGTCGGCGTGACCTCGGCTGGGCCGGTGGCGCGCTGCTGATGGCCGCCACCTGGGCGCGGCTGGCCGACCTCGAGGTGACCACCGTTGAGGCCTACACGCTGCCGCTGGCGACCGCGCTGGTCCTCGTCGCGCTCTGGCGGATGTGGCGCACCAACCTGCCTTCCCTTCAGGCGCTCACGCCCGGCCTGGTTCTCGCGACCGTCCCGACGCTGCTGCAGGTCCTGGCAGCGCCGGTCAGCGACCGGGCCATCCTGCTCGGCGGCGGCTGCCTGGTCCTGGTGCTCGTGGGCGTGGGACTGCGCTGGGGCGGCCCGCTGGTCGTCGGCGCCGCCGTCGGCGGGCTCGAGGTGCTGCGCGAGGCGACCTACGCGTCGGTGCTGCCGCAGTGGGTGCTGATTGCCCTGGTCGGCGGCCTGCTCACGGTGATCGGCGTGACGTGGGAGCAGCGGCTGCGCGACCTGCGGCTGGCAGCGGGGTATGTGCGCGCGCTGCGCTGAACCTGAAACAGTGTGCGGGTGCTTCCCCGGTTCGAGATCGTCGCGCGGCGCCGGCCGATCGACCTGATCGCTCCGGGGATGCTCCGCGCCTGGCCCGGTCTCCCGCCGACCCAGGTCGACCTCGCCGCAGGCGCGCCGTACCTCAGTGTGGTGCTGGACCTCGACCATGCCGAGATCGCCGGCCGGCTGACGCTGGCCCTCGACGGGCTCGGCGTACCTCTGCTGGCGACGTACGACGGCGGCCGACGGCTGCTCGGCCTCGAAGTGGCGGGGCGGGCCATCAGGAGCCGCCGGCACTCCCGACCGGTCGGGCCGGTGCGATCACTAGCGTTGACACTGACCGGCGACCACCTGACCGTCTTCTCGTACGACGGCATGCGCTGGCTCGCCCACGGTCGGGCCCACCTCGCCGGTGTCGTCGACACGCGGGACCCCGATCGACTCGCCGCACTGCGGGCCAGCTGGGCCTGGCAGCCGCGCGGGTTCGAGCCGGCACCGGTCATCGGGCTGCGGGCCGGGCCGTTCGGCCAGCTCGGACTGCGCGACCTGCACGTGGCGACCACCGCCGAGGGCGACCCGATCCGACTGGACGGCCGGATCGTGTTCACCGCGACCCATGCCGGGCCGGGCTTCTTCGACACCGGCCACTGCGGGGTCTGGACCCTGGATCCGGTGAGCCTCGAGATCGAGCATCGGGCGAACCTCTACTTCAGCCGGGACGACCGACCGGGGGTGTTCGGCGACCATGCCACGCACCTGGTCCGTGACGGTGCCGAGTGGCTGGTGCTCACGAGCACCTGGGGAGACTTCAAGCGCACCCGCGTCGACGTCACCCTGTCGCGGACGACCGCGGACCTGCTGAGCGGCGAGCACGTGCTCGCGAGCCGCCGGCTCGTCGTACCCAGCGGCGGAGTGGGGGTCTGGGACCCGCACCTGACCCGGATCGACGGCGTGTGGCACCTCGCCTACGCGCGCGCCACCAAGTTCTTCCGGTTCGGTCCCGGGCTGGCCCGGGGGCCGCTCGACGCGCTCGAACTGGTCGGCGAGGACGACCGAAAGACCGCCACCGAGGGCACGCTGCTCGCTCGGATCGACGGGGACTGGCGGCTGCTGGCCAGCGACGGTCGCGACAACGCTGCGGCGTTCCGGAAGCGCTATCCGGTCTACGACCTGTCGATGCAGGAGATCGGGACCGTGGACGCGCCGTACCTCACGAACATCCCGTGGCCGATGCTGGTGGCTCCGACGGAGGACGAGGACGACTGGCTGATGCTGGGGTTCAACGGCACCCGGGCCGGGGGCGAGCTGCTGGGCTACGGGACGCACGGAGAAGTGGTGATCCTCCGCGGGCGCTGACCGCCCGCTGGCGTCCCTCAGCCCTCGGCGCCGCCCAGGAGCTCGAGGACCTCGGACTCACGGAACCGGCGGTGGCCGCCGAGCGTGCGGATCGCGCTGATCTTGCCCGCCTTGGCCCAGCGGGTGACCGTCTTGGGGTCGACCCGGAAGAGGGCCGCCACTTCGGCGGGCGTCAGCAACGTTTCGGCATCGGGGCTGCGGCGGCTCATGGAGTCTCATTCTCTCGGTCGTCACCTCCCCGAGCGGGCGGCGTGGTTAGAGTCTGCCACTTTCCAATGGGAGTTCCAAATACTTTGTCCGGTAACGCGGTATTTCCGGGTGCTCGGAGCGCCTAGGCTGGTCTCGAGACGACTGCACCACCCCCGCAGTCCGGATCATCACACCTCCATCAGCCGTCACCCATGCGGCACCGTGAAGAAAGCGACGACAGCACCCATGTCTGACGTATTCGAGCTTGGCTCCGAGCACGAGCAAGTCGTGTTCTGCAACGACGAGGCGAGCGGCCTCAAGGCGATCATCGCGATCCACTCCACCGCTCTGGGCCCCGCTCTCGGCGGCACCAGGTTCTTCCCCTACGCGTCCACCTCCGATGCGCTGGTCGACGTACTCAATCTCTCGCGCGGGATGTCCTACAAGGCCGCGCTCGCGGGCCTCGACCTCGGCGGCGGCAAGGCCGTCATCATCGGCGACCCGCACACGCAGAAGTCCGAGCCGCTGCTCCGCGCCTACGGCCGCTTCGTCCAGTCCCTGAACGGCCGCTACTTCACCGCCTGCGACGTGGGCACCTTCAGCCCCGACATGGACCTGATCGCGCGGGAGTGCTCCTACGTCACCGGACGCACGGTCGAGCACGGCGGGGCCGGCGACAGCTCGGTGCTCACGGCGTACGGCGTGTTCCAGGGGATGCGCGCGGCTGCCTCCGTGACCTGGGGGACTCCCTCGCTCGCCGGTCGCACCGTCGGCATCGCCGGCGTCGGCAAGGTGGGCTACCACCTGGCCCGCCACCTGATCGAGGACGGCGCGTCCGTGATCGTCACCGACGTCTATGCGCCAGCAGTGGCCCGGATCGTCGACGAGCTGCCTGAGGTGGCCGTCGTCGGCTCGGCCGACGAACTGGTGGCCACGCAACTCGACGTCTATGCACCCTGCGCGCTCGGCGGTGCGCTGACCGACGAGGTCGTCGACGCTCTCACCGCCAAGATCGTCTGTGGCGCTGCCAACAACCAGCTGGCGCACCCGGGCATCGAGAAGCACCTGGCCGACCGCGGCATCCTCTACGCGCCCGACTACTGCGTGAACGCCGGCGGACTCATCCAGGTCGCCGACGAGCTCGAGGGGTTCTCGTTCGACCGCGCCAAGCAGCGCGCCTCGGGGATCTTCGAGACCACCAAGCAGGTCTTCGAGCTCGCCGCGACCGACGGCGTGCCGCCGGCGGTGGCCGCTGACCGGCTGGCCGAGCGTCGGATGCGCGAGATCGGACGCCTGCGCGGACTGTGGCTGCGCTGATCTGATCTGACCTCATCGGATCGGAGCCGACCTGACCGCTGGCTCGATCCACAGGTCCCAGAGTCGAGCCGGTCCCGGAGGCCGTCCGCGGCTACCGTCTCGCCGCATGGGTGCGACGGAGTCGTTGATCAGCGCGCGGGCAGCGGCGCGCCTGTTGGCCGAGGTCGGCCTGGCGCGCGAGCAGTCACGATTGGTTCTGGCCTGGGGACTCGCCGAGTCAGCCCTGGCCGAAGCGTGTCCGGCGGGCGCCGTGGTCATCCGCTGCGGCCTCCGCTGGCCGAGCGGAGCGGCGACGGTCGCCGGGCCCTGGGACATGAAGGCGACCAGCCGCGCTCACCTGCGGCTGCACGCGGGCTTCTCCGGCTTTCCGCTCGTCGCGACCGTGAGCGGATTCGTCGTGGAGGTGGCGTCCATCACCGGCGTCGTCCCCGGACGCGTTGATCCGTCGTCACGGGCCCGAGGGTCACACACCCGAGGGTCACGGGCGCTGTCGATGCTCGAGCTGGGTCCACCCGGAGACTGGGCGTCGCTCCTCACGGACGGCGACACTGGCCGGCGCTTCCCGATCGGGCCGGGTGGGCGATGGCTCCTCTGGCAGCCTCGCCCGGGGCAGCCGCGCCCGGGGCAGGCACCTCTGACCCACCCACTAGGCGAAACTGCCAGGGGACTACGGGATTGAGGCCGATTGGCCTCAAAGCCATAGTGCCGCCGGGGTTGTGCCAGCGATCAGCACGCCAAGCGATGGGCCCGATCGATGGGCCCGTCAACAATCAGTCGCGTTGAGGATCTGCGTAGTCGGACCAGTCGTCGTACTCGTCCTCCGAGTCGACCTCACTGGTGGGATCCGCACCGTTTCCAGTGTCCGGTCCCTCACTCCCGTGCAGCTCCCGCGCCAGGGCACCGAAGTCGGTGTCGTGGGTGCGGTACTTGAGGTCGCGAGCGACCTTGGTCTGCTTTGCCTTAGCTCGGCCGCGCCCCATAGGGTCCGACCCCCTCGCACACTGGGCCGGGGCACGATGGCTCCCGGGCTGATTGTCTGTTTTCTCGTGGGAGCAACGCTACCTGTTGGGTGGCTGTTCCCGCACGCCGGGCCCACCAATTGGGCCGTGCGGTTCAGATCACCAGCCGGGATGCTGCCCGACCAGCGTCACCCGGCCGCGGGCACCGGCGGCGACGGAGCCCGCGACCCAGGCCCTGATTCCGAACCTCTCGAGCACGGAGATGGCCTTGTCGGCATCGTCGGCGGCCGTGAGCGAGACCATGCCGACCCCACAGTTGAGGGTCATCTCGAGGTCGGCCTGCGGCACGGAGCCGACCTGGCGGACCAGGTCGAAGATCGGCTGCGGGGTCCAGGTGGACCGGTCGATGGTGACCGCAACGGAGTCCGGGAGCACTCGCTCCAGGTTGGCGGCCAGGCCACCGCCGGTGACGTGCGACATCGCGTGGGTGGCGGTCTCCGCGGCCAGCGCGAGGCAAGCCTTGGCGTAGATGCGAGTGGGCTCCAGAAGCTCCTCGCCGAGAGTCCGGCCGAGTTCAGGGACGTCACGGTCGAGGGTCCAGCCGGCGCCGCCCAGGTCGCGGCCGGCCAGGAGAACATGGCGGACCAGGGAGTAACCGTTGGAGTGCAGCCCGCTGGCCTCCATCGCGATCACCACGTCGCCCGGGCGGACGAGCTCGGCGCCGAGCAGCTTGGCGGCCTCGACCACGCCGGTGGTCGAGCCGGCCATGTCGTACTCGTGGGGCTCCAGCAGCCCGGGGTGCTCGGCGGTCTCGCCGCCGATCAGTGCACAGCCCGCCTCGACGCAGGCCTCGGCGATGCCCTTGACGATCGAGGCGATGCGTTCGGGTACGACCCGTCCGGTGGCGATGTAGTCGGTCAGGAAGAGCGGCTCCGCGCCGCACACCACCAGGTCGTCCACGAGCATGCCCACGAGGTCGAAGCCGATCGTGTCGTGCTTGTCCATCGCCTGGGCGATCGCGACCTTGGTGCCCACGCCGTCGGCGCTGGTGGCCAGCAGGGGCCGGTCATAGGCCTTGAGGAAGGAGGCGTCGAACAAGCCGGCGAAGCCGCCGATGCCGCCGACCATCTCGGGGCGGCGAGCCTTCTCGATCCAGGTCTTCATGAGTTCGACGGCCTTGTCGCCGGCCTCGATGGAGACGCCGGCTGCGGCGTACGCGTCGGTCATGTGCGGAACTCCTACGGGAGGTTGAGGGCGTCGGCGGCACCGCCGCCAGCCAGGGACGTGGCGAGACCGTCGACGTCCTTGATGACGGGGGTGAGCTCCAGCAGGTGCTTGCCGAGACGGTCGGCATCGGGCAGCGGGATGGGATAGACGCCGTCGAAGCACGCCCGGCACAGGTGGTCCATCGGCACGTTGGTCGCGGCGACCAGGTCCTCGAGGGAGACGTAGCCCAGCGAGTCGGCATCGATCGACCGGCAGATCTCGTCGTTGGTCAGTCCGTTGGCGACCAGCTCGGCGCGGGTCGCGAAGTCGATGCCGTAGAAGCACGGCCACTTCACCGGCGGGCTCGAGATCCGCACGTGCACCTCGCGCGCGCCGGCCTCACGGAGCATCCGGATCAATGCGCGCTGGGTGTTGCCCCGGACGATCGAGTCGTCCACCACGACCAGGCGCTTGCCCTCGATCACGTCGCGGAGCGGGTTCAACTTGAGGCGGATGCCGAGCTGGCGGATCGTCTGGGACGGCTGGATGAACGTGCGGCCGACGTAGGAGTTCTTGACCAGTCCGATGCCGTAGGGGATCCCGGACTCCTCGGCGTACCCGATGGCGGCCGGGGTGCCCGACTCGGGGACGGGGATGACCAGGTCGGCGTCGGCGGGGAAGGTCCGCGCGAGCTGACGGCCGATCTCCACGCGGACGGAGTGCACGCGCTGACCCGTCATCCGGGTGTCGGGGCGGGCGAGGTAGACGAACTCGAACAGGCAGTGCTTGGGAGCGGCCTCGGCGAACCGGCGGCTGCGCAGGCCGTCCTCGTCGACGATCACCATCTCGCCGGGCTCGATCTCGCGGACGAACGCGGCACCGACGATGTCGAGGGCTGCGGTCTCGGAGGCGACCACCCAGCCGCGCTCGAGCCGCCCCAGCACCAGCGGACGGATGCCCTGCGGGTCGCGGGCCGCATAGAGGGTGTTCTCGTTCATCCAGACGAAGCTGAACGCGCCCTTGACCTCGGGCAGCAGCTCGATGGCCTTCTCCTCGACGGTGCTGTCGGGGTGGTGGGCGAGCAGGGCGGTGACCACGCTGGTGTCGTTGCTGGACTCGGGCATCCGCAGCTGGAGGTCGAGCTCACCGTTGGCGTCGTCGATCGCGGCGGCCTTCTGGGCCAGCTCGGCGGTGTTGATCAGGTTGCCGTTGTGGGCCAGCGCGATCGACCCGTCGGCCGTCGGGTGGAAGGTCGGCTGCGCGTTGTGCCAGGTGCTCGCACCGGTCGTGGAATATCGGCTGTGGCCGATCGCCAGGTGCCCCTTGAGCGCCTCGAGGGTCGACTCGTCGAACACCTGGGAGACCAGGCCCATGTCCTTGTAGACCAGGATCTGGCGGCCGTCGCTGACCGCGATGCCCGCTGATTCCTGGCCGCGGTGCTGGAGCGCGTAGAGCCCGAAGTAGGTCAGCTTCGCGACGTCCTCGCCGGGCGCCCAGACCCCGAACACGCCACAGGCGTCCTGCGGTCCCTGGTCCTGCGGGTCGATCGCCATGGTGAGGAGACCGTCGCCACCTCGTCTGCCGCGCTTGACGTCGGGCGAGCTGGGGTTGGCCACGGCACCAGTCTAAAGGGGGTTGCCCGAGACCGAGGATTCGTGGCCACCACCCGGCGGAACGAACAGTGATCGACAAGACGAACATTGTTCGTCTAGGGTGAGAACAGTGGTCGAAATGGCCCGAAATCGGTTTGAGGCGGAGAAAACATCTCTGCCAATGTCGGAGGGCGCTGTCACAAAACGCTGGTTCCGAACGACGTATGGATGACGACATCAGCAACACGGAGGGTTTTGAGCATGAGTGAGCACGGAACAGCCGGAACGCTGGCGAGATTCCTGGCGGGACACATCAGCAAGTGGCCCATGGCGGTGATCCTGATCCTGGTGGGCATAGCGTGCTTCCCCATCGGAGCCAAACTCACCGATGTCCAGAGCAACGACGCGAGTGCCTGGCTGCCTGGCGCCGCCGAGTCCACCAAGGTGCTGGAGAAGTCAGGGGCCTTCTATTCCCCCGATGAATTCCCTGCGATCGTCGTCTTCGAACGCGTGGGCGGGTTGACCGCAGACGACGCCGCCGCGATCCAGGGACTGGTGCCCCAGTTCTCGTCCGCCGCGGGTGTCACGCGGACCCTGGGTCCCTTGCCGCCGACCGATCCCAACGACAAGGCCGCCGCCGAGATCCTGGTGTTCATCGACGCCGGCAATGGTGGCTGGAATGCGCTCGGCAAGACCGTCGACACCTTGCGAGAGCAGGCTGCAACCGTGCCGACCGGCCTCAACGTGTACTTCACCGGCCCGGCCGGCTATGCCGCAGACTCCATCAAGGCCTTCGGCGGCATCGACAGCACCCTCCTCATTGCCGCCATCCTGGTGGTCGTCGTGTGCCTCTTGGTTACCTACCGCAGCCCGCTGCTGTGGATCCTGCCGGTGATCAGCGTGATGACGGCCTACAGCATTGCGCAGACGATCGTCTATCTCCTGGCGAAGCATGCGGACCTGACCGTGAACGCGCAGACGGCCAGCATCCTGCCGATCCTGGTCCTCGGCGCCGGTACCGACTACGGCATGCTGCTGATCGCCCGCTATCGCGAAGAACTCCACAACCACGCCGACCGACACGAGGCGCTGGCGCTTGCCGTTCACCGCGCTGGCGCAGCGATTCTGGCGTCGGCGACCACGGTGGTTCTCGGCATGCTCTGCCTGATGTTGGCCTCGATGAACTCCACCAAGGGCCTGGGGCCTGTGGCCGCCATCGGCATCGTCGTGGCGTTCGCCTCGAGCATGACCCTCCTGCCGGCGCTTCTCGTGATCTTCGGGCGCTGGTTCTTCTGGCCACTCGTGCCCAGGTTCGGCTCACCCGACCACACCGCCACGGGCCTCTGGGCTCGGGTCGGCCGGGCCATCAGCCGGCGTCCGCGTCCCACCTGGGTCGTCACCGCGATCATCTTGGGCACCTTGGCGATCGGGATCACCGGACTACAGGCCCATGGCCTCCAGAACAAGGACTCCTTCACCAAGGCCCAGGAGTCGGTCACCGGGGAAGCGGTCCTCCAGAAGCACTTCGACGCCGGGAGCGGCACGCCGCTGGTGGTCGTTGCCGAACCCGACCAGGTCGATGCGGTCATCGCCGCGCTCAAGACCGTTCCTGGGGTCGATCCCAGCTCCGTGACCACTCCCCAGGTCAAGGGCGACGTGGCTTACCTCGAGGCAACGATGACGGCCGCTCCCGACTCCAGCGCGGCGCGCGACGTGGTCAAGGCCGCTCGCACGACACTGCATGCAGTTCCAGGGGACGATGCCCTCGTCGGTGGCGGAAGCGCCTTCATTCTCGACACCATTGAGGCAGCCACAGCCGACAACCAGTTGATCATTCCGATCGTGCTCCTGGTCGTGCTCCTCATTCTGGCGCTGTTGCTGCGGTCGATCCTGGCGGCTGTCCTCCTCCTGGCGACCGTCGTCCTGTCCTACGGCGCCGCTCTCGGCCTCAGCACGCTGGTGTTCACCAAGCTCCTCGGATTCCACGGCGCCGATGCCTCCTTCCCCTTGTTCGTGTTCGTCTTCCTCGTTGCGCTGGGGATCGACTACAACATCTTCCTGATGACCCGAGTGCGCGAGGAGTCGCTCGCGCGCGGCACACGACAGGGTGCCCTGATCGGTCTCCAAGCCACCGGTGGCGTGATCACGTCGGCCGGCTTGGTCCTCGCCGGGACCTTCGCGGTGCTGGGGACACTGCCACTGGTGTTTGCCGCCGAGCTCGGGATCGCGGTTGCGCTCGGGGTGCTGATGGACACGATCATCGTCCGCTCCGTGCTGGTCACCGCGCTGACGCTCGACATCGGCCGGTTCATGTGGTGGCCGAGCGCGCTGTTCCGCAAGGAGGACCCGTCGCCCGAGACCGAGGAGCAGCACGAGCTCCAGAACGTCTGACCCGACAACACAGCGAAGCCGCCGGTCCCGATCTCCGGGCCGGCGGCTTCGTCGATGTCAGGCGAGGTTGCGGAGCAGCAGGGTCTCGGCGACGCAGACGTTCTCGAACTCGGCGAGGTGCAGACCCTCGTTGGCGCCGTGCGCCCGGGTGTCGGGGTCCTCGACGCCCGTGACCAGCACGCTGGCGTCGGGATAGGCGTTGAGGAACTCGGCGATGAACGGGATCGAGCCGCCCACGCCCATGTCGATCGGCGCCACGCCGTTCCAGGCCTCCTGGAAGGCCGACCGCGCCGTGTCGAACGCTGGACCCGTGGCGTCGATCCGGGTCGGCTCACCGGTGTCGACCAGCGTCATCGTCAGTTCCGCGCCCCACGGCAGGTGCTGCTGCAGGTGCTTCTCGAGGCAGGCACGCGCGTTCGCGACGGTGTCTCCGGGGGCGATCCGCATCGAGATCCGGGCTGACGCCTTGGGGACCAGGGTGTTGCTCGACCCGGCGACCTTGGGGGCGTCGAGCCCGATGATCGACAGCGCCGGCTTGGTCCAGAGGCGTTCGACGGTCGAGCCCGAGCCGATCCAGCGGATGCCGGGCACGGCGCCGGACTCGGCGCGGAGCCGGTCCTCGGGGTACTCGACGTCGGCCGCAGGCCCGGCGAACAGACCCTCGACGGCCACGTTGCCCTCGTCGTCGTGCAGGCTGGCGATCAGGCGGCTCAGCGTCATCAGGGAGTCGGGGACCAGGCCGCCCCACATGCCCGAGTGCACGCCGTGGGTGAGAGTGCGGACCTCCGCGTCGATCCGGACCAGGCCGCGCAGGCTGGTGGTCAGGGCGGGCACGCCGATGTCCCAGTTGCCGGAGTCGGCGATCACGATCACGTCGGCGGCCAGCTCGTCGCGGTGCAGGTGCAGCAGCTCGGGCAGGGTGTCGGAGCCGACTTCCTCCTCGCCCTCGATGAACATCGTGACGTTGACCGCGAGGTCGTCGCCGAGGGCCCGGATCGCGGCCAGGTGGGCGACGATGCCGGCTTTGTCGTCAGCGGAGCCGCGAGCGTAGAGGCGACCGTTCCGCTCGGTCGGCTCCCACGGCGGGCTGTCCCAGTCGGCATGGTCGTTCTCGGGCTGCACGTCGTGGTGCGCGTAGAGCAGCACCGTCGTGGTCGCACCCTCGACCAGCTTGTGGGCGATCACGGCCGGCGGGGCACCGTCCTCGGTGCGCACGATCCTGGAGTCGAACCCCTCCGCCGCGAACAGGTCGCGGACCGCGACAGCGGACTTCTCCACCTCACCGAGTCGCTCCGGGTCGGCGCTCACCGACTGGATCCGGATCAGGTCCTCGAGGTCGGAACGAAGGGCAGGCATGAGCTCGCGCACCTTTGCGCGGATGTCGTCGGTCATGTTCGCCACCCTAACCAGCGCGAGTCGTGTGTCTGCAGCCCGCTGCCAAGGGGTCACCCCAGGCACACGACCCGGGGTCAGAGCGGGAGGTACGACGACAAGTCGGTGCGCTCACCGCTGGCCCTGACTCGACCCGACTGCACGGCGTCGACCCAGGCCAGCTGGCCGACCGCCACCGCGATCCAAGTGTCGGCGTCGGTCTCGATCACGGCCGGCGGCGTGCCCCGGGTGTGCCGGACGCCCTCGATGCACTGGATCGCGGCGTACGGCGGGACCCGCACCTCGACGGAGTGCCCGGGCGCGGCGACCTGCAGGCGGGCCAGCGAGTCCTTCACGAGCAGCTTGAGGTCGGCGCGAGTGGCCGAGCCAGCCTGCCAGGCGGTCAGGGCGTCCGCCCGGGACGCGGGATCGGCAGGCTGGAGCTGGCGGGGCACGCCGCCATTGTGGCGTGTGAGTGTCAGCGCGGCCCCTGGGCCTCGCTGGCACTCACAACTGCGAACCGGTCAGGCCAGCGCGGCCGGCAGGGTCGCCGCCCAGGTCGCCCGGATCTCGGCCAGCGACAGGCTGAACTGGTGCTCGACGGTGAGGAAGGGGTCGCCGGTGCGCCCGAGCTGCGTGAGCGGCACTCCGTGTCGCTCGGCGAGCGCCCACAGCGCGTCCGGGTCGGTCGTGGTGACCACGGCGCGACCGGCGGACTCCGAGAACAGGCCGACGAACGCGTCACCCTCGAGCCGCACCGAGCAGCCGACGTTGTTGGCCAGGGACGCCTCGACCAGGGTCTGGGCCAGGCCGCCGTCGCTGACGTCGTGGGCGCTGGTGATCAGCCCCACGGCCTCGACGAGGAGCTTGGCGAGTGCCTTCTCGCTGACCAGGTCGACCTCCGGCGGCATGCCGCCGAGGTGGCCGTGAACGACGTGCGCCCACTCCGACCCGCTGAGCTCCTCGCGGGTGGTGCCGAGCAGGAAGATCGACTGACCCGGGGCCAAGAAGCCGCTCGGGGTGCGGCGGGTGACGTCCTCGATGACGCCGAGCACCGCGACCACGGGCGTCGGCAGGATCGCGGTCTCGCCGGTCTGGTTGTAGAGGCTGACATTGCCCCCGGTCACCGGGATGCCGAGCTCGAGGCAGGCGTCCTTCAGACCGCGGCAGGCCTCGGCGAACTGCCACATCACCGCGGGATCCTCGGGGGACCCGAAGTTGAGGCAGTCGGAGATGGCGAGCGGGGTGGCTCCGCCGGTCGCCACGTTGCGATAGGACTCGGCCAGGGCCAGCTGGGCGCCGACATAGGGATCGAGCTTGGCGAAACGACCGTTGCAGTCGGTCGACACGGCGACACCGAGGTTGGTCTCGTCGTCGACGCGGATCATGCCGCTGTCGTGCGGCTGCGCGAGGACGGTGTTGCCGCGGACGTAGCGGTCGTACTGGTCGGTGATCCACGACTTGTCGCACAGGTTGGGGCTGGCGACCAGCTGGAGCAGCGTCTGCTTCAGCTCCTCGGGCCCGCGCGGCCGCTGGAGGTTCTCGGCGCGGTCGGCCTGGAGGGCGTCCTGCCACTCGGGGCGGCGATAAGGCCGCTCATAGGTCGGGCCGTCGTGCGCCACCGACCGCGGGGGTACGTCGACCACGCGCTCGCCGTGCCAGTCGATGTGCAGCCGGCCGGTGCCGGTGACCTCACCGATCACGACGGCGTCGACGTCCCACTTCTCGCAGATCGCCAGGAACGCCGCGACGTCCTGCGGCTCGACGACCGCCATCATCCGCTCCTGTGACTCGCTCATGAGGATCTCCTCGGGAGCGAGTGTCGAGTCGCGCAGCGGCACCTTGTCGAGGTCGACGTGCATGCCCCCGTCGCCGGCGCTGGCCAGCTCGGAGGTCGCGCACGAGAGGCCGGCACCGCCGAGGTCCTGGATGCCCGCGACCAGGTGGGCCGCGAAGAGCTCCAGCGTGCACTCGATGAGCAGCTTCTCCATGAACGGGTCGCCGACCTGGACGCTGGGCCGCTTGGCCGGGCCTCCCGTTCCGTCGGCAGCGCCTTCGAAGGTCTCGCTGGCCAGAATGGATACGCCGCCGATGCCGTCGCCGCCGGTCTTGGCGCCGTACAGGATGACCTGGTTGCCGGCACCGCTCGCCTTGGCCAGATGCAGGTCCTCGTGCCGCAGCACCCCGACGCACAGGGCGTTGACCAGCGGGTTGCCGGCGTACGTCGCGTCGAAGACGGCCTCGCCACCGATGTTCGGCAGGCCCAGGCAGTTGCCGTAGCCGCCGACGCCGGCCACGATCCCGGGCAGCACCCGGTGGGTGTCGTCGGCGTCGAGCGGACCGAAGCGGAGCGGGTCCATCACGGCCACCGGCCGGGCGCCCATCGCGAGGATGTCGCGCACGATGCCGCCGACCCCGGTCGCGGCACCCTGGTAGGGCTCGACGTACGACGGGTGGTTGTGCGACTCGACCTTGAACGTGACGGCGTACCCCTGGCCGATGTCGATCACGCCGGCGTTCTCGCCGATGCCCGCCAGCATCTTGCCCACCGGCGTCTCCTGCGGGATCTCACTGAACTGCTTGAGGTGCACCTTGGATGACTTGTAGGAGCAGTGCTCGCTCCACATCACGCTGTACATCGCCAGCTCGCTGCTGGTGGGGCGACGCCCGAGGATCTCGCGGATCCGGGCGTACTCGTCCTCCTTGAGTCCCAGCTCAGCCCACGGCTGCTCGCGGGTCGGGTCTACGGCAGCTTGGGCGACGGTGTCGAGACTCACGGCCGCAAATCTACCGGCGCAAGGAGGGTTGGCCTGCGCCGGTCTCGATACGGGCGTCGTGCCTCGGCCCTCCTCGACCACGCGGAGGAATTACAGGTCTGTAGTTCAACCGCGCCTCTGTTACTGGTGTGACGGGAGTGTTTATCGTGGGGCACGCCCCCGAACCTGGAGACCCTCATGCGACCCCGCCTGCGCCACCTCAGCCGAGCCGCCGTCCCCCTGATCGCCGGGCTGCTGAGCCTCTCGCTGACGGCTCCGGCCGCGCCCGCCGGCGGCAGCACGGGCAACGTCGCGACCCCCGGCAACTTCACCGGCTACGGCTTCGACCAGTGCCTGGCGCCCTCGCAGGCAGCAATGAACGCGTGGCTGACCCGCAGCCCGTTCTTGGCGGTCGGCATCTACATCTCGGGGGACTCCCGTGCCTGCCGCAACCAGCCGAACCTCACACCGACCTGGATCAGCACCCAGCTCCGACGTGGGTGGCGGTTGCTCCCCATCACGCTCGGCCCGCAGGCCAGCTGCAACCCGCGCTTCCCGAGGTACGGCGACGACAAGACCATCGACCCCACCCCCGGTCCGGTCAACGGCTACTCGCGGGCGAGCAAGCAGGGGACGGCCGAGGGCATCAAGACCGTCGGTGACGCGACCGCGCTGGGGATCAGCCCGGGCAGCACGCTCTGGTACGACCTCGAGGGGTTCGACGCGACCAGGACAGCCTGCCGCGAGTCGGCACTGCACTTCGTGAGCTCGTGGACTCTCAAGGTCCAGGAGCTGGGTTTCAAGGCCGGGTTCTACTCCAGCGCCGGGTCGGGCATCAAGATGCTCGACGACGTGCGGCTCGAGCGGCCGACCGCGTTCACGCTCCCCGACTACATCTGGATCGCGCGGTGGGACGAGCTGGCGAACACCAGCACGACGTACATCTCGGACGACGGGTGGAACCCGCACCGCCGGGTCAAGCAGTATCTCGGCGGGCACAACGAGACCTGGGGCGGCGTGACCATCAACATCGACCGTGACTGGCTCGACGTCGGCCTGGGCACGGTCGCCCCGCCCAATCCGGTGCACTGCGGCGGCATCCCGCTCGACTTCTACATCTACAACGTCCTGGTGCCGGGCGTGAACCGGCCCACCAAGACCAAGGCCCTGCAGTGCCAGCTCCGGGAGCGCAGGCTCTACGCCGGCGCGATCTCGGGGGTGTACGACGCCGCCACGGTCGCGGCCGCCAACAAGTGGCAGGCCCAGGTCGGCGCTCCGGTGTCCTCCACCTGGAGCGTGGACAACTGGACGTCGTTGCTGTCCTTCGGGTCGCACCCGGTGCTCAAGATCGGGTCGGCCAGCCTCGCCGTACGACGCCTGCAGCGAGCCATCAACGCGGGCATCGAGACCCGGCTCAGGGTGTCCGGGATGTTCGACAAGGCCACCGACTCGGCCCTCCGCGAGTGGCAGAAGGCGTACGGCGTGCCGGCCTCCGGTGTCGCCGCATGGGACACCTGGAAGGCAATGAGCTCCTAGAGACCTGGCTAGACCGAGGCGAGCAGCGAGGTGAAGAAGCCCAGCCCGTCGGTGCCGGGACCGGTGAGGTCCTCGACAGCATGCTCAGGATGCGGCATCAGGCCGACCACGTTGCCGCGCTCGTTGGTGATGCCGGCGATCTCGCGCATCGACCCGTTGGGGTTGTCGTCGAGGTAGCGAGCGATCACGCGCCCCTCCCCCTCGAGGCGGTCGAGCGTGTCGGTGTCCGCCACGAAGCCGCCCTCGCCGTTCTTGAGCACGATGGTCACCTCGGCGCCCTCGGCGTAGGAGGACGTCCAGGGCGTGCGGTTGTTCTCGATGCGCAGGCGCTGGTCGCGGCAGACGAACTTGCGGTGGTCGTTGCGGATCAGGGCGCCCGGCAGCAGGTGCGACTCGCACAGGATCTGGAAGCCGTTGCAGATGCCGAGCACCGGCATGCCGGCGTTGGCCGCCGCGATCACCTCGGTCATCACCGGGGAGAAGCGCGAGATCGCGCCGCACCGGAGGTAGTCGCCGTAGGAGAACCCGCCCGGCAGGATCACGGCATCGACGCCACGCAGGTCGTGGTCGCCGTGCCACAGGGCCACCGCTTCATGACCGCCGATGCGGACGGCGCGCTGGGCATCGACGTCGTCGAGCGAGCCGGGGAAGGTGACGACGCCGATCTTCACGCGCGGTGCTTTCCGTTGGCCTCGGGCAGCTCGTTGACCGTCACGAGGTAGTCCTCGATCACCGGGTTGGACAGCAGCGTGCGGGCCATCTCGTCGACCCTGGCGAGCAGCTCGTCGGAGAGCTCACCGTCGATCTCGAGCTCGAACCGCTTGCCCTGACGGACGTCGGTGACTCCGTCGAAGCCCAGGCGCGGCAGCGCGCCGAGGACGGCCTTGCCTTGGGGATCGAGGATCTCAGGCTTCGGCATGACGTCGACGACGACTCGGGCCACGGGTTGCTCCTTGCGAACTGGGGGGTTCCGGGCGTCAGCCTAACGGGAGCCCCGCCTACCCTTGTGCACGTGTCAGCAACCACCGCCGCCCTGTTCGGGTCGGTCTTCGTCGCGTCGATGGTCGAGTTCGTCGAGGCGTTCACGATCGTGCTCGCGATGGGAGTCACCCGCGGCTGGAAATCCGCGATCTGCGGAGCCGTCGCCGCGATCGTGCTGCTGTCCGGTTTCACGCTCGCGCTGGGCTATGCCATCACCCAGTTCATCCCCGAGTCCCTGCTGCAGCTCGTCGTCGGCGTCCTGATGCTCATCTTCGGCCTGCAGTGGTTGCGCAAGGCTGTGCTCCGCTCCGCAGGGGCGAAGAGCCTGCACGACGAGGAGGCCGAGTACGCCGAGCAGGTCGCCGAGGCCGAGCGCGCCGCACGCACGACGTACGCCGGGATCGACCTCTACGGCTTCATGATCTCGTTCAAGGGCGTCTTCCTCGAGGGCGTCGAGGTGACCTTCATCGTGGTGACCTTCGGCGCCAACTCGTCCGCGATCGGGCTCGCGATCTGGGCCGGGCTCTCGGCCGCGCTCTTCGTGCTGGTGCTCGGGATCGCGCTGCGGGCGCCGCTGGCCAAGGTCCCCGAGAACACCCTGAAGTACGGCGTCGGCCTGATGATGACCGGCTTCGGTTCGTTCTGGGCGATCGAGGGGCTCGGCTACTTCCGGTCCTCGGGAGAGTCGGTGGAGTGGCCAGGCGATCGCTGGGCGCTGCTGGTGATCACGCTGGCGTGGTTCGCGCTGACCCGGGCGCTGATCGTCGTACTCCGCCGGCTGCGGTCCCGGGAGCTGGTGACCGCATGAGCTTCCTGAAGGCCTTCGGCTACTTCTGGTGGGACCTGGTCATCGGCGACGACTGGCGGATCGCGGCGTACGTCGTGACGTCGCTGGCCGCCGCCGTCGGCCTGATGCTCGCCGGCCTGCCCGACCTGGCGGTGGGCCTGGTCGCGCTCGGTCTGGTGATGGGCTCCTTCGCGTTCTTCGTCGCCCGCGAGGGCTGACCTGCGTCAGTGCCGCTTCTGCAGCGTCACGATCCCGAGCGCCACCCCGAGCCCGGCCACGATCGGGCCCAGCGTCGCCCACGACGACTCCCCCGACATCGGGCTCCCCTTGAGGACGTCGAGTCCCTGCAGGGTCCAGACCAGCCCGGTGACGAACAGCAGCGCCGCGAAGGCCAGCCCGACCGTCTTGCCTCGGGTCATCAGGAGAGCTCGCGCTTGAGGATCTTCCCGGTCGCCGTCATCGGCAAGGCGTCGACGAACGCGATCAGGCGGGGGTACTTGTAGGCGGCCATCTGCTCCTTGCCCCAGGCGAGCAGGTCGGCTTCGGTGATCGTCGCTCCGGCGTTGCGGATGACGAACGCCTTGACCTCTTCACCGTGGCTGTCGTGCGGCACGCCGATGACGGCGGCGAGGCTGACGTCGGGGTGGGTCATCAGGACCTCCTCGATCTCGCGCGGGTACACGTTGAAGCCGCCGCGGATGATCATGTCCTTGGACCGGTCGACGATGTAGTAGAAGCCGTCCTCGTCCTTGCGCGCCAGGTCGCCGGAGCGGAACCAGCCGTTGCGGATCACCTCGGCCGTGGCCTCGGGCCGCTTGTAGTAGCCCTTCATGATGTTGTGGCCCTTGATCGCGATCTCGCCGATCGCGCCGATCTCGGTGACCTCGTTCCAGTCGTCGTCGATCAGCTTGCACTCGATGCCCCATGCGGGCACGCCGATCGAGCCGGGCCGCGGCTCACGCATCGGGTCGCTGAAGGTCGCGACGGGCGAGGTCTCCGAGAGGCCGTAGCCCTCGAGGATCGTCACGTGGAGCTTCTCCTTGACCTTGCTGATGATCTCGACCGGAAGGCTCGCTCCGCCGGAGACTCCGATCCGGAGGTTCTTGGCGATCCGGTCGACGTCGACGTCGTCGGTGAGCGCCCCGAGCAGCCCCCACCACATGGTCGGGACCCCGGCGAAGAAGGTGACCTCTTCCTTCTGCATCAGGCCGATCACCTGCTCGGCGTCGAAGCGCGGCACCAGCAGCAACGTGGCCGCGACCGAGAAGCCGGCGTGCATCTGCACCGTCGCGCCGAAGGTGTGGAACAGCGGGAGGGTGAGCACATGGGTGTCGGCGCCCGGCAGGTTCGAGAAGAGCCGGTTGATCATGAACACGTTCATCATCGTGTTGGCGTGGCTCAGCTCGGCGCCCTTGGCCTGGCCGGTCGTGCCCGAGGTGTAGAGGATGATCGCGGTGTCGGTCGCCTCGGTGACCACCGGGTCGAACACCGGGGACTTGCCGGCCAGTGCCTGCCCCAGCGTCTCGGCGCCCTCGATCGGCGACGCCGCGGCCGGGTCGGCGGTGATCAGGAAGAACTGCTCACAGGTCGGCGTCTGCGCGAAGCCCGCGTGGCCCTCCTGGCCCATCGGCAGGTCGGCGGTGCCCTCGAAGCAGAAGTAGGCCTTGGCGTCCGCGTCGTCGAGGAAGTAGGCGACCTCGCGGCCCTTGTTCAGGACATTGAGGGGTACGACGACCGCGCCCGCCTTGAGGATGCCGTAGTAGACGATCGGGAAGTACGGCAGGTTCGGACAGCTCAGCGCCACCTTGTCGCCCGGCTGGATGCCACGCTCGACGAGCAGGTTCGCGACCTGGTTGGCGGCGCCGTTGACCTGCGCATAGGTGAGCCGGGTGTCCCCGAGGACGACGGCATCGCGGGTGGGGAACGTGCGGGCGGAGTCCTCGAGGAAGACCGACAGGTTCAGCATGGCGCTGACGCTAGCGCTCCCCTAAAGGGCCGTCATCGTCTCCCGACACAATTCGGGACGCCCGCTTCAGATCCCGGGCACCCACGAGCAGCCCGAGGCGGGTCAGTCCCCGGCCCACCGGTCCGTAGCCGGACACGGTTGCCTCCAGGTCGACGCGACACCCCTGCGTCGTACCCGTGAAGTGCAGCCGGACCAGCGCCTCGACGCCGCGCCAGTGGCCGACCTCGGCCCAGACCCGTGGCCGGTCGAGCTCGACGGTCCGCATGGCCGGCCGCAGGCCAGGTTTGGTGACGTCGATCCAGCGCTGCCCCTCGGCAACCTCCTCGTCGATCAGCTCGACCGCGCGCAACGACGACTGCCACTCCGGACGGTTGCGCGGGTCGGAGAGGTAGTCGAACGCGACCTCGACGGGGACGCCGAAGTCGACCATCAGAAGGTGGTGCCGGTGAGCGTCTCGTAGGCCTCGATGTACTTGGCCCGGGTCAGCTCGACGATCCGCAGGGGCAGGGGCGGCGGCGGGTTGTTGTTGGCGCGGTCCCAGCCGGCGTCCTCGGAGAGCAGCCAGTTGCGGACGATCTGCTTGTCGTACGACGGCTGGGTCCGGCCCGGCTGCCACTCCTTTGCCGGCCAGAACCGGCTGGAGTCGGGGGTGAGCACCTCGTCTGCCAACAGGATCGCGCCTTCTCGCTGGTTGAGCCTGTCGAAACCGCGCCCGAACTCGAACTTGGTGTCGGCCAGGATGATCCCCTGCTCACGGGCGATCGCCTCGGCCCGCGAGTACACGTCGAGGGTGAGCCCCCTGAGCGCCTGGGCATCGGCAGCGCCCACGGTCGCGACGACCGCGTCGTACGACACGTTCTCGTCGTGCTCGCCGAGCTCGGCCTTGGTGGCCGGCGTGAAGATCGGCTCGGGCAGCCGCGAGCCGTCCTCGAGGCCGGCGGGCAGCGCGATGCCGCAGACCTCACCGGTTGCGCGATAGTCGTTGAGCCCGCTGCCGGTGAGGTAGCCGCGGGCGACGCATTCGACGGGGAACATGTCCAGCGCCTGGCAGACGACGGCCCGGCCCTTGACTGCCTCAGGGACGTCGGTGCTGACGATGTGGTTGGGCACACCGAGCTCCTCGAACCACCACAGCGACATCCGGGTCAGGATCTCGCCCTTGTCGGGGATGCCCGGCGAGAGCACGAAGTCGAACGCAGAGATCCGGTCGCTGGCCACCATCAGCAGGTGGCCGGCGTGCTCACCGGACTCGATGCGATAGAGGTCGCGGACCTTGCCCGAGTGCAGGTGCGTGGTGCCCTCGATGACGGGCGCGGCGGGGATGTCGAGCATGGGCGGAGCCTATCGACTGCACGTTTGACGCTGGGTGCGAACCAGCTCGACCGCAGCCACCAAGTCCGCGTGAACGCGATCGGGACGGTCCACGATGTCGTCGCGCCCGAACCTGACAACTGTTCGCCGACTCAAGACGAGCTGCGTGTAGCGCTGGAGGTCCTTCGCGAAACGCTCAGGGGTCGAACCATGCGCCAGCCAGCCGTCGGCCTCGATCACCAGGCGAAGCTCGGGGTCAACCAGGTCGGGGTGCACCTTGAAGCCAGGCAGCGCGATCTCGAGCTGGGGTACGACGTTGAGCTCCGGCACCATCAGCGCGACTGCGCGCAAAGCCGACTCCACCGCGTTCCCAGCGCGACCATCGGCGTGCATCGCGACCCGGCGAACCTGCCCGGCTCGGGGTCCCCTGATCTGATTTGCTGCCGTCCGAAGGGCGTCGGCATCGAGGGCTCGATGACGCAGAGCCGAGTCCGCGATGGCCAGCGCCTCGGCGAACGGAAGCCGCCTCGCACAGTCCGTGACGGTTCGGACCGGATCGGTGAGTGCCCTGGTGACATCGGCCCGCGTGTCTCCGTAGACGAGCTCCGTGCGCAACCGCTCGTCCTGATCGACCTTGCGGTTTCGGGGGACGGTGATCCACGGCTTCTCCGGCGGATGGAGGACCTCCCATCCGTGGATCTGGGCAGCGCTGACGTGCGAGACCACACCAGTCAGACGACCAGCTGCCTTTCGCGCCGGCTTGGCGAAGTCCAGCGCGTAACGGCCGCGCGAGAGGCGAACGATCTCGCTGGTCTTGAGGGCTTCGCCGATCTCCCACTCGGTCGTGAACGCGAGGACGTCGCCCGCGGCGGCAACGCCACCGAGTCGTCGGAGGGCAGCCCGAGGATCCATGTCGCCGAGGTTCCCTCACCTGTCCGATAAGCGCATCCGGCCATCCACAGCGGGATTCGAACGTGCAGTAGCCCCCGTCAGATGCCAATATCCCGCCTCACCAGTCACATGGGTTTCAACTGCACGTCGGACCACTGGCCTCACTCAGTGCGTGGGACTCGCTTCCATCGAGACGTTGCCGGAATCGCCGCTGGGCACCTCCTGGCCCGGTGAGGCCTCCGGAGCCTGCAGCACCGCGCCCGGGAAGTCCGGCAGCTCGGGCGACTGGGGGCCGGGTCCGCTCAGCTGGCTCGGCGGTCGCATGCCCAACGCCTTGAGGAAGGCCAGGGCCTCGTCGTTGCCGCTGGCATAGCCGACCACCGCGAACGGGAAGTCGTCGTAGGCCGCCATGAACATGCCGTTCGGGCGCACCAGGCCGACCTCGTCGGTGATGATCCGGCCAGCGGCCTCACCGTCGATCGTGAGCGGCTTGGGGTCGTACCACTCGGCCTTGAAGTAGTCGCGCAGGTCCTGGCCGTTGTCGTCACCGAACGCGAACACCCAGATCACCGGGCTGGCCGCGTCGGCACCACCGACAGCGAGGTCGGTCAGCGAGCAGCGGTAGGCCGCGCCGTCGCCGGGACTGGGCGTGCCGAAGGTCATGGGCAGGTCGTCGCCGAAGGACCGTCCCGAGGCATCGATCGGGTCGCACTGGCCGAGGTGTCCGGCCAGGCGGGGCAGGGCCCATTCGAGGCCGGCCTTGCCGTGCGGCGTCGTACAGGTGGGTCCGGCGGAGCCGTCCCAGCAGGCCACCGCTCCCGGCCCACCGAAGCCGGGCTCGTGGGCGTTGTCGGCGCGGGTGCCCAGCCAGACCGGCACCGCCACGACGGCGATCACGGCCGCGGCGGCCACGATGGCCACCAGCCAGTGCGGGGTACGACGGTCCGTGCGCGGCGCGCGACCGAGGTCGTCGACGGGAGTGGACATGATCTCCTCCAGGAGCTCGGCCCGCCCGGCCGCGAGGTCCAGGTCGCGGACCTCCTCGTCGGTGATCTCGTTCATGGCGCCTCCTTCCGGGCGAGGGTCGGTTGTCTGGTGGAGTCATGTCCGGCCGGCAGTGGTTCGTTGCCGAACTCTTCGCCCAGCTCGTCACGCAAGCGGGTCCGGGCCCGGCTGAGTCTGCTGCGGACGGCCAGCGACGAGAGACCGAGCACGGTGGCGATCTGCCGCGGTTCGAGGTCCTCCCACAGGGAGAGCTCGAGCACCTCGCGCTCGGAGGGCCGCAACCTGGCCAGAGCCGCGCGCAGCGTCACCCGCGAGG
>Ga0070698_100000296_pt1 | contig 50713 bp, 40 predicted proteins | sample KBSK1502metaG_FD_65477 | JGI IMG/M metagenome (GOLD analysis project Ga0070698, IMG submission 65477) | Corn, switchgrass and miscanthus rhizosphere microbial communities from Kellogg Biological Station, Michigan, USA - KBS K1-50-2 metaG | ecosystem: Host-associated > Plants > Roots >...
CATCGGCCATGGCCGATGACGACTCGCGCGAAGGCAAGCGCTACCAGACACTCGCCATACTCAACTACGTCAACAACACGCATGCGGCGCATGACGCGGGACTCGCGCAAGCGTTCGCCGTGCCCGCTGGCGTGCCGGCAATCCAAGTCGGCCCGAGCGAAGGCAAGCTCCTCTTTCTGCTGATGCGCCTCATCGGCGCGAAGAAGGTCGTCGAGGTCGGCACGCTCGTCGGCTACTCGGCGATTCACATGGCGCGCGCGCTGGCCGATGGCGGCACGCTGTGGTCGGTCGAGTACGAGCAGAAGCACGCCGAGATCGCACGCGCGAACATCGAGCGCGCGAAGCTCGCCGATCGCATCACGGTGCTCGTCGGCGCCGGCGTCGATGTCCTGCCGACACTCGTGCAGCACGGCCCGTTCGACGCCGTGTTCATCGACGCCGACAAGGCGAACTACGATCGCTACGGCGTGTGGGCCGTCGACAACCTGCGCCGCGGCGGGCTCGTGCTCGGCGACAACGCATATCTGTTCGGCGAGCTGCTCGAGGACACAGATCGCGGTCGCGCGATGCGCGCGTTCCACGAGCACGTCGCGAAGCACTGCGACTCGGTGTGCCTGCCGACGCCCGATGGCCTCGTCGTCGGCATCAAGCGCTAAGACAGCGCCTGAATCAATCCGGCGAGGCCCGCGAGCGCAAGGCCTATGCACGCCCAGCGGATGCCAAACGGCGGCACGGGTAAGACGGGACGACACAAGATGTCGCCCGAGACCGGCGGTGCGAGGCGCTTCGCGAGCAGCCAGCGCAGGTACCACGGGTTTGGCGCGTTCTCGTCGCTTTGAACGAGCGGGATGTTGACGCCACTGCCATCGGCGAACCGAATCGTCGGTTCAACATCGGGCATCGTCTCGCGGAACACCTGCTCGACTTCGTCGAGACTCGGCCGCTCGAACGGCTGCTTCGACATCATCCGTACGAGCAGGTTCTCGAGCTTTGGCGGCACCTCGGGCCACGCGAAGCTCGGTGGCGGCGGCTCGACGCGCAGGTGGAGATGCAACAGCGTGAGGTCGGGGCCGGCGAATGGCGGCCGCCGGCAGAGCAGGTGGAACGCGAGCACCGCGAGCGAATAGATATCCGCGGCGGGCGTGATCTCGTCGCCGCGAATCTGCTCGGGCGCAACGTACGTCAGCGTGCCCGCGATGAGGCCGCGGAACGGATCGGGCTCGCCTTCGATATACGCGACGCCCCAGTCGAGCAGCTTGACGCGACGGTGATCCGCAAACTGCGTCTCGCAAAGAAAGACGTTGTCGAGCTTGAGGTCGCGATGAACGACGCCGGCGGCGTGCGCAGCGCGCAGCACATCGATGAGCTCGAGCAAGATCTGCATCGCATGCGTGCGACGCAGCGGCGGCCCTTTATCGACGCGACGCCCGAGCGACTCGCCGAGGAGCTTTTCCATCACGATGTATGGGCGTCCTTGGAACTCGCCGGACTCGAATACCTCGACGGCCGCGGGATGATCGACGAGCTTGGCGATGCGCGCCTCGCGCAAGAACGTCTCGACGCTCATGCCTGGGCCGCCAATGAGGGAGCGATGCGCCATCTTCATCGCGGCGCGCCTGTACGTCTTTGTGTGGGTGACCGAGTGCACACTCGACATCCCTCCACGGCCCAGCTCGTCGACGACGATCCACGGTCCGATACGAGAGCCGACCTCCGGCGCTTCATCAGGTCGGCCTCGCCGAACCTCGGCAGGAGTTGCGGTGATCAGCTGTGACATCGTGGGTGCGAGGAGTGCACGCGGCGGACCAGCACGACGCGCGCGCAAGACAATGGCTTGTGCTGACATCTCCGAGACGCTCCGCGCGACGCGCGCGCGGCTGTGGCGAGTCGGCACGCGCGATGTCAATTGTCGTCGGATCCTTACTGGAACTTAGCGGCGACGATCGTTATCGGCAGCATCGGCGTCACCACGCAGCTCTTGTCGCTGCCGGTGCATGTCTCCGTCCACTCGACGAATTCTCGCTCGCCGCCATCGATCGCTTTGAGCTCCAACTGCATGTTTGCAGTCACGTCGTACGTGCACGTTGAATAGCACGTGCCAACGTCGGTGACGCTGACCTTGCCTCCACCCTCGACGACGATTTGCAGCGACACGCGCGGAACAGCAGCGTCTGCGGTGTCACCGCAATGGCCCGCGATCGCCGGCGACGCGCAGAACCCGTCGCTGCCGCAAACTTGATCGCCCGTGCACGGCTCGTTCGCCGAGCACGTGACGGTGCAGTCGCGAGCTTCCGGATCGTAACAAGCAATCAATAGCGATGTAGTCGCAAGCGAAGCTGTTGCTAGAAGCCCCATGTCAAGCTGACCTGCGCACCACGCGTCGTCGGAATGACTGCGACGTGTTGCGCTTCTTCATAATGATGTCCAAGCGCGTAAAGCGCGACGCCGGTTGCCGCTGCAACGCCGCCGGCAATTCCGGTGACGGTTGCAATCGTCGCGCTGCGCTTGCCGCGCGCATCGACGTCGGCGATGTCCGACCATTTGCCGCCGCGCTTGTACGTATCAGCGACAGTATCCGATGCGAGCTTCGCGTCGATCGCGAACGCTGCAGCGGTCGCGAGACTTGCCGCGCCCGAGAGTCCGACGACGAGGCCCCACGGCTTGAGCTTGCTATCGTGCTCGCTGCTCACCGTGACGTGCGCGTGCGTCCCGAGCTTGGGCTCGGGAAGTTTCGCGTCGTCCTTCTCCGGCGGCGGCGGCTCAACCCGCAGCGCACCGGTGCTGCACTTCTCGACAGCGGCGAGGTGCTGCTCGGCGAGCTTGCGACCCAGGCCGATCGGACCGGTGTCGAGAAAGCGTCGATACATCCACGACGCTTCATCGCAGTTGCCGGCGAGTCGATACGCCTGCGCGATGTTGAAGAGCAGGCCGGGACTCGGCGCGAGCACGTACGCTTCCTTGAACGCTGCGATCGCGGCGTCGTAATCGCCGGCTTGGTGCGCCGCGCGGCCCTTATCCGCGAGCGCACGTGCCTTGTTCGGTACGCGCTCGGGGCTGAGCGCATTGTCCGCATACGCCGGAGCGGCGAGCGCGACAACAAGAAGGAGCGACCTCACCGGTACGGATCCACGACGCCGTCAGGATCGAGCGGCGTATCTCGGCGCGGCTTGACCGAGAGTGCCTTGCGTGTCTTGTGACGAGGAGCCTCGCGAACCGTTTCGAATTCGATCGACTCGGTGGGCGTCTGCGTCGCTGGAGTCACGTCGTCCTGTTTGGCGGTGGCTTCTTTCCGCGCAGGCGCTTCGATCAGCTTGCCTGCGGGTGCGGGATGGTCGTCGACGACGGCAGCTTGCACCGCGGCGCTTGCGTTCTCGGTGTCGCGCGTCATCACGAACATCGCGGCGCTCGCGGCAATCGCGAGTGCGCCGATAGCGACATGCCAGCGCTTGCTGGCCTTCGGCCAATCGGCCGGCTCGGTCGGTGCGAATCCACCAGGCGACGACTTCGCGCGCGTCGGGCGCGGCGTCTCCGGCGCGATGGTGCCGGTGCCAACCGCGAACTGGCGACGCGTCGCGAGCTCGCTACGCACGAGCTCGAGCGTATGCGCGACCGTCAGCATGCTTGGCCGTGCGTCGGGATCCTTCGCGAGCATCGCGAGCAGCAGGTTCTCGAGACCGGGCGGAATGTCGGGCCACAGATCCGCCGGCGGCGGTGGCGTGGCGCGCAGGTGCATCGCCATGATCTCCGCGGACGTTTCCGCTTCGAACGGCAGCTGCTCGAGGAACAGCTCGTACGCCATCACGCCGAGCGAGTAGACATCGGTCTGCGCCGACACCGCCGCGCCGCGCGCTTGTTCGGGCGCGAGGTACTGCGGCGTACCGACAAGCTGGCCTTCGATCGTGTGACGCACGTCGTTGGAGATCACCTTCGCGATGCCCCAATCGAGCAGCTTCACGCGCGGGTTCGACAGATCATCGGGATTGTCGATCAAGAACACGTTATCGAGCTTGAGATCGCGATGGACGATGTTCGCCGCGTGCGCCGCGATCAATGCATCGCAGACTTGCAGCAGGATTCCGATCACTTGATCGGGAAGGATCTTGCCTTCGTCGGCGCGATAGCTGAGCGGCATGCCATCGAGGCGCTCCATCACGATGTACGCGCGGCCATCCGCGAGCATACCGGTCTCGAAGATGTCGACGATGTTGGGATGGCCGACCTGATTGACGACGCGCGCTTCCTGCAGGATGCGCTCGGCACTGTTGCTCGCCGTGAGCTTGCGGTGCATCACCTTGAGTGCGGCACGCTTGCCGATGTCCTCATGGCGCACGGCATACACAGCTCCCATGCCACCGCGGCCGAGCTCACGCTCGACGATCCACGGTCCGGCCTTTGCGCCGATCGTGAGGCCGTCTGGCTCTGGCGGCTCGATCGCCTGAGCTTGGACGCCTGCAGTGGACATCATCGTCTGCATGCGATTTGTTCCCTGTGCAGCGCGTATGCCGAAGCCGGGCCGGCGACCCACGAGCACTTCGCGCACACCTACGTAGCCGCTGCGCCCGTTGTGGCGGGCACGCACAGTTGTCGCTTGACGATAAACACATACACCTAGACGATCGACGCGATGTCTGTGGTTACGCGGGAGGAGCATGAGGCATCACTTGCGTCGTTGGCGCGCACCATCAGCGAGCCGCGTGAAGGCATTCTTGGTCCACGCTCGGTAGCGTGGAGTCTCGGTAGCGATCTGGCGGTGTTCCTCGGCGGAGGCCGTGCGGCGTTGCTTCAGCTCGCACATCCAATGGTTGCGTACGCGATCGATCACCACTCGCGCACGCGCTCCGATGTGACGGGCCGCTTCCAGCGCACGTTTCGGTACGTGTTCGCGATGGTGTTCGGCGAGCTCGACGAAGCGTTTCGCGCGGCGCGTCGAGTTCACGCGATCCATTCGCACATTCAGGGCACGATCCCCGAGACGATCGGATCATTTCGTGCGGGCACGCCATACCACGCGAATGACGCGGACGCGCTGCAATGGGTGTACGCGACGCTCGTCGACACAACGATCACTGTGCGCGAGCGCCTCGATGGAGCGCTCCCGTCTGCGCTCAAAGATGCCTACATCGGCGAGATGAACCGGTTTGCAGCTCTGTTTGGGATCCCATATGCCCATTTGCCGACGACATGGGCTGCGCACGAACTGTACATGCGTCGAATGCTTGGATCGCAAACGATCTGCGTCGCGCCGTGCGCGCGAGAGATGGCGATGTTCCTCGTCGGTCGCGCGGGACCGGAGCCGCAACCAGCGCTCGGCCGCGTGACCGAAGCGATCACGGCCGCGCTCTTGCCGCCGCGATTGGTCCACGAGTTCGGGCTCGTTCCTTCGGCGCGCGCGCACGTCGGGCTCTCGATGTTCGCGTCGATGTATCGCTGGGTGCCAAGGAGCCTGATGACGATCCCAGCATGCTCGGCGGCGTCGCGTCGCTTGGCGGGGCAACCGCCGAGTCGGGTCGCCGCGTGGACAGAGCGTCAGCTGTTTGGGCTAACGCGGCAGATCACGGGTTAGCGCGAGCTGCTCGAGGTTGGCGAGCAGCGACTCGGTCGCGCCGAGCTGCGCCGGATCGCTCATCACATCATTGATGTGGATCGTCAGGTAGCGTTGCCACAAATCCTTCGCGGCGACGCCGCGCTGGTCGAGCGCCTTGAGCTTGCGACCGACGACCGCGTAATGCCGCGCGACGGAATCGGCGGTAATCGCCGGCGCGGCAGGCGGTGGCGGTTGCGTCGCTTGTGCGCGCGCCGCGACGACAGGCGCGGTGGTCACCGCGGCAGGCGGCGGTGGAGCTTGCTCACTCGCAGGTACGCGCTCGCTCGGATCGTCGGATTCGGCGTGCGAGCTCGGCGCCAGGTGCGGCGCCTCGGCAGAGCGGCGGCGCGTCGCGAACGCGATCGCGACGGCGGCGACGATCAGTGCGGCGGCGAGCGCGATGATGATGATCGGTACGCGCCAGCTGCGGTGTTGCTTCACGAGCTGACTCGTCGTGACAGCGACGGTCGGCGCGGTGCCCATCGCGACGGTTGCCGCCGTGCCGATCGCTCCGGTGGCGGCACTGCGCGGCAGCTCGCCGGTTGGAACAGGCGGCGCATCGACGACGCCAAGCTCGTCGGCAGCGGTCTTGCGATCGTGCGCGATCATATCGAGCAGCTTGCGCGCTGCGGCCGCCGTCGGTGGTCGCTTGTCGCGATCCTTGGCCATCAGCTTGTGCGTGAACGCTTCGAGCAGCGGATCGACGCCGAGCATCTTCGGCGTCGGGCTCGTGATGTTCGCCATCGCGACGGTGACGCCGTCGCCGGAAAACGGCATGTGGCCGGTGAACATCTGAAAACAGATCACGCCGAGCGCGAACAGATCGATGCGGTGATCGATCGGGCTTCCCATCGCGAGCTCGGGCGCCATGTATTGCGGCGTGCCGAGCACGATGCCGCCTGTCGTCAGTCGCTCTTGATTCTCGCCGCTGCCGTCGCGCAGTAGCGCGATGCCGAAATCGACGATCCGCGCAGTACCGTCGGGATCGACGATGATGTTGTCGGGCTTGAGATCACGATGGATGAGTCCGTGTTCGTGCGCGTGCTCGAGGCCATCGCAGATCTGCCGCACGAGCGAAAGCGCGCGCGCGATCGGAAGCGGGCCATCGTAGAGCAGCGCGCTCAGCGACACGCCATTCGCGAGATCCATGACGAGGAACGAGACGCCATCGTGCTTTCCGACATCGACGACGCTGACCACGTTCGGATGGCTCAGCTTGCCGGCGAGCTCGGCTTCGCGCTCGAAGCGGCGCAGCAGCTTCGCGTCTTTGAGAAAGCGCGGGTGGAGCAGCTTGACGGCGAACGGCCGGCCGATGGTGACGTGACGCGCGCGAAAGACGCTGCCCATCGCGCCGGTGCCGAGGAGCTCTTCGATCTGGTATTTCGACTCGAAGATTTCCCCGACCCGAGCCTGCGGCTCGACGACCATCGTAGGAAAGGATCCTTCGATCAATCGAGCCTGGCAAGGCGCGATGGGTCGGATTTACCGATAGCTCGACGGATCGAGCCCGAAGCGTTTGATCCAGCGTTGGATCTGCTTGCGATCTTTATCGAGGGCGCGCGCAACTGCCGAGACGTTGCCTTGATGCTCGCGCAGCGCTGCAACGACTTGATCGCGAACTTTCTGATCCGTTTCCGAGAGCACGACGGGACGCGGCGCACCCGGTGGTCGTCCGGAGCGGACCGTGTCGGGAAGATGCTCGGCGCGGACGACGTCGGTGCCCGCGAGCACTTGCGCCGTTGCGAGTGCCTGCTCGAGCTCGCGCACGTTGAGTGGCCACGGATAGCGCAGCAGCAGCCGCGCGGCGTCGATGTCGAAGCCCGGATGCTCAGGCGGGAAGATCCGCGTATGCAGAACGCCGATCAAGAGGCCGATGTCGCCGCGGCGCTCTGCAAGCGGTGGCACCAGGATGCGAAAGCCCGCGAGTCGCGCGAACAGATCGTGACGGAACGTGCGCTCGGCAACCATGTCATCGAGATCGCGATGCGTCGCGGCGACGACGCGCAGATCGATCGCGACCGCGCGTGTACCGCCGACCGGCATCACCTCGCGCTCTTGCAGCACGCGGAGCAGTGCCGCTTGCGAGCTCGATGGCAAATCGCCGATTTCATCGAGAAATAGCGTGCCGCCATCCGCGGCGCGCACGAGGCCTGGATGATCCTGCTGTGCGCCGGAGAACGCGCCCTTTTTGTACCCGAACAGCTCGCTCTCGACGAGGTTCTCCGGCAGCGCACCACAGTTGACCGGCACGAACGCGCCCTTGCGGCTGCTGAGCACGTGAATCGCGCGCGCGATCACTTCTTTGCCCGTGCCGCTCTCGCCTTCGATCAGCATCGGGATTTCGGAGCCCGCGATCTGACGAATGCGGTTGAGCTCGGCCTGCCAGCTCGGCACCAGCGTCGCGAGCCCGGGCTCGATCGTGCCAGGCGTGATCTCGAGCAGCGCGGGCGCGTCTGCTTCGATCGGCATGCGCTCGAAGAAATAGAACAGCGTGTGGCCGAGCTCGATGATCGATCCGTCGGTCAGCACGGCGCGCTTCGTGGTGTGCCCATCGACGATGGAGCCGTTCTTCGACTCGGTATCGACAAGCACCCAGCGTCCGAAGCTCGGCTCGATGCGCGCGTGCTTCGATGACATCCATTTGTCCGGCACCCGGATCGTCAGCTCGGTGCCGGTCTTCTCCGCGCGGCGTTCCGAACCGCGGCCAAGGTTGACGACCGTCAAGTCGGACAACCGATAGCGAACCGAGCCGGCACGCGGACGTCCGCATTCGAGCACGAGCACGAGGACGGGTTCGGGGCGCGGACCTGTTCGGACCCCTTGTCCGTCCGCATGGATACTCAGCGTCGTGCCCTGCGAATCGCCCACTGGCTCAACATCCTAACATCGGGGGATCCCAGGTTGAACCGGCTGTCGTCCTCCCCGGTGCGGAGATCGGGAGATCCGGACGATCCGGACCATGTCAGACGGGATCGCTAGGGTGTCCGTCGTGGGCGATCTGGTCTTTCTGAGCTTCGGGCCGCGGTACGGACTGCGCAAGGCGACGAGCGCGCTCGCCTGGTACGAGCGGGGGTGCGAGCTAGAAACGAGCGATCCGGAGGGCGCGGTAGCGGCCTATGGCCGCGCGCTGGCCGGTCGCCCGGACCTCGCGGACGCGCATAACAATCTCGGCCGCATCCTCCACGATCGCGGCCAGCTCGCGGCCGCCGAGGCTCACTATCGCCTCGCGCTGTGCGCGCAGCCGGACGTCGCGCTCTATTGGTTCAACCTCGGCGTCGTGCTCGAGGATCGCGGCCGTGTTGCCGAGGCGATTACGGCGTATGAGCGTTGCCTCGCGCTGGACGCGTATCTCGCAGATGCGCACTACAACCTCGCGCGCCACATCGAGCGCGCGGCGCGCACGAATGGTGACGAGATCATGTTGCGGCGGGCGGTGCGCCACCTAAAGCAGTACCGCGAGCTCTCGCGGGCGGGTTGATCGAGCGTCTCCAGCATAAGATCTTGAGATAGTCCGCCTGCGGAAAGCCGACCGGATGATCGGGCTCGGGTGGAATATCGCGCTCGAGCGCGAAATCTCGCCCGAGGATCGGCCGCACGATGTCGTGAAACACCTTGCGCTCGATGCGGCTCGTGCAACACGCCGATACCAAGAGGCCGCCCGGTCGCACGTGCGGCGCGGCGTGACGGTACAGCTTGCGGTATGCGGCGAGCACGCTCGGCACCTGGGCAGCGCGGCTCGTCATCGCGGGTGGATCCACGATGATGACGTCGAACAGCTCGCTCGCATCGAGCGCGGGTAGCCACGTGAAGACATCTGCTTCGATGAAGCGATGCCGCGCGGAATCGCCGACGTGGTGCGCGGCGGCGAACGCGAGTGCGCGATCGCTCGCATCGACGTGCGTGATGTCGGCTGCGCCCGCCGCTTCGGCAGCGCGGCCGAGCATGCCCGTATAGGCGAAGAGGTTGAGTACGCGCGCACCGGTGAGCGGCGACGCGGCGAGCACCTGGCGAAGCCCTCGCAAATCGAGATAGGTCCCGGTCTTGTGCCCGGCGACGACATCGACGGCGTACGTGACCCCATGTTCCGTAAAGCGAGCCACTTCCGGCGGCGCACCATAAAGGTTGCGCGCGGAGAGCTCGGGCCCGCGACGTCGCCGCGCCGGCCGCAGGATCACGTTCCGAGCGCTGCCGATGATCGCGGCACGCCGTATCGTATCGTCATCGACCGCCGGTTTGATTTCGCCGATATCGACGGGCCGTTTGACTTCGCCGATATCGACGGGCCGTTTGACTTCGCCGATATCGTTCGGCGACTTGATTGCGCCGATATCGTCTGACGACTTCATTGCGCCGATATCGTCTGACGACTTCATTGCGCCGATATCGTCTGACGACTTCATTGCGCCGATGCGAAGGACGCGCGCGACGTAGCGGGCGAGGGCGTCGGCGCCTGCCGAGTAGCTCGCCACGACGAGCGTGTCGGCGAAGCGATCGACGACGACGGCGGGAACGTCATCGCTCTCGCCATGGACGAGGCGAATGCCATCGGTGACCTCGGCGAGCGCGCGGCGGCGGTCGAGCGCGGCGAGCACGCGCTCGCGAAACCACGCCGCATCGGGCGGCGCGGCGCCGAGGCGCAGCATGCGGATCGCGATCGCACCTTCGCTTTCGTAGATGCCGTAACCCACGTCGCGATTTGCGCCATCGACAAGGCGTAGCCAGTCGCCATCGGCAAAGACATGCGCTGCGCTCGACATCTGCTCGCGAAACAGCCAGGGATGACCACGCTCGATGATCGCCACTGCCTCTTTGCGCAGCTGGTAGCGTCGCGCCTTCATCGCGGCTGCGGCAGCCGCTCGACGACGACAAGATCGGCGCGACCTGCACCGATCGCAGCATCGAGATCTGCGAGCTGAGCGTCGGCGCCATCGACCGCCGTGGCGATGCGAAGCTCGTTGCGCAACCGATCGGCAAGCGGCGCCGCGGGCAGGCGCGCGCCGGCCATCGTCTCGTCGCCCGACGACGTGACCCACAAGACGTTCGCGCCTGCGCGCACGAGCTGCGCGGCATGGCCGACGACGGCGACATGGGCGTGCGCACGATCGTGGACCGCTGCGGCGATCCAGCCGCCCGTTCGCCACTTCGCGCGCGCGGCCGCGACCATCGCCGGCAGGTGCTCGATCGCGGCTTCGTCCGCACCGGGATCGAGAAGGAGCAAATCGAAGCCGGCGGATACCGCACGTTCGACGGCACCTTCGAGAGCACCGACGACGGCACCTGTCGTGAGCAGGCGCGCCACGACGAGCACGTGCTTGCCGTGCACGTAGTTGACGACGCGCTTCCAAGCCGCGGCTTGCTCCTCGGTGTTGATCCGCGGCGACGGGCCGACGGTGATCGGGATCGCGGGCGTGACGATCGTGCCGGCGCCGCTATCGGCAGCGGCTTCGAGCGACGCGAGCTCGTCGTCGCCCGCAACACCGTCGCCGACGCGCTGCACGCGTTCCCGTGGCGAGCGCGCGGTCGCCGCGACGTGGACGAGCACGAGGCGATTCGCGGCACGGCGATCGCCGAGCGCGAAGGGCAGGGCGGTCGGCGCGCAGCGCTCCTCGACACCCGACGCTTCGGCGAGAAGCTGCTCGACACCTTGTGCGAGGTGCGGGTCGCGCTTGGCGACAGATGCGTGCGAGACGCGCAGGCTGCGCGTCATCAAGCTGTACGTGAGCTGCACCGGCGCCATCGCCATGTAGCGCTCGGTGCCTTCGAACCATTCGAGGCTCGCCTGCGCAGCAGCTTGCAGCGACTCGACCTCGGGTTTGCGTTTCGCCTGATACGCCGCGAGCGCAGCACTGACATCGCGTGTTGCGAGTAGCTCGTCGCGCAGGACGATCGCGTCCTCCATCGCGAGCTTCGTGCCCGAGCCGATCGAGAAGTGGGCGGTGTGCGCGGCATCGCCGATCAGCACGACGTTGCCCGCGTGCCACTGGCGGCAGCGCACCGTCGGGAAACTGCGCCAGATCGATCGGTTCTTGATCAGCGCGTTGCCGCCGAGCTCCTCGGCAAAGATGTCGCCGAGGATCGCGAGCGTGCCGTCTTCATCGGCCTCGTCGAGACCGGCGGCGTGCCAGGTGTCCTCGCGGCACTCGACGATGAACGTCGAGCCTGTCGCTTGATAGCGGTACGCGTGAACGCGGAACAGACCGAACTTGGTTTGCTTGAAGATGAACGTGAACGCTTGGTAGGGCACCGTGCAGCCGAGCCAGACGAACTTGTTCGGCCGCACGTCGACGCTTGGCTCGAGCTCGGCGGCGAGTGCATCGCGCACCCAGCTCGCGACGCCGTCGCAGGCGACGATGACATCGGCCTTCACCTGATCGAGCGCCTTGATCTCGTGCTCGAACTCGACGCGCACGCCGAGCGCCTGCGCGCGCGCTTGCAGAATTTGCAGGAGCGTCTTGCGCTCGAGGCCGCAGAAGCCGTGGCCCGTCGAGCGCAGCACTTCGCCGCCGACGTGAATCTCGATGTCATCCCATCGCGCGAAGCGCTGCGTGATCTGCGCGTGCGTCTCGGGATCTGCACTAGCAAGATGGCCGAGCGTCGCATCGCTGAACACGACGCCGAATCCGAACGTGTCATCCGGACGATTGCGCTCGTACACGACAACGTCGTGCTCCGGCGCGCTGCGCTTGACGAGGATTCCGAGATACAGGCCGGCCGGGCCACCGCCGATGCAGGCGATCTTCACGCGTGAACACTATCAGAAGATTTCGACGTCGCCGCCCCAAGACTCGAGGAGTACGGTTCGATATGCAGCCCGAAACAAGTACTCATAAAATGCCGCTGACGCTTCGCGTGGAGTCGTCGGCGTTCGGGATGAACGGCTCGATTCCCGTGCAGTTCACCTGCGAAGGCGACGACATCGCGCCGCCGCTCTCGTGGGGCACGCCACCCGACGGCACCAAAAGCATCGCGATTCTCGTGGAGGATCCCGACGCGCCGAATCCGGCCGCACCGGAGCGCACCTTCGTTCACTGCGTCATCACCGGGATCCCGCCGACGGCGACCTCGTGGCGCGGCTCGCAGCTGCCCGATGGCGCCTCGTTTGGCACGAACGACTGGGGCAAGCGCGCCTGGAACGGCCCGTGCCCACCGATCGGCCGCCATCGGTACTTCTTCAAGGTCTACGCCCTCGACATTTCTCTCGACGCACCGGGCCTCTCGAAGCTCGAGCTTGTCGCGGCGATCAAGGGGCACATCCTCGCGCAAGGCGAGCTGATCGGTACGTACGAAAAGATTCACGACAAGCGGAGTGCCGAGCAGGGTGAGGAGCGAACCACTCACGGCAGGCGCTGATCCGATGTAACGTGGAGGTGTGAAGCATCGCCGGCATCGTAGAGTCGAGGCCAAGGGCGTCGCCGCACATCTCGAGGCCGACGCAGGCGATTGCACGATCGAAAACATCTCGGTCGGCGGTTTGTTTCTGCGCACGACCTCGACGATGCCGATCGGGATGCCCGTGCGCGTGGATCTGACGAAGCCGGGATTCCACCTGCAGGTCAGCGGCCGCGTCGTGAGCGTGGTGACCGAGGCCGAAGCGGATAGACACGACACGGCACCGGGTGTCGGCATCGAGCTCGATCCGCTACCGCACGACACCGAGAAGCGGCTGCACGCGCTGCTGCGCGAGCTCGGCCTGACCGACCTCGCCGAGCCAACGGAGATCGATCCGGATAGCTTGTCGGCGAGCGCGAGCCCCGACACGCAAAAGGTCGAAGCGAACGTGCGCGGTCTGCTCGAGATGCTCACCGATGCCTTGCAGAAGGTGAAGGAGCGCGATCAAGAGATCGCAAAACTGCGCGACGAGATTCGTCGCCTGCACAACAAGCTCGAAGCTGCGAAGCGATGACGCGCGAAACCAAATGCCCGCTCTGCAATGCGCCGCGTCCGCGCGGTGCGAAGCGCTGCATCTGCAATTACACGTTCGAATACGAGCGGCCGTCGCATACGTCGCTGCGCACCGTGAAGAGCGCGCCGGCGCAATCGACGAGCGTCCTCGCGCTCGCGATCTTCGTGACCGGCCTCGCGGTCGCGTACATCCGCCTGCTCGAGCGCGCGCCGATGAAGCCAAGCCTCGGCCTCTTGCTCGCACCGATCGGCGTGTTCTGCATCGCCGCGGCGTACTTCAATTGGGGCTTCTTCATGCGCAACAGCCGCGCGCGTCGCGTGCGGTTCTTCCTCGGCAGCGCTGGAGTGCGATTCTTCTATGCGGTGCTCGGCGGTGCGTTTACCGGCGTCGGTCTCGGTGTGCTGATCGCATGATCGTGCACGCGAAGGCAGTCGTCTTCGATCTCGACGGAACGCTCGTCGATAGCCTCGCCGACATCTGCACGCACCTCAACGCTGCACTCGTCGATCACGGGCAACCAACCTGCGCGCGGATCGCCGAGTGGATCGGGCATGGCGCTGAATATCTGGTAGCGCGCTCGGTCGCGACGCCTGATCTCGTCGCGCCCGTGCTCGCCACGTTTCGCGCTCGCTACCGAGCGCAGCCGATCATCGAAACGAAGTTGTTCCCCGGCTTCGATGCGCTGCTCGACGCGATCGCCGATCGCAAGCTCGGCGTGCTGTCGAACAAGCCGCAGGTCCTGACGACCGCGATCGCCGATGTGTTGCTCGCGCGCTGGCGCTTCGGCTCGGTGATCGGGCACTCGCCGGATCGCCCGATGAAGCCAGACCCCGAAGCGCTGCGCTTTGTCACGCGCCAGCTCGACGTCGACATTGCCGAGTGCGCGCTCGTCGGCGATTCCGAAGTCGACATCGAGACCGCACGAGCCGCGGGCGCGATCAGCATCGGCGTGACGTGGGGCCTTCGCCCGCGCGACGTTGTCGTCAGCGCGAATCCGCATTACATCGTCGATACGACGCGCGAGCTCGCCGCGTTGTTCGGCGTATAGTGCGCGCATGGCCGAGCTCGTTGGTGGCTGCTCCTGCGGCGCGATTCGCTATCGACTCGCGTCGCCGCCGATGTTCGTCAACTGCTGTCACTGCACCGAATGTCAGCGCCAGACCGGCAGCGCGTTCGTGATCAACGGCGTGATCGAAACCGATCGCATCGAGCTCCTCGCCGGCGCGCCGGTTGCCGTCGAAGTGCCGACGGGGAGCGGCCGGCCGCACGACATCTATCGCTGCCCGACGTGCCAGGTCGCCGTGTGGAGCGATTACGGCCGTCGGCCAAAGCTTCGCTTCGTACGCATCGCGACGCTCGACGCTCCGCACGCATTCGCGCCGAACGCGCACATCTTCACGCGCTCGAAGGTGCCGTGGGTCCAGCTCGGCGACATTCCGGCGTTCGACGTGTTCTACGATCTCGACAAGCAGTGGTCCGCCGAGAGCCTCGAGCGCCGGCGCAAGCTCTTCGGTTAGCTCACACGCACATGACTGTGCACGTGTGTGAATGATCGGTCTCCGTCGAGACTTTCATGATCGTCGTGTTCGCCGCCAGCAGCGCGAAGTCCGACGCTGTCACGGTGACGAGGTGATCGTGCAGTGCTGTGCCCTGGATGCTGTACGTCTTCTCGGCGCCGGCGACGACGTCTGCCTTCGACACCACGAGCACGTGGCCATGGTTTGCGCTGATCGTCGTGGCAGTGCCGTTGTTCGTGCAGCTCGCCATGCTCGTTCCCGAATCAACGCCCGAACCCATTCCCGAATCCGAGCCCGTGCTCGTGCCGGAATCTGACCCCGAGCCCGAGCCGGTTGCCGCATCTGCTCTCGTGGGCTCGTCCTTGCTGCAGCCAATCATCAGCGCGACAACGCCAAGCGACGAACGTAAAAAATCCTTCCGGGTCATTCCCTCCTAGAGGAGGGCCGGCGGCCAATGTCGCACGAAAGGTGTAACTACCCGTCCTTCGCGTACTTTTCGAGCGCCGACAGCGCCGCCTGCAGATCCGGGCGCGTCTCGAGTACCGCCGCGACCGGATCGACCTGCCAGCTCGAGATCCGATCGAGCGCGTTGCGGATATGAAACTGCTTGGCATCGAGCTCGGGCACGACCTCATCCCACGTCAGCGGCATCGACACCGGCGCGCCCGCAACCGGGCGCACGCTGTACGGCGCGACGAGCAGCTGGCCGTGCGCGTTTTGGCCCCAGTCGAGATACACGCGGCCGCCGCGCGCCTGCGGATTGCGCAGCGTCGTCGCCATATCGGGATGCTGCCGCTCGATGATGAGCCCGATCAGATACGCGAGCGTGCGCGCTTGATCGAACGTGCATTGCCCGCCGAGCGGAATCAGCACGTGCAACCCGCTCTGGCCCGATGTCTTGACGTAGTTCGGCAGCCCGATCGCTTCGCACAGCCGATGAATCGCGAGCGCGAGCGGCACGACGTGCTCGCGCGGCGCGTTCTTCGGATCGAGATCGATGATCGTCCAATCGGGCCGCTCGAGGTCGGCGATCCTGCTCGCCCACGCGTGGATCGGAATCGACGCGAGGTTCGCGACGAACGCGAGGCCATCTTCGTCGTCGAGCAGCACGTAATGGATCTCGCGCTGACTGTGCTCGCTCCACAGCGTGACGGTGCGCAACCACGGCGGCACCCAGTCGGGCATGTCCTTTTGATAGAACATGTTGCCGTCGATGCCGTCGGGGTAGCGCGTGAGCACCGTCGGGCGATCCTTCAGATACGGCAATAGGTGCGGCGCGACGGCGCGGTAGTACTCGATCAGATCGCCCTTCGTGATCTGTTCCTCTTTCCAGAACACTTTCTTCGGATTCGACAACCGCAGCTCGCGCACCTGCGAATCGACGACGAGCTCCATCGAATCGCCGGGCCCGGGCTCTTTGATCTGGCCGGTGCGCCGCATCGGCATCGTGCATTCCATCGGGCTCTTGTCGCGGCGCAGTCGCTCGAACACCGGAAAGCGCAGCGACGAATCCTCCGGCCACTCGCGATAGCGCACCTGCACGACGAGCTCGGGCTCGATCCAGATCGCATCGCCTTCGCCTTTGGGTCGCGGGAACGTCGGCTTCCAGCGCGGCTTCGCCGAGAGCTCCGCCGTCAGCTTCACGAGCAGCGCGTCGTCGAGCCCCGAGCCGACCTTGCCGGCCCACACCCACTGACTGTCGACGCGCACGCACAAATGCAGCGAGCCGAGCCCGGTGCGCGTGCCCTTCGGCGGCGTGAATCCGCACACCGCGAAGTCAGCCTCCGGGTCGCTCTTCATCTTCAACCAATCGGGCGAGCGCTTGCTGCGATATGGCGAATTCGCCTTCTTCGCGACGACGCCCTCCATGCCGCGCGCGACGACTTGCTCGAGCAATGCCTCGCCGTGCTCGGCGATGTGCTCGCTAAACCGCAGCGGGCCGAGCTTCGGCAAGATCTTCTCGAGCAGCGTCTTGCGCTCGATCAGCGGCACGCCGCGCAGGTCGTGTCCGCCTGCCGCGAGTAGATCGAACACCATGTACGTCACCGGCTGCGCGAGCGCGGCGCGCGAAATCTCCGACGTGCGATGCATCTGACCGCGGAACGACAGCTTGTGAAAATCGGGCTTGCCTTCGGCATCGAGCGCTACGATCTCGCCATCGAGCAGCAGATCCGGAATCGGCAGCGCGCGCACCGCGCTCGTGATCTCCGGATAGCGATCCGTCGGATCGAGCCCGGAGCGGTAGCGCAGCTTCGCTTGCCCGGCACCGCCGTGCGCCATCATGCGAAAGCCGTCGTACTTGAGCTCGTAGATCCAATCCTTCGACGAGAACGCTTGCTCGGCGGTCTGGCACAGCATCGGCTCGATCGAGCCGAGTGTGACGGCGCGCTTGGGCACCTTCGCCTCGCCGAGCGCGGCCACGACCGCTTGATGGCGCGGCGCGCGTGCGTCGAGCTCGTCGATCGTCAGGCCCGATAGCACCGATGCATCCGACAGCGGCTTGCCGCGCGCGAGGAATTGCTCCGCCGATGGATCGCGCTTCTTGATCAGCAGCCAATGATTCGAGCCGCGCCCGGAGAACTTGCCGCGCGTACCTTTGCCGGTGTGCACGAGCGTGAACGCGCCGCACAGTTTGTAGCCCCACAGCTCGAACTTGATCTCGCCATCGATGAGACCCTGCGCGGGATCGATGAGCGGGCGAAACAAACCGCGGTCCCAGCAGATCATCGGCCCGGCGCCGTAGTTGCCAGCCGGAATCACGGCCTCGAAGTGCACGTACTCGAGCGGATGATTCTCGACCTTCACCGCGAGGCGCTTGTCTTCGGGATCCAAGGACGGCTCTTTCGGCACCGCCCACGAGCAAAGGACACCGTCGATTTCGAGCCGCAAATCCCAATGCATGCGCGTCGCGTCGTGCTGATGTACGACAAACATGCGCGGCCCTTTGCCCGTAATCGCGGGGCTGCTGGCCATTGGTTCAGGTGTGGCTCCGCCTTCGCGCTTTGCGCGGTAGGCTTCGAGTCCCTGTTCATCTTTGGGTTCGCTCACGGGTAGACCGGTACAATTGATTTTATGCCCGCTCGCTCCATCGGTACGGCCACAATCTCGTTCGGCCTGGTTTCAATCCCGACCAAGCTCTACACGACGAACGAGACCTCGGGGGACATCCATTTCAACATGCTGCACGACGCCGATGGGGCTCGGCTCAAGCAGCAGTACATCTGTACCAAGTGCAACGAGGTTGTCGACCGCGAGCACACGGTCAAAGGCTACGAGCACGCGAAGGGCCAATACGTCGTATTCACGCCCGAAGAGCTCAAAGCGCTCGACGCCGTCGCGACGCAGACCATCGCACTCGAAGAATTCGTACCCGCGACCGCGGTTGATCCGCTGTGGGTCGAGAAGAGCTACTACCTCGGGCCGGATAAGGGTGGCGAGCGCGCCTACAAGCTCATCCACGACGCGATGATCGATACCGAGCTCGTCGGCATCGCCTCGTATTCGGCGCGCGGCAAGCAGTACATCGTGTGCCTGCGCCCGTTCAATGAAGGCCTGATCCTCCACCAGCTGCGCTATGCGCAAGAAGTCAAAGCGTGGACCGAGGTGCCGCTGCCGTCGCTGCCCGAGCTCAAGCCCGCCGAGCTTGGCCTCGCGAAACAGATCATCCAGCAGATCGCGCACGAGACGTTCTCGCCCGACAAATACAAGGATGAGGTGCAGGAGCGGATGATGGGGCTCATCCAGCAGAAGATCGAAGGCCAGGAGATCACGATCGCGCCCGAAGCGCCGGCCGGCAAGGTCATCGATCTCATGGAGGCGCTCAAGGCAAGCCTCGGCATGACGAAGAGCGACGATCGCAAGGGCGCGATGCCCGCGGCTGAAGCGAAGGAAGAGCCGAAGAAGAAAGCGGCGTCGAAGAAGAAGTAGTGCCCGAGCTGCCCGACGTCACGGTGTATGTCGAACGGCTGCGTGCGCTGACCGTCGGCAAACCGATCGACGGTATTCGCATCGCGAGCCCGTTCGTGTTGCGCACGGTGTCGCCGTCGCCGCGCGAGCTCCTCGGTGCGAAGATCGAGACGATCGAGCGCCTCGGCAAGCGCATCGTGATCGGAGTCGAAGGCGCGCGCTTCATCGTCATTCACCTGATGATCGCGGGACGACTGCGCTGGAAGAAGCGCGGCGAGAAAGTGCCAAACAAGGTCGGGCTCGCCGCGTTCGACTTTCCAAACGGCAGCTTGATCTTCACCGAGGCATCGCCGAAGAAGCGCGCATCGCTGCACATCGTCGCGGGCCGACCCGGACTCGCCGAGTTCGATCGCGGCGGCCTCGATGTGTTCGCGGCGAGCACGGCGGAGTTTGCCGAGCGGCTACGCAGCGAGCGTCACACGATCAAGCGCGCGCTCACCGATCCGACGCTGTTCGACGGCATCGGCAACGCGTATTCCGACGAGATCCTGCATGCGGCGAAGCTGTCACCGTTTCGCATGACGTCGTCGATCACCGACGACGAGGTCAAGACGCTGCATCGGGCGTGTGTCGAGCAGCTCAAGCGCTGGACCGATATCTTGCGCAAAGACGTCGGCGACGGCTTTCCCGACAAGGTCACTGCGTTTCGCCCCGAGATGGCGGTGCACGGCAAATACGGTCAGCCGTGCCCCGTGTGCGGCACGAAGGTGCAGCGGATCGTGTACGCCGACAACGAAGCGAACTATTGCCCGACGTGTCAGACGGAAGGTCGCCTGCTCGCGGATCGCTCGCTGTCGCGGCTGCTCAAAGAAGATTGGCCAAAGACGCTCGAAGAGCTCGAAGAGCGCAAACGCGGCGCGAAGCAATAGTTAGAACCACTTGTCCTTGCACTCGATGTGGCCCTTCTTGAGCTCGCCGTTGCTGCCCGCATAGCCGGTGCACGTGTCGCCGGGTTTGTTCGGCACCGCAAAGATCTCTTTGCGCTCCGCGAGCGAAGCACTCAGCGGTAGTCGGCAGTAGCTGCACTTCCACGTGCCCTCGGTCTCGACGGGATTGTACGCCGAGGACACACCGGGCACCGCCGATGGCGCGTAGCCGCGGCACGCCTCCCTCGGCTTGACGTTGGCCTTCCATTCGTTCGATGGCACGCCGATCGAGCACGACCAGGAACCGCTCGTCTTTTGGATCGCGGCGTTCTCGCAGCGGCCTTCACAGTGCACGAGCGGCGCCGGGCAGAGCCCTTCGTTTTGCTTGTCCATGCACGCGCAGAGCAGCTCGTGTTTCTTCGGGCACAGCCAGTAGTGATTCGGATCATCGTCGCGGCGGCAACGGCATCGCAGATCGAGAACGAGCGGCTCGGCCTTGCGCGTGGGCTTCGGCGCGGCGGCGGCATCATCAGGGGCGGCATCGGTGAGGCCAGCGTCGGTAACAGCGGCGGGGCGCAGCCTCGCAAGACGGGCGATCACGGCGGCGCGATCCTTCGCCGCCGGCGCGCGATCGAGATAGCGCTCGAAATAGTGGATCGCATCGAGCGGGCGATCGAGTCGCTCGTAGAGCTCGCCGACGCGAAATAGCAGCTCGGGATCGGGATGCGCATCGAACGCAGCGAGGTACTGCGCGATCGCAACGTCGAGCTTGCCGCCCCGCTCCGCGGCGCGAGCGGCTGCGCTCGGATCGACGATGCTCGCATCATGCAGTGTGCTGCTCCGGCTCGTCGTATTCGTGCGCATGGCGACGACCACCACGGCGGCGACGGCGATGGCCGCAGCAACCGCAGCGAGCGGTATCCAGCGACGGCGGCGTGGTTCGGCGACGGTCGGCGCCTCGTCTCGACGCTTCGCGGCGCGCACGGTGCGAGCCATCAGACCGCGCGGCGGCGGTGCTTCGAGCGCGGCGGCAAACTCGAGCGCATTGGCAAACCGAGCCGTGGGTGACCGCGACAGCGCACGGCGAAGTGCATCGGCAACATGCGGCTCGATGCCGAGCTGCTGGCTATCGAGCTCGGCGGGACCATCGACTTGCTGCGCCGAAACCTCGCCGAACGATGTCCCGGCGTACGGCGACTTGCCTGTCAGCATCATGTGCAGCGTCAGCGCGACCGCGTAGATGTCGGCGCGGCGATCGATCCGCGCGCCGGCGAGCTGTTCCGGTGCCATGAACTGCGGCGTGCCGATGATCTGGCCGGTGCGCGTGACGGTAGCGTCGTCGATCATCGCGATCCCGAAGTCCATGATCTTGACGACGTCGTCCTCGCCGACGAGCAGGATATTTCCAGGCTTGATATCGCGATGCACGATGCCCGCTTCGTGGATTGCGTGCAGACCGTGCAGGATCTGGCGCGCGATCGCGAGCGCGCGCGGCGCCGGCAGCGCACCGTTGGCAAGCACGCTGCGCAGATCACGGCCATCGAGATATTCCATCGCGATGAAATCGCGGCCGTCCGCAGTGCCAACATCGAAGATGCGCACGACGTTGACGTGATCGATCCGTGCTGCCGCGCGCGCCTCGCGCCGAAACCGCGCGACCATGTCGGCATCGAGCTTCAGCATGACCTTGATCGCGACGCGCTTGCCCAGCCCGACGTGGTCCGCTTCGTACACCGCACCCATGCCACCGCGCCCGATCAGACGGCGCACGATGTACCGATCGTCGATCGTCGTGCCGATCATCAGGTCGGTGGCGTCAGCCTCCACCGTGGCATCGTAGCAACTACTGCGGACCGAACCACGCGCGTGCAACGATCATTGCCGTAGCTTGCGCGAAAGCTCGGCGACGAGTCCCTTGATGTCTGCGTTCGTCGTGTCCTTGAGCGCGAGCGCCTCGGCAGCTGCCAAACCGACGCGGTACTCGGCGCGTGCCCCCGCCTTGTTGCCGCTCTTGGCGAGCGCGTCACCGACGTTGGCGCGGATCTCGGCGATCGAGTACTGGAGCTCGAGATTGGCCGGGTCCGCCGCGGACAGCGACAACAGGATCGCTAGCGCCTCGCGCTGCTCGGCGAGTGCGCCGGCGACGTCACCCATCGCCAGCAGCGTGTCGCCCAGACGCTCGTGTCCGATCGTCAGATCTTCTTGCCGCTGGGCGCTGGGATCCGCAGCGGCGAGCTTTGCGAGCAACGATTGCGACGCGCGGTACTCGGCGAGCGCCGCGGCGTTGCGGGCCTTGCTGAACAGCGCGTCGCCGAGTCGTTGATGAGTGACCGAGAGACCGAATGCGAGCTGTCGATTATCCGGGTCGCGTTCTACGAGGCGCGTCTCGATCGCGAGCGCGGCGCGAAACTGCGCCGTTGCCTCGGCGTCCTTGCCTAATTTCAGTAGCGTCTCGCCGACCTTGTTGATGCAGATCCCGAGCATGCGCTGGCGCTTCGCATTGGTGGGCTCCTTGTCGGCGAGCGCGCGAACGACCGCTGTCATCGCGCGGTACGACGCGAGCGCGCCCGTCGTATCGCCCTGTTTCTGCAGCATGTCGCCGACGTTTTGGTGCGCGACTGCGGTATCCGACTGTCGATCCGCGTTCGTCGGATCGTCGGCTGCGAGTGCCTCGAGGATCGTGAGCGAGGCGCGATACTCGGCGAGCGCACCCGCCGTATCGCTCTGCTTGCGGATCGCATCGCCGATGTTCTCGTGGCCGACCCCGAGATTGCGCCGGAGCTCGCGGTTCTTCGGGTCTCTCGCCGACAACGCTTCGCTGATCGCGATCGACGCTCGGTACTCGGCAATTGCTTGTGCGGGATCGCCGTTGTCGAGGTGGGCATTGCCGACCTTGTCGTGCGACACCACGAGCAGCATCTGGTGCTTCGGATTGTCAGGGTCGCGTGCGGCCAGCGCCGTTGCGATCGCTACCATCGGCCGCAGCTCTGCAAGCGCACGGGCCGGCTCGCCTTGCTGTAACAACAGGGCCCCAATGGACTCGTGCGCGTTCGCGAGATCGATCTGGCGCTCGGTATCGCTCGGCTGCTCGGCTGCGAGGGCAGCCATCATTGCCAGCGTTCGGCGATATTCAACGAGCGCGGCGGCGAGCTTGTCTTGCGTTCGCAGCACGTCGCCGATCTTCTTGTGCCCCACCGCCACGGAGCGGCGGCGACTGACATCGTGTGGATCGGTCGCAGCGAGCACATCGTACAGTGACTGCGAAAGCCGATACTGCGCGAGCGCCGCTTCCGAGTGTCCCTGCGCGACGAGGACGTCACCGAGGTTGTTGCGCATCATCGCGCGGTTCGAGAGGTCGGCGAGCGAGCTCGCCTCGCCGCGGCGATCGTAATATGCGGCGGCGCGCTTCGCGACGTCGTCGAGCAAGTCGAGCTGAGCACGCGGCTCGAGCTTGTCGCGCAGGTCGACGAGCATGAAGCTCATCAGCTGCTCGGCTTCGCCGCGGTGACGCTCCGCGGAGCGCCGCTCCTGTTCGGTACGCGATTGTTCGGTGACGATCCGCGAAACACTCACGACACCAACCGCGACGAGCGCAATTGCCGCCACGATGCCGACCGCGACCGCGGTACGACGGCGCACCCATCGCCGCGCGAGATGCCAGAACGAATAGCGGTGCGCACCGACGAGCTGGCCGGTCTGAAATCGCTTGAGGTCTTCGGCCATCTCGATCGCGGTCGGATACCGATCGGCCGCATCGCGCGCCATCGCCTTGTTGACCAGCGCGACGAGATCGGCCGGTGTGCGCGCGGGCAGCGGAGGCGGCGGCGACGCCAGCACCTTGTGCAAGATCGACTCGACGGTGCTGCCATGATACGGCGGCTGTCCTGTGAGCACGTGGTAGAGCATCGCGCCGAGCGCGTAGACATCCGCACGCTCGTCAACGGTGTCACCGCGCGCCTGTTCGGGCGGCATGTATGCAGGCGTGCCGATCACCGCTCCCTCGACGGTGGCATCCACGTCCGCGCTCGGGCGGCGGTACGGCCCGACGGCGATGTCTACCTCTCCGGGCCCTGCCAGATCCTTCGCGAGGCCCCAGTCGATCACGACCGTTTCACCGAACCTGCCGACGAGCACGTTGGCCGGTTTGAGATCGCGGTGAATGATCCGCATGCTGTGCGCGTAGGCGAGTGCATCGACCGCGGCAACGACGTTCGGCAGTAGCGCGAGTCGAGATTCGAGCGTGGTCCTGCGGTCGATCGCTTGGTCGAGCGACTCTCCCGACACCAGCTTCATCGCATAGAACGGCTCGCCGGTCGGCCACGTCCCTGCTTCGTGGAGGTTCACGATGCCCGGATGCTGCAGGCGACCGGTGATGCGCGCTTCGCGTTCGAACCGCGCGCGCAGACCTTCCGATTGCGCGCGCAGCTCCTTGATCGCCACGGGTCGGCCGAGTCGCCGGTCGCGCGCCACGATGATCCGACCCATGCCGCCGCGCGCGATCTCCTTGTCACGCGCGTAGTGTTGCGGATCGACGACGACGAGCGCGCTGTAGTCGCCCGATTGCGATGCCGCCGTCGCGTGGTCCACCGGCAAGGTTGGCGCGTCGGACAGCGGTGGTCGCGCCGCACGGACTGCCGCTGCGACTGCGCGCCTACACACCTCGCAGGTGTCGACGTGGTGATCGTACGCGCTGCGATGCACCGCCTCCGCATCGACGTACGCCGCTACCTCTTCCACCGACAGACACGCGCGCGACATCGTGGGCGGTTCATATCCGAATACCATGCGTCGCGGCGAGCGAAAACCGTCGCGTCACGGCTCTAGGCAATACAAGCGCTGCATCGTGCTGCACGCGGCTCCACAACCTGTGAAGAAGTCCGCCGTCGCGAAGTTCTCCTCCCCGCATCCCGTGCTTTCCGTCAGCATGCTGGAGACCCAGTCCTGGCACGGCGCCGTCGCAGGCACGGCTGCGGGTGACGCCTCGCCCGTCCACGTGCGCGGGAATCCCGTGGCCACGATCGCCGAACCATCCGGGAGGCGATTCAGTGGCGCGGCAAGCCGACTGATTGGCAGATCGCTCGCCGTCGCGACGATCGGCACACCGTCGACGCGCACCCACGGCGCGCCGCCAGTATCGAAACGCGCGACCGCCGCACTGCCCAAGACGGGAAGAAGCGCCAGAAACGTCCGTCCAAGCGCCGCGCCGTCTGTCTGGCAATGAGCGTCGGCATCTCCGCGACCGCCACCGGGTATCCACGGCGAGGAGAGGAAGGCGAGGCGTCCTGTGACCAACACCGGCGCGACGGCGACTTGCGCGCCAACGCCAAAACAGTAGAGCCGTGCTGCCTGGGCGCAATCGATCGCAATCGAGCGCGTCCACGAGCTGCCCGTTGCGTGGGCACTACCACCGACTGCGTTAACACCCGTCGTCGGCGCCGTCCAATCAGAGCAGGTCGTGAGGCTGCCGCTGTTCTCGATCGTTCCCGTCGCCGTCGTGCCCGTGACAATCGGCTGCGCCGACACGGGCGCGGACGTCAGCTCGATGCCGCCCTCATCTAGACGCGGCGGATACCATAGCCGACCCGCGATCAGATCCTCCACCGTGTCGACAAACGGGAGCCCATCGGTGCGCACCCAGCCGCGCGACCCGGCGAGCCTGTCGCGCGCGTCGACGCTCGTCGTCGAAAGATACGCGACATACGTGCCCGGCAGGCGAGCTGCAAGCGCGCGTTGCGCGCACACGTCGTCGGCGCCGAGCAGCCCGCCGAGACTTCCGACGACCTGCGTAGTCGATGTGACGAACATGATGTTGGGCGGTCCGCCCTGCGCACCATCGTCGTCGCCGTCGTCCGCGCCCACTGGCGTAAAGCCTATGCGCCCGCAGGCGCACGCCACCAGCGCCGGCCACAGCCGGCAGGAACTCCAGCGACGAGCTCCGATCAAGCGAGCTTCTCGAGGAGACTCATTCGCTTGCCACGCGCGATGGGCATCACTTCTTCTTCTTGACCGGCTCGAGCTTGCCATTGCGCAGCCCGATTTCGGGCACGTTGCCTTTGATCGAGCGCGCGAGCTGAACTTGGCCGCGTGGTGCGAACGCGAGGTTGAGCGCGGGCTGCGGGCCCGGATTGCCGCCGCCGGGTGGCCCGCCCCAGATGCCGCGCTTGGGGTTCTTGCATGCGATCGGGCCGGCCCAGCGATGGCGGATGATGTAGCGACCCTGAAAGTTATTGGTGCTCGACGGCTGCGCGCCTTCTTCGAGCTTGCCGTTCTTCTGCACGAACTCGCGACCACCAACGATCGGCGCGGCTTCCTTGAACACGAGGTCGTCCTTGATGTCCTTGCCGTAGCGCGCGTGGAGGCGCGTGAGCACGAAGTCCGATGCAAAGCCAGGCGGTGCGCGCCGGCGAGACTGCGCGGGTTTGTCGGTCGCGATCTGCTGCTGCGGATCGAGCACGTCGGCACCGAGTGTCATGAAGTCACCGTAGTTCAGCGTCGGTCCCGGGCACGGATCGCACGTGCTCGCCTGCCACGCATATTCGGTGACGACGGCGCGCGGGTTCTTCTCGAGCGTGCGATCGAACAGCGCCGCGTAGAACGAGCCGAACCGATCGCGGACCGCGTCGTTGACGTCGAGGTTCGTTGGAATCGTGACGTTCTTGTAGTTCGCAACCTCGTAGCGCTGGCCCGGCGCGAGGATGCTGACGATCAGATCCTGCGTGCCCGAGCTATTCGCGAGGCCGAGCCGGATCGGCAACACGAACTGATCGGTGTCGTAATGAAAGCGCAGCGGCGAGAGGTCCGCGCGGCCGTCGACGAATTGCACCTTCTTTGGATCGACCTTCGCGACGAAGAACTTCATCCCCGATTCGACGTACGGCCGCAGCAGCGGCTCCGCGCCTTTGGGAATGTTGTATTTCTCGCGCCGCAGCCACGTGTCGAGCCCGGTCGATTCCTTCGCCGACAGGATCACGATCTGGTACTCGCCGACCGTGAACTGCGCCTCGACGGTGACGCCGAGGTCGTCGTCCTTTGCGGCCATCTTCGCACGCGGCGCCGCGGCCGGCGCACGGCTCTTGGTGACCATGTCGTAGCGCTCGGGACCGCGACACGGATCTTGTTCCCAGTACTCGACGAGCCGCGGCGCGCCCATGCGCTCGACGTTCGCGAACACCGCTTTGGGCAGCGTCTTGACGTCGGCCTCCTTGAGCACGACCGGCACCGGAATCACCATCGCGAATGCGTCGGGTGGTCCTTTGTAGTTGTTCTGCATCGCGAGCACGGTGCGCGTGCCTTTGCGCATCAGCACGACCTGCGTCGCGTCTGCGAGAAGCGGGCCTTCCTTCGGTGAAACGTAGAAACCGCAGAACGCTGATGCGACCTCGGGAATGCACAACAATCCCACAGCAATCGAGACCACCCATCTTTTCATGGCGCGCAGCTTAGACCGGATCGCTCCGGCGTGCGTTGCAAACACGTTATGATGACCACGGGGCCGTCGCTCATCACTGCGAGGTACGTATGCGGCTGTGCGTGGGCTTGTTGCTGGTATTCGGCTGCGCAGCCGAACGTTCGCCGAGGCTAGTCAACCGCGAGCATCAGCTCGATGCAACGGTGACGACGCGTGGGCTCACCGTTGCATCGACCTCGACGAACGAGCGCTTCGCGCTGCGTCTCGATGGCTGGGGCGCGGGGCGCGTGATCGCGCGCGACGCCGCCATAACCGTCGAGCGCGATGGCATCACCGAGCGCTACACGACGACGGCCGCCGGCGTGCGGCAGGACTTCATCGTCGCGCGCCGGCCCGCCGCGCAGCTGCGGCTGACGCTCGCCATCGATGGCGCACGCGCAAGTCGCGCCGACGATGGCGTCGCACTGACGCTCCCCGGCGGCCGCACACTCGCGTATCACGAGCTGCACGTCACCGACGCGAGCGACCGCGTGCTCGTCGCTCACATGGAGCCGCGCGGCGAGCACGCGCTCGACATCGTCGTCGATGATCGCGATGCCGAGTACCCCGTCACGGTCGATCCGACGATCAGCGATGCACAGTGGTACGGCTTTGGTGGAACCCCCGGCGTCGATCGAACCGTGCGCGCGGCCGTGCTCGCGCCCGGTGGCGGCATCTACGTCGCCGGTAGCTTCACGCTCGCCGGCAACACGATCATCAATCGCGTCGCGAAGTGGACCGGCACGGCATGGGCGCCGCTCGGCACCGGCATCAACGGCACCGTCTACGCGCTCGCGATCGATGCGAGCGGCACGCTCTACGCAGCAGGTGCGTTCACGAGCGCGGGAGGTGTGGCCGCGAACAACATCGCGAAGTGGAACGGCACGGCGTGGTCGGCGGTGGGCAGCGGAACGGACTCCGAGGTCACGTCGCTCGCGATCGACTCCGCGGGTACATTGTACGCGGGCGGATTCTTCACGACCGCCGGCGGCGTCTCCGCGAGGGGCATCGCGAAGTGGAACGGTAGCGCATGGTCGGCTGTCGGCGGCAGCGTGACGAGCACAACCGGATACATCTATTCGCTCGCGTTCGACGCGTCGGGAAATCTGTACGCGGGCGGCGGGTTCAGCGCTGTCGGCGGCACGCCGGCAAACAACATCGCGAAGTACAGCGGCAGCGTGTGGTCTGCGCTCGGCACCGGCACGAACAGCAGCGTCTACACGGTCGCGACGTCTGGCACGACGGTGTACGCGGGCGGGTTCTTCACGAGCGCCGGCGGCACCGCGGTCAATTACATCGCGAGCTATAGCGGCACGACGTGGTCCGCGCTCGGCACGGGGCTCGATAACGCGCCGTTCGTGATGACACTCGACGGCAGCGGCAACCTTCTCGTCGGTGGCTACTTCAGCATCGCGGGAGGCGTCTCCGCCGGCCGCGTCGCGAGCTGGAGCGGCAGCACGTGGTCGGCGGTCGGCACCGGTTTCGACGCGCCGGTGATGGCGCTGCTCGTCGACGGCACGTCGCTCTACGCGGGCGGCCAATTCCACCGCGCCGATGGCCTTGCCGCGAGTTGCATCGCGAAGTGGAATGGCACCGCATGGGCGGCGTTCGGAACGGGCACCAGCGATTCGATCAACGCATTCGCCTCTGATGGCAACGGCATCGTCTACGCGGCCGGCGGGTTCACGACAATCGCCGGCGTCTCCGCAAATCGCGTGGCGATGTGGAACGGAACGTCATGGTCGCCGGTGGGTACCGGCGTGGACGGCGAAGTGCTCGCGCTCGCGTTCGCAAACGGCAAGCTCTACGCCGGCGGCCGATTCGCGACCGCGGGCGGTACGCTGGCAAGCAACATCGCGCTGTGGGACGGCGCGGCGTGGTCGGCGCTCGGAACGGGCATGAACTATGAGGTCGATGCACTCGCCGTCGATGCGAGCGGCAATCTGTACGCGGGTGGGTCGTTCACGATGGCAGGCGGTTCCGCAGCAAACTACATCGCGAAGTGGGACGGCATTTCCTGGAGTCCGCTTGGCACAGGTCTCAACGGTGGTGCGTACGCGCTCGGGGTTGACGATAGCGGCAACCTCTATGCGGGTGGCGATTTCACATCCGCCGGCAGCACGCCCGCGAGCCGCGTCGCGAAGTGGAATGGCGCGAGTTGGTCCGCGCTTGGCAGCGGCGTCTTGTACACGAGCTATCCGTCGGGAACGAGAGTCCGTGCGCTCGCCTTCGACACGACGGGCGCGCTCGTCGTTGGTGGTGATCTGACGAGCGCAGGTGGCGTGAGCGCGAGCTACATCGCGCGATGGGACGGCACCGCGTGGTCCGCACTCGGCGCCGGCACCGACGCGCCGGTTCGCTCGCTAGCGCGCGATGGCAGCGGTCGCCTGCTCGTCGGTGGTCACTTCACGACAACGGGCGGCATCGCCGCGAGCCGAATCGCGCTGTGGGACGGCACGACATGGTCCACGCTCGGCACCGGGATCTTCGGCGGCGCGACGTACGGCCTCGCCGTGATCGAAGGCAACCTTTATGCGGGCGGAGGCTTCTCGCTCGCCGGCGGCAAACCGAGCGCGTATGTCGCGCGCTTCGATCTTCCTCCCGGCGTGGAGCTCGCGACGACGGCGAGCGAGCCGACAAGCGAAAATCCGTTCGTCGTGTCGCTCGAATTCTCCGAAGCGGTCACCGGTCTCGCGCTCGCCGATATCGTCGTCGCAAACGGCAACGCATCGAACCTCGTCGCGATCACGCCGAAGACGTATACGGTCAACATCGCGCCAGCCGCGGTGGGGGCCGTGACGGTGACGTTGCCGGCCGATAAGGTCCAAGCGGTCTCCGACGGTAACGGCAACTACGCTGCGAAGCCCCTCGTGCGCACGTACATGATCGACGCGGTATCGCCGAACGTGATCTCGATCATTCGCGCGAATCTGTCCCCGACGGCGGCGGAGACCGTCGCGTATGTCGCCCGCTTCGATGAGAACGTTGTCGGCGTCGACGCCACGGACTTCACGCTCGCGACCACGGGCACCGTCGCCGCCTCGATCGCGTCGGTGGCCGGCATTGGCTCGACGTATACGATCACGATCGCGGCCATCACCGGCGACGGCACGCTGCGCCTCGATATCCCGGCGACCGCATCGATCACCGATGTGGCGACCAACTCGCTTATCGGTCCGTACACCGCGGGCGAGGTCTATACGATCGAACATCCCGTCGAGCCGCCGCCGGAAGAGACGCCGAGCGATCCACATGGCTGCGGCTGCCAGACCGGCTCGGCCGATGCATCGTGGTTGCTTGTCGCACTGTTCGTGCTCGGCCGGCGGCGTCGCCGGACGCGGGAATAAATTTAGATCGGGCCTCTTTCCCGTGCGTTTGCCACGAGGAACATGAGGAAGACACTCGCCGGATTTCTGCTCGCCGCGGCGCTCGCCGGATGTGGCCCGAAGCACGCTAGCTACGTCAAAGTCGATGATGTCGCGCTCGGGCGCGTCGTCGTGTATCGCAACGGCGTCGCGTTTTACGAACGGCGCGCCACCGTCACCGGCGGCGTGCTCACCGTGAGCGTGCCGCGCGACCGCGTCGATGACTTCTTGAAGTCGCTGACGGTCGTCGATGCGATCTCGCGCAAGCCATTGCCTGTCTCGATCCCGAGGCAGCAGGCAGACGGTGCCAACTACCTCGTCATGAAGCTGCAGCTGCCGACGAAGGACAGAGCGGATGTCGTGCTCACGTACGTCACCGAGTCGCCATCGTGGAAGCCGAGCTATCGCGTCGTCGTCGGGAACAAGGGCAAGGTGATGCTCGAAGGCTGGGCGATCGTCGACAACACATCGGGCGAGGATTGGAAGGGCGTGCGCGTCGGCGTCGGCTCGTCGTCAGCGCTGTCGTTCAAGTACGATCTGTGGAGCGTGCGTCAGGTGCAGCGCGAGACGCTGCAAACCGACGAGAAGTTCGCGATCGCGCCGCCGACGGGCATCTCGCCGTATGGCGGCGCGAAGCAGCAGCAGGGCGGCGAAGCGCTGCTCACCGAGCTCGGCGACGAAGAGATTCGCCGTCCCGAGGGCCATCCCGATAACAAGGACAGCGCGCGCGTCGCGGCCGCGGAACCGCCGCCGCCGCCAGAGGCCAAACTCGAGGGTGTGATGTCGACCGGCTCGAGCGGAAGTCCGCGTCACGCGAAGTCGGTCAAGAAGACCGCGCCACGCAAAGAAGCGCCGCCGCGCACGGTGGTGGCTGCGCAACCGCCGCGCGATCAACGCGTCGCGACCGGCGACAGCAAGATGAAAGCGGTCTCCTCGCAGCTCGTCAACTCCGACAAGATCATCGTCATCGAGGGCAACGCCGATGCGAATCGCACCGGCGGCAACCAGCGCGCGATCGATCGCGCGAACATCGTCAAGAATCAGCTCATCGATCAAGGCGTCGCCCCCGGCCGCATCAAGATCGTGACGAAGGTCGAGCCGAACAACGCGGAGCGCGTGCGCCTGATCGCGGAGACGCCGACGCCGAACGAGCAGGCGCAAGCCGCGAAGGCGAAGGCGATCGAAACCGACTCGCAGCCCGTAGGCGAGAGCCACTTCGCGAATCCGACGCCGATGACGGTGGAACGCGGTGCGAGCGCGATGGTCTCGATGGTGCGCCAGGAGACCGAAGGCGAGGTCGTGTACCTGTACACGCCCGAGAGCGAGCGCGGCAACATGAACTTCGCGTTCCGCGCCGTGCGCTTCCGCAACCCGACGGTGTCGACGCTCGAGACCGGCCCGGTCACCGTCTACGGCGAAGAGAAGTTCATCGGCGAGGGACTCACCGAGCCGATTCCGCCGAAGGCATCGGCGGTCGTGCCGTATGCGCTCGATCGGCAGATCGTCGTCGAGCGCAACACCGGCGAGGAGAACAAGCTCGCGCGTCTCGTCACGCTTCAGCGCGGCGTGCTCACCGCCGAGGTTCAGCACATTCGCCGCCAGACGATGACGATCACGAACCGGTTACCGGAGCTTGCGAAGGTCTACATCCGTCACACGGTGAACAAAGGTTGGAAGCTGCTCGAAGCGCCGCCGGCGTTCGAGCGCGTCGGCGACGCGCACCTGTTCGAAGTCCACCTCAAGGCAGGCGAGACGAAGGTCGTCGAGATCGCCGAAGCCACACCGATCGAGCGCACGCTCGATCTCAACGCCGACGTCACGCTCGACATGATGAAGGTGTGGGTCGAGGCACCCGAGGGTTCGGCCGAGCTCAAGGATCAGCTAAAGAAGCTGCTCGCGATCCACAAGAAGCTCATCGATCTGTCGACCGAGCAGCAGAGCCTCGAGCGGCGTCTCGCCGACTACCGCACGCGCATGGATGAGCTCCACGCGCAGATCGTCACGCTGCAAGCGGTGAAGACCGGCGGCGAGCTGATGACGCACCTCAAATCGAAGATGAAAGACATCTCCGATCGCGTGCAGAAGGCGACGATCGCGCGCGTCGATGCCGAGGAGAAGATCATGCTCGGCCGCGTGCAGTTTCAGGACATGCTTGCCGAGCTCAAGCTCCCCGATGCGACGCAGCCGCAGGGCTCGACGCTGGCGACGCCTGCCGCGCTGAAGCTGAAGAAGTAAGCGCGGCGAATTCGCTCGCGTCGTGCGCGCAGAAGATATCGAGGTCGGGATAGCTCGCGTGAAGCTGGCGCAGCGCAGCGACGGATGCGCGGCGCTGTGCCGGATGCGTCTGCATCGCACGCTCGAACGCGACGATACCGAGCGGCAGCTTGCCTTCGATCGATCCGCGGTGATAGTAGGCATCGCCCGCGTGGACGAGCCAGCGATCGCCGCCTCGCACGACGATCGCGGAATGCCCGCGCGTGTGACCGTGCAGCGGCACGAGGCCGATGTCGGCATCGAGGCCGCGCAGGCGCGTGATCGCGGGTAGGCCACGCCACGTGTCGCCGTCCTCGCTGTAGACCTCCCACTTCGGGCCGTGTGCCCAGTGCGCCTTGATGTAGCGCGCGCGATCTTTGAAATCGGCGCGCGCCATCGCGGCGGCATGCTCGCGCGCGTGGACGTGAACTTTCGCGGTCGGAAAGTCGACGAGGCCGCCGGCGTGATCGAGATCGAGGTGCGTGATGACGATGTGCCGCACGTCGCTCGCCTTGAACCCGCGCGCCTCGACTTGCGCGATCGCCGTCTCGTTATGCGCGAGCACGGGGCCGACGATCTTGCGAAACGCGGCCGACAATTTCGTCGCGCCGCTGACATCGCGCGTGCCGAGCCCGGTATCGACGAGCACCAGGCCATCGCGCTCGGTTTCGACGAGCAAACAATGCGCGACCATGCGGTCGATCACGGCGACGGGACACATCGTCGCGCAATTGAGGTGATGAACGGCCCGTATCGTCATACGGCCGACGATATCGCGTTAGCGATTCGCGAGGTCGATTTGAACGTACGAGGGAGTTTTCGCACCGTCGTCTTGGTAGTGGTGCGCCAGGTAATCGGCTGATGCCAACACGGCGATCATGCCGAGCCCGGCGACCGCGCACGGCACTGCGCGTGGCTTGAGCCACTCCCAGCGCCGCACAAACCACAACTGCAGATCGACGACCAGCGCGATCGCACGCGCGCGAAGCTCGCGCGGTCGCACCGTCGCTATCGGAAACTCCGCCTGAGGTTGATCGAAGAGCACGATCTCATTATTCACAGCAGGCGCGGGCTTGGCCTGTTTAATCGTGCGCGGAAGAGATCGCGATCTCACAACGCGCGTGTAGGCGAGGGTGCGCCTGCGCTGCGTGGGGCGATAGCGCGGCATCCAGCCCGGCCCGATCATGAATCCAACTCCGGTGCGGCCTGACCACGGCTCGGGTACGCACCGTTCTTTTGATACGTCTTGCGCTGCAGCTTATTCATCGTGACGCGCGCCTTCCATCCAAAGTACGCGCGGCCAAACGTGAGCATGTTCTTCGGCTCGTAATACGGATTCTTGAGCCCGCCGATCGTGACGAGCGCGAGCACCTGCTCGGCAACCGACACCGGGCAACCTTCGAGGCGAATTACGTCGCCTTGCAGCTTGCCCTTCGCGGTCGCGAGCTTCTTGAAGATGTCCTCCGATCGCGCGGTGTGTGGATCTAACGTATCGCGCTCTTTGTACAGATTCGGGATCTCGACGAGCTTGCCGTTGAGCTCGCCCTTCCAGTTCGCGCAGTCGCCGATGAAGACGACCTTCTCGCCGGGCTTCGCCGGAATCTGGCCATCGTAGGCGCCGAACACGACATGCATGTGCGGCATGCGCTCGTCGGTCTGCTTGTCGAACACGCGCAGGATCTCGATCGCCTCTTCGATCGCGCCCGGGCAACCGCCCCAGCAGTAATCGCCGTGCTCGGGCTCCGGCGGCGGGCCTGCGTACGCCGAGATGTGCGTGCCTTCGAAGTACTTCTCGACGCGGATGAGACCGACCTTGAAGCCCTTCGCGCGCTTCCTCGCTTCTTCAAGCGTGACGTCGCCGCTGATCTCGATCTTCGATAGATCGGTGGTCCCGAAGCCGTGCGCGGCGGCAAGCCGGATGTGATCGACGGTGTTTGGATCGATGCCGATGATCGAGCAGCACACCGCATCGAACGCAACCTGGCTGTTGCCCATGATGATGAGGCCCATGTCAAACGGCGTCGGCGTCAGCATGCGGCCTTCGCCGGCGGTGATCGCATCGATCGCGATGAACTGCGGCTGGATGATGTGCTGCAGGTCGGCGATCTTTTCGTTGAGCTTGTGATCGTGATCGATCAGGCGATGACGATCATCTTGAATGCCGATGTAGTTCTTGAGCGAGAACGTCACCGTCGTCCACGGGTGCGCCTTGAACTTCGGGCAATTGACGAAGAAGTCGGCGCGCGCGATCGGTTCGGGCGTGAAGATGTAATCGCGCAGTCGATCTTTGTGCGTCAGCGGAATCTCGACCTGCTGCTCTTCTTCGAAGTGGTACTTCTTGATGCCGACGTCTTTGAGCATCGCGTCCCATCCCGATTCACGGAACGCGACGCGGCTCGGCACCGTGATGCCGCAGCGTTCGCCAGCCGCGAGCTCGGTCATCGATTCGCCGCCGACGTCGCGCAGCGCGCGCAGCACGCCTTCGCCAAACTCCGGTCGCGTGTACGCGTACGGGAACAGTGGCCCGGCCGCGACGAGATTTGGTTTGACGAGCGTGCGCCCGGATGGACGCAGACCGAGCTCGTCGAGCCCCGCGCGAATGATCTGGCGAATCTTCTCCGGGTCGTATTCGCGACACGACCGCACGATCACCTTGGGCTTCGCCGGGATCTTCATAGACCCCGAGCATAGCGCGCCCGTTACTTTTGCGGTGCGGGAGCCGCCGGCGGCGGCGGCGGCGTCAGCGCAGCTACGCGATCGTATTCTGCAATCCAACTCTCGACGGAAGAGAGGTCCTCATTAATGACGGTGAGTCCGGACTCGAGCGAGCTCTCGGTCTCGTGAATCAACTTTTCGAGGCTTTCGACGCGGTCATCCTTCGCTGCCGCCGCCGCCTGGCGCTCGACGGAGGATTTACCGTCGGGGCCGGGCCCGATGAGGTTCTTGAGCTGGACGAACGCTTCGCGCGCTTCGGAGTAGCGCTTCCCGACCTCGGCGAAACCCGGCACCGTCTCCGGAATTGTCTGCCCGCGCTTGTAGAGCTGCTGCAGCCGCGGCTCGACGGCCTCGAGCCTGGGCCAGTAGTACTTCGACAGCGCCACGGCCTCGTGCTCGAGGATGGCGGAGTCGTCGCTGGATCGACACGCGGTGACGGCGAGGAGTGCGAGCAGGAAGGCCTTCATAACGACCCCCCGTTGATCGCAGACTAACCGGACTCCCGCAAGGGCTCGGCCTCGTCACTCCACGCGCTACCGTGCGCATCGACCTCATCGACGTACTGCAGAAATTGTGCGTAGTAGGGGTGGTCGCCGAGGGTCGCGGAATCGGCAACCACGACGAGGCAGCGCCGCGCGCGCGTGAGTGCGACGTTCATGCGTCGCGTATTCGCGAGAAAGCCAAGCTCGCCGCGATCGTTGCTGCGCACGAGATCGACGATCACGGCTTCCTTCTCGCGGCCCTGAAAGCCATCGACGGTGCCGACCTCGACGCCCGCCGCGCGCTCGAGGCGGAGCAGGTCGCGCAGCCGGCGCGCTTGCGCGGAATATGCGGCGATGATCGCGAGGTCGGTCGGCGCGACTCCGCGCGAGAGCAGCCGTCGCGCCTCGGCGGCAACGCGCTCGGCATTGCCGCTGTTGAACGTGCTCGGATCGAAGCTGTACGCCGGCAGATTGTTGAGCGAGCCGCCGGGATCGAAATCGGTGCGCTCCTCGAGCCAATCCTTGCCGGCGGTGTCGACGAGCCACAGCGGCCGCGGGCGCAGCGGATCGTGCGCGACGCCGATGTCGTCGAGCGTGTGCGCGGCGACCGCGGGCGAGGCACGCAGCTTGTCGGTGTATGTCGCGCGCGATGGGAACGCCATGATCATCGAGTGCATGCGGTGCTGCTGCTCGAGCATCACGGCCGGCGCGCCGCTCTCGACGAGTCGCTCGAACACGGTCGTGCCGAGCAGCGCATCGACGGAAGGCCCGCCGATCACGACGGGGCCGAGCTGCTGCGGATCGCCGGCGAGCACGGCGACCTTCGCGCGCGATAGGGCGATGAACAGCAGCGGATCCGATGCCTGCGTCGCCTCATCGACGATGACGCAATCGAACACGCGCTCGCCGAGCAGAGGATGATCGCAGCCGACACACGTCGCGAGGACGACATCGGAGCGATCGACGATCGCGCGCTCGGCGTTTGCGATCTCGCGCGCCGCATCGCGATCGAGAGAGCGCGCCTCCGACCACAGCGTGCGCGCTTCGGTGCGCGCGCGCGTGATGTCTTCGCGACTGCCGCGCTTGATCTCCGCGTTCACGAACGCTTGTTTGCGCAGCGCGCGTGCGCGGTCTCGCCATTCGCGCGCGCGGTCGTACGCGCCGTCGCGTTCGACTTGTGCGTCCATCGTCAGCGACGCGAGTGCGGGATTGACGCGCGCCGGATGGCCGAGCCGCACGGCGCGCAGCCCTGCGTCGGCGAGGCGGATGCCGAGGTTATCGACGGCCGTATTCGATGGCGCCGCGCACAGCACGCGTTCGCCGCGCAGTGCGCGTTGACGCACGACCTCGACGAGCGTGCGCGTCTTGCCGGTGCCGGGCGGCCCCCAGATCAGCGCGATGTCGCCGCTACGCAGCGCCGTATCGACCGCACTCTGTTGGATCTCGTCGAGGTCGGTGTCGATCGGTTTCCACGTCACGGGCGCGAGCAGCTTCGCGGGACGTGCGAGCGCTGCGACTTCGCGAAGCCGCGCGAGATCCGAGTTTGCGAGCGCGGCACGCGCGCGGGCGAGCGCTGCATCGCCGCGGTCGAACGTCAGCTCGGGGGCTTCGGGATCGACGGCGTAATCGCGATCGACCTCATCGACCGGGCGATCGAGCATCAGCCAGAGACTCTGCTCGTCTCTGCGCTCGAACACGCCGCGCACCGCGGTCGGCTCGTCGGGATTCTCGGCCCACAGCCGAATCGGATCGCCGGGTGCGAGGCGCAGGTTATCGAGATCGATCTGCTCGGGCACCGACACGCGCACGCGCACGCGATCGCCGGGCGCCGACATTTCATCGACGATGCGCAGATGATCGAGCGCGATGCCGAGCGCGACACGCTCGATCAGCGTGCGGCCGCTGCGTTCCATCGCGACCTTCGCGCGAGCGGCCAACCGCTCGGCGCGCCACGCGGCGGCCAGCGAATCGAGCCACTCGGTCGAAGACGCCATCGACAGGAGCCTAACGCCGATCCCATCGAAGAGGAATTGGGGCATATACTCCCCGGCCATGCCCGAGTCGACCGCCCCCGAGAAGTTGACCCGCAAGACCACATCCCTCCCGCAGCTCTTGTGGCGGCGCATCCAAGAATCCCCGGATCGCGAGGCGTATCGCTATCCCGTTGGCGAGGAATGGAGATCGATGACTTGGCGACAGGCCGGCGAGCGCGTGAAGGCGATCGCGGCGGGCCTGCTCTCGCTCGGGCTCGGCCGCGAGGACCGCGTTGGCATCTTGGCGAATACGCGCGTCGAGTGGCTGCTGTGCGATCTGGGCATCCTGTGCGCCGGTGGCGCAACCACGACGGTCTATCCGTCGAGCACGCCGGAGGATTGCGCGTTCATCTTGTCGGACTCCGAAACGCACTACGTCTTCGCCGAGGACAACGGGCAGGTCGCGAAGCTGCGCGTCCACACGCACGAGATGCCCAAGCTCACGAAGGTGATCCTGATCGATGGCGCGCCCGACCAGGTCGACAAGGGCTGGGTGATGACGCTCGCGGAGCTCGAAGCCAAAGGGGCCGAGCTGCTCGCGAAGGATCCGAAGAAAGTCGAAGACGTCATCGCCGGTGTGCAGAGCACGCAGCTCGCGACGCTGATCTACACCTCGGGCACCACCGGCAAGCCGAAGGGCGTGCGCCTGCTCCACGAGTGCTGGGCGTACTGCGCCGATGCGATCGACGCCTGCAAGCTGTGGGGCGCTGACGACGTGCAGTACCTGTGGCTGCCGATGTCTCACTCGTTCGGCAAAGTGCTGATGAGCGGCCACATCGCGTCGGGCTCGGTCAGTGCCGTCGACGGCCGCGTGCCGAAGATCATCGAGAACCTCAGCGTCGTGCGCCCGTCGATGATGGCGGGCGTGCCGCGCGTCTTCGAGAAGGCGTACAACAAGATTCTCGAGAACGGCAGAAAGGGCAGCGCGATCAAGCAGAAGCTGTTTGCGTGGGCGATCGGCGTCGGCAAACAAGCCTCGCACGTGCGCCAGCAGGGCAAAGAGCCCGGCGGCATGCTCGCGGTCAAGCTCGCGATCGCGGATCGGTTGGTGCTCAGCAAGGTCAGGAGCGTGTTTGGCGGTCGCATCCGGTACTTCATCTCGGGCTCGGCGCCGCTGTCGCGCGAGATCGCCGAATTCTTCCACGCGTGCGGCATCCTGATCCTCGAGGGCTACGGCCTGACCGAAACGAGCGCGGCAAGCTTCGTCAATCGCACCGGCAAGTACGCGTTTGGAACCGTCGGCATGCCGATGCCGGGCACGGAGCTCAAGATCGCGCCGGAAGACGGCGAGATTCTCATCAAGTCGCCGGGCGTGATGCAGGGCTATCACAACCTTCCGGAGGCGACGTCGGAGACGCTCACGCCCGATGGCTGGCTCAAGACAGGCGACATCGGCGAAGTCGACGCGAACGGATTTTTGCGGATCACCGATCGCAAGAAGGATTTGATCAAGACGAGCGGCGGCAAGTACATCGCGCCGCAGGCGATCGAGGGCAAGCTCAAAGCCACGTGCCCCTACATCAGTCAGGTCATCGTCCACGGTGACAAGCGCAACTTCGTGACCGCGCTCGTCACGATCGATGAAGACGCGACGATGAAGTGGGCGAAGCAGAAGGGCATGAACGGCAAGGGCTACACGGACCTCGCACAATCGCCCGAGATCAAGCAGCTGCTCGATCCGTATTTTGCCGAGGTCAACAAGACGCTCGCTAAGTACGAGACGGTCAAGCGCTTCGAAGTGCTGCCAAAGGAGTTGTCGATTGACGACGGCGAGCTCACGCCGAGCCTCAAGGTGAAGCGTAAGGTCGTCGAGAAAAAGTACGCCACGCTCCTCGATAAAATGTACGAAGGCTCGGTCGCCGAAATGGGATGATGGAGTCGTGCGGGTCGCGTTTGTTTGTCTCTTGGTCGCGACTCGCGTTGCTAGCGCTGATCCGAGCGACTTCACGGCCGACGCGAAGCTGCTATATCGCGTCGCCGCTTGCGGCGGCAGTGATCCGGTCGATGCGAAGGTCGCAAAGACCGTCGAGCAGCACTGCAAGCTGATCACGGCGCAGCTCGAGAAATTCCGCGCTGAATATTTCGGCAAGCACCGCGAGTGGTTCGCGACGGTCGTGCCGAAGAACGTGCCGAAGACGGTCGTCTATCCATTCGGCGGCGGCGATCTCATCTCCGCGCTCGTCGCATTTCCAGACGCGACCGAGATCACGACGATCTCGCTCGAGCTCGCGGGCGATCCGCGCCGACTCCGCACGCTGCCGCCGAAAACGCTCGCGCTCGAGCTCGGTGCGCTGCGCGGCGATATCGGCGGCCTGATCTCCGTCGGTTCGAACACCACGGCGCGGCTCTCCGACAGCCAGGCAAACGATCTGCCCGCGCAGGTGAGCTCGTTTTTGCTCGGCCTCGTCGCCGCGGGCTACGAGCCCGTCTCGATGCGCTACTTCTCGCTCGACGATGCCGGTGCGATTCACTACCTCGAGCAGGCAGAGATCGATGCCGCTGATAAGCAGATGCCAAAGCCCAAGAAGCTCGAGCCCGGCGAGAAGCCGCAAGGCCCGAGCTTCTCGAAGGCGTTTTCCAACGTCGAGATCCAGTACCGTGCGCCCGGCGAGAAGACGCTGCGCGTTCATCGGCACATCGCGTGGAACCTCGAAGATGACTACCTGCGCAAGCATCCGCAGCTGATCCGTCACCTCGAGAAGAAGGGCCAGGTCACGGTGCTCGTCAAAGGCGCGAGCTATCTGTTGTGGCGCCAGAACTTCTCGCGCGTGCGCGAATACATCCTCGATCACCTGGCGTGGATGCTGTCGGACTCGACGGGCGTGCCGCCGTCGTACGCGAAATCCGCCGGTATGGTGCAGGAGACGTACGGCGTGTACCACGGCGCGTTCTTACCGGGCTCGCAGGAATCGCCGCACGATGAAGACTTCATCAAGCTATGGGCGAGTCAGAAGCGGCGAAAGCTGCCGTTTCGGTTTGGCTACGTCGATACGAATCGCTCGGCGCATCTTGTCGTGACAAAGCCGCGTCAGCCGAACCAGTAGGACAGCTTGATCGCGAGCGTGTGAAGCGCGGCTTGCGTCAGCACCTCCGGCAGCGTCGCGGTGAGCTGCTGCGTCGGCAGTTGCGGCGCGCCGCCGCGCGCCTGTTGCCACACGACGAACAGCGTGCTGCCCGGCGCGAGCTCCCAGCGCAGCACCGCCGTCGAACGCAGCGATGCGACGCGATAGTCGGGCTCGGCGATCGTGAACATCTCGGCGCCGTCGACGATCGCGCGCGTGTCGCCGACGTGAAACGTCGTGTCGTACCAGCGCACGTCGTCATCGCCGGCGCGCATGAGCTCGCCGATCTGATCGTAGCGACCGACGGAGGCGAACGGCTGCGCATACAGTGTGAGGACGAGATCGGGCGACAGCGACCACGTCGCACGTAGCTCGATCGCAGCTTCTTTGCGCGCGAGGTGACCGAACAGATAGCGCGAGCCGTAGGTTTCGGCGCCGCCGCCGGGCACGGTCGCGACGTATTGACGATGCGTCTCGGTGATCGACAGCGATGGCGTGACGTCGAGCCGCAGTGCCGGCGTGATTCGCGTCGAGAGCGTCAACGATCCGGTGACGCCTTGTTGCAGCGTCGGGCTGACATCGATGTTGAGCGCGCCCGAGAGCTGATGCGCACGACCGCGCGGCGTCGATGCATTGACCGCGCCGCCGCCCGCCCAGCCGGTGTGCATGTTCGGGCCGCCGCGCGTGAGATCGTCGGATCCGCCCGGCGTTGTCACGTACGAGCTGACGACCAGGTAGTTGAAATTCGCGAACGTGACCTCGGTCTGCGCATTGAACGTCGTCGGCTTGATCAGCCCGCCGAAGTTCCACACGAGGCCCGCCGAGCCGCCGGCACTCCACGAGAAGATGTGCTCGGTCGGCGTCGTCACGATGCGCTTCGCTTCGGCAACGAGATCGATGTCGTCCGCAGACGTCAGCACGCCGATGTCGTTGAGATCGAAGCGCGGCGATTCGACGGCTGCACCTGCACTGCCTTGCCACATGCCCGCGCGCTTCGAGCCGAACGCCGAGGCGTGCCAGCCGACGAGCCGGCGCGCACCCGGATCGAAATGCAAATAGCCCGCGTCGGGGCGCTGGAAGAAGTGCGTCGAGCTGCGCTGGACGAGCTCGAGCGCACTGGCGCTGCCGAAGATCGCGCTCGCACCCGCGACGAGGCTGAGCTCGTACTCGCGATCCTCGGTGCGCAGCCGGGCGTCGCCGCCGCCGCTAAACGCGCTGCTCGGCAAGAGCGCAGCGAGCTCGGGGTCGGCGAGGTCGCGGATCACCGTCGTCGCGGTGCCGCCGATCACCGACGCGCCGAGTTGGTGTTCGACGCGTGTTGCCGCCCAGCCGGCGAGCGGCGCGAGCACGAGACGCTGCCGCGTGCCGGCGACGATCGCATCCGCCGACGTCCTGTCGGTGATCGCGCCGAGCACGGCGACTTGCGTTTGCTCGGCGACGTAGCCGCCTGCGGCGAGCGCACCGAGGATGCGAACCTGCGAGGGCAGATCGATCGCATCGGCGTCTGGGAGATATCGCGGCAGCGCGCCGATGCGCCGGCTGTAGAAATAGTTCGCGCCTTCGTTCCCGAACAGCGCGTTGTTCTCGACGAAGAATGGTCGGCGCTCCGTCAGGCGCACTTCGTACGCCGTCAGGTTCACGAACGCCGGATCGGCATCGACCTGACCGAAGTCGGGGTTGAGCGTGCCGGCGACGGTTAGGCCGGGTAGGGGGCGCAGCTTGACGTCGAGGCCCGCTTCGAAGCCGGCGAGCCAGCGATGTTCGAGGGGTCCACTCGGATCTTCGTTGAGGACGACGCGCGACGCGACGTAGGGCAACAGCTCGAGCCCGAGGCCCGAGCGGATCGGCGGCAGCTCGGTGAGCTCGCCGAAGTAGCTCGCCCACGCCGTGCGATCGCGCGGCACGGTGACCCAGAAGATGTCCTCCTGGCGATGCGGGACGTACCAGTTGAAGTTGATGCCCCAGCTCGCGGCGGGCGTGCGCGGCAACCGCAACTGCGAGAGCGGAATCGCGAGCTCCGTCGACCAGCCATCGGCATAGAGCTGCGACTTGGCAACCCACACCGGGTTCCACGAGTTATCGCGCTCGAACTCCGCGTCGTCGGTGTGGATCCAATCCGCGCGCACGCCGCGCGCCGTGACGGCGAAGCTGTACGCGATCCGCCGCGTGTGCGACGGATCGATCGATACGATGAAGCGCTCTGCGCCGGTCGTATCATCGCGCTGCGTGAGCGCATCGCTGATGTCCGCGGCGCTCGCCGAGTACATGCGCGCGCCGATGTAGAGTGTCTTGTTGTCGACGGCGACCGCGACCTTCACGGGGCGCGTCGGCGGCGCGCCATACACCGGCATCTTCTGCGTGAAATCTTCGGCGAAGCACGCGCTGCGCCACGTTGCATCGTCGAGCGCACCATCGACGACGATCGAGCCGCGCGCGACGACGAGCGTCTTGCCCTCGTGCGCGGGGCAATCGCCATGCGCGATGCGTACGGCGAGCAGTACGACTACAGCAGCGCGGCGCACGGTGCCGCGACTGTACAGCGGCTGACTACTTCTTGGCCTTCAGCTCGAGCCAGATCCGTCCGCCCACGCGCTGCGTGCTCGTGACGTTGTGCGTGAGCGTCTCGTACCCAGCGCGCGAGATCTCGATATCGGTCGGCGTATTGCCCGGCACGCGCACGTACGTCGGCGACAGGCCGTATGAGCGGCCGTTTACTTTGACCTCGGCGCCCGCCGGATACGTCTTGACGAGGATCGTGTGTTGCGGGCGGCCGAGCGTGAGCGTGACCGGAACGTCTTTGCCCTCGACGGCCGTTACCTTTTGCGACGTCGGAAACAGGCCAGGATACGCCGCGGTCACGCGCTTGCTGACGCAGCCGCCGCGCACGTTGATCGGCGAGCGTCCTGCGTACCAGCCCTGGACGTATACCATCGCGTTCGCCGGATCGGTCTCGACCGCGATGATGCATGGGCCCTTGCCGACGGTCGTGCCGATTTTCGGCATCGGCTCGAGCGCGAACGTCGTCGACGGGCCTGGCTGCGGCTCGGTCACCGATGGCGCGACGATCGGCGCATGCACGCGCGGCGCGCGGAACACGAGGAACAGCGCAACAATCGAGAAGCCGACCGTGAACGCTCCGATGATGGCGAGAGCGCGCGCATGCTTGCGCGCGAAGTTGTGGACCGTGCTGAAGCGACGCGGCTTGCTCGGCACGAACGCCGGCGGCGGCGGCTCGACGAGCGGCGTCGGTAGATCCGGCAGCTGCACGACCGCGGGCTGCGATTTTGTTTCGCGCGCGGGGACCGGCGGCTCCGGCAGCGGTGCGGGCTCGTCGATCGACTCCGCACGCCCTGCGGGCGTGCTGCGCGCCGCGGCAGAGCCGCGGCTTGCGAGTGTCGGCGCGCGAGGTGCAGGTTCGCTCGACTTCGTCTCGAGCGAATCGGGCGCATACGAACCGCGCGCGAGTGGCGCGAGCGGCGCTTCATCGTTCGCGACGGTCGACACTGCGAAGCCAGGCACACCGAACAGCGCCGGGCTCGCCTTCGATTCGAACAGTCGGCAATCGATCAAACCGGCGAGCGCGACATCGGTGAGGTCCGTGAGCGGATTCGCCGGCAGGATGAAGCTCGAGCCCGGCGTGCGTTGTTCTTCGGGCTCGCGCTCGGGCTTCGCTGCGAGCGCCGCGGCGGCGTCGGGCCGCGGCTTCTGCTGCGTCGGCACGTCGAACGTCGGCGACTTCTCGCGCCGCGGCATCACCTCGTCGAGCCGCTTGACGTCCGTGCCGTCGGCGGGTGCGAGCGTTGTTTCCTCGTGACCGCTACCGGCGCGCGGCCTCGTCGGCTTGAGGACCGGTTCGATAACGTTTGTCGGCTTCGACTCGCTGACCTCTGCGGGCATCGAAAACGCGCGGCTCCAAAGCGCGTCGACGTCGTCAGACACCGAAGGCACCGCTTCTTTGACAACCGGCACAGCCGTCGGCGGCGTCGGCGCCTTCGACTTCTTGATCATCTCGGTGAGCGTGTTCTGCTCGAGGATGCCGGTCGTGGTCTCGAACGATGGCTCGGGCTTCGCGCTCGGTTCCGGTGCGCCCGATTCCGGCGCGCCCGATTCCGGCGCGCCCGATTCCGGCGCGCCCGATTCCGGCGCGATCGGTTTCTCGAACTTCGTCGCGCCGGTGACCGTCACTTCCGCAACGGTCTTGTCCTCGATGACGGTCTTCGTATCGACGGGATCGAGCCTGCCGGGGTCGAGCTTCGTCAGCGGCTGCGTCTCGACCTTCGGCTGCGACGCGGCGCGCTTGAGCCCGGGCTGCGATTCGAGGCGCGTCTTCGAGAACGCGGCCGGATCGAGCTTCTTGCCCTCGGGCTTCGGTTCGGGCACCGCCGGCATCGGCTGCGTACGCGGCTTCTCGACGGGCTTTAGCTCGGCCTTCTGGCGCGGGTTGATCTGAACTTTTTCGATCTTCGCGACGGCGACAGGCGCGAAGTCCGTGCGCGTCGACGTGCGGCCCGGCTGCGGCTGTTCGGATTCATCGGGAAGATCCGACGGTGTCGCCTTCGGGGTGCGCACCGGAATCTGCACGGACTCGAGGCGCGGTCGCGTGACGGTGCGCTTCGGCGCTTCGCCTTCCATCGGCAACGGCTGCGTGAGCAGGCGGCGCATCGGCTGCGTCATCGTGCGGCGGGGCGCGCCGTCGACGCTCGCGCGAACGTCACCGTTCGTCGGCACTACCATCACGGGCATCGGCGTGATCAGCGCCGTGCGCTTGCGCTTCGAGATGCGGCACGCTTCGAGGTCGGCGAACACGCGCTCGCTCTCGAGCCCGAGCTTCTTGATGGCGAGCCTCATGCCCGCGCGACCGAACGGATTGTTCTCGTCGGTGTAAACGTCTTCGATCACGCAGACGCCGGCGAGCACCGGCTGTTTGTTCGCGAGCAAAATCGCAAACGCGTACTCCCCGCCGACCTCGCGCTTCTCAACCGTGTTGATCAGGATCGAATGGTCATCGCTGCGGTCGTAGTACTTTTGGACGAACTCCTCGACCGTTTGGCATCGTGTCGCGACGCTGAACCCACGGACTGGCGATTGGCCCATCATTTCTCCAGATCCGGAGCCCCGACCGGATCGTCACCAACTATAAGCTCCCCTAGAGTACCGCGAGTGGGCCCCTACCCAGTGCCTAACCCGCATCTCTCCCTCTGCTACCTACCGCAGTACCTGCACGACTTTCACAAGCACCCACATTAGGACACTCACCTCGAACAGGATGATCAGCGCAGGTTCGCCAAATCGGGTCAGCGAACGGCGCCTTCCGACGGCAACCCGCGCACGATGTGCGATACGCTGCGCACTCGCGTCGTCGAGGTCGATGCGGGGCAGCTCGCGACTGAGCTGGGCGAGCTCGTCGGCGTCGTCGCTCATGCGGTCCTCCAGGCGGCGGGTGCGTGTTCGCCGAGCAATCCAGCGAGTTGGGCGCGTGCGCGCGCGAGCCGTTGCCGCACGGCATCGGCGCGAATGCCGAGAATCTCGGCGACCTCGGCGGGCTGCAGCCCTTCGATGCCGACGAGTAACGCGACCTCGCGATACGCTTCGGGCAGCGCTGCGAAGCCGCGCTCGAGTGCGAGCTGCGCTTGCGAATCGCATAACGCTTCGAGCGGCGAGCGATCGCTGTTGGGCACGTCGCGGCGCGGCAGATCGCCGGCGAGCTGCGCGCGAACGGCTTGCGCGCGCGCCCAGCTCACGACGAGGCGATGCGCGATCGTGAACAACCACGCCGACAGTCGCGTGTCAGCAGCGAGCTGCTTCGCGTGCTCGGCGAGTCGCATGAACGTTTCCTGCAAGAGATCCTCGGCGACGTCGCGACGCCTCGTCATGCGCACGAGGTAGCCGTAGAGCCGACGGCGATACGCGGCGAACACGGCGTCGAACGCGGTGGTCTCACCGCGTCGCAGCCCGTCGCACCACGCTCGTTCGTCGGGGTCCACAGCAGCAGAACGCATGACGTGGCCGAGCGTGACAGATTTCTTGTCACGATCGGGGCCCGGCCGCGTTGTCCCTTTTCAAATGCTGGGTTTCTTCCGCGCAGGCGGTTTCAACATGTTTCCGCTCACCGTGCTCGGCGTCGCGATGCTGGTCACGGGCGTTAAATTCGCGCGCAACGCGAGCCCCGAAGGGCTGTCGCTGATTCGCGCGCTCACGATCGCGATTTCGTTTTGCACCGTGATCGGTGTCGCCGCAGGGCTCGCATCGACAGCGAAGTTTGTCGTCGAGCGTCCCGAGGCGAAGGCCGAGCCGCTGATGTACCTGCTGCAAGGCTTCGCCGAAACGATGACGAACGTGATGCTCGGTGGCTCGTTCGTCGTGCTGACGTGGATCCTCGTCGCGGTTGGAGTGCGCCGTATGCCAAAGGAGACCCCATGATTCGCTCGTTCGCTCTCGTTCTCGCTCTCGCATCATTTGCCGGCTGCAAAAAATCCGAAGAGGCCAAAGCTGCGCCACCAGCTGCTGCTGCCAAGGCCCAAGCCGGCGGCGATACAAAACAACTCTGCGTCGACCTCTTCACGCGCGCCCGCACGTGCACGAACGACTACATCCCGGCGCTCGTCGACGCGCGCGCGAAATACGACAAGCCGCCCGGCATCGCGGAAGCGGTGAAAAAAGATCGCAACGCGGTGATTCAAGAAGCGCTCGGCGAATGGAAGAACGATTCGACCGACGCGTCGATCAGCGCGACGTGCGACAAGATCGCGGCTGACTTCGCGAACGCGCCGCAATCGGATATCGACCTCGCGCGTTCGTGCCTCGCGAAGCCCGATTGCGCGACGTACACGACCTGCGTGATGCCGATCTTCGAGAAGCGCTTCGCTAAGTAGATAAGTTGCTGCTGTCGATCTCGCGTGTTACGCGGAGATCGACGGATGGCGACGAAGCAACCGGCTGCGACCGGCGCTGGGCGCGGTGTTCTCTACATCGCGTTCGCAAAGTTCTACTTCATGTTCGCCGGGCTGATCGTGCAGTTCCGGCTGCCCGCGATCCTGTCGCACGCATCGTGGGGCGCATACAGCTTCGTCAATTCGCTGGTGTCGCCGTTCAACAACGTGCTCGTCACCGGCACGATCCAATCGGTCAGCAAGTTCGCAGCCGCCGAGCCGGAGAAAGCGCGCGCGGTGCAACACGCCGGCCTGCGCATGCACGTGCGTCTCGGCCTGTTGATCGCGATCGCGTTCATCGCGGCGGCGCCGCTCGTCGCGTGGGGCTTCTCCGATACATCGAAGACGGCGCCGCTCATGCTCGGCGGGCTCATCATTGGCGGCAACTCGTTCTACGCGGTGTTCATCGGCACCGCGAACGGCACGCGCCTGTTCTACAAGCAAGCCGGGCTCGACATCACGTTCGCGACGCTGCGCACGGCGGGCCTCATCGGCATGGCGATGGCCGGGCTCGGCGTGATGGGCGTCGTCGGCGGCTGGGTCGCCGCGGTCGGTTTGATTATCATGGTCGCTGCGACATGGGTCGGGTTGCCGCGCGGCGCCGAGCGCGTGCCCGTCAAGCCGATGATCTCGTTCTTCATCGGCGTCGCGATTTACCTCGCGCTGTTCAACGTGCTCATGTTCGTCGACACGTGGCTGATCAAGTACTGGACGACGGACTACTTTGCGGAGCACAACGGCGCGCTCAAGGCCGCAGCCGATCGCGTCGTGCCATGGGCATCGCAGGTCTCGGGCTATCACCCCAAGCCGAGCGTGCTTGCCGATGTCCAGGTCGGCTACTACGCCGCGGTCCAAAACCTCGCGCGCCTGTCGTACCAAGCGATCATCGCGGCGACGTTCGTCGTGTTCCCACTCGTCTCGCGCTCCACGTTCACCGATGATCGCGAGACGACGAAGCGCTACATCGCGGTGACCACGCGCTACTCGCTCGTGTTCGCGATGGCGATCGCCGTCGTGATGGCCGCCAATCCCGTCGACGTGCTCGGCCTCGTGTACGCACCGGATTATGCGCAGCGCGGCGGCGATGCGCTCGCGCTACTCGCGCTCGGCAACGTCGCGTTCTCGGTGTTCGCGATCGCAGGCACGATCTTGAACGGTGCCGGCCGCTCGATCGACGCGATCGTGACCGCCGCGATCACACTCGCGCTCGCCGCCGCCGGCAACTTCATCGCGATTCCGCTCGTCGTCGAGAGCGGTCGAACGCTCGAGGTCGCGGCCGGCGTCACCGGCAGCGCGATGCTGATCGGCGCTGCGTTGACCGGCTTCATGTTGCACAAGCGCCTCGGCGCGTTCTTGCCGATCGTCAGCATCGTGCGCATCGCGATCGCGACGGCCGCGGCGCTTGCCGTCGGTCGCGTGTTGCCGCTGCACGGCAAACTGATGACGCTCGTCGAAGCAATTGCAGTTGGCGCGACGTTCCTCGTCGTGCTCGTCGCAACACGCGAGCTCGGCAAGCGCGATCTCGAAGCGATCAAAGCCGTCCGCAAGAAGCGGGCGCCCGGCGGAGGTGAGTCATGAAAGCGCTGTGGCTAGTGTTTTTGCTTGCGTGTCACATGCCGAAGTCGATGCCGACGCTTCCCGAATCGATTCGCGCGTACAACGATGGCGTGCGCTGGGAGCGGTTCGAGGTCGCGGCCAACCACGTGCCCGGGCCGCAGCGTTCGCAGTTTGTCGATGAGGCGGACCAGCGCGCCAAAGACGTCAAGATCACGGACTACGAAGTCGTGCGGGTCGACAAGCAGAGCGAGCAAGAGGCGAAGGTCCACGTCAAGCTGTCGTGGTATCGCAACTCGGAAGGCACGCTGCACGAGACGCAGGCGATGCAGACCTGGCAGCGGCACGGCAGGCTCTGGGTGATCGTCGACGAGGCCCGGCTGCGCGGGGCCGAGATGCCGGGGCTCCCAGAACCTCTGACCGAGGCCGGCAAAGAATAACCGCCACATCCCCTCCCGCTCCCCCCAGCCGAGGCAGATCGCGTAACATCCGGGCGGGAAGTGTCGCAGAGCGACTTCGTCAGCCGTGGCCAAGCGTTGGTGGCCGCCGGGCAGTTCCAGGAGGCCGTCAAAGTTTGCCGACTGGGCCTGCTCGGGCGACCGACCACCGTTGAAGGCAGGGTCGTGCTTGGCCAGGCGCTGCTCGCGCTCAAGCGGTTCGACGAAGTGCTCGCCGAGATGCGCGTCGCACTCGAGCTCGACCACAGCTCGATCGCGGCCCAGGTCTTGCGCGCGGAGGCGCTACTTCGCAAGGGCGATACGGCGCCGGCGATCGAGGAGCTTCATCGCGCGCGCCAGCTCGCGCCCGGTGACGCGAAGATCCTGCAGCTGCTCGCCGAAGCCGAGCACGGGCCGGTGCGGCCGTCGGTGACGCATCCGGCCGTCGGCTTCGTGGGCCACGGCGACACGAAACATTATCCGGGGCATCCAAGCGGCGACGAGAGCGGGTTTTCGGAGAGCTTCACGCGCCCGACGTCGCTGCAATCGCCCGGTGGCGCGCGCCGATCGTCGCAGCGTCAGGCCGCGATGCCCGAGCCC
>Ga0070698_100000297_pt1 | contig 50707 bp, 45 predicted proteins | sample KBSK1502metaG_FD_65477 | JGI IMG/M metagenome (GOLD analysis project Ga0070698, IMG submission 65477) | Corn, switchgrass and miscanthus rhizosphere microbial communities from Kellogg Biological Station, Michigan, USA - KBS K1-50-2 metaG | ecosystem: Host-associated > Plants > Roots >...
GCATACGGCATCAAGAAAATACCTGTCATGTGTCACCAGCAATAATGTTGTATTCTGTGTGCTTAAATAATTTTCCAGCCACTCCACCATTTCTACATCAAGATGGTTTGTTGGTTCATCCATTATCAATAAAACATGCTTGTGTTCAAAACCTATATCGATCAAAGTTTTTGCAAGTGCAACTCTTTTACGTTGTCCTCCGCTGAGTGTGGAAACAGTTTGTTGTAAATGATGGATGTTTAATTTACCAAGCACTTGTTTTACTTTGGCTTCAAAATTCCATGCGCCAAGCTCATCCATTTTAATAATAGCTGCATTTAATTTTTGTTCATTTTCTTCATCGGCTGCCGCTTCATATTCTTTTATTGTTTTGATGATAGGATGATCATGAAAAAAAATATTGTTTAGCACTGTTTCATTTTCTTTGAATACCGGTTCTTGTTCAAACAGCACAACGTCAACATCCTTATTGACCCACAGCTTTCCTTCATCAGCGGTTTCCTGCCCGGCAAGTATTTTAAGCAATGTTGTTTTGCCGGAACCATTTAGTGCTACTAATGCAATTTTATCTCCTTCTTCTATATGAAATGAGATATTTGAAAATAATGGTTTGATGCCAAAACTCTTTGTCAACCCTTCTACAGAAACATAATGCATGCGACAAAGATAACCCGGGGAATTTTGTAATACAGTGAGACAACGGACGATGGACCACCGACCACGGGTGCTCAAAAGAAAAAGGGATTCAAATTATAATGAGTTTGCTGTGGTCTATCGTCCGGCGTCAGTGGTCTATAATGTTTTCAATACGTCATTCATACTTCTTACAGCATCAGCGCTTTTATTAAAAGTTGCTTGTTCATCCGCATTTAAGCCAAAGTCAAGAATTTTTTCCCAGCCATTTTTACCAATGATAACCGGTACACCCAAACAAATATCTTTTTGACCATATTCACCATCTAAGGCAACACAACAAGTAAATAATTTCTTTTCGTCACGAACAATTGCTTCAACCATTGCTGCTCCTGCTGCACCGGGTGCATACCATGCAGAGGTACCGATCAATTTAGTAAGTGTAGCGCCACCAACCATAGTATCAGATACAATTTGTTTTTGCTGGCCTTCATTCAAAAATTTTGTTACAGGTACTGAATTCCAGGTTGCCAAACGAATCAAAGGTATCATTGTAGTATCACCATGACCACCTACAACCACTGCATTCAGATCAGCAGGACTGCAACCAAGATGTTGACTCAATTGATATCTGAAACGACTACTATCTAAAGCGCCGCCCATTCCGATAATTCTATTTTTTGATAATCCCGTTGAAGTCAATGCGAGGTATGTCATTGTATCCATCGGGTTGCTGATAACAATGATGATCGCATTTGGTGAATGCTTCAAAGTATTTTCACAAACACCTTTTACTATTCCTGCATTTACACCGATCAGTTCTTCACGGGTCATTCCGGGTTTACGAGGTAAGCCGGATGTAATTACAACAACATCGCTGCCGGCAGTTTTTGAATAATCATTCGTGGTGCCTGTTATCTTAGTATCAAAACCAAGTAGCGCTGCAGTCTGCATCATATCCTGAGCTTTGCCTTCTGCAATTCCTTCTTTAATGTCTAATAAAACAAGTTCTTCGCAGAGTTCTTTTCTTGCTATGTTATCAGCACATGTTGCACCTACAGCACCAGCGCCAACTACAGTTACTTTCATGATCTGTATAGTTTATTTTGAGCTGCGAAGATAGGAGGCAGACCTTAGATTTGGATTGACAGAATTCTATTTTTTTAATTACTAAAAATAGAACCCAAAATAGAATGAGATCACTTTATCTTCTTTTGATAATCCGTAAGTACCGCTAAGAATGGCTTTGTTGAACAAGGAAACAAAGGCGCCGGTGCCATAACCAGTATGCCATGTATTTGAAACTTCTCCCGGCTGCCACACACGACCGTTATCGAAAAATGTTATAAGTCCATACTTTCCATTGAAAACTTTATTTCTTGCATTGAACATGAATCGTAATTCATTATTGTTATAAAAACTTTGCTTGCCATAAAAGCGCCACTTGCGATATCCCCTTAAATTATCATGGCTTCCCAAAATATTTAATTGGTAAAATTCGGCATCGCCAATATTCGTTGCGCCACCTGCACGAATGCCTAGTGAAATAAATTTAACTAAGGGGATATAAACCGATGCATCAGAACTTAACCTGGTAAAAGAATTATCAGGTGCATTCAAATTATATGTGTATGCTGCAGAGGCAGAAAATTTAAATCCTTTTGAAGGGATGATGGGATGATCGGTGTTTTGATATTTATAAGTTATATCTGCCCCGATAAAATGGTTTCTTTTAAAATCATAAATGCCGCCTCCATCGTTGGAAAACTCTTTTATAAATCGATTAGAGTCAATTTTGACACGAATAGTTTGATAAAAACTTCCGAGTTCTATCTGTGAGTTACCGATATACCGGTTAATACCAAGTTTTCCATAGTACTCTTGGCTTCGTAACCGGAAAAATTTTCTGTCGTAAGTTGTAAAACTCGTTTCATTACCTACGCCAAAGAAATTTACAACATTAGGAACACCTGCTCCTGCGCCAATAAATGCATTCCATTTTCCAAGCAATTGGTAAAAAGTTGTTTTATAATCGATATAAACCGCATTCCTGTTAATTGAATATTTTAATTTGATACTATGTTCGCTGCCTGCAGGAATTTTTTTCCAGTCATGTCTTGTTTCACCCCATCCTAAAGTAAGAGAAAAGAAACCTGGCGATACCCCAAATCCTTTCTTATCATATTCAAAAGATTTGTATTCATATGAATTCATCACTGAATCATCATTAATATGCAAACGTGTTTCTGATGAAGTTTGAAAACCTGTTTTATCATCATCATAAACCTGGGTCAATTTTTTTCCGCCGGCAACAATTGATTTGTCTTCAAGAACATCATTGCCTCCACCGCCTATAATGCGGACAGATATCCCTTTCCTGACATTTCCATCCAAACGGAAAATATCATCATCATCCATCCCATACAATCTTATTTCATTTGTTTCTGAAGTATAGAATTTTCTTTCATAAATAAGCTTGTCAGTTGAATCGCCGATCACCTTAACCTTATAGATTTTTACACGAGTTTCATTGTCATCGATCCTTTTTATTTCAAACAATTCTTTTTTATCAGAACCGACAATGTCAACATCCTTTGCTAAAAACTTATAATAAGTAGTAGCGTAATCAATAAGATGATCACGACGTGACTTTAAATTTTCTATCAGCATCGGGCCAGATATATTATATACTTCAGGAGGAAGCTGTCGTATCGATCTTTCAATGATCGCATCGGTCAGTGATCTTTGAATATCTTTTGCAATGTCAACCCATTGTTGTAAAGAAGGTTGATTTGCAAATCTTCTGTCAAGATTGCGTGCAGCAAAATTAAATGTATTAATATCCTTTACAGATTTATCGAACGATTGCAGATGTCTTAGGTCAGCAGTCGAAAGCGCAAATCCTAACCATTTACCGTCAAATTTTGTAAAGGCCTGGTCTCTGTCTCTCGGAATTGGTTTATAAATTTTCTCATCACCATTTTTAAAACTTGCCCATCGCCACTGATCTTCATGCCTGCCCCAGTCACCAATCAAAAAATCCAATAAACGAGCTCTCACATAAGCAAGCTGATCAACACTGTGATCATTATCTTCTAAGAGCTCCTCAAAGAGCTTTTCTGTACCGACAATATTTTTTGGGTTGCCAAAGTTTGGAGCCGTTTCCCAATTCTCATCTGGTCGTTGTTCAAATAAATAAAGTTGATTGCCAAAATCTTTATTGAATGAATCCAGGGCAGGTTGTTCAGGAACAAAAATTATTTGAGGATTTGTATGATAAACTCCGGCTGCTTCAGCCATCATCGGAATAGTTAATGCTGCATAAGGATGACCAATAGTTACCTGGTCATCGATTATTGATTCAATAAAAGTTCCCTGGTAAATTTCAGGTAAAGCTTTTCCAAAACTCTTATCGATGCTTCTTAAAACATATTCTCTTCCATCTTTATCTTTTAACCGGAGGCTTTTACTTTGTCTTCCGCCGCCACCTTCATAAGGCTTCAATCCGCCGGCTAAAGTATCAAGCATTGCTATTTTAAACTTTACAGGAGTTGCCCATTCTTTCCGGTAATGTTCTCCCCATTTTTTTTGATAAGAAGATTTACGATCATAATTTTTACTTGCTGCTGTGATTATGTACTTTGAAGTATCTGATTGAGCCAATACAATAATTGATAGAAAAGAGAAGCTACAAGTCAAAAGGCAGTTGATCTGTGTGATTCGGTTTGTTGGGAGCAGGTTCATACAGATTATGTATAAAAAATCCTGCCAACATGCTATGCTAACAAAAATCAATGTTTATTCAATAACTAGTATGTAGTATGTAACTTTCAAGGAAAATATTCCACATTTTTTGAGAAACAAATCATTCTCTAAAATACTCAAGCACTTTTAACATAGGTAAAGCTCCTTGTATCCCTTCGATCAAATTCCCTTTTTTATCATAAAAAGCAAGAAATGGGGTATAACTGATCCTGTAATAAGTGGACAGCATATGTTGCATATCATAACCGACTGTTATGTTAGAGAACCGATCAAGATTATAGTTATCATAGAACTTTTTTATGTCACCTACAGGCATAAAGGTTGCCATTACTATTTGTATGTTTTTAAAACTGTCGATCTTATCAATTAACTCTTCTGTTTCTTTTTTACAATGCTCACAATCGGGACTGAATAAAATAATGAATAAAGGCGTATTCTTTTTGAGATCCTTATCTGTAAAAATTGTTGAACTGTCCGTCAACAATAACTTAAGCGGTGGTACAGTTGGAAATCTTTTGTAGGGTGGATCGGGTTGCGTTTGTGATTGTGCAGACAGCGAAGCAAAACAAAAAAATAAAAGAATAAGCTTCATTTTCATTATTCAAAGAAACATTATTTAGCTCAACTTAAGCCGTTATTTGCTTACAGATAACTTTCCATTCACACTTTGCCATAAGGCGTTGTAACCCTATCTTTGCGGCCTCAAAATTTCTTAAATGCTAGCAGCTAAAAGCTAATAGCTAAAAGCTTTTCTTATCATGGCAAACACAACAGATATCAGTCGCGGAATGATCCTGAACCTTGACGGCAGTCTTTACAGTGTAGTGGAGTTTGGCGAAAATAAAACAGCCCGTGCCGCTGCAAAAGTGTGGGCAAAATTGAAAGGTGTGGACAATAGCCGGAGCATTGAAAAAACATGGAATTCAGGGGATACTATTTTCCCTGTTCGTGTTGAAAAACGAACTTACCAGTTCTTATATAAGGATGATACAGGTTACAATTTCATGGATAATGAAACTTTTGAGCAATTAGCTTTGCAGGAAGAAACTATTGATGCCCCTCAATACCTGAAAGAAGGACAGGAAGTAGGAATTTTAATTAATACTGAGAATGACCAGGTGCTTGGGGCCGAACTTCCGGATAAAATAACATTACAGATAACTTATTGCGAACCCGGCGTAAGAGGCGATACTGCAACCCGCACATTAAAGCCGGCAACATTAGAAACCGGAGCTACTGTTGGCGTTCCTCTTTTTGTAAATGAAGGCGAACTTATCCGTGTAAATACAAAAACAGGTGAGTATGTTGATCGGGTAAAGTAGCAATTTAAAGCACTTTTGGATTTGCCCGAATCACCCTGATTTTGGGCATTTTTAAATGATTTTGACCCGATTTTGCCCAAAACTTACCGGAATTCTGGGTTTTCCGGGTTTGATTTCCCTATCTTAGCCGACCCTTAATTTCACCACCGAAACAGCCCTCGGTCAAAACCAACAAAATTTGAAAAACATGGACTTCAAGCAGATTCAGGAGTTGATCAAAATGGTCAACAAATCAAATATTGGTGAAGTGACAGTAGAGTTAAAAGATTTCCGGGTAACAATAAAACAAAAGGAAGACAGGATACAACAAGTGATAAGTGCACCGGTTCATACGGGGCCGGGTGCTCCACAAATTCATCATGTGCCTGCACATACTTCCCCGGTTCCGACTGTACAGACGTCGACTTCTGCTGAATCAAATAAAGAAGCCGCATCTTCATCAACACCAAGTAATGTCATTACAGTAAGAAGTCCAATGATCGGAACATTCTATCGCAAAGCGGGACCCGATAAACCAAACTTTGTAGAAGTTGGTGATGAGATCAGCCCGGGTAAGGTGGTTTGTATTATTGAAGCAATGAAGCTTTTCAACGAAATAGAAAGTGAAGTAAAAGGAAAGATCGTTAAGATACTTGTTGAGGATGCTTCACCTGTTGAATATGATCAGCCGTTGTTTTTAGTTGAGCCGTCCTGATTTGCTAATTAGCAAATTAGCAAATGTGAAAATCTGCAAATGAATTCCTTCCACACCTTTAAATTATTATTATATGCAAGAGAAGCTTATTGATAATAATCCTATTTTAAAATTATCTTTTGACTTTTCATTGATGGTGATTGATTATTGCGAAAAGCTGGATAATCTGAAAAAATTTACTCTTTCTAATCAGCTTTTTAAATCGGGAACTTCAATCGGTGCAAATTGTATGGAAGCACAAAACGCTGAGAGTAAAGCAGACTTTATTCACAAAATGAAAATTGCAGCAAAAGAATGTGAGGAAACACAATATTGGTTACGGCTATGTAATTATGCAAAACAATTTCCGGAATGCAAAGAACTTTTAATTAAACTGGAAGAGATTCATAAGGTACTTGGAAAAATAATATCAACAGCGAAGCGGAGAACCCTTTAAGTTATTTGATGAGTTTTTTCTTTTTTTAAAAATAAGGTTTCTTTTTGCATTTGCTGATTTTCAAATTTTCACATTTTCAAATTGATTACATGTTCAAAAAAGTATTAATAGCAAACCGCGGCGAAATTGCATTAAGAGTAATTCGTACTTGCAGGGAAATGGGAATTAAAACTGTTGCGGTTTATTCAACTGCTGATCGTGATAGCCTTCATGTAAAGTTTGCTGATGAAGCTGTATGTATTGGTAAACCACAAAGCAGTGATTCATATCTCAACATTCCACACTTAATGTCCGCCGCAGAAATTACAAATGCAGATGCGATACATCCCGGTTATGGATTTTTAGCAGAGAATGCAAAATTTGCTCAGATATGTGCAGATCACCAGATAAAATTTATTGGCCCTACTCCTGATATGATCAATGCAATGGGAGATAAGATAACTGCAAAAGATACAATGATAAAAGCAGGTGTGCCTGTTGTGCCCGGTGGTGAAGGTTTATTGCAAAGTTTGGATGAAGCAAAAGGTTTGGCAAAAGGAATGGGTTATCCTGTAATATTAAAAGCAACTGCTGGTGGTGGTGGAAAAGGGATGCGTATTGTATGGGAAGAAGCTGAGATGGAAAGATCATACGACAATGCGAAAGCAGAAGCAGGAGCATCATTTAAGAACGATGGCATCTACATGGAAAAATTTGTTGAGGAGCCACGACATATCGAGATACAGATTGCAGGTGATCAGTTTGGAAATGTTTGTCATTTAAGTGAAAGAGATTGTTCAATTCAACGTCGTCATCAAAAATTGGTGGAAGAATCCCCGTCACCATTTATGACAGATGAGCTTCGCCAGAAAATGGGTGATGCCGCAAAAAAAGCAGCAGCGGCCATCAATTATGAAAGCGTCGGCACTATCGAGTTCCTTGTCGATAAAAACCGCAATTTTTATTTTATGGAGATGAACACCCGTATACAGGTGGAGCATTGCGTTACGGAAGAAGTCATAAACTTTGATTTGATAAAAGAGCAATTGAAAATTGCAATGGGTGAAAAGATCAGCGGTAAAGATTATTATCCGCAAGGTCATGCTATCGAGTGTCGCATCAATGCCGAAGATCCATATAATGATTTTCGACCTTCTCCCGGAAAAATAAGTGTGTTGCATCAGCCGGGTGGTCATGGTGTTCGTGTTGACAGCCATGCTTATTCAGGGTATGTAATTCCACCTTATTACGATTCAATGATCGGCAAGCTCATTACGATTGCCCGTACAAGAGATGAAGCCATCGGTACCATGTACCGTGCATTGAGTGAGTATGTCATTGAAGGAATAAAAACAACCATTCCATTTCATTTGCAGTTAATGCAGGATGAACGTTTCCGTAGTGGTGATTTTAATACCAAGTTTTTGGAAGGGTTCGTGTTGAGATAGCATTTTTTGTTTCCCAGCTTCATTACTACTTTCATCTTCTGTTGTCTTCGCTTCTTCCAGTGGAAGAAGGGCTCATTTGTACGTTCGGTAACTCTATTCAGCTGGAAAAATAAAAATCGATTTTGTTTTTTCTAAATATTTCAGCCCGATTTTGTTAGCTTCTTGTTGACCGGTTTTTGCAAATTCATTTTGCCGGTGGTTTCCAGTATTTTGTTTTTTATAATAAATATTTATTGTTTATCGCCTGATATTAAAAATATTGTATGTCCTTTCATGGATAACATTTGTAGGCGTATGTATTGAAGCCGGCGGCTCTATATTCAGTGCTTTTTATACGTTAGTGATAAACCCGATTAACGCGGCAACCTTTTGGGTAGGAAATGATTTGTCGAGCCTTTATAAATACGACCCGGGGCATTTTTTTGCAGAAACATTGCTGATAAGCATTACAGCAGTAATGAAGGCATACATATTTTACCTGATCATAAAATATTTGTATCCTAAAAAGCTAAGTATGTCTCAGCCTTTCAGCGAGGAACTAGGACGTTTAATTATTAAAATATCTTACCTGGCTTTATTGATTGGCTTATTCTGCTTGTGGGGAGTTAAATACACTGAATGGTTAGTCAGGCAAGGGGTGAGAATGCCCGATACAAAACATTTACGCTTGGGCGGGGCTGATGTGTGGCTGTTTATGGGTGTTATACTTTTTGCAATTGCACAGATTTTTAAGAGAGGGATCGAAATCCAATCTGAAAACGAATTAACCGTATAACTTATGCCTATTATAGTAAACCTTGATGTAATGATGGCCAAACGAAAAATGTCATTGAATGAACTTTCAGAAAAGGTGGATCTGACATTGTCTAACCTCTCTATACTCAAAACCGGGAAGGCAAAAGCCATACGTTTCAGTACACTCGAAGCTATTTGCAAAGTATTGGATTGTCAGCCTGGAGATATACTGGAGTATTCAAAAGAACAATAGCCTCGTATACGATTTAGGAGTTTCAAATAGCTTTTCATTATTAGCTGCCGAAGAATTCATTATTCTTATTTTCTTTCATTGCTTTTTTCTGTTCTTCTGCTGCTCTCAATTCCACACGTCTTATTTTACCGCTGATGGTTTTAGGAAGTTCTGTAACAAATTCAATCAATCTTGGAACTTTATATGGCGCTAAATGGCTTTTGCAATAATGGAAAATTTTATGAGAAAGTTCTTCACTTGCATCAACACCCGGTGTCAACACAACAAATGCTTTTACTTCCTGTCCTTTGATCGGGTGAGGACTACCGATAACTGCGGATTCTAATACTTCATCAAGCTCAAGCAAAACACTTTCTATCTCGAAAGGACCAATACGATAATCAGATGACTTGATCACATCATCGTCTCTGCCAACAAACCAGTAATAACCGTCTTCATCTTTATAAGCTTTATCACCAGTATAATAAAGACCGTGCCTGAACACTGCTTTTTGTTTTTCCTCATCACCAATATATGATTTAAATATTCCGTTGAAGCGATCAGCACACATGCGAACAGCTATCTGCCCGGTTTCATGAACAGGCAATTCATTTCCTTCTGCATCGGCGATGATCATATCATAAAGAAAAGTGGGCTTACCCATTGAACCAAACCTGAGTTTACTGCCCGGCAGATTACAGATCATACAGGTACTTTCTGTTTGTCCATAACCATCACGCAACTCAAGTCCTGTACCGTCTTTCCATATTTTTATTACTTCTGCATTAAGAGGTTCGCCTGCACTTACACATTCACGCAACGAAAATTTATACTCATTCAAATTTTCATTTATCAATAAACGCAAAGCTGTTGGCGGTGCACAAAGAGTAGTGATTTTGTGATCTTGTATGATCTTTAGTTGTGTGCCCGCACTAAATTTTCCTTTCGATGCGTAAACAAATACAGTAGCACCAATATTTAGTGGAGCAAATACACAACTCCATGCAAACTTTGCCCATCCCGGTTGTGAAATGTTATAATGTTTATCTCCCGGTTTTAATCCGATCCATGCAACTGTGGTTAGATGGCCCAATGGATAACTGGCCTGTGTATGTTCAACTACCTTTGGCATTCCTGTAGTGCCCGAAGTAAAAAACCAAAACAAATCATCGTCTTTATTTGTATCTGCTGCACTTGTTTCTTTTTCTTCAGCATGGATCATGCTATAAGATTCCCATCCTTTCCTTTCTCCATCCAGCAACAATTTTACTTTAACAGGATGGTTATATTGTAATAAAGCTTGTTCCATTTTCTCTGCATTATCCTTATCTGCAATGATTACTTTGGGAGATGCCTTTTGAAAACGGTAAACGATGTCATTTACACTAAGTATACTTGCAGCAGGAATTAAAATAAGTCCACCCTTGATAGCTGATAGATAAGTTATCCATAAGCCTTCGTTCAATCCACACATAATAAATATATCATCTTCTTGTTTCACTCCTTGTTTTCGCAAGAAATTCAAAAGTTGGTTGCATTTTTCTATTCCCTGTTTGTAAGTAATCTTTATTGTTTCTGATGGATTTTCCGTAACTAACTCGAGCATATTACTATCAGCATGTGCATGCACAATTAAAGGCTCAAACACATCCCGAACCCAATTGAATTTATTGGGTATTTCAAATGAATATCCAGATAATTTGTTGTATTCCTTATGTTCAATGATCGATTTTATTTCGGTAAATTTTTCCTGGAACTTATTTAACATGGCAGTGTGTTAATTGGTTTCAAAATTTACTTCATAGTGTTTCACCAGCTTATCAAATCGTATCATCATTTCCTGTACATTTTTTGGAACTACTGCATCTTCATATTTTTCACCGGCAAATTCCCTGATCGCTTTTAAAGAATTCCATTTAGTTATTATCAAAAATTCTGCCCCTTCGGTTAGCTCTCTTTTTAAAATAGACGCATTCACAAATCCTTGTATTTGATAAAGTCTTTTAAATGTTTCATTTTTAAGATGAGCAATATATTCATCTTCCCTTCCTTTTTTAACGAGGCCTGTCCAATGTCTTGATATCATGAATTTATTGATTTAAAAATTATTTTTTCTTCACCTTCGAAAAGTCAAGACTCACGCCGATCGATGCATTAAAATTTCGAGCTTCAAGATTCGTTTCGTTATTGACGAATGGATCGGATGACAAAGTGAAACCACCATCAAGATTGAACCATTGCATGTTCTTAAAACTTACCTGCATATTCCATGTGCCTTCAAAAAAACTTAGGGTCTTCCCTGATAATCTATCAAGGTCAAGATAAGAGAGCTCATCAGGTGTATAGGAAGTTTGTATATCGGTAAAATGAACAAAGGAAATTTTACTGATAAGGCCTGTTCTGAAATAATTACCAACAAAAAAATTTATCGATGGCTGGATATACCATTTACTCATATCACTGGAATAATCGCGATGATAGCCAACGCCGTTATTAAAGCCATTATCAGTAAAAGAGTATTTTCCAAAACCAAGTCCACTAAAAATATTTATCGTGATCTTTTTGTCGTTTGTTATGGGTGTATAATATCCTAATCCAAAATTGGTAAGGTGTCGATCGTATCTCACAACGGATGTGTCAAAATATGTGCGGTCATATTCATAGATACCATCTTTTTCATTTCTTTTAAAGTAGTCAGCAGTCAAAGCGAAATGATCACTGACTGCATAGGCGGCCTGCAGATCAAGCCCATTATTGTATTCGCTTGTAAGCTCATTGGCATCGGCGCCTGTAGAATAATAAGCCGCAAGTTTTGATTCTCCTTTTTCCCGGAAATAAGGATTATTTGGCGGGGCTGGAGAATAAATGAATCGTGGAGTGCGGCAAGAGATCATTAGTATACTTAGCAATGAAAAAGTGATAAGGCATTTATGTTTCATAGTTGTGGTCTTGAATAAAGTATAAAGTTAACTGTTCATGATAATAAAAAATCCCCGGAATGATCGGGGATTTAAAGTTTTTTTTATTTAGAATTTATCTTATCTCAAAAATAGAATCTCTCTATACTTAGGCAAATACCACTCACGGTCATCAACAAGTAATTCAAGTTTGTCAACGTGATAACGTATATCATCAAAGAATTTATCTTTTACCTGGCTTTGATAACCCACAGCTTTTGTTCTTGTATGCTCCATATTATTGCAAACCTTTCTTGCTTCGATCATTTTTTCTACCAACTCACTTGTTTTACTTATATGCTCTGAAATTTTTTCCAGTATCTGTTTTTGATTGGCGAACGCTGATTCTTTTAATCCTGATTCCTTCAAGCCCTTGATATTATTAGCCAGTAAATTTTGATAACGAATAGCAGCTGGTAAGATATGACTTGTTGCTAACTCACCCATAATACGGCTTTCAATTTGTACCTTCTTAATATATTTTTCCAATTCTATTTCATGTCTAGCTTCCAGTTCTCCGTGAGTATAGACATCGTTGTTTTCGAAAAGATGCTTTGCTTTATCGGTTACCATTGCATCCAATGCAAGTGGAGTGGTTTTTACATTTGGCAGACCTCTTTTGTGTGCTTCTTTTTCCCATTCCTCGCTATAGTTGTTGCCTTCAAAAAGAATTTTTTCAGCGGCAACAATGTATTCACGTATCACATGCATAATGGCAATCTCTTTCTTTTCACCTTTTTCAACATGTGCATCTACTTCTGATTTGAATTTTCTCAAAGTCTCAGCCATAATTGTATTCAGGACAGTCATAGCATTGGCACAGTTTGCAGAAGAACCAACCGCACGGAATTCAAATTTATTTCCCGTGAATGCGAATGGTGAAGTTCTGTTCCTGTCTGTATTATCTAATAAGAGTTCAGGGATGCTTTTATGAATGTCAATCTTTAGCATACTTTCATCTGTTTCATCCATTTTTTTAGAAACTCTTTCTTTTACTTCCTCTAAAACTTTGAAGAGATACTGACCGATAAAAACAGAGATGATCGCAGGAGGAGCTTCATTTGCGCCAAGACGATGATCATTCGGTGCCGATGCAATTGAAGCTCTCAATACATCAGCATAATCATGAACTGCTTTAATCGTATTCACAAAAAATGTAAGGAACATCAGGTTCGTCTTTGGCGTTTTACCTGGCGCCAAAAGATTCACACCTGTATCGGTTGCCATACTCCAGTTGTTATGCTTTCCGCTACCATTTATTCCTGCAAATGGTTTTTCATGAAGTAATACTCTTAATTTATGACGACGGGCAACACGATCCATTACATCCATTAGTAATGAATTGTGATCGACACCAACACTTACTTCTTCAAATATCGGAGCACATTCAAATTGTGATGGCGCCACTTCATTATGTCTTGTGCGAAGAGGAATTCCTAATTTATATCCTTCATTTTCATAGTCACGCATAAACGCATAAACCCTTTCAGGAATAGAACCGAAATAGTGATCTTCCAATTGCTGACCTTTTGCAGAACTATGACCATAAACAGTTCTTCCGCACATTACGAGATCAGGCCTTGCATTATATAAGCCTTCATCAACTACAAAATATTCCTGTTCCCATCCAAGAGTAGCGGTGACACGGGTAACATTCCTGTCGAAATAATTACATACATCAACAGCTGCCTTATTTAATGCTTCAAGAGCTTTTAGTAACGGAGCTTTATAGTCAAGTGATTCACCCGTATAAGAAACGAAGATTGTTGGGATACAAAGTGTTTTTCCACCGCCAATGTCCATAATAAATGCAGGTGAAGATGGATCCCATGCAGTATAACCTCTTGCTTCAAATGTTGCACGCAAACCACCACTTGGAAATGACGAAGCATCGGGCTCCTGTTGAATCAATGCATCACCTTCGAATTGTTCAATAGGAGTACCATCACTTTTTATTGTAAAAAATGAATCATGTTTTTCTGCAGTGGTTCCTGTTAATGGTTGAAACCAGTGTGTGAAGTGAGTTACGCCTTTTCCTTCGGCCCATGAACGGATGCCGCTTGCAATTTGATTGGCCATGGAACGATCGATCTTTTGACCGGCTCTTATTGAAGCAACAAGACTTTTATATGCTTCATCACTTAAAAATTCTCTTGCTGTTTTTACCGTAAAAACACTTTCTCCGAAAATTGCTGTTATCCTGGTTGGATTTTCTACGGTTACTTCCTGCGAAGCATTTAAATTGTTGATTGCATTGAATCGTAATGACATGATTATTTTTTTATACTTTTTAAAATGGGTCTCAAATATAAAAGGTAAGCCTTGTTCAAACGCTTACCTTAGAATTTGGTGAATAAATTTTTATAACGACTGTTCGAAAACTATTATGCTACTTTCTTTTCAGCCTTTGACAAATTTGCTTCTGCAATTTTCACAGTCTTAATAATGCGGGCAGCTACTTTGTAAGGATCTGCTGCACTGTTGGGACGGCGGTCTTCCAACCAACCTTTCCAGCCTCTTTCTACAGTACCAATTGGTATACGAATAGAAGCACCGCGATCAGAAATTCCGAATGTGAAATCAGTAATAGCTGCAGTTTCATGTTTACCTGTAAGACGTAAATGATTATCCGGTCCGTAAACTTCGATATGTTCTTTTACAAATGGTCTGAAACCTTCGCAGATCTGCTCATAGATATCTCTGCTGCCGCAAGTTCTTAATAACTCATTAGAGAAATTAGCATGCATACCGCTACCGTTCCAGTCAAGAGCACCAAGTGGTTTGCAATGCCAGTTGATAGAGATACCATATTTCTCACCAATTCTTTCAAGTAAATAACGTGCAACCCAAACCTGGTCGCCTGCAGCTTTTGCGCCTTTAGCAAAAATCTGGAACTCCCATTGTCCTGTTGCTACTTCAGCATTGATACCTTCAACGTTTAATCCGGCTTCAAGACATGCATCAAGATGCTCTTCAACCATTGCACGGCCATATGCATTTGCTGCACCTACTGAGCAATAGTAAGGACCTTGCGGACCAGGGAAACCGCCTTCAGGAAAACCGATAGGCTTATTTGTTTCAGGATTCCACAAGAAATATTCTTGCTCGAATCCAAACCAAAAGTCATTGTCATCATCTGCAATAGTCGCTCTTCCATTTGATTCATGAGCCGAACCATCAGGACTCAATACTTCACACATTACGAGGTAGGCATTTTTTCTTTGTGGGTCTTTCGCAATGAATACTGGTTTTAATAAACAGTCAGAAGAACCACCGGGAGCTTGCTCAGTTGACGAGCCGTCGAAAGCCCATACAGGACAATCTTCCAATTTACCGCTGAAATTTTTCTCAATTTTTGTTTTACTTCTCAGGCTTTGGATTGGCTTATAACCATCGAGCCAGATGTATTCAAGTTTTGAAGGAACCATAACAAATGCTTTTAATTTTTAAAATGAAGTTCGTATGCAAAAAAAAGCATATTGCAGAAATAAACCAATAATTTTTACTACTCCAAACATTTTTTGACTAAAATGTGGAAAATTATTACATAATATCTGAATAACACTTGTTCGATGGTGAGGAATTCCTACGAATTTGAAACATTAGAATTATTTTTAATGTTATTGAACAAGATCGAGTATATCCGCTCCCAATCAATCAGACTTATTACCGGGACCAGCAAAAATGGTAATACTATACTCCGGTAACGGACGATGGCGCCAAGAAAATTCACCGTAAATCCTATCACTAATAAAAATGAGAATGAGAAGAAAATACAGAACCAAATAAAGGAAGATGATCGTATACCATTGTTCCGCCAGATCAGGAATAGAAAGCATAGGAAAAGAAGAAATACCGTTTCAGTTGCTGCGGCCATTGACAGAATATGTTTTACATCACCGGGATGAGGTCGCAAAGTGGTAGAAGCGATGGCTCTTGGCGCATTTATTAAAAAACTTCCAACGCTGGGTTTTAATTCAGGAAAATCAAAGCCTGAATTTCCCTGCAACGTTTTAAATGCTTTTTGTTTATCGACAACAGCTTGAGGGAAATCTAAACCGGGAGAAATGTATCGAAGCGTAAAAAACAACAGACCACCTACGAAGTACGTACCTATAAATATCCATGCAGTTCTCTTTGGATATTTATTCGAGGCGATCCATGCAAACAATGCCGGTGCCAATATCACAAGCAGAAAGTTCCTGAAAGCAAGGATAATAATGAAAGAAAACAGCAGCGGGAATATTCTTGAAAGCCAGAGCTTATTTTCTTTTAAACTAAAATACACATGATAAATAATCAGGCTGAGTGCCATAAATACAAGGCCATCTTTATGAATGCCGCTTGTCCAATATGCAAAAGAGGGGATCAGAAAGGTTGCCAATAATACCTGGACTTTTTTACCGGGAAAAACATTACTGAATACCCGATAGACCGCTACCGGTCCTGTAAAAGTGATAAATGAATAGAAGATGACGTTTACATAATAGTTGCCAAAGCTAAATACGTTTATCAGTGAAAGGAATTTTATAAACATATTTGTCTTCAGGTCATTCCACCATGAATTTTCCGAAGCAAAAAATCCCCCATACTTATCTTCATAACCGCTATGAAAAAAATTTGAAAAATATTCAGACGGATGATGAAGCAAAAGTTTGTATTCATACATGCCTAATTCATGATAGCCCCATGTATCAAACATGTACGCAAATTGGCCATAGTAAATGCCGATCCATCCGTAAAAGATGCCGGCCATTACTTTCAACAAAAAGAGAATAACTAATTGGGCATTACTGAGCCCGGATTTTTTAAAGAACCCAAGTTTGGTGAGCAGCCACGCAAATAAACAGAGCCATCCTGCAAATAATAGATAATACAATGGGTTAGGTTTACTTTGCAAAATAGCTTAAAATCTGACGTGATTGCAATGATCTTATATATGACAGCTCATAAAATATTTGAAAGTGAATTGTTAGTTTATAAATATCAATTATCCGTACTTACACATCATGTATAATCGTTAGTTTTGCGCTTTCTTAAAAACTATGGAAGTAACTGTAAAGACGGCAGAACAACTTCGCCTGACAGCTGAAGAATTTGAACTCATCAAACAAAAACTTGGACGAACTCCCAACTTCAATGAACTCTGTGCATTTAGTGGAATGTGGAGTGAGCACTGCAGCTATAAAAATTCAATTAAGTGGTTAAAGACTTTGCCAAGAGAAGGTGGTCGCATGCTTGTAAAAGCAGGTGAAGAAAATGCCGGACTGATGGACATTGGCGATGGACTTGGTGTTGTTTTTAAAATTGAATCTCATAATCATCCCTCTGCCATTGAACCATTCCAGGGAGCAGCAACCGGTGTTGGTGGAATTCATCGTGATATTTTTACAATGGGTGCAAGACCGATCGCAGCATTAAACTCATTACGATTTGGAAATCTTGAAGAAGATAAAACACAACATTTATTATCCGGGGTGGTACATGGCATTGGTCATTATGGAAATTGTTTCGGCGTACCAACTGTTGGCGGTGAAATTTATTTTGATGAATGTTATCATACCAATCCATTAGTAAATGCCATGAGTGTTGGTATTGTAAAAGCAGGGGAAACTGTTTCGGCAACTGCAAAAGGAAAAGGTAACCCTGTAATGTTTGTCGGTAGCGCAACAGGTAAAGATGGAATCGGTGGTGCTTCATTTGCATCTGCGGATATAACTGCAGAAAGTGCACAAGACTTACCCGCGGTACAAGTAGGTGATCCTTTCCAGGAAAAGAAATTATTAGAAGCATGTCTTGAAGTAATACAAACAGGTGCTGTTGTTGGAATGCAGGATATGGGTGCAGCAGGGATAATTTGCTCTACGTCTGAAATGAGTGCAAAAGGTGAAGTGGGAATGAGAATAGATCTTGATAAAGTTCCTACCCGTCAAAAAAATATGAAAGCATGGGAATTGCTTTTAAGTGAAAGCCAGGAAAGAATGTTGCTAGTTGCAGAAAAAGGAAGAGAACAAGAAGTGACTAAGATCTTTGAAAAATGGGATCTTCCATGTTCAGTGATCGGTGAAGTAACTGATGATGGCATTCTCAATTTTTATATGAATAATGAATTGGAAGCTTCGCTGCCTGCTTACGACCTGGTTTTAGGTGGCGGTGCACCGCAATATGAAAGAGAATTTCGTGAACCAAAATATTTAGATGAGATAAAGAAATTTAATCCTGATTCAATCGCTGTTCCTGAAGATCTAAAATCAATTGCTGAAAAATTGATCGGACTCCCTTCTATTGCATCGAAGCGTTGGATATATAATCAGTATGATAGCATGGTTTGTTCAAACAATGCTTCGACCAATGCGCCAACAGATGCTCCGGTTGTTTTAGTGAAAGGAACTACAAAAGGGTTAGCTATTACTACTGACTGCAACAGCCGTTATGTTTTTGCTGATCCTTATAAGGGTACAATGATCGCAGTAAGTGAAGCGGCAAGAAATATAGTATGCAGTGGAGGCCAGCCTTTAGGAGTTACTAATTGTTTAAATTTTGGAAATCCTTACGATCCCGAAGTGTATTACCAGTTTGTTCAGGCTATAAAGGGTATGGGTGAGGCATGCAGAAAATTCGATACACCTGTTACTGGTGGTAATGTAAGTTTTTACAATCAAAATCCTGATGGCCCAGTTTATCCAACTCCAACGATCGGCATGGTTGGTTTATTAGAGAACATTAATGAGAAGATGACTTTGGATTTTAAAGAAGAAGGTGATGTCATTTATTTATTGGGCAGATCAACGAACGATATCAATTCGTCTCAATATCTTTCTAAAATTCATAATGTGGAATTCTCACCAGCTCCTTATTTTGAATTAGAAGATGAGTTTTCCTTACAGAAAAAAGTTATTGAGCTTATAAATAAAAAATTAATTCAATCAGCACATGATGTTAGTGAAGGCGGATTGTTCATCACATTATGTGAAAGTGGGTTTAATCGTGAACTTGGTTTTACGGTAGAAACAAAAGATCATATTCGTGAAGACGCTTATTTGTTTGGCGAAGGACAAAGCAGGGTAGTGGTAAGTGTAAAAGCTGACTTGATAGAAAAATTTGAAAATGCATTAGGTGAACTTCCTTACGAAAGAATTGGATTAGTAACAAGTGGTGAAATGTTAGTCAATGGTGATTTTTGGGGAACTATCGATTGGTGGCAGGAAGAGTATGATTCTGCTATTGAAGACTTTTTAGCAAAAGAAGAAGCAGGTTCTGCTTTAAGTTCAATTTAATTGAATGAAAAGTTTCCTTGATTTTTTTCTTGATTTTATAACAGGTGGCTTCTTTAATTATTTAGGTGCCATTATTCGTTTGCCATTTTCAAAAGAGAAATTTTCTGTCCTGGTGGAAGATAAACTTAGTAATAGTATCGGCATGTTTGCAAGTGCCGTAATCCTGTTTATTCTTTTTGCATTCGTATATCTTTCTTTGTAGTAATAATGGATCGTAATTCTGTCATATTAGTTACCGGTGCTGCTGGCTTTATCGGAAGTTGCCTGGTTGGTTACTTAAATCGTAAAGGTTATCACAACATAATTATTGTTGATGAGTTCGATGATGAAAATAAAAAACACAATTATGAGGATAAAAAAATAATTGCAAGAGTTGAGAGAAATGAATTATTTGATTGGTTAGCCGATCATCCTATGCATATTGATTTTATTTTTCATATTGGTGCAAGAACTGATACAACAGAATTTGATTATTCAATCCTTGAAAAATTAAATGTTGATTATTCGCAAAAGATATGGAGCTATTCCGTTGAAAAAAATATTCCCCTTGTCTACGCATCATCTGCCGCCACTTATGGCGATGGCGAAATGGGATATAAAGATGATCATGAATTGCCTTTTAAATTAAGCCCTCTCAATCCTTATGGCAGATCAAAGAATGAATTTGATAAATGGGCATTAAAGGAAAGTGAAAAGTCAAAAGTGAAAAGTGAAAAATGTGAGCCGCCTTTTTGGTATGGTTTAAAATTTTTCAATGTATATGGCCCCAACGAATATCATAAAGGCAGAATGGCAAGTGTGATCTTTCATTCATTTAATCAAATAAGATCGTCAGAAAAAGTAAAACTCTTTAAGTCTCACAAACCGGAATATAAAGAGGGTGAGCAACTTCGTGATTTTGTTTATGTAAAAGATGTTGTTGATATATGTTATTGGTTAATGAATGAAAGGCCGGTTTCAGGTTTATATAACCTTGGTACTGGAAAGGCAAGAACATTTAAAGACCTTGTTACTGCTATTTTTAAAAGCCTTGGCAAAGAACCTGTGATCGAATACATCGATACACCCCTTGATATCCGTGATAAATATCAATATTTCACAGAAGCCGATATGATCAAGATCAGAAATGCCGGGTATAAGAAAGAGTTTTATTCTTTGGAAGAAGGAGTTGAAACCTATGTAAAGAATTTCCTTATAGACAAAAAATATTATTAAACCCCAAATCCGCCGAGGCGGAGCCTTTTGGAATATTCCTTAAATCAAATTTCGATACGCATAGAATATTCCTGATATTTGCTTATTGTTGTTTGCCATCCCGCCTTGGGCGGGATGGCACTTTTATTAAATGAATTCTTATGTCAAAAAAAATTGCGATCATCGGTGGTGGTAATCTTGGCGCCTCAATTGCTGAAGGCTTAATCCAAAGTGAATTCAGCCGCCCTGTAGAAATTTCTATAACGAGAAGAAATCTTTCACCACTTAGTCGTTTTGCAGAACAAGGTTCAATGGTGCATAGTGATAATAAGAAAGCAGTAAAAACTGCCGAAATAATCATTCTTGCTGTAAAACCTTACAATTTTGCAGATATAATCAATGAAATAAAAACTACACTTGATCCTAAAAAACATGTTATTGTTTCTGTTATTACAGGAGTTTGGATCGAACAAATACAAAAAGCAATTGGTAAACCTGTTCCTGTTATTCGTGCAATGCCAAATACTGCAATTGCTATACAGCAAAGCATGACATGTCTTGCACATGCAGGTGCATCAACATCACAAATAAATTATATCCGGCAGTTATTTGATCAGTTGGGAAGAACAATAATGATCGATGAAAAGTTAATGGATGCAGCAACAATTCTCGGCGCATGCGGTACTGCTTACGCTATGCGATATATCCGTGCAAATATCCAGGGGGGAATTGAAATCGGTTTTGATGTGACTACTGCAGCATTGATCGCTGCACAAACAGTAAAAGGAGCTGCGCAATTATTATTGGAGAAAGGAAGTCATCCTGAACATGAGATCGATAAAGTAACCACACCAAAGGGTTGCACAATTGCCGGCCTCAATGAAATGGAACACCAGGGATTTAGTTCATCACTTATTCGTGGCGTTGTTGCCAGTTATAATAAGATCGCTAAGGATTAAAATTTTGTTCGTCTAAACTTCATTTTTTTTATTCTTCAGGACAACTTAATCTAAGAATAAACCGATAGGTTTTATAGCTCCGCCCGGAACTATTTATCGTCCTCCCTTCGAGTTAATCAATTAGAATATTTATTTCTATTGGTCACCTGTTATGCATCTTCCACCAGGAGTATTGTTTAACTGTTTAAATTTTATCATTATGAAAAGAAGTGGACAAGTTCTGCCAGGCAGGAGGATCTTATTTTTCCTGCTATCAATTTTATTTTTTTCAGCATGTAAAAAAAATGAAACACCAGGTGTACAGGAAGAAATTGCTACAGCATCTGCAATGGCTAAAATGAAAAATGTAGATCTGCAAATGGTTGCAGATGGATTTGTTTCACCAATCGGTATTGTACCAATACCGGATAACACTGGTCGTTTAATTGTCATTGATCAGATCGGGAGACTATGGGTGTTGGATGCAAGCGGTAATAAATTACCAACACCATTTATCGATCTTACAAGCAGAATGCAACCTCTCAATCCGGGTTTTGATGAAAGGGGTTTGCTTGGAGTTGCCTTTCATCCTGACTATGCAACTAATGGAAGACTTTTTATTTATTATAATGCACCGCCAAGAGCAGGCGGACCAACTCCGACAACAACATGGAATAACCTTGCAAGGTTTTCTGAATTCAGAATTTCTGCTGATCCGAATGTTGTTAATATGAGTTCTGAACGGGTATTTCTTGAAATAGATGATCCGCAGCTCAATCATAACGGAGGTACTTTGATCTTTGGTGAGGATGGGTACCTGTATATATCTATCGGCGATGGTGGCGGGGCCAACGATACTCCGGTAGGTCACGTGGAAGATTGGTATGCGGCGAATGCAGGTGGCAACGGACAAGATGTTGAACAGAATCTGTGGGGAAGTATTTTACGTCTTGATATGGATGGAGCAATGCCTTATGGTATTCCTCCCGATAATCCTTTTGTTGGCAGGGCGGGTTTAGATGAGATCTATGCATATGGTTTCAGAAATCCATACCGGATGTCCTTTGATATGGGTGGTTCTAATAGATTATTTGTAGGTGATGCCGGACAGGTTTTATGGGAGGAAGTAAGTGTAGTAGAAAAAGGTGGCAATTATGGTTGGAATGTAAAGGAGGGCACACATTGCTTTAATGCAGCATCGCCATCAACAGGTTTTAGCAATTGCCCAACTATCGATAACCTTGGTAATCCTCTTATCGATCCTGTTATTGAAATGCTTAATGCAGCCAATCCTGCACCCGGTGGAGTTAAATCTCTTACAGTCATTGGTGGCCATGTATATCGTGGAAAAGATCTGCATGGCTTGAAAGGAGACTATGTATTTGGTAGTTTCTCAAGATCATTTGCGGGTCCGCAAGGTGAGATCTTTGTTGCTAAACCTGCAGGCCCTGGTCTTTGGCCTTTTGAGAAACTTTCATTGAAAAGTTTTCCAGATCACCTCGGCGCATTTTTAAAAGGCTTTGGTCAGGATCTGAATGGAGAAATATATTTGGCTGTTTCCGGCGCATCAGGGCCATCCGGAACAAGCGGTAAAGTATATAAGCTTGTCCCGGCGTCTTAATATAGTTGTCATAAAATAAAGAAGCAGTAATTAAACCGCTTCTTTATTTTTTTGATAGTCTGCATAAATGCTACTATCAACATTTGTTGCGTCGCACTCTTATATCCTAACAATTCTATTCAGCTTTTTCCACCCCAATTCGAAAATTCTTTTAATTGAAATACTTCCCCCGCCAGCGGGGGACAATGAATATTCAATCTTATCGTGTTGCGTAAAAACTTTATGTTCTCATAATTTCTTTTCGATAGTACTGAATGCTCATTATCCCCCGCTGGCGGGGGTCGGATGATTGAGTTAGAAAGAAATTACAATTGGGGGGTGGACTAGTTTCTATCCATCTTAAACAGTCTCCACTTTTTTCTGACGAGGCTTTGTCGTTGTTTTTTTTGTTGCCTTTACTTGTTTTGCCTTTGGATTTTTTACAGTAGGTTTCTTGGGTTTCTTTTTCTTAAACATTTTTGCAAAAAATAAATAAGCACCAGCGGTTGATACAGCCATTCCCATTTTCATTAGAAATCCTTGTAGTTTCATAATTAAATTTTCGGTATATAAAACAATTAATATACCAGTAATACCTTGTTGTTGGAACGTTTTAGTAATATCACCCAGTCTTAATGAAATGGGACACCAGGGATTTAAGTCATCATTGATACGAGGAGTTGTTGCGAATTATAAAAGATCGCTAAGGATTAGAATGATTTTTAAAAAACAAGAACTTTAAACTTACAAATTAGGTACATACATATTTGCATTTTCCTGCGGGTGCTCTTCGATTGATTTTTTCTCCAGTTTGGTCTCAACTTTTTCTATTGTATCTTTTGTCGTTCTTTTTATTTTTCTAAAAAATCTTCTAAAGAGTAAATAAAGTCCCGCCCCTGCAACTGTAAGTCCGGATTTTATTAGCAAACTTGCAAATTTCATAGTTGTATTTTTTATCTATAAAACAATTAACATACCAGTAATAGTTTGTTGGCGCAACGCTTACATTCAAAGAATTAAAATCCAGAAGCTTGTTGTTTATAGATAATTCCATCCTTCATTACAAAAATAATTTTTCCAAAAACTTTTGCATCAGTTAAAGGATCGCCGTCAACAGCAACTATGTCGGCAAACTTACCCACTTCGATACTTCCCAATTGATCTTTCATTCCTAATAATTCAGCAGCATTAATAGTTGCTGCTTTTATTGCATCCATCGGCTTCATGCCCGCTTCGATCATATAAATAAACTCTCTCCAGTTTTGTCCATGCTTATAAACTCCTGCATCAGTACCAAAAGCAATTTTTACTCCTGCTTTATATGCTTTTGCAAATGTGTTGAACAATTGAGGACCGATCTCCAATGCTTTTTTTGCTACCACATCCGGATAATAACCGGGCTTCTTTGCAGAGTCAGCTACTGATTGTCCCGCAGTAATTGTAGGTACATACCATGTTCCGTATTTTTTAAATAGTTCAATGCATTCATCATCCATTAAAGTACCATGTTCAATTGAAGTAACACCGGCACGTATTGCTCTTTTCATTCCTTCAGCGCCATGTGCATGTGCAGCAACGGTAAAACCATAATCATTTGCAGTTTCCACAATTGCTTTTATTTCCCCTTCAGTGAATTGTGGGTTCTGACCATTTTTTGCAAGACTAAGCACACCACCAGTTGCAGTAATTTTTATAAGATCAGAACCATCTTTATAACGTTGCCGCACAGCCTTACGTCCATCTTCTTCACTATTCACTACACCAACATCGGGTCCTGGATCACCCATCAAATCTTTTCTATAACCATTTGTTGGATCAGCATGCCCCCCGGTTGTTCCAATCGCTTTTCCGGCTGTAAATATTCTTGGACCTTTTACCAGTCCTTTATTAATTGCATTGCGCAAAGAAATATTTACACCACTGCCACCAAGATCTCTTACAGTAGTAAATCCCGCCATCAAAGTTCTTTCAGCAATTGGTATGGAATTAAAAGCAATATCAGGAGGATTTAATGTAAATCGTTCAAGATATGCATTGGGATTTGTTTCACTTTCCATGTGTACATGCATATCCATCCAGCCGGGAGTTACCGTTTTTGTTTTGAGATCAATTGTTTTATCAGCAGCACCTGCTTTGCTAAATCCATTTTCAATAGCAACAATTTTATTTTTCTCAACAACAATGGTCATATTTTTTTTCGGCTCATTTGAAATGCCATCTATTAAAGCGCCGCACCAGATATATGTTTTTTGTGCAAATAGAAACTGCGTAAAGAAGATTGTAAACAGGCAGAAAAATATTTTTCTCATAAATGAAATCTTGAATAAATAAAAGTAAGATATGATTTTTCTTGTTTCAACATTAGATAGAATACAAACGATCATAATTCTGTACCTTTCGTATCCCTAATTTTTCAACGGACGAACCGCATGAAAAGGAACAATTCAAAAGAAAGAAATAAGATTGGGAAAAAATCACCGGTTAAGAAAACTGACGGAAGAAAAAAACAGCCAAAAAAAATCTCCGTAAAAAAAACGCCTGCAATAGAACTAAGACACCTGGGTAAGGATAAACCTATGCCGGTTGTTGGTATTGGATCATCTGCAGGTGGTCTCGAAGCATTCACTAAATTCCTGGAAAATCTTCCGACTAACCTCGGTATGGCATATGTGTATGTGCAGCATCTCTCAGCTACTCATGAAAGTTTGCTTCCGGAAATACTGGAAAGAAAAACAAACATGCCTGTTCGCAAAACTGAACAGGATATGCCAATAAAAAAGGATACTGTATATGTGATACCTGCTAATACGATCATTACTATTTCCGATGGCACATTAAAATTGCAACCAAGGCGTGAAAGAGAACATTTTTATACGATCGATTCCTTTTTTCTTTCTCTTGCCAGCACATACCAGGAAAATGCAATTGGTATTTTATTATCCGGTACAGGTACCGATGGAACGCTTGGCTTAAAAGCTATCAAAGCAGAAGGAGGAATAACCTTTGCGCAGGATGATACAGCCAAGTACCATGATATGCCCAACCATGCTACAGAAATGGGTTATGTAGATTTTATAATGCCGCCCGATAAGATCGCTTTACAACTTTCGCTTTTCTTTGATCATGACATAGCTGCTCTGCGTGAACAAAATGAAATATTGGATAATGACACAGACATGCGGAAGATAGAAACGATCATGCACACAAGGAGGAATGTAGATTTTTCGCATTATAAAAAAACCACCATTCATCGACGAATATTGCGGCGCATGGTATTGCATCGACTGAGAACTTTAGGTGAATATGCCCGCTTGCTAAAAGAAAATAGCACCGAAGTAAATGCATTATACAATGACCTGTTGATCTGTGTAACTAATTTTTTCAGAGATGCCCCTGCGTATGAAGTATTAGCAGATAAGATCCTTCCGATTTTATTTAAAGATCGCAGATCCAATGATACTCTTCGTATCTGGATACCCGGTTGTGCAACAGGAGAGGAAGCTATATCCATGGCGATAACGGTGCTGGAACATTTAGGTGAAAAGGCCATCAGCACATCTGTCCAGGTATTTGCTACTGATCTGAATGAAAAAGCCATTGAAAGAGCAAGGGCAGGTATTTATTTAAAATCGGCCTTGCAAAATATTTCACCTGAACGGTTGGAAAAATTTTTTACGAAAATTGACGAACAATACCAGGTGATAAAAGCGATCCGGGAAATGATCATTTATGCTCCGCATAATCTTTTAAATGATCCTCCATTTTCAAGAATGGATATCATCAGTTGTCAGAATGTGTTGATATATCTTGAAACGAATCCGCAAAATAAGATCATGCATGCTTTTCATTATGCATTGAAACCTACCGGTTATCTTATTCTTGGAAGATCAGAAAGCATTGGCACTGCATCCGACCTTTTTGAACAATTGAACAAGGATCATAAAATATACAGGAAGAAAAATATTTCAACTCCTTTACATCTTGATTTTTTAACCAGACCGTTCATCCCAGCTATGTCAATAACCGGGCATCGGAAAACCCCAGAACGTCCAAAAGAGCTGGACCTTGAAAAAGAAACTGAAAAAGTGCTGCTTAAAAGGTATATGCCTGCCAGTGTCTTAGTGAATAAGGATCTCGAAATTTTGAGGTTCAGAGGTTCCGTTTCAAAATACCTGGAACCTGCTACAGGAAAAGCAAGCCTGCACCTGATGAAAATGGTAAAAGAAGAGATCGTGTTTGAGTTAAGGTCTGTAATAAATGAAGCAAAAAAAGAAGGGCAGCCGGTAAAGAAACAGGGACTTCATTTCAATGGCGATGCAAAAGATATTGCTATAGAAGTGATCCCGATAAAAGCCAATGCGAAGGATAATTATTACCTTATTATTTTTCAGCCAGGCAATGGCATAGAAGATGGGGACCCTAGAAAAACAACGATTGTATCTAAAGAAACCAGGAGTAATCAAATTGCATCGCTGGAAAAACAATTGAAGGAGGCCAGGGAACATATGCGGATGATAACCGAAGAGTTTGAAGCAACAAGAGAAGAATTACAATCCGCCAATGAAGAAGTGCTTTCATCAAATGAAGAACTGCAAAGCATTAATGAAGAACTGGAGACATCAAAAGAAGAGTTGCAATCAACCAATGAAGAACTTACTACTATTAACGAGGAACTTCAGACACGGAATACTGAATTACAGGAATCCTATGAATATGTTGAAAGCATTTTTGAAACCATAAATAAGCCCTTACTTGTATTGAGAGATGATCTGCGGGTAAAAAATGCGAATAAGGCTTTCTATAAAACTTTCCGGCTTCCCCCCGAAGAAACGGAAGGAAATTACCTCTACAATTTAAGTAATCATGAATGGGATATTCCTGAATTAAGGAAACAATTAAAACTGGTGCAATCAAAGAATATTGAATTCACAGATTTTGAGATCAGGCATATATACACATCAATAGGTGAAAGGGAATTTTTATTGAATGCTCAAAGATTATTTGTTAAGGACAAGAAAAATTCTCTAATACTGCTTTCTATTGAAGACATAACAGAGCATCGCTTTTCGGAATTACTTTTAAAGAATGCTTTTGATATAATCACCATATTATCGAAAGATGGCACCATTATTTATGAAAGCGAATCGATCTTGAGAGTATTAGGTTACTCTCAAAATGAAAGAATAGGGAAAAGCATATTTGCCGATCCAATCGTTCATCCGGAGGACATTAGCGCAAAAAAAACAGCTTTTAAGAAAGCAGTGACTTATCCTGAAGAAACCATAAGAACTGAATTTCGTTTAAAACATAAGGATGGAGGCTACCGTGATATAGAAGCTATATATGTGAATCTAATTGCCAATCCACGGGTTGAAGGCATAGTGGCTACCTATCATGATATTACTGATCGAAAAAGAATGGAAAAACAAAAAGAAGAGTTTGTAAGTATTGCCAGTCATGAATTGAAGACACCTATTACGAGTGTGAAAGCTTATGCACAAATATTGGAAGACAGTTTTAAAAAAGCCAAAGACAAAAAATCGGCTGAGCTATTGGAAAAAATGAACAAGCAGGTAGACAGGCTTACTACACTTATTACCGATCTTCTTGATTTTACCCGTATTCAGGGCGAAAAATTAAAACTCAGGGAGGAGAATTATAACATTAATGACCTTATTTCAGAGATAGTGGAAGAAATGCAGAGAACAACAAAGATGCATGAGATCATTACCAAATTAGACAGATCTGTTCAATTGTGGGGAGATCGTTACCGGACAGGGCAGGTACTTACAAACCTTCTTAGCAATGCGATAAAATATTCTCCACAAGCAAAAAAAATTATTGTCAGTTCTAAATTAGCGGGAGATAAGATCAGTATTTGTGTGCAGGATTTTGGCATCGGCATAAAAAAAGATCATTTAAATAAAGTATTCGATAGATTTTTCCGTGTGTCTGAATCAAAGCTGAATACTTTTCCCGGCCTTGGTTTGGGATTGTATATTTCCAGGGAAATTGTGAAAAGGCAAGGCGGTACAATTGAGGTAAAAAGCACAGAAGCCAAGGGTTCTACTTTTTGTTTTTCGCTCCCTCTTAAACGTTAATGATATGAAGTGAAAACAACTAAAAGAGGAAAAAAAATAGTTGAACCGGATGATAAAGGCACAACTTTTGCCCAACCAATGGCAATGAAACATAAGATACTCGTAGCAGATGATGATCCCGGGGTCAGGGATATCTTCAACATCATTTTAGTCAGGGCTGGATATGATATTGAAATAAAGGATGATGCTAATGAGATATTCAAAAACAAGTTCACAATTCCCGATCTGTTCCTCGTTGATAGATTATTATCAGGTGTTGATGGTTTAGATGTTTGCCGTCATTTAAAAACGAATGAGCTCACAAAGAACATACCTGTCGTGATGGTTTCTGCTTCTCCTGATATTGGTGTATTAGCTGTAAAAGCCGGTGCCGATGATTTTATTGAAAAACCTTTTGAGCTTGCTTATCTTTTAAAGGTGATCGAACGGAATATCAGCAATGCAAAAAAAAATGAAAGGAATTTGAGAAGGGTCCGGAGTACACAGGTTCATTAAATAGCTCACATCATTTATTACTTACTCTTTCATTTTAAAAGTAAAAATCTTCCGTGTGGTAGATGGCTGAGGTATTATTAAACCACCTTATTAGCTTATCTCCCATTTCAGAGTCTTTTGATAGTGTTCCAGGAACTCATTATATTCTTCAGCGAAAGTTATTTTCCTGTGATGTTCAGGTTGATTAAGTATGTATTTACAAACCTTATCTACATCTGATTTTGAAACAGAAAAAGCTGAGGCAGACTATTGCCATGCAAATGTGCCATAGCTCAGTTTATTGTCATTAATAAATTTTAAGGAACTATCAGCTATAATAGATGCTAATACTTCTTCTGATAATTTGGAAGAGTGGTATTCAATTTTCATAACGACTCATTTATAAGGTAATAATGTATTTATTGAGTAGTCTTAGATTTTTTCGTATTTATGATTCTTTGCCCTTTCAACTTTTAATCCTGAAAGCAAAAATTTTTCGTGTAGGATTTTTCTGCCTGAAATTGAAATCAATTCCATTTACATATTCAAAACCATTTTTTGCAAACAAAGCAATTGTTTCTTCATTGTTAAGCATAGGCATATTACAAATGCCATGTAATTGCCCTGTCTTTTTGGTAATGCTTCATCAATATAAAGTATGCCGCCTGCTTTTAATTTCTTTTTTATATCTGTAAGCATTTCAGTAATGAAAGTGAATTCATGAAAGCTGTTAGTGATAAGGATCTTTTCAAAAGTATTTTCAGGAAGTGATGTTGATCTTTCATCACCAAGTATCATTTTATAATTACTTGTCATTGGCTTACCGCGAAGCGTGGAATAATAGTTCCAAACAAAATCTATCTGGTTTTTTTTGAATTTGCTGGTATCAATATCTTCTAAATAAAAAGTGATGCTGTCAGTAGTAGCAGCATAAGCGGCTTCCCAATGGCCACATTGGGCGCCAATACTTGCAATCGTTTGTCCTGATTTGAAATGATAGAAATCAAGTTCTGCCTGTTTAATTTTATATAAATGGCCATGCTTTCATAAAAAGAACCGCAGTGATCTTTAAAAGTTTGCATTTTTTGGCCCGTCACTGTATAAAAAAAGGAACACAAAAGCTGCGATGAAAGCGGGTTTGAGGGGAGTAAAAAAATTGGTTCGATTTTTTTCCACAATCTTAAGTTTATAGTTTCTCAATAACGGAAATTCCGCTTAGTTTTGCATGACCTCCCGGATTTATTTTCTTTCCGTTTGGTCAAATAGAGGCTGACTGATTTTTCTGAAAATTTATTGCTGTCCTTCGCTTCTCTCAGGATGACAAAATATGGTGACTAGCGAACTGGACGTTGAAGAGTGCGACGCAACAGAAGTTGAAATAAGCGTTGTTGCCGGGCTCATAATTTTTTTAAAAAGAACTAAAGATATGTCCAAGTATGTATTTGTTACGGGAGGAGTTACTTCATCATTGGGGAAGGGAATCATTTCGGCTTCGCTTGCCAAATTATTACAGGCAAGGGGGCTAAAGGTTACTATTCAGAAATTTGATCCTTATATAAACGTTGATCCGGGTACTTTAAATCCTTATGAGCACGGCGAATGTTATGTAACTGAAGATGGTGCTGAAACAGATCTTGATCTTGGACACTACGAAAGATTTTTGAACATCTATACTTCACAAGCGAATAATGTGACGACGGGTCGTATTTATCAAACTGTAATTAATAAGGAAAGGGAAGGAGCTTACCTGGGAAAAACTGTACAGGTGATCCCGCATATTACCGATGAAATAAAACGCCGCATGAAAATGCTTGGTGAAAGTGGCGAATGGGATATTGTAATTACAGAGATCGGCGGAACTGTGGGTGATATTGAATCATTGCCCTACATTGAAGCAGTTCGTCAGTTACAATGGGAATTGCCCGAAGAAGATCTGCTTGTTGTACATCTTACATTGATCCCTTATTTAAAAGCTGCGCAAGAGTTAAAAACAAAACCAACACAACACTCAGTAAAACTATTGAGTTCTGAAGGAGTTTTTCCTGATGTGATCGTTTGTCGTACTGAAGAACCGATTACAAATGAAATAAAAAGAAAGATCGCATTGTTCTGTAATGTAAAGCCAGAAGCTGTAATTGAAGCAAGAGATGCAAGTACGATCTATGAAGTGCCATTGATCATGATGGACGAAAAGCTGGACGAAATTGTTTTGAAGAAACTGGAACTGGAAAATAATAAAGAGCCGGAGCTTGGAAAGTGGAGAGAGTTCCTGAATAAACTTAAGAATCCTAAAACAAAAGTTACAATTGGACTTATTGGTAAATATGTGGAGCTACAGGATGCTTATAAATCTATTTTAGAATCATTTGTTCATGCAGGAGCAATGAATGAATGTAAAGTGCAGGTTCAGTACATCCATTCGGAATTTATTACTGAAGATAATGTGGGAGAGAAGCTGGCTGGTTTGGATGGATTATTAGTAGCACCGGGTTTTGGTCATCGTGGTATTGAAGGAAAAATTACCGCTGTAAAATATGCAAGAGAAAAAGGCTTGCCATTCTTTGGTATTTGTCTCGGTATGCAAATGGCCGTAATAGAATTTGCAAGAAATATTCTTGGGATCAGGAATGCTCACTCAACAGAAATGGATCCAACATGTGATGAACCGGTAATTGATATGATGGAGGAACAGAAAAAAATTACAATGAAAGGTGGAACCATGCGATTAGGTTCTTATGCATGCGACATAAAAGAAGGAACATTGGCTTATAAAATTTATGGTAAACTTCATGTAGCAGAAAGACACAGGCATCGTTATGAATTCAATAATAAATATCTCACACAGTTTGAAAATAATGGAATGATCGCAAGCGGTCGCAACCCCCAAACAGGTCTTGTTGAAATAATGGAGATCCCATCACATCCTTTCTTTATCGGAGTTCAATATCACCCGGAATTAAAAAGTACAGTTGAAAATCCACAGCCTTTATTTGTTCATTTTGTTGGGGCAGCCAAAAAATATAGCGAGGGAAGATTGTCAGTTAAGAATCCGACGTTGCAGGATGTAGCGATTTGATAAGATTTATTTCTGCTTTTTTAATTTTAGACTCTGACTTTCAAGAGTTGACAACTATTAACCAAGAACTCTTAACTCGCCTCTTTACCCTATCTTTGCCAACTCCAAATTTTTAGCTACATGAATTTTGATCGTAATACGGTTATTGGTTTTGTGTTATTGGCAATATTGTTCTTTGGCTTTTTTTATTTTAATAGTCAGGAGCAAAAGAGAGTTCAAAAAAATAAGGCGATAGAAATTGCCAGACAGGATTCAATTACAAAAGCCAATCAGTCTAAACCAAAACCAGATACCATACAAAAGCGAGATCCTTTACAATCTACCCCAACTCAAGTAACAAAAGCCAATACAACAGGACAGTTTCAAAAAGCAACGATTGGCACCGAGCAAATTACCCCTTTAGAAAATGATCTTATTAAAGTCTCTTTTACGAATAAAGGGGGCCAAATTAAAGGAGTAGAATTAAAGAAGTTTAAAGATCAAAAAGAAAAGCAGGTCCGACTTGCATCAACAAATTTTGATAAAATAGATTATAGGATCAAAAGCGATTCGGGACAAACGGGAAACATAACTGATTTTTACTTTACAGCTGGCTCTGTTGTTAAAACTGATTCTGTTCAAACAATTTCTTACACTCTTGGCGATAGCACCGGCAGAACAATTACTCATGAATTTGTTTTGCGGAAAGATAATTACATGATCGACTTTAATGTGAAGTTGAGCAAGGCAAATACTTTCCTGGATAACGAAACTTTGAATCTGCAATGGCAGTACAGGGCATTGATGCAGGAAAAGGATCTTTCGTATGAAAGAACAAATTCTCAAATGGGATATGTGATGGATGATGAATTTGATTATTTCACTGTTAGTCGTCGTAGCGATGTTCAATTCAATAAACCTGTAGAATGGATGGCAATGCGTCAGAGGTTTTTTAATGGGATATTAGTTGCAAAGGATAATTTTTCAGGTGGTAAAATGGAGTGGACAAGTCCGAACGATTCCGTTACTGTTGTGCAATCAACAGCAACTTTGCAACATGCTGCAAAAGGTACTGATGTTAGTATTCCTTTGTCTGTTTATTATGGCCCAAGTGATTACCGGATATTAAAAAAATACGATAAGCAAATGGGTAAACTGGTAAATCTTGGCCAGGGTATTTATGCATTTGTAAGACCGATCAATAAATTCATCGTATTACCTGTATTTGATTTTTTCAGTAGACTGGTTGGCAGCTATGGCATTGCAATTTTGTTGCTCACATTCGTTATCCGGTTGCTTATATCGCCGCTTACGTATACAAGCTATTTGAGTGGTGCAAAAATGAAAGTGCTTCGTCCGGAAATTGAAAAGCTAAAAGCAAAACATGGTGGCGATCAGCAGGCAATGAGCATGGAACAAATGAAACTTTTTAGGGAGGCCGGTGTAAATCCTTTGGGTGGTTGTATACCTGCATTATTACAAATCCCGATCTTCTTCGCATTATATAGTTTCTTTAATTCATACGTTGATCTGAGAGGACAAAGCTTTTTATGGGCATCTGATCTTTCTGCCTATGACTCAATTTTGAATTTTAGTAATATTCCTATTATAAGTTCCATCTATGGTAATCATGTGAGCTTATTTACAATTACAGCATGTCTTACCAGTTTCCTTATTTCCATTTATAGTATGAGCATGACACCGGATCAGAGCAATCCTGTTTTAAAATACATGCCATATATATTCCCGGTGTTTCTTTTATTTATCTTCAATAGATTGCCTGCGGCACTTACCTGGTATTATACAGTTTCAAACCTTGTGACCCTGGGTCTTCAGTTTGTGATCCAGAATTATATCATAGATCATGATAAGATTTTGGCCAAAATGGATGAGAACCGCAAAAAACCAAAATCAAAATCAAAATGGCAGGAGCGTTTTGAACAGATGCAGGACCAGCAGAAAAAGATGAAAGATATGCAGGCAAAAGGCAAACGCTGATTTTGTTAAATCCCGACATTTGTTAATAAGCCTTCACAAGGCTGTACAACTATTTGGGTATATTGGCACGTCTTTTTAATACTTTTAAACCAATGAAAAAGATTATCCGATCATTTGTTATTGTATTAGGTCTTTTATGGGTTTTTAATGCCAAAGCCCAGAAAAGAATTACGGAAGGAACTATTTCGTATGATATAGTTGTGAATACAGGGAACACTAATCCCTCGATCGCAGATATGTTCAACGGAGCGACAAGCATTGTTTACCTGAAAGGATATCAAACCCGTTTTGAAAGAGTAAGCTCATTAGGAGTTGAATCTACAATTGTTGATGGAAAAACAGGCAATGTAACTGTATTGAAAGAATACGGCGAACAGAAATACATGATCACAATGACCCCTGAGAATTGGAAAGATGCAAACAAGAAATATGAAGGCATTGTTTTTAAATATGAAAATGAGTATAAGGATATAGCCGGATATAAATGTCAGAAAGCGATTGGCACAATGAAAGACGGTACTACTATCACTGTTTATTTTACAAAAGACCTGGTGTCGAACAACAGGGAGTTTGAATACGCATATAAATCTTTACCCGGCCTTGCCATGGAATACGAAACAATTATTGGAAGTCTTAAAGTAACTTATACTGTATCAAAAGTGAACTTTAGCATTGTGCCTGCCACAAAATTTGAATTGCCTAAAACAGGTTTCAGGGTAATGACATATGAAGAAAGTAATAATGCAGGGAAAAATTAATTAACTACTTATTAAGCTGCGGAATACCTACTGTGATCTTTATTTTCTGAGGAAAAACAGTTTTAACAGGTAAGATATAAGTCATGTTACCTTTTTGATAAGTAACAAGTGAATTACGTGTAAAAGAATTTTTATCTTTTTGCTGATTGATGATTTGACTGCCGCGATATTGATATCCTGATCTTAATGAAAACTTACCCGGTGTGATAGTTGGTTTTGAGCTCAGCAATGAACTTTTCTTTCCTTTTGATTTACCATCACCGACGATTGCAAATGCTGTAACCGACAAACCTATTAAAAATAGGGTTGTGAGCTTTCTCGTTAGCAATTTTTTGAGTATGATACGATAGTCCGTCATCCGATAGCAAATATAAAAACAAAAATATTCATAAAACAAACCGCCTATCCACAATTTTGTCATTTATTTAACGCAGAAAAAGGAAAAAAGGTATTAAAAGTTGTCTCTTTTTATAAAAATCCATAATTTTCCTAAACTCCTGCACCATGAAAGAAAATCCACTCCGGAAAAACAACAACGAACTACAGGAAATCCTCAAACGATACGAGAATCTCAAAAAAGGCCGTGCTCAGTCCTATATTGATGAGGAATCTTTCGAAAAGATCATAGATTATTTTGATGAAAAAGAAGACATGAGCAGCGCTTTGGAAGCTGCAGAAAAAGGAGCAGAACAATATCCCTTTTCCTCAACAATGATCATTCGCAAGGCAGATCTTTTGATCGCCACCCATAAATATCGGGAAGCTTTGAGCTTGCTGGACCATGCTGCTACCCTTGATAGCGGCGATATTAATGTTTACATTTTGAGAACGGATGCTTATCTGGCTCTGGACAAACAGGAAAAAGCTGTGGAAATCCTTGAACAGGCCCTTAGCCTTTTTAGCGGTGAGGAAAGAATATCACTTTTATTTGAACTGGCTGATGTTTATGACGACTACCAGGAATTTGAGAAGGTGTTTGATTGTTTAAAGCTTATCCTGGAGCAAGAACCGAACAATGAAGAAGCTTTATATAAGATTTGTTTCTGGACTGATTTTACAGGCAGGAACGAAGAAAGTATCAAGCTTCATCAAAAGATCATTGATGAGTTTCCATATAATGACCTCGCATGGTTCAATCTTGCCGCTGCTTACCAGGGAATAAAATTGTATGAAAAAGCTCTCGATGCATATCAGTATTCAATTGCGATCAATGAAAAATTTGATTATGCTTATCGCAATATGGGGGATGCCTATATAAGATTAAAAAAATATAAAGAAGCAATTGAAGTACTGCAAAAAGTGCTTGAACTTACAAAGCCGGAAGCATTGATCTATGAGGCATTGGGATATTGCTATGATAAACTTCATAACAATGGACAGGCAAGATTCAATTATAGAAAAGCATCACATATATCCCCTGACGATAGTAAACTGTATTATAAAGTAGCCTGCACATATTTTAACGAAGGACAATGGGAAAGTGCAGTAAAACAATTAGAAACTGCTTTGAAAATTCACAAGCATCAAACAGAATATAATTTGTTAATGGGTGAATGCAAAATGCTACAGGGATTTTATAAAGATGCGATTCATTATTTTTCAACAGTAGTTACTACCCGACCAAAAAATAAGAAAGGATGGGAATCACTTATAAGATGTCTTTACAAGGCTGGTTATTTTGAGGAAGCAAAAGACCAGGCTACTGCCGCTTTAAAGATTTCATCTGGCCAACCAATATTTTTATACTATCTCAGTGCTATACTTTTTGCTTTAGGAAAAACAAAAGAAGCCATTCTGCAACTTGAACATGCTATGGCAAAATCGCCAAAGCTTGTAAAAGGTTTTGTAGAATTGAATCCTTCCATACTTCAAAATCATCATGTAGTTGATGTGATCTCAAGATTTAAGAAAAAGCGTTGAATGTAATTATTCGTTATTGTTGACCTTACTGACAATGTTCAGACACACTCTGATCATTCTTTCCTATTTTTGCCGCCATTGCAACTTAGCTGCTTAGCATTGACAGCTGTTCAATAAAAATCAACTATGAATTTCAATTTAAGTAATATTCCGGATCGTAATCAAAAGCCCCGCACCTTCGGACTTACTATGGTAATGGATAAAGGGCTAAGCATAAATGAAACAAAGAATTTTTTAAGTGTCTCGGATCCGCACGTTGATATTGTAAAACTTGGATTCGGGACCTCATTTGTTACACCAAATCTGAAAGAAAAGATCGAAGTATATCAATCATATAACATCCCTGTATATTTTGGAGGCACTTTGTTTGAAGCATTTCTTATTCGTAACCAGTTTGAAGATTATATAGCAATCTGTAAAAATTATGGGATCACTTATATGGAAGTGAGTGATGGCTCAATTACAATTCCTCATTCAGAAAAATGCGGATATATAGAAAAGCTGACTAAATATGGTACGGTTTTGAGTGAGGTAGGTAGCAAAGACGCTGAGCACATTATTCCACCATACAAATGGATAGAATTAATGAGAGCCGAATTAAATGCCGGTGCTACTTATGTAATTGCCGAAGCAAGAGAAGCAGGTAATGTAGGGATTTATCGTGGCAGTGGTGAAGTAAGAGAAGGTCTTGTGCAGGAGATATTGACGCAGATCCCAGCTGAAAAAATAATATGGGAAGCTCCACAGAAAGCCCAGCAATTATATTTTATAGAACTTATTGGTTGTAATGTTAATCTTGGAAATATAGCGCCAACGGAAATGCTGCCATTGGAAGCAATGAGGGTGGGTCTTCGTGGCGATACTTTTCATTTATTCCTGAATAAAGAAGAAGCCTGATGCGATTATTTGGTTTGATCGGATATCCTTTATCACACTCTTTTTCAAAAAAATATTTTACTGAAAAATTTGAGAGAGAAGGGCTCAGTAATTGTCAATATGAGAATTTCCCTATTGCATCTATTGATGAATTGAAAAAGATCCTTTCATTGCCAGGCTTAGAAGGATTAAATGTTACGATCCCATATAAAGAAAAAGTAATTCCGTTTCTTTATCAATCTTCCCCGGTTGTTAAAAAGATCAAAGCTTGCAATTGCATTAAAATAAAAGAGGGCAAATTGTACGGATATAACACAGACATTGCCGGCTTTGAAAAATCATTGAAGAAAAACTGGAATCCTTTTATTCATTCTAATGCACTTATACTTGGTACAGGCGGATCAGCTAAAGCGGTGAGATATGTTTTTGACAAATTCGATATAAAGTATAAGAAAGTTTCACGTAAGCCTTCTGCAGACAGTTATTCTTATGAGCAATTAACAAAAAGTATTATTGCAAAGTATAAGCTTATTGTAAATACAACTCCATTAGGAATGTTTCCAAACATTGTGGAGGCGCCACCAATTCCTTATGAACATCTGACTTCAGAGCATTTTCTTTTCGACCTGATATACAATCCTCCAAAAACACTTTTTTTAAAGAAAGGAGAGGAGCAAGGTGCTTTTATACAAAACGGTTATGATATGCTGGTACAACAGGCAGAAGTAAACTGGAGTATATGGAATTCTGATGAAGAGCCTACAGACTTGTAATTTTTTTGATCGCATCTTCGGGAATAACAATTACTTTTTTCAGATCATAATCATAGCAAACCATCCATGTTTTGGCAAATGCAACCGGAACTAATTTTCCATCGGCAGATCTCTTTTCAAGTTTATAAAAAAGATCAAATGCAACTTTTGTGATCTCACCCACTGCGACAGAAGCTAAAATGCTATCGCCATAGTAGGTTTGATTTTTGTATTCTATTGCAACATCACTCATAATTGTTCCTGCACCTGCGAAATCTAATTCAGCATAACCCAAGTGTGTGAAGAATTGAGCTCTCGCTTCATGAACTATTGAAAGGATAGTGTCATTACCAACATGGCCACCAAAATTAATATCAGTGATCCTTATTGGAATATTTGCAGAGAATGGGAACCTGGCTGGCAAATTGATCTTTATTCTTGCCATTTGAATTGTTTGCACTAAAAATAAGCAAACGATTTATTTATCCTGAACTGTTTTCAATAATTCTATGAAACTTGTAAACGCATCTCCTGAGGAAACGGGAAGTGATGCGATCTTTTTTTTCCATTCACTCATTGTTTCTTTCCAATAAGTGCCTTCGCCAAACATTACTTCATAAATATCTTCAGAGATCGGTTTGTCCTGCATATGCGGAGCTAAGTGTGCTAATTCTGCCGGTATCTTAACCAATCTTCCGTTTGAATTTACCATTGTCATGTAATGCTGGTCGGCAGTTACACTGGAAAGATCATCAATTGGCTGGTCAAAACTTTTTCCTAAGGGAGCATTTAAGGCAGCATATTGAACTGTTGACTGGGGGATGAGATCATTCCTGTGTTTATTGAAATAATTAGTTCTTCTGTTTTTCTTGATAGAAGCAGAAGCTATTGAGTTAACTGCTGGTAAGTTGTTTTCGTTTGGAATACTAATAGTTGATTGTTGTGCAGCGTTTGTATCAGGAATTATTTTCTTTACCGGTTGAAGTTCTGAACCTGCCAATCCACTAGGTTTATTATCGTTTTTTCTAATGAGGAACCATGCAGTAGCTATTATCCCAATAAATATTGCAGCAACTGCAAGTCTTCTCAAATTAATTACGGTCGCTTTTTTTTGAGGTTGTTTTTCTTCAACAATATTTATAGTTGAATTTATTTTTTCCCAAACCTGTGGCGGCGGGGTTAGCTCAGCATTCAATACTTTTTTGGATACAGCATTGTCTGCATTGATCTCATCAATGTTTAAAGAAAGCTTTTCCCATACCGCTGGGGGCGGTAGTACTTCCATCTCATACAGTCTTTTTTGTAACCCGGAGTTCATTCTACTTTCTGTTTTCTGTCTTTCTCATCCAGGAAATTGATCACCATATCCTGTAATATCATCCTTGCTCTTGCCAATTGTGATTTACTTGTTCCTTCACTTATGCCTAAAATATCACCGATCTCTTTGTGCGTATACCCTTCGACTACATACAAGTTGAATACTGTTCGATATCCCGGTGACAACTGTTTTATCAAATTCATGATATCCTTTTCAGCTAACCTGTCAAGAGCTGTTTTTTCTTTATAAGCGATCGTATTCTCCTCTTTCTCTGCTATCGGTTTGAGGTAAGTTTTGCGGCGTAAGTGTTCAATCGCTGTGTTGACAAAAATCCTTCTTATCCAGCCCTCGAACGAACCTTCGCCGCGGAAACGGCTAAGGTTTTTATAAATTTTTACAAAACCATCCTGGAGTATATCCTGGGCATCTTCTCCATTTCCAGCGTATCGAAGACAAACTGCATACATTTTCGCACTGAACCTGTTATACAGTTCTTCCTGCATTCGCCTCTCCCCATTTATACATCCCTGAATTAAGTCGCTTTCGATGATATTATGGTTGCTTGCTGTGCTCAAATTGTGGAGTTTGCTTTCATGTTTTGCAAAAATGCGACCAATTTAGCCGCGGCCTTAGTTCTATGGTTAAAACGATTCTTCTCATCAAGCGACATTTCCGCAAAAGTTCTTGTACTGCCATCAGGAATAAATATCGGATCATAGCCAAAACCTTCGGTGCCCTGTGGTGTATCAATTATTTTACCATTGCAAATACCTTCAAACTGGGTTTCTTTACCATCGAGTATCAGAGAAATAATAGCTCTGAATCTTGCATTCTTATTTTTTTCAGATGCTAGTTTATTCAATACTTTTTGAATATTGTCTTTAAATGATCTTGCTTCACCAGCATATCGGGCACTTTTTACACCAGGTTCTCCATTCAATGCTTCAATTTCCAAACCTGTGTCTTCACTAAAACAATCTTTGCCGGTAAGTTTATAGATCCTCCATGATTTTTCGGATGCATTTTCTTCAAGAGAATCACATGGTTCGGGAATATCAATATCAATACCTGCCTCTTTTAATGAAACAATTTCTATCCGATAGCTATCGGATTCATTTTTACAGAATGCTTTTAGCTCTTCGATTTTATGTTGATTATTACTTGCGAAAATCAATTTCATAGGTTGAATATCTTTTTCAAACAAACCCATAATTTACCTTTCAATATTTTATCAGGTTCAATAATTTCTAACGAGGGTGATGAAACAAATACTGCATCTTTATATCCCTGCACTTGAAATTCAGGAAAGTTCATAGGCATCCCAAATTCGGCTGGCTTTGTATCAAACAATAAAACAACTTTGGGTTTAAACCGATTCATTATTTTGTCAAAATCTGCTGAATTGTAATTCAGAAAATTTAAGATTGCTGTATCACCTATATTTAGGTTACATGCGGCTAATAGCCTGGTTAGAAATGATAATTGTTTATCAGGTAAATGAGTTATATCTGCATATCGAACAATTACAAGAACTTTCTTTTTATTTTCTCCCAGATATTTCCATCCGATAGCTATCGGATCGTCTTGTTTGCTTTCGGGATATATCGGTTCAGATTTATTTTTAGCTTTTGTCGGAACCGGTTGTTCTTCATTAATTTCTACCAATGAGTTTTTAAATAGTAGTGCTATATCTGTTGTATCAAACTTGATGGAATTCAGGCTCATGAAAAGTCTACAAATAGGTGTTAGTTTTTTTTGTTTCTTTGTGCATCAAATGTAAACATTTATGATTGCAAGTATGGATATAAACATTATCAAAGCAGGGAGAAGTAAACTACAGGATATAAATCTTGACAACATTCCTTTTGGTCATTACTTCACTGATCATATGCTGGAAGCGGACTTTGAAAGTGGAGAGTGGAAGAATGTTGAGATCAAACCTTATCAACCTTTTTTATTAAGCCCTTCCGCAGCGGTGTTTCATTATGGCCAGGCGATCTTTGAAGGGATCAAAGCATATAAAAATCAAAAAGGCGAAGCTTTTATTTTCCGACCTTATGAGAATTTTAAACGGTTTAATATTTCAGCTCAGCGAATGCAAATGCCAACTCTTCCTGAAGAGTTATTCATTGAAGGAATGAGAAAGTTAATTGAACTGGATAAAAACTGGATACCTCAACGTCACGATTATTCTCTTTACATAAGACCGGTAATGTTTTCATCCGATGAGATCATTGGTGTAAGACCATCTGATAACTATAAGTTTTTTATTATTCTTAGCCCGACTGGTCCTTACTATGCAGCACCAATGCGTATTTATGTTGAAGAAAAATATGTACGAGCTGTTGAGGGCGGTGTTGGCTATGCAAAAGCAGCTGGTAATTATGCAGCAGCTATGTATGCAACCGCACAAGCCAAAAAACAAGGATATGACCAGGTGTTATGGACAGACGCTTTTGAACATAACTATGTTCAGGAATGCGGAACTATGAATATCTTTTTTATCATAGGTGACAAAGCATTAACACCTGATCTTTCAAGCGGAACTATTCTGGATGGTGTTACCCGTGCAAGTGCAATGACCTTATTGACAGATATGGGTTATAAGGTTGAAGAAAGACCCATCAGTATTCACGAAGTAATTGACGCATATAAAGCAGGGTTAAATGTGGAAGCTTTTGGAACAGGAACTGCAGCAACGATCTCTCTTATCAAAGAATTGAAGTATAAAGACCTTGTAATGAATTTTGATGTAGAAAAATGGACAGCAGGACCTACGCTGAAGAAATGGATGACTGAGATCAGGGAAGGTCTTCGGGAAGACAAATACAACTGGATGTGGAAGATTTAGATGACAATCTTAAAGATGATAGATAATAGTTAGGCTGTAAAGGGTTCTGTTACAGCCTTTATTTTTTAAGATTTTCCTATCCTGAAGAGCTGAAATCAAAGAGCTGGGGTTGAAAAAATTATCATCTATCCACTTCATATTTATCATCTATTCCCCTACCTTTGCCCCCCTTTGGGGAAATAACCCCCGAAGTCAAATTAAAAGGTTCCCAGAATGCCTACAATTCAACAGTTAGTTCGTAAAGGAAGAGAGATCATTAAAGCAAAAAGCAAATCAAGGGCTTTAGATAGCTGCCCACAACGTCGTGGTGTTTGTACAAGAGTTTATACAACTACTCCCAAAAAACCTAACTCAGCGCTAAGAAAAGTTGCCAAAGTTCGTTTGACAAATAAAATTGAAGTGATTGCTTATATCCCAGGCGAAGGTCACAATTTACAGGAACACTCGATCGTGTTGATCCGCGGTGGTCGTGTTAAAGACTTACCAGGTGTACGTTATCATATCGTTCGTGGTTCACTCGATACTGCAGGTGTAAAGGACCGTAAGAAGAGCCGTTCTAAATATGGAACTAAAAGAGAAAAAGTAAAAAAATAATCCCTCGTTTTATACGGGATGACAAAAGATAAAAAATTATTATAAAGTAAATTTCATCATGCGTAAAGCACAAGCAAAAAAATTACCCTTAGCACCCGATCCGAAATTCAATGACAAAATGGTTACCCGTTTTGTAAATAATATCATGTGGAGCGGAAAAAAGAGTACATCATTCAATACATTTTATGATGCGCTTGCAAAAGTGCAAAAACAAACCGGCGAAGAAGGATATGATGTTTGGAAAAAAGCATTGGCAAACATTACTCCGGCTGTTGAGGTTCGTAGTCGTCGTATTGGTGGCGCTACTTTTCAAATTCCAAGTGAGGTCCGCCCTGATAGAAAAATTTCTTTAAGTATGAAATGGCTTATCCGCTACAGCCGTGAAAGAAACGGACGTAGTATGTCTGATAAGCTTGCCGCTGAAATAGTAGCAGCAGCAAAAGGTGAAGGATCAGCTTTTAAAAAGAAAGAAGATACACACCGTATGGCAGAAGCGAACAAAGCCTTTGCCCACTTTAAAATATAATTGAGAAAATTGACTGATAAACTAAGCCATCCAATAGGGTGGCTTTACTTTTTTTAGAAGCTTTTGTTAAGGAATTAAGTTGCTGATTCTAAGGGAAACAATCTGGAAAACTTCCTGCTTCTTAAACCTTGAATGATGGGTTTTTATTCCTACTTTTGCGCCTCCAAATTATAAAGGGAAAAATCACATGGCAGACTTAAAATTTCAAAGAAACTTCGGTATTGCCGCTCATATTGATGCCGGTAAAACTACTACGACAGAACGTATCCTTCGCTATACAGGAATGATCCATAAAATTGGCGAGGTGCATGATGGTGCAGCTACTACTGACTGGATGGAACAAGAAAAGGAGAGAGGTATCACTATTACTTCAGCAGCAGTCAGCTGTCAGTGGAATTTTCCAACTGTAAAAGGAAAAGCAGACGCAAATACTAAGAAATATTCTTTCAATATCATCGACACTCCGGGTCACGTTGACTTTACAGTTGAAGTGGAGCGTTCGATGAGGGTATTGGATGGTTTGATCGCCTTATTCTCTGCAGTTGATGGAGTAGAACCACAATCTGAAACTGTTTGGCGCCAGGCAAACCGTTACAATGTTCCGCGTATTGGTTTTGTAAATAAAATGGACCGTGCTGGTGCTGATTTTTTGAATGTGGTAAAACAGGTTCGTGAGATGCTTGGTTCTAAAGCTGTGCCTTTGCAGCTTCCGATCGGTGCTGAAGATGATTTCAAAGGTGTTGTTGACCTTATCAGAATGAAAGGAGTTATCTGGCACATGGAAACAGAAGGGATGACTTTTGATGAAATTGATATTCCTGCTGATATGCTGGATGAATCGAAAGAGTTGAGAGCTCAATTAGTTGAAGCAGTTGCAGAATACGATGATAAATTATTAGAAAAGTTTTTTGATAATCCTGATTCAATAAGTGAAAATGAAATTCATGAAGCGGTTCGCAAAGCAACGATTGATATGACGATCGTGCCGATGCTTTGCGGTTCTTCATTTAAAAACAAAGGCGTGCAAACTGCACTTGATGCTGTTTGCCGTTATCTTCCTTCTCCGCTTGATGTGGAAGGTATTAAAGGAATTGATCCGAATACCGGTGAAGAGTTAGTTCGTAAGCCTGATGCAAAAGAACCTTTTGCTGCTCTTGCATTTAAGATCATGACTGACCCATTTGTTGGTCGTCTTGCATTCTTCCGTTGTTATTCTGGTCATCTTGATTCAGGTTCTTATGTATTAAATGTAAGAAGCGGAAAAAAAGAACGTATCAGTCGTATCATGAAGATGTTTGCAAACAAACAAAACCCAATTGATTTTATTGAAGCCGGTGATATTGGTGCAGCAGTTGGTTTTAAAGAAATAAAAACTGGTGATACGTTATGTGATGAGGATCATCCGATCGTTCTTGAAAATATGTTTATCCCTGAACCTGTAATTTCTTTGGCAATTGAACCAAAAACACAGGCTGACGTTGATAAAATGGGTATGGCTGTTGCAAAATTGATTGAAGAAGATCCAACACTTCGGGTAAAGACTGATGAAGAAACTGGTCAAACAATTCTTTCAGGAATGGGTGAATTGCATCTTGAAATTATTGTTGACAGGATGAAGAGAGAATTTAAAGTGGAAGTGAACCAGGGTGCACCACAGGTTGCTTACAAAGAAGCATTCCAGGCTACGGTTGAGCATCGTGAGACATTGAAAAAGCAAACCGGTGGTCGTGGTAAGTTTGCTGATATAGTATTTCAATTAGGACCTATTGATGCAGAATGGAAAGCTGAAAATCCTGATAAGCATTACCAGTTTGTAAATGATTTATTTGGTGGATCAATTCCCCGTGAATTTGTTCCTGCTATTCAAAAAGGGTTTGAACAAGCAATGGGCACAGGTGTGTTGGCAAGCTATCCTGTTGATAATATGAAGATCCGAGTATTTGACGGAAGCTTCCATGCTGTTGACTCTGATTCTATGTCATTTGAGCTTTGTGCAAAAGCAGGTTTTCGTGAAGCAGCAAGAAAAGCAAAACCAGTATTGTTGGAACCAATCATGAAGATCGAAGTAGTAACTCCTGATCAGTACATGGGTGATGTTACAGGTGATCTAAATAGAAGAAGAGGAATGCTCGAGGGTATGGATAGCCGTGCAGGTGCACAGGTTATTAAAGCTAAAGTACCATTGAGTGAAATGTTTGGTTATGTTACACAGCTTCGTTCATTAAGTTCTGGTCGTGCATCATCTACTATGGAATTCAGTCATTATTCACCTGCACCTTCAGGAATTGCAGAAGAAGTGATCGCAAAAGTGAAGGGTAAAGTGAATGCATAATTCATAAATAATTACAATTTGATAAACCCGGCATAGTTGTCGGGTTTTTTATTTTCGTAAAATTACTTATCAAGTATTTTTTCAATACTGATCATAGAATAAAATCTGTTAAAGTATTGCAAACCATTTTTGAGTTAGTTACCTTTGAATCCTTATCCGCTAAATGAAAGGCCCTCAATGGGTCTTTTTTATTTGGCACTAATCTTGATTTAATCGTACTGCTTAAAAAAACAAACTATGAGACGATTCTTAGTGATTTCTGCATTTATCCTGCCAATTGTTTCTCTTACTGTATTCATTTCATGTAAAAAAAATGGTACTGGTGATGGCACTGCAAGACTTCAGATTTTTTTGACTGATGATCCCGGTGACTATGAAGCTGTTTATATTGATGTAAAAGATGTACAAATAAATGTAACCGGAGACGATATAAACGGATGGCAAAGCATGCAAGGTGTAAATGCCGGCGCTTATGATCTCCTAAGACTCGTTAATGATGATGATACGATTTTAGCAGATGCACAAATTCCCAGCGGCAGACTCCATCAAATAAGATTGGTACTTGGCACTGAGAATTATGTAAAGCTTGAAGGCACTTCTCAACTTATAAAGCTGGAAACTCCAAGTGCTGAACAAAGTGGTTTAAAATTAAATGTTCAATATGATGTAACAGACGAAAGACTATATACGATCCTTCTTGATTTTGATGTAGCAAGATCGATCGTAAAGACCGGCAGTAATAAATATATATTGAAACCAACAATTCGTGCTATCCTGAATGCGGTTGGTGGTACCATAAAAGGAGTGGTGATGCCGAAAGATTTTCAAACAGCAATTTATGCGGTTCAGGGTGTTGACACAATAGCTACAACTTTTACTAGTATTAATGGTGGTTATATCATTAAAGGTTTGCCTGCAGGCAGCTATAACGTATATTATAATCCTTCTGATAATAATTACCGTGATTCATTAAGAACAGGGATATCTGTCATGTTTAATACGACAACAAAAATTGACACTACATTCCTGCGTCATCAATAAATTGATCTATGAAACTAAAACAAGTCATTCCGTAATTGGGATGGCTTTTTAGTTTTAGCTCAATGCTCTTTTGATCTTAATTAGTTTTTCTAAAAGTGGAGCAAGAAGATCTAATTTGAGCATGTTAGCGCCATCGCTTTTTGCTACGGCAGGATCCGGATGTGTTTCAATAAACAATCCATCAGCGCCGGTTGCAATAGCAGCTTTTGCAATTGTTTCTATCATTTGCGGATTACCACCCGTAATACCTGCAGATTGATTTGGTTGTTGTAAACTATGTGTGCAATCCATTACCACCGGCACTCCATGTGATTGCATTATTGGTATATTTCTATAATCAACTATGAGATCCTGGTAGCCGAATGTAGTGCCTCTTTCTGTAAGAATAATTTTTTCATTTCCCGCCTTTTTAATTTTATCAACTGCAAATTTCATGGCTTCACCGCTTACGAATTGACCCTTTTTTACATTAACGATCTTTCCTGTTTTTGCTGCTGCTTCCAGCAGATCAGTTTGCCTGCACAGAAAAGCAGGTATTTGTAAAATATCTACATGCTGTGCACCAAGCACTGCTTCCTCTTTAGCATGTATATCAGTTGTTGTTGGCAAAGAAAATTTTTTCTTAACATGATTGATCATTCCTAAAGCAAGATCATCTCCAAGTCCGGTAAATGAAGAACCACTTGTACGATTAGCTTTTCTGTAAGATGCTTTGAAAATATATGGAATGCCTAAATTTTTACAGGTTGAATAAACTTTATCAGCAATTTCCATGATCAACTCTTCTCTTTCAACGACACATGGCCCTGCTATCAAAAAGAAATTTTTATCATCATATGATTGATTCGCAAATAAGTCTTTCAAAAATTTTTCCATAGCGGCAAAGATAGTGTAGACGGGCTTTTGCTGAACAATGAGACTATTTAACAACTAACGATCTGCACTGAACCGTCTTCAAAAAACGATTTTTATTTCAGGATGATCAGTTGCATCGATATAAGAATTGTCAAAAACCGTAAGCTGTCCATTCCATATCGAATAGACATACCTGGCGTTTGTAGATGTGGAGTCAGGAACAACTAATTCCCAGATTGAAGAAGACTCTCTTCGTATGTTAATAGCATAGGTGCTGTTCGCAGGCATGTATGAAGATATATCTCCAAGCAAGATGCTACACCCAAAAGGGCATGACCAATTCAAATCCCAGAAAAAAATTTGTTTGTTGGATGATGATGCGTCTTGCACTTTAAGTGTCATAATATCAGTGCTTGTTTGACCCGCATTTGTTGTAACTGTCAATTGAAACTGATAAACACCTTTTTCAAGATTGCTCACTTTGGTTTTTAACGAATCTGGATTTTCTAAAAAATAAGAAGCAGGTCCACTGACTTTTTCCCATTTGTAGCTTGCTCCGTTACGTCCCGGTCCATACGCCTCTCCATTTAATATGCCAAAGTTCATTGGCAATTCAATTGTAATACTCATGTTGGCATCAGCATAAATAGCCTGATTCGGTGGTGGAGGAGGAGGTGGTGGATATATTGGAGATGATATACTTCTGGGTAATGTTTCTCTGTTACATCCCACACTAATAATGAGTAAATTACTGGTAAGCAGACACAGTATAAAAAAATTGTATTTCATATCAGTTTTAATTTTTCGTAATTAAAATAATTCAATATTAAAATTGAAGGAAGAGCATTTATAAATTCATTTTATAAAGCTTGTTATCAATAAGCGTATAGATCTCATTATTTACCGATACTATCGCCCTGGCATTGTAATTATTGACTATCTCAGCCGGCAAAACACCTACCGACCAGTTATTCGTTTGCCAATTATAAATATCAAACCTGTTTATTGCAATTCCGGCAAAGGGTGAGTTATCGAAAAATATGATCATATCATTTTTTACCGCAGCCCCTTTGCCACCATAACTTATCATAGGCTGATGAAGACAGGAACCTGAACTGTTCATTGTATTTACATTCAGCTCTTCAACAAGGAATGAAATACCATTGTTTATAATGCCGCCGGCGAAATATACTTTTCCATTTACGCTGGTCGCGGCAAAACTTTCTTTATTGACCTGCATCGAGCCTGTAGACCACTGACCCGTATTGTTATCATAGATATCAATAGCGGGAGTAGGTGTGGTAAAAGTGAGCCCCCAGCCTGTTGGGTCTTCATACACAGTATATCCACCGCAGAAGAGAACCTTATTCTGCACTGCAACAGCTGCACCAACTTGCCTGGCCCCACCGGGTAGAAGCGCTGAAGACCAGGTATTCGTCTCGAGGTCATAGATATCAACTTTGTTTGATAAAGAATTGTTGTTCTTCAAACCTCCTGTAAAGAATATATTATTTCCGGAAACCACTGCAGTGCAATAACCTCTTGCTTCGCTCAAATTTGAAACAGACCATGTATTAGTTGTAATATCATAAATATCAACTACGGAAGTTGATGTATAATTATAATCCCAGCTACTCACACCACCGGCAAAAAAAACTTTGTTACCGGCCGCAATTGTAGCCACACCAAGTCTCACCTGGCTTGTCTGGATAGTAGTCCAGTATTGAGTAGCGATATCATACAGGTAGATATTATTGCTGAATGTGGCCGTTGCATTATTGAACCACGCAGGAATTATCAGCTTATTTCCTGCAGCAATTATTTCAGCATCTTGAACTTGCCCGGGCATGTCTGATAAAAATGTTAACGAGACTGGTAATTCTGGCCGGTTACTTCCGCAATAGTAGGGAATTGAAACTGTAACAATAGTTGTGTCATAATCTGTTCCATTGCTATTCCACACCTTTAACTCGTAGGAATAAACACCCGGAATGTTTGGGCTATAAATCATACATAGTGCTTGTGATGGTTGTGAAGGCTCGCAAT